>Ga0316201_10001433_pt1 | contig 16022 bp, 19 predicted proteins | sample CS6wburrow_MG_FD_204516 | JGI IMG/M metagenome (GOLD analysis project Ga0316201, IMG submission 204516) | Coastal sediment microbial communities from Delaware Bay, Delaware, United States - CS-6 worm burrow | ecosystem: Environmental > Aquatic > Marine > Coastal > Sediment | place: USA... | reverse complement strand
TCGTTGCAACTTTCACGATGCGCCAGTTCTTGAGGACGAACTCGTGAATCTCGGCGCGAATCCAGTGCACGGCGAACGAGACGAGTCGTACGTCGTAAGCCGGGTCGAAACGTTTGACGGCTTTCATAAGACCGACGTTGCCTTCCTGAATAAGGTCATTCAGTGGCAGGCCATAGCCCGTGTAGCCCTTGGCGATATGCACAACAAAACGCAGATGCGCCATAACGAGCTCGCGTGCGGCGTCGAGGTCTTCTTCTTCGCGGTAACGCGTTGCGAGCGACTGTTCGTCCTCTTTGGACAGCACAGCTATCGAGCCGACAGCCTGGATATAGGCGTCAAGACTGCCTACCGGGCCTGCCAGTGCGAGATCGTGATTAGTCATGGCTAATGCAGTTGTCATTTACTACCTCCGTTATGGTGCTCGATTTTAGCACTCTCCGGGTTGGAGTGCTAACAAGTACCATAAGTTCCCGATAAGATTAAGCAATATTGTTATAAAAACCAGCTATTTAACGCAGCAGGGCCTTAACATTATGTTTAATTGGATGACCCCGCAGCGTGGCGTCAGTGGAGACCCCGGCTATCAACACAGACCGGGCAGGTGCCGGATTTATTTCGAACGAGGTCTAGCGCGGCTCGATGCGCCGCATATGCCGTGCAGTGGTGAACCAGGACCCGAACAGCCCGAGGAATACCCCAATGCCGATAATCGCCGCCGCCTCCTGAAAGCTCATGGTGGCGATAGCGATATTGCTCTGGTACAGCCCGGCGAGACGAGCAACCGGCCCTTGCAGCAGGAACAGGCCGTAATACACCAGGGCGAGGGCCATGAGCCCTCCAAACAGGCCATACCAGAAACCTGTCCAGAGAAACGGACGGCGTACAAACGCATTGCTTGCGCCGATGAGCTTGGTGACCTCGATTTCGTTGCGACGATTTTCGATATCGAGACGGATTGTGTTGCCGATGATCACGACGATCGCGATGCCGAGCAGCGCCGCACCAATCGCTATTGCCTGCCGCACGATATCCAGGATTGCGTGAAAACGTTGCACCCACTCTGTATCAACCTGTACGTGCTCAGTCTCAGGTAGGTTGCCGAGTTCTTCATGCAGCAAAATCATCGACGCGCTCGTATTGCCCGCGCCTGGTCTTACGACAAGCGTGTGCGGCAACGGGTTATCGGGGAGCTGATCGAGCGCAGCCCCAAACCCGGAATGCTCTTTGAAATCTCCCAGCGCCTGCGATGCACTGATAAACAATACCGAATCCACGTCCGCCCGCTGTTCAATCAGCCTGCCGAGTGCTTGCGCGTCATCTTCGGGGGTGTCCTGCGTCAGGAATACAGAAAAATCCAGCGCGTTGTCCCAACTGCCACTGATCGATCGAGCGTTCTTGACGATTAGATTGATTGCCGCGGGCAGAGCCAGCGTGACGGCTATAACGAGCACGATCATCAGGCTGGAAAACGGGTGTCGGGACAGGCGTCCGAGCGAGCCGATCGAGATACTCACATGCCGGGAAAACCAGATGGACAGTGGACTGGATGCCCGTACCGGGGCGACGGCGTCGGCGTTGCGCGTTACAGCCACGGATCGACCTCCTCTTCCGGTTCCTGCTGCAGCCGCCCATCCGCGAGCGCAATGCGTCTGCAGCCAAGCCGATCAATCAGGGAAATATCGTGACTTGCGATAAGTAGCGTCACACCGACTTCGTTGAAGCGCCGAAAAATACGCATGACCTCGAGTGACAGATCCGGGTCGAGGTTGCCGGTCGGCTCATCCGCGATCAGCAGCTTCGGTCGCGAAACGATCGCGCGAGCGATGCCAACGCGCTGTTGTTCACCTGCGGACAAGGTTTCGGGACGCTGCTTTTCTTTGTGCAACAGTCCGACCTGGTCAAGCGCCGCCCGCACTTTACGGCTTGCCTCGCGATGGCCGACGCCAGCGATGATAAGCGGCAAAGCCACGTTATCTGCGACCGGCCGGTCATACAGCAATTTGTGGTCCTGAAAGACCATTCCAATCTGGCGGCGATATGCGGGAATCTTGCGTCGCTTTACGCGGCTCGTATTCTGTCCGTCGACGATGACCTGCCCGCTGGTCGGTCGCTCGATCAGTGCGATAAGGCGCAGCAAAGTGCTCTTACCGGCGCCCGAGTGTCCCGTGACGAACACCATCTCCCCTTTGTCTACGGAAAGGCTGAGGCCCGACAGAGCTTCCTGTCCGCCGGGGAATCGCTTGGTGGCGTTTTCGAGTTGAATCATCAAGTCGTGAACTAGCCCTGGTGTCCCGATGAGAGCAGCGCGTCCACGAATTCCGTCGCCGAAAAAGGCTGCATGTCGTCGACCGCTTCGCCAATACCGATGAAACGAACCGGTATGCCGATGCGATCAGCAATGGCGAGAAGAATGCCACCCTTCGCGCTGCCATCCAACTTTGTCACGGTAAGGCCGGTCAGCCCCAGCGCCTCGTGGAACTTCTCTGCCTGCACGAGCGCATTCTGGCCCTGACTGGCATCGAGTACGAGCATGATCTCGTGCGGCGCGGTCTCGTCACGTCGAGAGATAACGCGTTTAACCTTGGCCAGCTCGTCCATAAGTCCTGTCTGGCTCTGCAAACGGCCAGCCGTATCCGCAAGCAGGATATCTATGTCGCGAGCTCGTGCCGCGTCCATGGCGTCGAAAATGACAGCCGCCGGATCTGCGCCGGCCTGCTGGGCAATGACAGGAACATCATTACGGTTACCCCAGACTTGTAGCTGTTCCACTGCCGCGGCACGAAAAGTGTCTCCGGCTGCGAGCATTACTGAATAGCCCTGGTCCTTGAAGCGGTGTGCGAGTTTGCCAATTGTCGTTGTCTTGCCTGCGCCGTTAACCCCGACCATCAGAATGACGTAGGGGCCCTCAGGCCGCTCTATGATCAGCGGTTTCTCGACTGGCTCGAGAATGTCGCACAATGACTTGTGCAGGCCGCGTTGCAGTGCCTCCACATCTTTAAGCTCTTTCCGCGCCAGGCTTTTTTGGAGATCCGAGATGATTCGCTCGGTCGTGTCGACACCCACGTCGGCCATGACAAGCAGGCTCTCAAGTTCCTCGAGCACGTCTTCATCGATTTTGCCGCCCGGCGCGAGATTGGCCAGGTCGTAGGTGAGCCAGCTGTCACCGCGGTTGATGCGTGCCCGCAGGCGCTTGATAAAGCCTTCTCGCTTTTCGGGCTTTTCCTTTTTCCCAAACATACGTTTACGATTCAGATACTCAGAGTGAGGCGGCGATGGCCAGACGAAAACAAGGTGCTAATTCCCAGACGGGACGGCTGCGTATTGTAGCCGGAAACTGGCGCAGCCGCCTTTTGGATATTGCTGACGTCGAAGGTCTGAGGCCCACCTCGGAGCGTATTCGCGAAACCCTATTCAACTGGCTGTCGCCGCGCATCCACGGAGCACATTGCCTCGACCTGTTTGCGGGGACCGGTGCCCTGGGGCTTGAGGCGCTGTCACGAGGGGCCGGCAGCGCGGTCTTCGTGGAGCGATCCAGCATTGCTGCCCGACAGTTGGAACTGAACATAGCGGAGCTGGGTGCGATCGCGGCCACCGTCCGGATACAGGATGCGTGTGACTATCTCCGCAGTGCGCCGGAAGCCCGTTTTGACCTCGTCTTCCTCGATCCACCGTTCGCTGCCGACTTGCTTGAGGAAACGTGTAGACTGTTGGCAGCGCAGGAACTACTGGCGGATGACGCGCTTGTATACCTCGAGCAGGACCGATCGAGCCCGGAGCCCGAATTACCGGACGGCTGGCAGATAATAAAAAACAAAACCGCGGGCATGGTTCGTTACATGCTGGCACAGGTCGAGAAGGACAATTGACGATGGGTATTTCAGCAATGTATCCGGGGACCTTTGATCCCATTACGCTAGGCCATGAAGACTTTGTTCGGCGTGCGTCGAAGCTTTATGACAACGTCGTCGTGGCAGTTGCGTCAGACACCGGCACAAAAAAAACGATGTTCTCATTTGAGGAGCGCGTCGATCTCGCTCGGCGCTCGCTGGCCGACATCAAAAACGTTGAGGTGGCCGGCTACGAAGGCCTGACGATCGACTTCGCCGTCGATAACAACCTCGCCGTCATTGTTCGTGGCCTCCGGGCTGTTTCCGATTTTGAGTACGAATTCCAGCTTGCCAGTATGAACCGGGTTCTTACCACGGCCGTTGAAACGGCTTTTCTCACGCCAACTGACAAGTACACATTTATATCGTCGACGCTGGTGCGTGAGGTAGCGCAGCTGGGTGGCGATGTTACGGAGTTTGTGTCGCCGCTGGTCAAGGATGCGTTATTGAAGAAGGTTGGGCGCGCCTGATCAGGTCTGGCAGGACTTGCAGTAGTACGTCGAACGCTGCCCCTGCACGAACGCCCTGATAACCGTATTGCAGCATCGGCAGTGTTCGCCTTCCCGATCGTAGACTTCGAGTTGCTGCTTGAAGTACCCCGGCTCGCCATCACCACCATAGAAATCCCGTAGCGTTGTGCCGCCGGCCTTGATGGCCCGGCTCAGAATGTCCTTGATAGCGTCTGCGAGCGCGTCGTAGCGATGGCGGGCAGTGCGCCCGGCGGCTCGCTTGGGATTGATGCCTGCGAGAAACAGGGACTCGCTTGCATAGATGTTTCCGACACCCACGACGATCTGTGCATTCATAATGAACTGCTTGATGCTGACCGTGCGGCCTCGTGACTTGCGCCACAGGTAGTCGCCGTCGAAGTCGTCACCCAGCGGCTCGGGTCCGAGCTTTGACAACAGGGGATGTGCCAGCGGATCGCTGCTGAGGTGGAATGAACCGAATCGACGTGGATCGCGAAAGCGCAGCACCTTGCCGGAGTCAAGCTCGAAGTCGACGTGGTCGTGAATCCCGGCAGGCGTACCCTGGTCGACGATGAACAAACTTCCGGTCATACCGAGATGCAGGATGATGGTGTCGCCGCTGGTCCGGATCAGCAGATACTTGGCGCGGCGGTCCACCGACTCAAGCTCCTGACCTTTCAGTTGGCGTTCCACGTCCTTTGCGACAGGCCAGCGCAGACGGCGATCACGCACGACCACCTTGTTGATTGTGGTGTTCAGGATCCACGGTTCGATGCCGCGGCGGCTGGTTTCAACTTCGGGTAGCTCAGGCATAGCTCATTGTAATCGGCGAGCGGGATTGCCGGGCACAAAAAAGCCCGCACGAGGCGGGCCCTTCTGGAACAGTGCCGAGCACTGCTACTTGATCTTGGCCTCTTTGTAGATCACGTGCTTGCGAATCGTCGGATCGTATTTCTTCGTCTCCAACTTTTCAGGGTGCAGGCGCTTGTTCTTCGTAGCCGTGTAGTAATGGCCGGTTCCGGCACTTGATACGAGTTTGATCTTGTCGCGCATCTCAAATCCTCCGCTTAAACTTGCGTGCCGGCAGCGCGCAGGTCGGCAATGACCTTATCGATACCGTGCTTGTCGATGATACGCAGACCCTTGTGCGAGACGCGCAGACGTACGTAGCGCTTCTCGGCCTCGATCCAGAATCGCTTGTTCTGCAGGTTCGGCAGGAAACGACGACGAGTTCTGTTTTTTGCGTGGGAAACGTTATTGCCGCTCATCGGGCGCTTCCCAGTCACTTGGCAAACCTTGGACATGACCTTAAGTCTCTGATTTTATTAAAAGTCGCCCGCGAGTGGCGGGCAGAGAGCGAGACTTTATACCAGTGACGGCCATGCAGTTCAAGCGCTCATTGACCGATATTACCGGATACGCGCCGGCCGGCGTCAGATAAGGCCTCGGCTGGCCAGCGAGGTCGTCCTGCCATCGCCAATAATAAGGTGATCCAGGAGCCGAATATCGACCAGTTCAAGGGCCGATTTCAGGCGACGGGTGATGCGTTCGTCGGCCTGGCTGGGTTCAGCCACGCCACTAGGATGGTTGTGGGCCAGAATAACAGCCGCGGCGTTGACGGCCAGCGCCTCCTTCACGACCTCCCTCGGGTAGACGCTGGTGCCATCTATGGTGCCCCGAAACAGCTCGTTGAAGCTGAGGACCCGGTGCCGGTTGTCGAGGAACAGGCAGCAAAACAACTCGTGGCCGAGATGCCGCATGCGGGCCTGCAGATAGCCCTCCGTGTCGGCAGGGCTTCGAATGGACTCGCCGTTGGGCAGGGATTCAGAGTAATAGCGCCGGGCCAGCTCAGGCAGGGCGCGCAGGACAGCAAGGCGGCCCCGGCCGATTCCGGGGCACGCCAGGATGTCGCCGGCCGGCGCCTGCAGGAGCGACCGCAGGCTGCCGAAGCGGCTCAGAAGTTGCGTGGCAGCGGGGTTGGTCACGACCATGGTCAGCAACTCTGTATCGCTCTTGTCCGTGAGCGGCTCTTCATCCATGCGGAAATACTGAGTCTCAGGCACATATGCATACAAGCAACGAATCTATGGAAACCTTCTGGATTCGATCCGGACGCGATAAGCTCCCCGCCATGAATATTGTTCTTGGCATCACTGGCGGCATCGCCGCCTACAAGGCCCCCGACCTGGTGCGGCGCCTGCGCGAACGCGGCGGTGACGTACAGATCGTCATGACGGCATCGGCCGAGGAATTCGTGACGGGCACTGCGTTGCAGGCCGTGTCCGGAAGGCCGATCCGCTCGAACCTGTGGGATAAGGAAGCCGAGGCGGCGATGAGCCACATAGAGCTCGCACGCTGGGCGGACGTTGTCCTGATCGCCCCGGCTACCGCCGAAGTGATGGCTCGCATTGTCAGCGGCGGAGCGCCCGACCTGCTCACAACGATCTGCCTCGCGACCGAAGCGCCCCTCGCCGTGGCTCCGGCAATGAATCACGTGATGTGGAGTAATCCGGCGACACAGGCGAATCGCAAGGTGCTTGAAGAGCGTGGCATTCACATCCTGGGACCGGGCGTTGGATCGCAGGCCTGCGGAGAGACGGGGGCGGGTCGCATGCTAGACCCCGACACGATTGCGGCAGCGGTTTTCGACCTGGCTGTCGGTAAGGGTGAGGGCCTGCTGACGGGCAGAAAAGTTGTGATCACGGCAGGACCGACTCGCGAGCCTATCGATCCGGTGCGCTACATCACCAATCGCAGCTCCGGAAAGATGGGATATGCAATGGCGCGCGCAGCGGCAGCGCAGGGTGCGGAGGTTGTCCTGATCAGCGGCCCGGTCAATCTGCCCGAACCACCGGGCATCGAAGTACACAATGTGCTGTCAGCCCAGGATATGTACGACGCCACGCACACATTCGTCGGCGAGGCCGACATCTTTATTGCAGCGGCAGCCGTTGCAGATTACCGCCCGGCAGAATTGAAAGAGCAGAAGATCAAGAAGAATGAAGAGTCGATGAGCATCGACCTCGTTCGCTGTCCGGACATTCTTGCGTCGGTCGCGGCTCTCGCGATCGGGCCGTTCACGGTCGGATTCGCCGCGGAAACCGAGAAGGTTGACGCCTACGCGCGTTCGAAGCTTGAGAAGAAGAATCTCGACATGATTATCGCGAACCGGGTTGGGCATGACCGGGGCTTCGATACGGACGATAACAGCGTAAACGTCATCTGGACCGATGGGGAACAACGCTTCCCCGAGGCACGGAAGTCGGAACTGGCGCGTGATCTCGTTGAACTCATCGCGCGACGCTTCTATGCTGCACGCGGTACCGACACGCAGCCACGGCTTACGGTCATCTCCAACTCCGACTGAAGGACAGCAATGCGATCCATTGAACTGAAGATCCTCGATTCACGCGTCGGGGACACGATCCCCTTGCCGCACTACGCCACCGACGGGTCGGCCGGACTCGATATGCGCGCGTGTATCGACGAGTCGCTGACGGTGAGTCCTGGTGAGACAGTTCTCGTCCCAACGGGCCTTGCAATCCATGTCGCGGATCCCGCACTGGCTGCCGTGCTTTTGCCGCGTTCAGGGCTGGGGCACAAACACGGACTCGTGCTGGGCAACCTGACAGGGCTTATCGACTCGGACTACCAGGGGCAGGTGTTTATCTCCTGCTGGAATCGCGGCAGTAACAGCTACGAAGTACAACCCGGCGAACGTATTGCACAAATGGTGTTCGTCCCGGTTGAGCAGGTCGAGTTTAAGGTCGTGGAAGAGTTTGATACCAGCGACAGGGGTGCCGGCGGATTCGGGCATTCGGGGACGGCCTGACGGCCAGGGAATCTAGTCGATTCCTTTCAGTTTCTTGAAGCGCGCGATGTCGCCGTCGAAGCGCGTGATGATCTGCTTCTCATCAGTTTCGTACTTCTGCAGGTTACGCTGGTGACGCGCGATGGTGTCTTTTGTCTTACGCAGATCTTCGGCAAGATCTTCGGCGATCATCGGCGCGTTGGGGTCCTCACTGTAAGGCTGGTACCTGGACGCTAGGTTACGCAATTCCTGCAGCCGGCGGTCGAGGTTTCTCAGATAGAGCTCAGTAACACGCGACTGTGCCTGGAAGAGCTCCACACGACGGTCGCGGTGCATCTGGATCTCTTCGACTGAAAGATAGGTTGACAGAAGGGCGCGGTCGGCCGTCATCTGCCGTTCCTGGCGTTCGCGGCGCTCCTTATCGATCTGCTCCTGCGCCAGTTGCTCCTCGGTTTTTCTGCCTTCGAGCTCAGCAACCGTAATACCGTGTTCGTTCAGAACCTCTTTCGGTCGCTCGGAGAAACGCTGCGGAACGCTGTCTCCGTAATACACATTGCCTTCTTCGTCTTCCCATTTGAAGACCTTCTGTTCATCTCTGGCCATGGCCGAGGAGGCCAGTGCGAGGAGTGCTGCTGTAAAGATTAATTTCCGCATGAGCAAAATATGCCAGTAAAGAGGGGCCAACAACCGGGACTGGTTCTCGTTATTGCAGCTTAGTCCCCTTTCTGCATGCTGTAAAATTGGCTCGAATGCTCAAATTTCAATGGCTTAGGAGATAACGCCGTACTGCTTCCGGTAGGCCAGCACGGGCTCCAGGAACTGCTCGTACTCGCTTGATTCTTCAAGAATATCGATAAGATCATCGAGCTGCACAATGCTTATGACCTGGATTCCGAGCGATTGTTTCAATTCCTGGACGGCCGAATAGGCGCCCTGGCCGCGTTCCTGGCGGTCCAGCGAGATGACGAGTCCCACAATTTCGGCGCCGGCACCCGAGATGATCTGATACGCCTCTCTCACAGCTGTCCCGGCAGTGATGACGTCGTCAACAATCAGGACGTCGCCGGACAGGGGCGCGCCGACGACGCTGCCGCCTTCTCCATGTGCCTTTGCCTCCTTTCGGTTGAAGCAATAGGGCACATCAATACCGTGGTGCTCAGCCAGTGATGCGGCGGCGAGTGTGGCGAGGGGGATGCCCTTGTAGGCAGGTCCGAACAGCATGTCGAAACGAAGGTCCGCTTCGGCGATGGCTGCGGCATAGAATCGACCGAGTTTCGCCGCGGCATAGCCTGTGTTGAACAGGCCGGCGTTAAAAAAGTACGGACTGACCCGACCGGATTTTAGTGTGAATTCGCCGAATCGAAGTACGCCAAGCTCGAGTGCCAGTTCGATGAACTCTCTTTTGTAGCCACGCATAAGATGGGTCTTCTGTATGATTGCCGCGACGGATCGGAGTATGACACAGGAGATCGCATTTGTTTCGCGTTATCAGCCTCAATGCGAATGGCATTCGGGCAGCAGCCCGCAAGGGTTTTTTCGAGTGGATGGCGGGGCAAAATGCCGACGTAATCTGCATCCAGGAAACCAAGGCACAGGTACATCAGCTGACGGATGAGATCTTCTCGCCAGAGGGCTATCACTGCTACTACGAAGATGCTGAGAAAAAGGGCTATAGCGGCACGGCTATCTACACGAAACATGAGCCGAAGAAGGTAATTCACGGCTACGGTGATGCCGAGTTCGACAACGAAGGTCGTTATCTGGAAGTGCAGCTTGGTGGCATCAGCGTTGTGTCGTTGTACCTGCCCTCGGGGTCATCGAAGGAAGAGCGACAGATCGCCAAGTACCGTTGCATGGACTCGTTCACCGAGCACCTGAAGAAGCTCAGGCGACGACGGTCCGAGTACGTCATCTGCGGTGACTGGAACATCGTGCACAAGGAAGGCGACATTAAGAACTGGAAGCAGAATCAGAAGAATTCCGGTTGCCTGCCCCAGGAGCGCGCCTGGCTGGACAAAGTGTTTGGGGACTATGGCTGGGTCGATGCGTTTCGCGCCATCGAGCAAGAGCCGGAGCAGTACACGTGGTGGTCCAATCGCGGTCGCGCCTGGGACAACAACGTCGGGTGGCGTATCGACTATCATGTTGTGACGCCAGGGCTCGGTGAAAAAGTTCGGCGCACGGAGATCTACAGAGATCAGCGCTTCTCCGACCATGCACCGTTGATCATGGATTACGATTGGGTTCATGACGACTGACCTATCCCAGGATCGCTCGCGTCGGGAGACCCTCAAAGAGGCGATCCTAAACCGGCGCATGCTGATCTGCGTCTTCACGGGATTCACGTCGGGCTTGCCACTGTATCTCCTGATTCAGCTGGTACCGGCATGGTTGCGAGCCGAAGGCGTCGGGCTGGCCGAGATCGGCTTTTTCGCGTTGATTGGGTTTCCATACACCTGGAAGTTCCTGTGGTCGCCAGTCATGGATCGCTTCACGTTGCCGTTTCTCGGGCACAGGCGTGGCTGGATGCTCGTCACGCAGGTGGCATTGCTCGTATCGATCAGTGTCATGGGATTCATCAAGCCCGATCTGTCGATTTGGACCGTCGCCTATCTCGCCGCTGCGGTGGCGTTCTTCAGCGCCAGCCAGGATGTCGTGCTGGATGCGTATCGTCGGGAGTTGCTTCCGGACGTCGAGCTTGGCCTGGGTAATGCAGTTCATGTACAGACGTATCGATTGGCCGGACTGGTGCCGGGCTCGCTTGCGTTAATCCTGTCCGATCATCTGCCCTGGCATATGGTTTTTATCGTGGTCGCGCTATTCATGTTCGTCGGTATTATCCTGACGTTGGTCATAGATGAGGCGATTTCGGAGCCAACCCCTCCAAAGACGATGGCGGAGGCCATCGTTGAGCCGTTCCGTGAGTTCATCGGTCGAAAGGGTGTTCAGTCCGCGGCCTTGATTCTGTTGTTCCTGTTCCTCTACAAGCTTGGCGACAGCATGGCCACCGCACTGCAGACTCCCTTTTTTATCGACATGGGTTTTAGCCGCACGGAAATTGGCTCTGTCGCGAAGCTCGCAGCCCTCGTAGCGAGTATCTTCGGCGGGCTATTCGGTGGCATCGTCATGATCAGGCTCGGAATAAACCGAGCCCTGTGGATTTTCGGCGTCATCCAGGTCGTAAGTATTTTGGGGTTCGCCCTCCTCTCGGTCGTAGGCACCAACTTGTGGATGTTGGGCGTTGCGAATGCGTTCGAGTATCTCGGCGTCGGGCTCGGCACAGCGGCATTCGTCGCCTTTATTGCGCGCACGACCAATCCTGCGTTTGCCGCTACACAATTTGCATTGTTTACGGCGTTGACCGCGGTTCCGAGAACGCTGGCTAACGCGGTGACGGGTGTCATCGTCGAGCAGGTTGGCTGGACCAGCTTTTTCCTGCTGTGCACGGTACTTGCGATTCCCGGCATGTTGCTGTTATTCAAGGTAGCGCCGTGGAATGAGGACAGTGTGTGAGCGAGCAGGAGATCGCAGTCGGTCGCCTGGACGAACTCGAGAATCCTGGTTGCCGTGAGTTTGAGATCGGTGACGGTGACTGGCCGTTCCGCGGCTTCGTCGTTCGCAAGGGCGGAGACGTGTTTGCGTACCAGAACTTCTGCGTGCACGTTGGGCACCCCCTCAACTGGTCGCCTGACAAATTTCTGACGAAAGACAAGACAGCATTGATCTGTGCGTCGCACGGCGCGACCTATGAAATCGAAACAGGTTACTGCTTCGCCGGGCCCGGGAACGGGCGCGGGCTACGCAAGGTAGATGTAGCGGTGAGAGATGGGGTGGTTTTTGTGACCGGCCCAACCAGTATGTAGTCAGAGCTTGTCGAGGAATGCCAGCGGATCGTGATAACCGGTCGGCATGTCGGATTCACTCTTCCCGACGTAATCCTCGGGATCCATATCGACCGAGCCCGACCAGTCGTCCGGGCCGCTGACCTCCTGTAGCAGGAGCTCCGGCCAACGCTCTATATCAATCTCATCAATGGTGCCGTCAAATTGCTGAATCTCGACGGTGGCTCCGGCCTCATCCACGGCGACCACCTCAAACAATGAGCCGTTGGGCCTGCTGAACCATTGACCGATTACGGGGTACTGAATAGCCATTACCTGTAGCCCTCTAAGAATCGCCGTCCTACTACTAGTTATAGATCAAGGTGGGCGAAGCGCAAGCAACTATGGGTAATTAGATCTTCTGGAAGCACCAGTCGCAGATTCGATGCCCCTTTCTGAGGCCCCGGCGCTCGAACTTCGTCTGTGGACGGTCCAGCGGTTGTTCGCCGTCATGCTCCCGACGTTCGACACAGGTGAAACGATTCGATTGGGAAAGAATTTCGTCAATGTGCTCCGCATAGTTGGCCCAGTCGGTCGCGACATTCAGCGTGCCGTCGTCTGCCAGCCTGTCAGCCACAAGTGCCAGGAAAGGCGGTGCGATGATCCGTCGCTTGTGGTGCCGTTTCTTCGGCCACGGATCCGGGAAGTAAAGATTCAGTCGTGACAATGAGCCATGAGGTACCTGCTGTGTCAGCACCTCGATGGCGTCGTGATTGATGAGTCGCAGGTTGGTGACGCCCGCCTCCTTGGCCTTGAGCATGCAATGTCCGATGCCGGGCTCGTGTACCTCGATGCCAATGAAATCTTTGTCCGGGTTGGCGGCGGCTTGCTCGACCAGGGTCTCGCCGTTGCCGAAACCGATCTCCAGAACCACCGGCGCAGACCTCCCGAAGACATGATCGAAAGCCAGTAATTCCGCGCCGAACTCGACGCCATACACCGGCCAGAGTGTCTCGAAAGCGCGTTGCTGTGAGGGCGTGATTCGGCCCGCCCGGCGCACGAAACTGCGAATCGTGCGCTTGCGTGTAGTGGTCTCATTCATAACGGCGGGGGGAGGATGCTGGATGAACGCCAAAATCTCAATGGCGGCGTCGTACCGGGCGTTCAAAAAACCATCTTGTGATGTTGGCATATGCGTGCATACAACAGTATGCTGGTTGTCTTCAGAGGGGAGAATGAGGGGGTTAACGTGTCTTTTAATCTGAAAATCAGAAGCTTGAGTGCTTTTCTCGGCGCCTCGGCCACGGCCGTGTCAGCCATTGTTGCTTTTTCGCTACCAAACATTGCGCTTGCCCAGGAGGGTTCTGCCGGAGCGCTTCTGGACGAAATCGTCACCACGGCTCGCAAGAGGAGCTCGGCTGAGGCGGTTCAGGACGTTCCTGTCGCCGTGTCGGCCTTCGGCGCCACGCAGCTGGAAGCGCTTTTTGTGAAAAAGATCGAAGATCTGAGTTACAAGATGCCGAACGTCCAGCTGGAGTCTGTTGGCACGTTTCCCGGCGTACAGAACTTCTCTATTCGTGGCCAGGGTATCAACAGCTCGATCCCGTCGGTTGATCCCACGGTAGGCGTCTTTGTCGACGGCCTGTTCATGGGAACGACCTACGGTGTGGTCATCGATACGTTCGACCTCGAGTCGGTTGAAGTCCTGCGTGGTCCGCAGGGTCTCTTGTTTGGTCGCAACGTCACCGGCGGCGCAGTCGTGCTGCGCAACGCTCGACCCGATGGTGAGTCAGGTGTGCGCCTCCGCCTCGGCGCGACCGATGATGAACAAATGAATCTTGCCGGTTCCATCGAGGGCTCGCTCATTGATGACGTGTTGGCCGCGAAAATGGTCGTTTACTACGACGACGATCCCGGCTACTACAAGAACGTCAATCCGCAGGCACCCAATCCGGCGCCGCACCCGTTCCAGCCGTTCTATGCCAATCCTGCTGACGGGTCTAACGTCGGAGCGCTGAGAACGAGAATGTTCCGACCGACGCTGGTGTTTACGCCGAACGACACGTCCGATATCACACTCATTGTCGAGCACGGTGAAACTGAGGGCGACGGCTCCGCATGGACCAATGTAACGGCACAGCGTGCCGGTGCGCTGCCTGATTTTTCTACGTCAAGTGACGAGACCGGGTTCACCAACATCGAGTGGACGCAGGCCGTAGCCGAGGTCAATGTTGGGGAAGTCGGCGATGGAACGTTGACCAACATCATGGGAACGCGTCGCGTCAAGGCGAGCTCTGCAGCGGATATCGATGGTACTGATTTGCCGATCTTCTCAGCGCCGGGCAACACCGATCAGAAACAGTTCAGCAACGAGTTCCGCTGGGCGGGTAACTTCTCGGACAACTGGGAATCGACGATGGGCCTGTACTACTTCAAGCAGGACATCACCTACCGCGAAGCACGTTACATCTGGTTGCCGCCACCGCTTGGTCCGGCACCGTTTGGAGTGAACCTGCAGCGCGCGCTGGGTGGCGACATGGAAGCGAGAAACTTCGGTGCGTTCTGGAGCAATGATTTCCACATGGGTGACAGTTGGACGCTGACCGCTGGCCTTCGTTACACGGACGAGAGCAAGACGGGTGCAGTTATCACGGGTGGATGTTCGGATAACGTTACCTTCGATTGTGAGTTCACCCCGTTGGCGGGTGACTGGAATAACATCACGCCGAAAGTCGGCCTGCAGTTCCGCATGAACGATGACACCCAGTTCTATGGGTTCTGGTCGAAAGGCTTCCGTTCAGGAGGTATCAACTTCCGCAACGCCAAGCCCAACGTCATTCCGCCGGGCCCGACGCTTGAAGAAGAAAACAATACGTTCGAGATTGGCATGAAGGCCGACATGCTGGACGGTCGCATGCGCCTGAACATCGCGGCGTTCCACAATTCGATCGACGACATGCAGCGCGAGCTCAACGTGCCGGATCCGGATGTCATCGTACTTCAGGGAACGATCAACGCCGGTGACGTCACGATCCAGGGCATCGAGGTCGATTTCGTTGGCCTGATTACCGACAACTTCTCGATCAACGCATCGTACGGCTGGCAGGACGGCGAGTACGATACCGTCAACCCGGCCTTCGCGGCATTCCTCGGGCCCGAGCTGTCGCGCCTCGCGCCGACCAATTACAGCGTTGGCCTGTCGTGGGACCTCCCGGTTGGTGCGAACATGTTTAACTTCATGGTTAGCCACAGCTTCCGCGAAAGTCATCCCTACGACGACGCCAACCTGCAGTACTTCGATGACCAGAGGCGCACGAATGCGAGTCTGAACTGGTTCTCCGCAGACGACACCTGGAGCGTGTCGTTTTACGGCCGGAACCTCGAGGACGAAGCGAACTGGGGCAACCTGACGTCGATCGCAGGACTCTGGGTAGCCGGCCCGATGAAGAAGGGTCGCGAATTGGGACTCGAGATCAACTATCGTCGATAGAGTCGCGTCGCAATACAAAGAAAGGCCGCCTCAGGGCGGCCTTTTTTGTGGGGAGGCGAATGCTCAGGGGAAGACGATCGGGCTGGCCTGCTCCGGCCACCGGCCCTTGATGCCTTCGTAGTGTTTGCGAATAACAGCGAGGTCAACATCGGGATCGCCGGTCAGCTCCACTTTCGGGCCGATACCGATACGCTTCCTGCCAAAATCGAGGAAGCCGATGTAGATAGGTACGTTGGCGCCCTGGGCGATTCGATAAAAGCCCGACTTCCATCCGGGCTTCAGGCTGCGGGTTCCTTCCGGGGCGAGGCCCAGGTAGAACGAATCGTGGTTCTCGAACTCATCAATCGCCAGCTGCACGGCGTTCACTGCACGGCCGCGATCGAGTTCGATCGCACCGAGCCAGCGCAGCAGGTTGCCGAGCGGGAACCAGAATAGTGATTTCTTGGCGAAGAATTTGACGTCGAGGTCGACGGCTACTTTATAAACGAGGGCCCAGTATCCATCCCAGTTCGATGTGTGGGGTGCTGCAACGAGCACGGCCTT
>Ga0316201_10001432_pt1 | contig 16023 bp, 15 predicted proteins | sample CS6wburrow_MG_FD_204516 | JGI IMG/M metagenome (GOLD analysis project Ga0316201, IMG submission 204516) | Coastal sediment microbial communities from Delaware Bay, Delaware, United States - CS-6 worm burrow | ecosystem: Environmental > Aquatic > Marine > Coastal > Sediment | place: USA... | reverse complement strand
TAATAATCAGAGCCTAGCAATCCCTTTTCTTCCCCTGTTACGAATAAGCATAGAATACTTCTTTTTGGTCCAACTCCTTTATCTTTTGCAGCCTGAAACGCCTGTGCGATTTCCAGAACACCGCTCGTACCTGATCCATTATCATCTGCGCCATTATAAATGTCCTGGCCTCTCATCCCAACGTGATCGTAGTGAGCAGAAATGACCACTACTTCATCTTTCATCAATGGGTCAGATCCTTCAATGTAAGCAAGCACATTAACACCAGGTATGGAGGTTACAATCTTGGAAGATTGAATTTGAATTTGTGTTTTAACTGGTACTGATTTTGACTTTCCCTTTTTAGTAATCTTCTTTCTTGCTTTAATTACTTTTTTCATTTTAGAGCCAAGAAGCTCTTTCGCTATAGTAGGAGAGAGCCACATGTTCGCAGGCCAACCACTACCAAAATCTTCAGGTCCTCCCATCAATGTGGTTCCTCCAATGAGTTCTCCACGATAACGGCCTGCTTTTTCACGGATTTGATCCTCAATAATGATGACTGCTTTTACGCCCGCATTTTGAGCTGCTTCCAGTTTTTTCTGGTAGGAGTCTGTCCATGCTGACACCTCTTTGGTGCCTGTGGTTCGATAGTTGCCTTGCGCGTCTTTTGGTTCGCCGGCATAGATGAGAATCACTTTACCAGCCACTTGCTGGCCTTTATAATCACTGTACATTTTGTCATCAATCCCGTATCCCAGGAAGACTACTTCATCTGTAGAGATATTGATTTCTTCATTTGGGTTGAATGATGGGACCATGACATAGTCACGTTTATGCTGAATATCTCGTCCATCTATTTCAAAGGAAAGGTTGTTCCACTTCATTCGCGTGAAAGCGACATTCTGAAAATAGGTGTCAGTTCCGGGTATTGGTGCCACGCCGAATGACTTGAGTTTTTCCGCGAGGAAATTGGCTGCCATTTCATTTCCAGGCGTGCCAGTTTCCCGCCCTTGAAACTCATCAGATGCGAGTACAGTCAAATAATTTTTTAAATCTTCAGCAGTGATTGTTTCCGCATATTTGACAGATTCGATCAATACCTTATTCTCAATTGGGAGTTGTTGGCCACTCACTTTGATTAGGAAACAAAATGCCAGGCAAAAGACTAAATAGAATCTCATGTTATTCGAATTAATGATTACATACAGGCGATTTTATCTACTCGCCGCGCGTGTCTTCCTCCCTCAAATGAGGTACGCATGAATGTATCGACAATACTTAAGGCTGTTGCTTCATTGACAAATCTTGCAGGAATCGATACAATATTTGCATCGTTGTGCTGTTTTGCCAGAGAGGCTAGTTCACTGTTCCAGCAAAGTGCTGCACGTATTTTCTGGTGTTTATTTGCCGTCATAGCTGCTCCATTTCCTGAGCCACAGATGATAACACCTAACTCTGACGTGCCATTTTCAATGTCTTCAGCTACAGGGTGGATAAAGTCAGGGTAATCAACTGATTCGGTTGAATTTGTGCCGTGATTAATCACTTCATAACCCTGTGACTCCAGCATATTGGTGATCGCATTTTTATAATCTACACCAGCGTGATCGCAACCGATTGATACTTTACTTTTTGATTCCATAATTACTCTTGTACAGGTTGAAAGCGATATGCTTCAAGAAGACTGTTTATTTCATCAGTAAAAGCGCTATCACCAAGGCTTGGAACAACTTGCAGAAGTTGCTGTACAGTACTGTTTGCCAGCTGAAAGTCAGCAGAAAATCCGGCCTGTAAATCTTCTTCATCGATCGAATCAAAAAACTGCATCCAGTCAGCCGTTTCTATCGCTAAAATGCGTAAGTGCTTTTTCGCTTTTTCATTTTCTTTCGCCTGGATATAAATATTGATGTGAGGCATCGTGCGCCCATCATATGGGAAGTTCATATGTGGAAAAGCTTCGAAAAACTGATCCGTCAAGGCAACTGCCTTTTCGGTTTTTCCCTCTCTGATCATTTGTTCTGCAGCTCTCCAAATCACCATTTTCTGAGCCTGGATACTTGCGCCGTAGCTATTGTCTACAAACATTTTCTCTTCATCAAATCGACCCCATTTCCATTTTTTAGTCACACGCTCAAAAACTTTATCGGTATCCACTCGGCCACTTCCATATATAAAAAAGTTACGTTGGCTTGGTGTCTTAACTGGTATGATTTTCAAGCCAAGTCCTTCAAGTTGAGTATAGTCTGACAAACCTTGCAATTTATCCTGTTGGCAGGTCACTGAAAAGTATATTGGTCTGTCATAGATATTACTTTGAAGTATATCGAGTACCGCCAATTTGTCTTTGGTCAGATAATTGCCAGTGATGCGTATCGGAATTTTATCGACGATTTGATCTGCATCCTCAGGGCCTACCCAACCTGATTGTATGGCCCTTGCTTTATTCACTGGAATGTAGAGGTTCTTTGAAGGAAGGTAGCTTTGTATTTTTTGGCCCTGGATATTCATATCCCGATCCACACTAATGAATTGCAGGAATTGATCCAAAGGCATTTCAGGAGCAAGTGACTTTTCTTCCTGGATATTGTATATCGCATTCCTCTTATTCCCTCTATATCCTTCGTGTGGGATAGAAAGTTTGATTGCAGGTGAATCGTTGATTTTTCTCCTCAGTCCATTGATATACCAATCGACGGCGATGAGACTTAGGTTTACTACCCGGACATCACGACGCACATTTTCTACTTCCTGGGCATACCACAAGGGATAAGTATCATTATCTCCGTATGTAAATATTATCGCATTTGGATCACAAGACTCCAGGAAATTAACTGCATAATCGCGTGATGCATAATGCCCGGAACGACTATGATCATCAAAATTCTGAAAACCCATTAGCAGTGGCGCGATGATCACAAAAGCTCCAGCTATCAATGGAGGTATGATGCCTTTCAGGTTCGTTCGTTCTTTGATAATCTGGTAGATTGCAGGTACAGCAAGTCCAATCCAAATGCAAAATGTAAAGATAGAGCCAACAAGGACATAATCTCGTTCCCGGGGTTCTCTCGGCGGTTGGTTTGAATAAAATATAATCCCCAGGCCTGTAAATAGAAAGAGCACCACGAGTGCCGTCACATCTCGCTTTCGTTTCACGAAATGAAAGAAAAATCCGATCAGCCCAAAAATCCAGGGAAGGAAGTAGTAGCTATTCCTGGCTTGGTTGGTGCGTATGGTTTCAGGAAGTTGATCCTGGTTGTACAATCGAGCACTATCAAGAGGCTTTATTCCGGAGAACCAATGACCACTTTTAGGATTCCAGGGCTCGAAACCTTGTTCACCATTTTGACGGCCTACAAAATTCCACATGAAATACCGCCAATACATAAATCCAACCTGGTATTTCAATGCGTAGTGAATGTTGAAGGCAAATGAAGGTTTTGCATTTTTAGAGTAACCTAGGTATTGCATCCATTGTCGATACCGGGCAGGACGGTCTGTATCACTATGCGAAACACGAGGGAAAAGGATTTTGTCCTTATTATCATATACATAGCTTAATTTTTGATCAACTATTTCATAATGATCACCAACCTGGCCATATCTGTCAACCTTCTCTGTAGTCACAGGTTGAGCTTCGTAGTGTGGCCCTCTGAGAAGCGGCCTTTCACCATATTGCTCCCTGTTGAGATAAGGGATTACACGCATCACATCACTCGGTTGATTCATGTTGATGGGCGTATTTGCATTTGCCCTGATAATCACGACTCCAAGTGTTGAGAAGCTAATCACAAGTAATGACATCGCGACTAAAAGTCTTTGAACCAGGCCATTGTTATGTTTGTGCGCCCATCGAAGACCGGCATACAGTATACCGAAAATGACAAGAATCGTAGGGAAAATACCACTGTGGAAAGGAAGGCCTAGATTGTTGACCATCAGAAGTTCGAACCAGCTCCACATCAGCGGGATACCGACGATGATCACTTTTTGGACAATCGGAATAAACATCCCGCCAATGGCCAAAGATGCAATAAGCCCTACCGGAGTTACTTTCTTGTACTTTTTAAAATAGTAAAGAACTCCCAATGCAGGAAAAGTTAATAAGCTCAAGAGGTGAACTCCAATAGAAAGTCCTGCAGCATATATCGCAAAAATGATCCATTTATCATTTTTTGGCGTATCAGGCAGGCCATACCATTTGATCATTGCCCAAACGGTGAGGGTGGTGAAGAATGTAGACATAGCATATACTTCGCCTTCAACAGCTGAAAACCAAATCGAAGTTGCAAAAGCCGTGGCAAGGCCTGCTACTAATCCGGCTCCGCAGATAGCGTATAGATCTGCAACAGGGTATTTCTCATCTCTTCCGACAAGTGCCAGCCGGGCCAATACCATCGTGCTCCAGGCAACGAAAGTCGCTGCAAAAGCGGTGCACATTCCTGACATCAGGTTTACTGCAAAAGCGATATCGGATGGATTGCTACTGAACAATTCTGCAATCCAAGTAAACAATCTACCTACGATCAAAAAAAGTGGTGCTCCGGGAGGGTGAACCACTTGAAGTTTGTAAGCACCTAGGATAAATTCTCCACAATCCCACAAACTTCCCGTTCGTTCTGCTGACATGATGTACACAGTCATGGCGATTGCAAAAACGATCCATCCGGTGATTGTCGTTAATCTTTTATAAGACATCTTAAGAGATATATTAAATTTTTATGAAATGTAACACTTTGAAAGCCCTGCAAATTTAATAAAATTGGGTTGATGCAGAGTTTCCCAATATAACATCGTTTTGATGTAAAAATTGCCTTATTAACAAAATACAAAACACCTTCTGATCCTTTTCAAAATCCGTACCTTTACGCCAAATTTGCGAGGATGCTGAAAATCTTGGTGCTGATCGTTATTATTGGCTTTGTATACCGGCTTTTTTCCCCTTCTGCAAAGCAGATTTCCGGGCAAGAAAACGGGATACAAGAGCCTGATGAATTTATTGATTACGAAGAAGTGAACGATGATGGAGAAAATTAGTAGCCTGATAATTCATCAATCCAACCAACTTATCGCCTTGAACAAACCTGCTGGAATGTCAGTGCAGGAAGATCAAACCGGGGATGCATCATTGCACCGGATAGCGATGGCTTATTGCAAACATGATCTCTACGTAATTCACCGGATCGACCGACCAACAAGTGGAATAGTGGTTTTTGCAAAGAATAAAAAAGCCGCAGCGCACCTAACTGATCAATGGAAATCAGGCAAAGTGGCGAAATCTTACCTGGCTGTTGTCGGTAAAACAGAAGGAGCTTCAGTCGGCGAGCTCACTCATTTTATCAGGGAAAACAAACAAAACAACAAAGTTGAAATATCCGATACTGCTTTTGAAGATGCAAAAGAAGCCAAACTTACGTATGAAAAAGTCGAAGAGATAGACCGGTATCAGCTGCTGAAAATTCAATTAAAAACTGGTCGACATCATCAAATTCGAGCTCAACTCTCTGCGCAAGGGATGCCTGTCAAAGGAGATGTGAAATATGGGTTCAAACGTGGAAATAAGGACCGGTCAATTCACTTGCATGCGTGGGAATTGCGGTTTACACATCCAGTTTCCGGCAAAAGTATTGAGCTGAAAGCGAAACCGCCCAAAGAAGTCATTTGGGATGCTTTCCAAACCATTCAAAGTGAAAAGAACTAATTAATATGGAACAGAAAACGCAAAAAAGAACGGAAATCAGCGACCTGGGTGAGTTTGGTCTGATCGATCGCCTCACAGCTGACATTAAACCAAAAGAGCCTTCTACATTGAAAGGAATTGGTGATGATGCTGCTGTCCTTGACCATGGCGAAAAACTCACTGTTATTTCAACAGACTTACTATTGGAGGGCATTCATTTTGACCTGATGTACCAACCACTGAAACATTTGGGGTATAAGTCTGTAGTTACAAATCTGTCAGATATCTATGCAATGAATGCGCTCCCTAGTCAGATCACGGTCTCTATTGGTTTATCCAATCGTTTTTCTGTTGAAGCTATCGAAGAGTTTTATGAAGGCGTGAAAGCAGCTTGTCTGAATTATGATGTGGATTTAATTGGTGGAGATACAACGAGTTCCAAGCATGGACTACTGATCAGCGTTACAGCCATAGGCCAGGTAGACCCAGATGAAGTTGTGTACAGGGATACAGCCAAAGAGGGCGACTTAATTTGTGTGACTGGTGACCTTGGTGCAGCATACCTGGGATTGCAAATTTTGGAAAGAGAGAAACAATTATTCATCGCACACCCGAATATTCAACCCGATTTGGAGGGGCAGCAGTATCTGATTGGTCGTCAACTCAAGCCGGAAGCTCGTCGTGATAGTATCCAGTTTTTTAAAAAAGCTGGAGTTAAACCGACTGCGATGATTGATATATCTGATGGTTTGGCTAGTGAAGTGCTTCATCTTTGTAAAGCATCAAAGGTTGGAGCATATATAGAAGAGGACAAAGTTCCCGTACATCCTGATGCAGAACAAATGGCATTGAAGTTTAATCTTGATCCAATCACATGTGCATTAAGTGGTGGTGAAGACTACGAATTGTTGTTTACCGTAGACGCGAAGGATCTTGAAAAAGTACGCTATATGCCAAGTGTATATATTATTGGAGAAGTGACACCTGCGTCAGATGGTGTCACATTGCACACAAGTGGAGGGAATATTCACCCGCTAAAAGCACAAGGCTGGACTCATTTTAGCTGGGAAACTTTGTCAGATGGTTCTCCTCCGGTGGATAGTGAAGATCATTTTTAATCACTGGAAGAAATCCGAAAACGCACATATTTAATCGTTTTCCCTTCTGAGAGATGCATTTTTTCGTAATAGGTTTGGATGTTCAATAGTGGATTTTCCAAAGGATCGGAATAGATATTTTCACTTTTATATTCAATGATGCACCGTGAGTCCTGATCAATCACCTCCAGGGTAAATGCGTATAAACTGTCTGCGTCCGTTTTTAAGTGAACAACTCCATCTTTTTTCAGGAATTGCCGGTACTTCTTTAAAAAGTATTGTGAGGTGAGGCGTCTGTTTGCTTTGCTTTTTCGCTCAAAAGGGTCAGGAAACGTAATCCAGATTTGTGATATCTCGTCAGGACCAAAAAAGTGCTCAATAGATTCAATCCTGGTCCTTAAAAATGCTGCATTGGTAAGTCCTTGCTCTAATGCTGTTTTTGCTCCTTTCCAAATTCTCGCACCTTTAATGTCAACACCGATAAAGTTTTGATGAGGATGAAGCTTTGCCATCTCCACGGTATAGTCTCCATGTCCGCAAGCAAGTTCAAGGATGATCGGCGCATTATTTTGAAAATGATTTTCATTCCATTGGCCTTTGAGATGAACTTCTCTTCCACCAGCAGCCTGAAGCACTGGATTTTTCATATCAAAATTTTCATATGAATTTGGAAAAGAGGAGAACTCGGTAAACTTTTGTAGTTTATTTTTCTGTGCCATTTCAAAAATGTGCTAAAATATGGAGTGCAAAATTACAGCAGGAGAAGCAAATATAGCTTATCAGCTAGCATTGGCTATTCCCGAATTTACAGATTCACTACCCCGGGCAAAATTTAACGATCGTATTCGCCAAACGGATGCGGTCATCTTAGTTGTCTATGTTGATGATCAACCAGTGGGTTTTAAAATTGGTTACCAAAGGACAGAAGGTGCTTTCTATTCATGGCTGGGCGCGGTTCTTCCTTCGCATCGGAATCTTGGTTTGGCAAAAGATCTCGCATTCAGGATGGAAGCGCATGCTCGATTATTAGGGTATAGGAAAATTTGGATGAAAACGCGGAATAGATTCACAGTAATGCTCCATTTTGCGATACGCAACGGATTTCTGATAACAGCCGTTGAGAAAGCAGAGAGCGCTGATCAGAACAAGATTATTCTGGAGAAAAAACTTTAGCTTTGGCGCCTTAAATCAGGAAATTATGAACAAAATACGCTGCGTTATTTGTTTGATTGTAAGCCTCACATTATTGAGTTTGATTCCAATATCCGCTCAAAGTGATTTTGGCTATGGTTTTCGTGCCGGATTGAGTTTTTCTCAGTTGAAAGGAGAGCTTGAGATGGACAATGCCGGAAATAGTCTGGATGAATACAGTGCTGCTACCGGATTTCATATTGGAATTAGCCTGGCATACAAATTTACTGACCTGATAGGTGTTCGAGGAGAGTTTATTTTCTCCCAAAGAGGAACAAAATATGCCTATAATGGTGAATCCTATTACATACTCGGTCTCCACGAAAATGAATCGATTATTTTGAGAGGTACCAGGGACATGACACAAACGATTACGAACGCATATATTGATATTCCGGTATCTGTCTATTATAAGCTAGGTTCACTTGAGCTTTCCGGTGGATTTGGAGCAGGTTTGAGCGTTGGTTCTACCGGTGGTGGGCGCATCTTGTTTAATGGGGTCTCACCTACTTCAGGTAGAGCACTAGATGAGTTTCGGGTTGATCTCAATTACAATTTTAGGACCAATGGGGCAAAGCAGGTAGATAATAGTTTTTCTGATATTATGGTCGATGGCCGCACATTCAATATTCCCAATCGTGTCGGGGCCTATTATTGGTTTGATGAAAAAGGTAAAGATCAATTCAAGTCGCTCGACTATTACCTGATGGGCGGTTTGTCCTATTATCTGAATCAGGGACTATACATTGGTGGGCGGATTTTCTATGGATTGACCGATGTTGATCGCAATGAATATGACGTTTCATTGAGGTCACTTGATGCAAATGGAGATTACATTTTTAGAGAAGACGATAATAAGAACATCACATTCCAGGTTTCGATCGGATTTTCATTTTAGCGGAGGCGGGTAAACAGTGAAGTTCCTATCAGCAACTTTTGTGACATTAAACTTTTCTGTCAGGAAAATTACTAACAGCTAATGCTTTTTCGGTAGTCTTATGGTAAAAGTTGTCCCTTCTCCCGGTTTGGATTGCCGCACAAATATTTTCCCTTTGTGGTAATTTTCAATGATTCGTTTTGCCAGTGAAAGGCCTAATCCCCAGCCGCGCTTTTTTGTTGAAAATCCTGGTTGAAATACCTTTTTTAATTGATTGTTTGGAATCCCTTTACCCGTGTCTGTCAAGTCGATACTTACAAAATTAGGGTCATTGGAGATGCGCGCAGAGATAGTGCCTTTCGGTCCCATCGCATCAAGCGCATTTCTAATCAGATTTTCGAGCACCCAGGTAAAAAGGTGGGGATTAATTTGTCCATAGATCGGTGCTCCATTTTTTTCTGGAAAATCATAGGTAATATTTCGAGGAGAGCGCCTTTTCATATATGTTTTAATGTCATCCAGCTGGTCAAGAATATTCACTTGCTCAAGTACAGGTTCAGACCCGATTTTTGAAAATCGATCTGCGATAAGCTCGAGGCGGGTTACATCGTTTCTCAGCTCTCCAACGATTTCGAGTTGTTCCGGATCATCCTCGCTCGTCAATTTGAGGTGCTCAATCCACCCAATAATTGCTGAAATCGGAGTTCCCAGCTGATGCGCTGTTTCTTTTGCCATACCCGCCCAGACTCTGTTTTGCTCTCCTTTTCTTGCTGCACTGAATCCGTAATAACCAAAAGCAATAAAAGCACCGAGTAGAAGTAATTGGACGATTGGGAAAAATGTCAAGAGGTTAAGCGTCTGTGTATTTTTATAGTATAGGATATAGTCGGTGAAATCGTCTTTCAACTTTAGAGGTTCCTTTCCCTTCCTTTTCAGTTTCTCCAATTCAGATTCAATAAAAGGCAGGTCATCATCGTGTTCTTCTCCAAAATTTTTCCAGAAGGAGATGGAACCGTCCGACTCCGTAACGATTATTGGGATATCATCATTGTTAGCGATGATATCAAGTTGAAATGAGATATCCTTATTCAGGAAATCAGCCGGATCAACATTCGTTGTGTCAGAATTCGCACTGATCAAATAACTGTATGCATCAAAAAGTAATAAAGCTTTATTCCTCTCGCCATTTGCGAGTTGGTTAGCCAGGTAATTTGAATAGAAGAGTGACACTAAAAATACCAGGATGCCCGCTAGCGCCAGGTAAATTTTCCATCTAGATTTTTGTTTATAGATATCCATTCTAGCTTCCTCTCTTTGTTAAAAACTGGCGACTTCGAAATGCAGCATTTTCACGCATATTCATCCAGAAAAAGTTGTAATCCGCAACATGGTAGTTACGCATTCGAAATAAAAAGCTCCAGGGAAACTTTGGTTTTCTCACCCACAACACATTTTTATGCACTTCTGCATCGACAAGTCCGGGAGCATACATCTTATTAAAATCACGTAACAAAGAGCCTTTATTCATCTTCTTTTCACCGTATCCACTTGTTTGCCAGGTGAGTGGATTTGTAACAAGCAGGTCTCCAAATGTATCGATTTTTATTTTCGGTTGATGTCCTCTCTGCCATGTCTGCCAGCTACAGTAACAATTTGTTTCCATTTCATTCTCGCATGGCATGATATACTGAAATGCTTCTTTCTTCACCGGCATTCCGATCAGGTAAGCCGCTACCAATTGTTTTTGAATTGGTTTACCATCCACATATTCCCGGATAAGTCGAACAGCATGAGTTGTGCCCTGGCTATGAGAGGCAATAATAAATGGCCGCCCTTGATTTTCGAACTCCATGTAATGTTGAAAGGCAGTCTCCACATCTCTGTAGGCCAAATTCAAAGCTTTTCGTGCACTCTCCATGTTCTTTTTCGTATAGTAAACATAAATATGCGCTTGCCTGTAATATGGAGCGAAAACACGTGCTGTTCCATTAAATACAGTAGCCTGGAATTTTATCGGGAATTTGTTGGTGCGCTCTTTTAGCTCCATATCCTGAATCGGGCCGTTCCAATCCCTGTTTCCATTTCTGCGCGTATATGTAGTCGGGTGTAAAAAAAAGACATCAACAGCTGCTGAGTCCTGCCCATCAATTAGTGAAGCATTTGGCACAAGGTCAGCAGAATCCGCTTTTGAAGGGTGAGCTGCCCAGTGTTGAAGGTCAGAATATTCAGGGATTGGAGGAAGCCTTTCTTCACTGAAAAGTCCTCGTGGATTAGTAGCACAACCTGAGCAGACCAAAGAGGTTATGAAAAAGAGGAAAGCATATAAGAAATAAATCCGCATGAATCGATTGAAAATGTGTAGTAATAACGAGAAAGCATGTTGAAAGTTATGCCAAAATTCGAAAAGCTTTATCTTTGCACCGATTTTAAGAAACCCATTTATTTATTCGCTATTATACCTACTTTTTTGATATGAATAAAGGAACAATAAAACAAATCATTGGCCCGGTTATCGATGTAAGCTTTGCAGGCGAAGGAAGTAAACTTCCGGATATTTTGAATGCACTGGAAATCACAAGAGAAAACGGGGATAAACTCGTTCTTGAAGTGCAACAGCACCTTGGCGAAGATGGCGTTCGTGCGGTAGCGATGGACTCAACAGATGGATTAAGAAGAGGGATGGATGTGATCGATACTGGTAAAAATATTACCATGCCAATCGGTGAACAGATCAAAGGTCGCCTCTTCAATGTGATCGGAGAAGCAATCGACGGAATTGGAGATGTGATAAAAGATGAGAATTCTTATCCGATCCACAGAAAACCTCCGATTTATGAAGAGCTCTCGACGGAAACAGAAGTGTTGTTTACCGGAATAAAAGTGATCGACCTCATTGAGCCATATTCAAAGGGGGGTAAAATTGGACTTTTTGGTGGTGCCGGAGTAGGGAAAACGGTACTTATCCAGGAGTTGATTAATAATATTGCGAAAGGATATGATGGGATTTCAGTTTTTGCTGGTGTAGGAGAAAGAACAAGAGAAGGAAATGATTTAATGCGCGAAATGCTTGAAGCAGGGATCATCGATTATGGCGAAAAATTCAAACATTCCATGGAGGAAGGGGGATGGGATCTCTCAGTCGTTGATATGGAAGCTTTGAAAGGATCAAAATCAACATTTGTGTTTGGACAAATGAATGAACCACCCGGAGCACGGGCTCGTGTTGCTTTGTCTGGTTTGACAATTGCTGAGTATTACCGTGATGGTGATTTAAGTGATCCTACAGGAGGTAGAGATATTCTGTTCTTTATTGACAACATTTTCCGATTTACTCAAGCTGGTTCTGAAGTTTCTGCACTTCTTGGTCGAATGCCATCAGCGGTGGGATACCAACCGACGTTGGCTACCGAGATGGGTGTAATGCAAGAAAGAATTACCTCAACGAAAAGAGGGTCCATCACATCTGTACAGGCAGTTTATGTACCTGCGGATGACTTGACTGACCCGGCTCCTGCGACAACTTTTGCACACCTTGATGCGACTACAGTATTATCTCGTAAAATTGCTTCGCTTGGGATTTATCCTGCGGTGGACCCACTTGATTCAACATCAAGAATCCTGGATCGTGCAATCCTTGGAGACGATCACTATGATACAGCAGAAGAAGTGAAAAACATCTTGCAACGATATAATGAATTGCTGGATATCATCGCGATACTTGGAATGGAAGAACTTTCTGAGGATGACAAATTAATTGTTCATCGTGCGAGAAGGATTCAGAGATTCCTTTCACAGCCATTCCATGTTGCAGAACAGTTTACCGGGCGACCAGGAGCATTCGTTCCAATCGAAGAAACAATTCGTGGGTTTAAGATGATTATGAGCGGAGAAATGGATGAATACCCTGAAGCAGCTTTCAACCTGAAAGGTGGTATCGAAGAGGTAATCGAGGATGGAAAGAGAATGTTAGCAGAAGCAGAAGCTTAATTCAACACGAATTTTGATAAAATGAATTTAATCGTATTAACACCGGATCATCAGGTTTTTCAAGGGCCAGTTTCACTCGTCAAAGTGCCGGGAACGAGTGGGTATTTTGAAATTATGAATGGTCACGCAGCCATCGTATCTTCTCTTGCCCAGGGTACAGTGACTATCAAACAACAAAGCGGGGAGGTAAAAACGATCACTATTGAAGATGGCTTTATTGAAGTTTTGAACAATGAGATTTCGCTCCTGGTGACGGGAGTTCAGGAATAAAAGAAGAACAATCAACTGATAAAATGCCGGTATTTGTCTGACAATTACCGGCTTTTTTCATTTCCAATAAATGATATCAAAATTTATATGAATTTTCGCAATATCTGGTGATTCAAAAGAGTTAATTACATCGAAAGACCAATTGAAATGAAAGCCTACTGCGAATGAAATATGTCATTTTTGGATGCCTGTTGATCCTGACAGGCTTCGCAGCATTAAACCATGATTCTCCTTCAGATTCAATTTCTGGAATAGAATTACCAATTCAAAATGCGCGATTCTATCAGCAATCTAAAATCTACCCAAATGTCGATCTGACACAATCTTATCAGCCAAAACCATTAACCAAATTTATCAGTGAAAGACATGCAACTCCCGATACAATGTTTATCGTGGATCAAAGCTTAAATGAAGGTGGATAAAGAAAACTAAAGTTTCGCGTCTATTTCCTCAATTGAATCAAAATCAATTGACCCAAAAAAATGTTTGAGTTTTTTTCTAGCCTGTATGCGAACACCATCATCGATATACGAGGCAATTGTGACTAAACCAAAACTTAAAACACCCAGATCATCGGTATAGCCAAGTATTGGAGTAAGGTCAGGGATCGAATCGAATGGTGTTAGAAAGTAACCAATCGCTCCCACAATGATATGTTTTGCCCATGCAGGGGTTTCCTTTCTCCTAAAAGCAAAAACCAGTAATAGAACCGTATACGCGAGCTTTTGGCCCACCTTTTTGAGGTGCTTTACTACTTTGTTTCGAATATCGATAAAGCAAATTTTTTCCAATGTTTTCTTTTCAATTTTTTTCATGTATGAACCTCCATGCAGAGTAATCTATCGTAAATCTAACGAATAAACAGTGTTTGGAGTTTCCAAAATCGGAATCAATGGGCACCAATTGTGTTTTTTTCGACATCTACGTATAAAAACCTGTTCAATGAAAAACAAAGATAACTCCTTGAGTTCTAAACTCGGAAAAAGTGAAATATCAGCTGGCGCAATGGCGGATATTGCCTTCTTATTACTTGTTTTTTTCTTTGTCTGCGCGACAATTACCGAAGACAAAGGCATTTTAGTGAAATTGCCACCATACGATATTGCTCCCCCTCCGCCTGTTGCCAAAAGAAATGTGTTCAACATCCTGGTGAATGCGCAAAACCAAACCATGGTCGAAGGACAAATCGTTCCGGTAGCAAGCATAGCGGACCAGATGAAAGAATTTATTTTAAACCCGGGCAGGAAAAAAAATTTACCTGCTAAACCGAATGCTGCCATTATTTCCCTCCATTGTGATCGAAGTACATCATATGAAAAGTACATCGAAGTGTATGATGCCCTGAAAAGCACTTATCATGAATTATGGGATCGTCAATCATTGGAGTCGTACGGTAAATTGTACGATCAACTAGAGAAAATAGACCAAAAGTCTATTCGAAGTGTGATCCCATTACTTATTTCAGAAGCTGAGTCTACTGACCTGGCATTGAAATAGGCATCAATTCAATGGATCACGAAGGAAGGCTTTTATGCCGTCTTAAGAATGGGCTCTGACTGTCTCAGGTATTGAGGGTTCAGGGCTTCAAAAGAGTATCCGGCTTTTGAAAGGTAATCCAACATTTTGGGTAAGGCATATTTGAGATTTTCCCATGCCTTTACACTATCATGAAATACTACAATTGAACCTTCTTTGCTATGTTGTATCACATTTTCATAGCATTGTTGAGGTGTAATTGACTGGTCGAAATCACCGCTTAGGACGTCCCACATAATGATTTCGTAGTGCCTTGACAGAAATTGAATTTGCTTCGGTTTTAATTTGCCGTAAGGAGGGCGAAATAAACTGCCCTCTACGATCCTGGCGCAGTGACGCACATTGTGGAAATAAGGGATGTTATCTGTCGACCAACCGTTCAGGTGATTGAAGGTATGATTTCCAGCGATATGCCCTCTGTCCACTACCTCCTGGAAAATATCGGGGTGTTTTCGCACATTATCTCCAACACAAAAAAATGTTGCCTTTGCATTGTATTGATCAAGTACGTTGAGCACCCAGGGTGTTACATTTGGAATCGGGCCATCATCGAAAGTGAGGAAAATCTTTTTCTCACTCGTTGGAACTCTCCATATGAACGATGGAAACAGGTTTTGGATAAAGTGTGGTGTATGTATGAGGTACATCTGTTAAAAAATAATATGTTACAGGATTACAGAATTCATGCCAATTTCGCATTTGACAGTTAACCATATTTGGTCCCCGACATTAAATTGGATGTATCAAAAACGATTTTTGTGACTAAAATGCTGCATTTCCAAGGGATTATTTGCAAAATACTTGCATTATTGCAAACAATTGAATCGTAAAAAAGATCTTCTATGGCCAAAGTAAGAGTCAGATTTGCTCCAAGCCCAACCGGACCCCTGCATATCGGTGGTATGCGTACCGCACTGTTCAACTATTTATTTGCTAAAGCCAATGATGGAACATTTATTTTACGCATAGAAGACACCGATAGAAACAGATATATATCAGGTGCCGAGGACTATATTGTTCGATCCCTGGAATGGTCAGGATTAACACCAGATGAAGGACCTATTTCAGGTGGTGATTTTGGACCCTACAGACAATCTGAAAGAAAGTCACTCTATGATCAGTATGCGCATGCACTCGTAGAAAAAGGCATGGCCTATTATGCTTTTGATACTCCTGAAGATCTGGAAGAAATGCGCCTCAGGTTGAAGGAAGAAGGTATCCACACGCCAAAATATGATGCTTCCACAAGGGGTAAAATGAACAATAGCCTGGTACTTACTCAAGCTGAAGTGGACGAACTCATGGCAAAGAAAACGCCTTATGTTGTCAGGCTCCTTGTAGAACCTGGACAAACAATTTCATTTTTTGACGTGATTCGGGGAGAAGTGTCTTTTGATAGCACTGAA
>Ga0316201_10001431_pt1 | contig 16023 bp, 13 predicted proteins | sample CS6wburrow_MG_FD_204516 | JGI IMG/M metagenome (GOLD analysis project Ga0316201, IMG submission 204516) | Coastal sediment microbial communities from Delaware Bay, Delaware, United States - CS-6 worm burrow | ecosystem: Environmental > Aquatic > Marine > Coastal > Sediment | place: USA... | reverse complement strand
CGTATCGTTGAGGCCGGTGGCATCGGCAAGGCGTCGGAGCAGCTGGGGCTTGCCAAATCGGGTATCTCCAGGCGCCTGGTCGCACTTGAGAACCACCTGGGTACACGCTTGATCAACCGCACAACACGCAGAACGAGTCTCACCGATGCCGGGCGTGAGTATTACGAGGCGGCGGTAAAGCTGATCTCAGATGTTACGGAGTTGGATGCAGTCACCGCCGACTCGGGGTCGTCACTCGAGGGTGTGTTGCGCCTGGCGGCGCCACTATCATTTGGCCTGTCCCACCTCGCCGCAGCGATCGATGATTTCGCCCGTGAGCAACCGGAACTGTCTTTCAACATCGATTTTTCAGATCGTCTTGTCAACCTGGTTGAGCAAGGTGTCGACCTGGCCATACGCATAACCGACCTGAAGGACTCGACACTGCAGGCCCGTCGCATCTGCCCGATTCGCCTTGTGCTTTGTGCTAACCCGGCATACCTCGACAAGCACGGTACACCGCAGACACCGGATGACATCAAATCCCACGAACTACTGGTCTATGATATCGGCGGCAGTACGGCGATCAGGATGAAAGACGAGCATGGAAACGAACGGATCATCCATGGCTCAAGCCGGGTGGTTGCAAACAACGGTGATTTCCTGCACAACATGGCATTGGCAGGTCATGGCCTGGTGATGCTTCCGACCTTCATCATGTGGCATTCATTGGCCTCCGGTAAGCTGGTTCCCGTGCTGGAGCGCTACACGCTGCCGCAGCTACATGCCTGGGCCGTCTATCCACAGACACGTTATCTCTCAAGGCGGGCCAGGCTATTTATCGATTTCCTCGTGAACCGCTTTGGTGATAATCCGTACTGGGATTATCAACAGACAGATATCACGAAGGGGTAGGCTTGCGTAAACTAGGAAAATAGAAGGCAAGGCAGGACACCCTGACTCTGGTATTCAGTTACTGAGTGCGACCGGACTCTTTGCTAAATTCCTATCCAGTCAATTGGGTCTCAAGAGCTTGAACGAACATACGTCCCAATCAGATCAGGGAGTATAAGTAGAACAAACGCTATATTGATAGCATCTCATAAATATTGAATATCATTTTGCGCCAGCATTTGGGTCAATCCGACACGACCCTTTGGCGAATGGGTTGATGAGGCAGGACGTCATCTACCAACAGGGCAGCACTGTCCGCCATTTTTCGCGCCCCACAGCTCGGGCAAAAACCGCGCCTCTTGCGGTTAAAAGCCATCTTTTTTAGGGCGAAAGCACTTTTCTTAGCAACTACAACCGTAAGCCGATACGCCAAGTCTCAAACGCTCGATTATACCCAGAAAAATAGCAACTTAAGAGAAATTAAAGTCAAATAATCAAAATATAATCATCTAATATCAGTTGGTTATATAGGTCCGACCCCCTCTTGCCCCTCTTGCCCTGCCCTCTTGCCCTATTGACCATCTTCAGTCCACGCCACTCGGACCGCTTTCCCGCTAGTTTTGAGGTTCCGGGTTTCCTGATATCTCTCCAAAACCAAACCAGGTCAGGTCCGCTTTTGTCCCGCTCTCAAGAGTGACGTGACGGGAAATACCAGTGGTCGGAAAGTTACCGGCGTATCCGCAAGTCTTGAATTCAAAATCGGGGACTACACAATACTCCCCCGGTGAAAGCTCTAAAAAAATGAACTCACCATTTTCATTGGTATAGTGGGTTTCCAGCATATTCTCACCGCAGCCCCCCAGATACAGGCGCACTGGCATATCGGCGATACCGGGCTCTTTTTCACAGCTGCTGCTGTTATCAATATCAAAAAATACACGGCCGGAGATCGATGCCGTTTTCGGCGCTTCTACAGGCGTGCAGGAGGCCAGGCTCAATAACAGGATGCAGGGTATCTGGATACAGGCTTTTTGCAAAACATTCATAGTAAACTCCCTATTGGTAAGTCATCTGATTTAACGTTGAGCGGTTTGGTGCCCCGCCAGCGCGATTTTCAAAATTCAGGCATAACCGCCCTGATGATCCAGGCCAACATCGCAACGGCCAGTACACCGCCCAACCAAAGCAGCACAAACCACCCCAGTTTCTTGCATATCCCGGATTCAGGCAGTTGATCTTTCAATGGTAACCCTCTCCGGCGCGGACCTTACCCCGGAACAACCAGTAAACATAGCCCGTATAACCCAGGATAACCGGTAACAGCAGCAACGCACCGACCAGCATGAACCTCAGGCTAACGTCGGCATTCGCAGCCGCGGAATAGCTGATGTCCGGTGGTATCAGGTAAGGGTAAAGACTGGAAGTCAGCCCGGCGAACGACATCACGAAAAGGCTCAGGGCCAGCAGGAACGGTACAAGTTCCTTACCTGCCCGCACCGCGGTGAAAAATGCGATGGCGATCGCAGCAGTCACGATTGGAATAACCCAGAGGAACAGCAGTGAACCTAACTCGAACCAGCGTTCCCTGACCATGGCATTTTCGAGTATCGTGCCAAAACTGACCAGGCCGATCAGTACCACGACCGCCGCACCAAGCGGTATTTGCAAACGGCGCATGCGCTGCTGAAGGTTGCCTTCCGTCTTGATCACCAGCCACGAGGCGCCAAGCAGCGCGTAACCGATCACCAGTGAAATACCCGTAAGCAGCGAGAATGGTGTTAGCCAGTCAAACCAGCCGCCTGCATACGCACCGTTCTCAACCTTTACACCCTGGACAAAAGCACCAACCATGACACCCTGGAAGAACGCCGCCACGCTGGACCCGCCGATAAAGGCGAAATCCCAGAATGGCCGCCAGCGTTCGGTGCGGAAGCGGAATTCAAAGGCAACACCGCGCATTACAAGTGCGAGGAGCATGGCGATGACTGGTGCATAAAAGGCGGTCAGCAGAACCGAATACGCCAATGGAAACGCGGCGAACAGGCCACCACCGCCCAGCACCAGCCAGGTTTCGTTACCGTCCCACACGGGGGCAACGGTATTCATCATGGTGTCGCGCTCCTCGCGATTCCGCCCGAGTGGAAAAAGGATCCCGACACCGAGATCGAAACCATCGAGCACCACGTACGCAAGCAAGGCAACACAGATCAGAAAAGCCCAGATTGTCGGAAGGTCCAGCATCATAACGCTCTCCTACTCAGTACCCGGATTAACCGGTACGGCCCGGGGTGATGCTGCGCTGCGCAACGGCCCCTTCCTGATCGACGCCAGCTTCGGATCTTCCGGCGTCCGCCCCATTAACCGCAGGATATAGAAAGTGCCTGCCCCAAATACTGTCAGGTAAACTACTATGAAGGCCAGCAGTGAACCGGCCACGCCGGGCGCACCGATGGGTGAGGCGACATCCGCCGTGCGTAACAGTCCGGTCACCAGCCAGGGCTGGCGTCCAACCTCGGTAACGAACCAGCCCGCGAGTACGGCCACGAAACCCAGCGGGCCCATCAACACGGCCCAGCGGTGATACCAGCCATGGTCGAACAGGCGCTTCCTGAAAGCCTGCACGGCCCCGGTCAGGCCATACAGTATCATCAGCATGCCGATACCAACCATGATCCGGAAGGACCAGAAAACCAACGGTACATTGGGCCAGTCCTCGCGCGGAAAGGCGTCGAGCCCTGTGACCTCACCCTCTGGATCATGTTTCAGGATCAGGCTGCCGAGCTTGGGAATACCGATGGCATACTTGGTCTCGGCGGATTCCATATCCGGCAAGCCGAACAGGATCAGTGGCGCCCCCTTGCGGGTTTCGAAATGTCCCTCCATGGCGGCGACCTTGGCGGGTTGATACTCCTGCGTGTTGAGTCCATGCATGTCACCCACCAGTAGCTGGGCCGGAGCCACCAGTGCCGCCATCAGCACTGCCATGCCCAGCATCACGCGCGCGGGTTCATTGGACCTGTCTTTCAGTAGGTGCCAGGCACCCACGGCTCCGACCACGAAGGACGTGGTCAGGTACGCCGCCAGAACCATGTGCGTGAAGCGGTAAGCGAACGATGGATTGAAGATGACACCCAGCCAGGATTCCGGCAGGTAGCGACCCTGCTCAAGCACGTAAGCGGCGGGTGTCTGCATCCAGCTGTTCGCGGAAAGAATCCAGAAAGCCGAAAAAAGGGTGCCAAAAGCCACAAGCAAGGTTGCCGCAAAATGCAGACGGGGACCAACCCGGTTGAGACCGAACAACATCACGCCGAGGAACCCGGCCTCCAGGAAGAAGGCCGTCAGAACCTCGTACGCCAGCAATGGCCCGAGGATTGGCGCAGTTTTCTCGGCGAACGGCCCCCAGTTTGTACCAAACTGGTAACTCATTACGATACCCGATACGACCCCCATGGCAAAAGCCACTGCAAAGATGGACAACCAATACTTGTAGGTAAGCAGGTAGACGTCGCGTTTGGTAATAAGCCATAAGCCCTCGAGCACCGCCAGGAAACTGGCCAGGCCAATGGTAAAAGCCGGAAACAGGATGTGAAAACTTACCGTGAAGGCAAATTGAATACGGGCCAAAAAGATAGGATCGAGGACATCCACACGTGACTCCTTTCCAGCTTTACCCTGGAGTTGTGATAACACATACATGAGCCCGGAAATTGTTCCCTGCAGGCTCTGCGGGACGCCCTCTTATATTAGATTATTCTTATATACAGGTACAATTGATTAGACCAATGGGGATGATTGAATCGGACTATGGCCTGATAACAGGGCCCGGAACAGAATGTTTAACCGGATGTCAGTAGTGAGGTGGCGTTTCATACTATGGCGCAGGGAGCAACACCTTCGGCCCCGTAACGCGACTCGAGCATAGGTCTGAGATCGCTGGCGCGTATTACGACGTGATCGATGCCCCTAATTTCAAACATCCCTGCTAACACAACCCGAAATGAAAAAAAGGGGCCCGCACATGCGGGCCCCGGTAACAACTGTCATTTCATCGGAACGACTTTGATGGTCTCCCCGATGCTCGCGTCCTTGGCCTGCAACACCAGTGGCAAAGTTTCGTTGACCAGCCAGTAGTTCAGCAGGTTTGAGTAATACGGATTGCCCGGGAACGGCACTCCGCTTACCCCGCCGGCCCAGATCGACTCCGCACCCGTGCGGAAACCGCCCTGCGGCTCGCCGGTAAATCGCCGCACAGGACCGCTGCCGAACTGGAACTCGTTGACACTGTCGGCGCGCGCGCTGTGTGAGGACGCATCGACGACGTTAAACCCGCCGTCGGTCGGGAACCCACGCAGCCCCGGCACCGGTTGCGGGAAAACACCCGGCGGCTGCGGCGGCACGCTGAATGCTTCGATAAACGGATGATCGAACACGATGCGGTGCAGCTTACCCCAGCGATAGTCATCCTGATCCGTCGAGTTGGCGAAAGCGTCGGCGAATTCCTCGCCGGCCAGGAGATCGAGCGCCGCGCGCAGCGCATCGAGCAACTTGTAATCGCGCTGATCGAGCGGATCGGCAATCCCGGGAACATCGAAGAAATCGATGATGCCGGTCCCGCCATCGGTACGCAGCAAGTGCTGCATTGACGTTATCGCCTGGGTGCTGCCGGGAGTCGGCAAACCGCCGAGCGGCCAGTCGACGAGGCGACGGACGGCCTGGCCGCGCCAGACGCTGTAGATCGTGGCGGCGACGCTCATATCGATCTCGTCCTGATCGGGCGCAGGCAGCAACGTCCAGTCGTCAACGACCGGGTCACCGACGTCGTAACCCGCCTGGATACCGGTCGGCGTTGTGAAGTCCCAGTCCGACAATCGGCCGATCGCCTCCGAGATTTCCGGATCCGCAACGAATGCCGCCAGCTCGGTTGGCTTTCCGGCCTGGCCGGCATTGTCAAAGGCCGCGAGGATGTATTGCACGAAGAACTTCGCATCGAGCAACGACACATCGGCCTGGATCGATTGCAGGTCCTCCTTGCTCAGCTCACCCTGCGTGTCGACATAATCGCGCACCCGCGCGGTAATGGTGCCGGCGCGAAAGCCGCCCGCATAACCCGGGTTCAGGTAATAGATGCCGGGGCCGCCCTTGCGCAACTGGTTCAACGGATCGTTGTCCAGCACCGTGCCCGCCGGATCGTTGTTCGCGTTGACAAACCAGCCTGCCTTGGGATTGATCGTTTGCGGCATTTCTTCCGACTTCAGAATTTCCCACGCGATCGCCTGGCCGTCCTGCGGATTCTGCACCGGCAGCCACTCATGTTCGCCGCTGGTACCGTCACGGATGAACCACGGCGGAACCGGGACGCCCGGAGTGAACAGGCCCGGAACCGTACCCGGCGCTACCGTGCCCTGGTCGAGATCGCTGCGGATCGGCATCTCGGCGCTGGTGAAATACGCGACGTTACCCGCGTTATCCGCATAGACCCAGTTCTGCGAACCGAAGTCGAAATAATTGAGCGCGTCACGGAATTCCTTCAGATTCCGCGCCTCGTTCCACAAACGGAACGTGTCGAGTTCGCGAGTTGCGCTGTAACCGGTGTACTGGACACTCAATGCCGGCACGATGGCGCCGGGCGCAGGAGCAGCAAGCGTATCGATGATCGGGCCGTTGTTACGCCGCGGTACGATGATCGTAAATGCCGGGATACCACCGCCAGGGGGCGCCTGCACCAGGAAACCGCCGGCGTTGAAGAAGAACTCCTCCGGCACCAGTTCGACCGGCTCCGGCACACCCTGGAACAGCGTCGCAACCGGCACGCCGCCATCGTCAAAAACCAGCAATTCGACGAAGGTGTCGGTGACGTCCATCGGGTTGGTGGTCGCACCCCACTGGATATGCTGATTGTGACCGAGCACGACGTTGGAGATGCCCGGGAAGCTGCTGCCAAATACTCTCAGACCCGGTGCTTCCAGACCGATCGGGTAAAACGTCGACGGCTGGTTGAGCGCAAGATGCGGATCGTTGGCCATCACCGGCCGGCCATTCGCGCCGAGGGCGCGGGTCACGCCCCACTCGTTCGACCCGATCGTACCGTCGGCGTCAAGCACGTTGCGTATGAATTCCGACTGCCGCAGTTTCTTGACAGCCTTGTCCGCAAGCGCGCGCATCTGCGGCGACGGCTTCGCACCATTGCCGGCCAGTGCGGCGGTGCTATTCTTGCCAAGACCCTTGCCCTTGCCCTTGACTTTGCCTTTGCCTTTGCCATTTCCGACCGGATCCACGCTCGGCGCCGGACAGGCTTCAGGATCCGGAATGCCGGGCACCGGTTCGAACGGGAACTCGCCGGTCGCATCCGGCACGGTCGAGGCGCAATCGAATGGTTGCGAACGGAATACGTCCTGCGAGAAAACCACGGCACCGGCCGGTCCGAGGGTTGCCAGATACGCCTGGAAATCGAAGGTATTGCCGATATCCAGGTCGAACGACAGGCTGAACGCTACCGCCTTGCCGATCACGATGCTGTCGATGAGATTCCACGGGCGGAAATCCGCGCGGTCGGTAAAACCAAGCGCAGCGTATTCCGGTGGCAGGCCGGGACCATACATGACCCAGTCGTTGACACCGCGGGAATAAGCCTCCAGCGCGGCCATGGTCTCGTCCGACAGCACGGTCGCCGAACGTTCGGCGGCGCGACGCAAGCCGATCGTTCGGGTTTGAACGTCACCGGCAAGTTCCGACGGTCCGAACAATTCAGCCAGCGTGCCGCTCGGCTGACGCCGCGTCAGATCCATCTGGAACAGGCGGTCCTCGGCATGGACCCAGCCCTGCAGGTAATAAAGATCGTCCCTGTTGCCGGCGCGGATATGTGCAATGCCCTCGGCGTCACGGATGATGGTCGCCTTCTTTGAAAGACCCGGCAGCGCCAATTGCTCCGCTGTGGTGATACCGGACCACATGCCGGTCACGCAAAAAACGGCGGCCAGTGCAACTCCCAATCGATTAAACATAATATTGTTCCTCACCCACTCAGTTATTTATGTTAATTGCTACTTGAACCCTAATTTATAGAGTATAAGACGAATAAAAGCTATTTTCCCAGAAGTCAAGGGCTACTGAACCATCTGATAAACTCGTTTTACTCCCCATTTGCCCTCAAATACCAGCAACGTCTGCTCGCCATAGCTGTGATATTCTCAGATTCAGCGCGTTGGCAGGCTGAATCTTGCGGCAGGCTCGCAAGCAACCCTGCCGCATGAGTGGATGCAGCAATAATGTGGCTTGGATTGGCTTTAAATCCTTCCAGCATCACGGCCAGGGGTGGTGCTCTGCATTCTGGCGGCAGAGCGGTGGGTACAGGAGAAGCATTGTCATCCAGGTGAGCAAGTATCCTGCGGATTTTCAAGTAAAATAGAGATAAATGGAATTAGGGTAAAAACTCCCGAAAACAGACTGTCCCGTAAGGTCTGACATATCTGCAGTTCTGGAACCAAAACACGCATGAAAAAGTAATGGGTGAGGTGAGGCCTTTATCTCATCCCTTTATCTCAAAGATGTCACGTATTGAAAATCGGGAATAATAATGAATGCTGGTGCGTATATACATTAAGACAAATGAATAATCTGGATATGCGAAATAAACTTGCACAACTGGGAAACGGGGCACACGCACTGGCATTACAGATGCTGGGCAATACCGATGACGCGACAGACGCCGTACAGGATGCCTTCGTAAAAGTGCTGAACAAACCGGACGCCTATAATGCAAATACCGGCCCGTTGGCACCGTGGTTTTTACGGGTGGTGCGCAATCACTGCATCGACATGATCAGACGCAGGCGCCCCGAAAACGCCGAAGCCCATGAATTAAGCGACCCCGGCCCGGGGCCGGAAGACTCATTCGAAGGTGCTCAACGTGACCAGTTGTTGAAACGATCCCTGGCAAGGCTTTCGGTTGAACAGCGCCAGATCATTGTTCTCAGGGACTACATGAATTTGAGTTATGCGGAAATTGCTGATGTGCTCGAAATTGCCGGTGGAACTGTCATGTCACGCTTGCACCGGGCGCGTATGGCATTAAAGGAGGAACTGATCAATCATGGTTAATGGAAATCGAAACATAGATGATCACGTCGGTGAATTACTGTCCGGGTATGTCGATGGCGAATTGACACAACAGCAACGCCAGCTTGTCAGCCTGCATTGTGAAAACTGCGATGAATGCAGTGAAATTCTCACCAGGCTGCGTGAGCTCAGGCAAACCATTGGCCAGGCACACTTAAGTGAACTGGGTGAAGACAAATGGAGGGAATCAATGAATGATAATACCGTTAAGACTACCCGCCAAATCGGCTGGCTCATATTTATAGCGGGCCTGTTGGCTGTGGGCGGTATTGGTATAGTCGGATTCTTGTTTAGCGATGAGATAAAGATGGGGATGAAACTCATCATAATCGCCGTTTACGGCGGCCTTGCAGCCTTATTTTTCTCGGTGTTGCGGCAAAGGCTTATCGAGCGCAAATCAGACAAATACAAAGACGTGGAGATATGAAATGTTGGTTGTAACCAGTGAGACAATAGCAAGTCACCGAATCGTAAGAACGCTTGGACTGGTGCGCGGAAATACCATTCGCGCACGTCACGTCGGCAAGGATATCCTGGCCGGATTACGCAATATCGTTGGCGGCGAAATCCATGAGTACACCAAGCTGATGGCCGAAAGCCGCGAACAGACCGTTGACCGGATGATCGCAGAGGCAGAGAGCTTGGGCGCCAATGCCATCATTGCTACCCGCTTCACCACATCGGTGATCGTCGGTGGTGCGGCGGAATTGCTGGCCGTGGGTACCGCGGTAATGATCGAGCCTGAATAGATCAGACAATGTGAAAGGCTGTATTATGCAGCGCCAGACGAGTGCGAAGAAAGTAATAAGGGCAGAGTAAAAGGACAGAGTAAATAAGGGCGTAGGGTTTAGTTGCGCAGACGGTGCATCTGGTCTTTGAATGATTCTGTGCCCAAGACAGGTCCGGTGTTGGCGCATTGACGCACTTTGGCCAACACCTTGATATCGGTGGTTTCGTTGATCAATGCTCTCCATAGTGTGTTGACGCCGCTTTTCTCTTTTTGCCAATTTCAGCTACCGGCAATGCGGTGACCATAATCTGACGCCATGTTCGGGCTAGCCGTCATCCCCCATCAATCTCGTCAACATCCGCCTCAGATCATCGAATTCATTCTGTGCTCTCTTGCGCTGTCTTTCACTCATCGTGCCGATCACTTCGGCGTAGGCCTGGGTCACCAGCCCCATGTTGTGCTCAAAGGCGGCGCGGTACTCGGCAGAGCGTAAACTGACGCGGGTGTCGTATGCTTGCATAATGGCTTCCTGCCAGCCCGCTTCGCGCTGTAACAAGTTTTCCATTTTTTTCAACCACGCCCGACCCTCGTCCAGCCAAGCCTTATCGAAACGCACCAGCTTATTGGACGCTTCGCGCAGGATGGCTTTCTGCTCCTTGGAAAGCCGCCCGAGAAAACGCTCCAGCGTCTCGACCAAGCTATCATAATCGTCGTCGGTGTATTCGGCATCGCTGCGCGCCCTGAACTCCTCCTCCATTTCTTCATGGCGTTTCCACAGGCTTACAACGAACTCCTCAACCTGTTCATCACTGATCTGCGCGCCGAATTCCAGCGCGACGGCCAGCAGCGATCTTTGCACGCGCACGGCCGCACCGAACATCTCGTCCGCCCAGCGTCGCACCGTGTCGGCCGTGACCTCACCATCCAGGTCGGCCTCAATACGGTTGAGAATGTCGATGTAATTGGCCAATTCCTCCTCGCGGTGCCAATCAAGCGGTGAGGTTAGGTTCTTACGCAAGAGCTTTCGCTGCTCGCTCGTCAAATCTACGTAGCCGTCAACATACCAAGGAATCAGCCAGTCAAGCCGGTTGTAGGCTAAGCTGGTACAGCCAGCCAGCATCAGGATGGTGCCGAGGCAGGCGAGGAGTTTTCGAAATTTATACATATCAGTATCTGTTCATGGAAGAGGGATCAGGGCCATTTTTTCTTGAGAACTGTAATTAAGGCACTGCCGATTAAGCTATCAAGACAATAAACCGGCAAGATAGTTTAACGATACAACGGGTTGCGGCTGACAACGTTGCCCTGTGCGTTGTTCGAGAACAAAACTATGCCATTGCCGTTGAAAAAGCCCAGTCACTTTAAACCTGTAAGCCATGCCCTCGTGGAGTATAAGACGAATAAAAGCTATTTTCTGGTTCGGAAACGGGTCGGAGGAAACGGGTCGGACCACCGCAATCTTTTGATTTAGTAACCTTTGATTGGTCAATCAGACCGGTATTAAGGCTTAAAGCCATCTTTTTGAAGGCGAAAGCAATTTTCTTAGCAACTACAACCGTAAGCCGATACGCTAGGTCTCAAACACTCCATTTACCGGGCAACACGGACCCCTCGGCTCAATTAATAGCACATAGCAGGTAGCGGACAGGAATGGCCGTTCACTTGATGGGATGATGATCGGCTGGACCCGTCCAAAAACAGAAGTTTAGATTGCTGGTCAGAGCGGTCCGCCTCTTTCACGCGGCATCGCCTTCCAGGCTTCCAGCAAGCCAAGTTTCTCAAGAAAAGCCGGATAACGGGGGTCAGGTTCGAGATGGTGAAAGGCGACACGCAGCAGAATATTGGCCAAGCCGAGGTTGTGTTGTTCAAAGGCGACTTCCAGGGATTTGAAAGCATCGTCGTTTTCACCCCGCAAGGCATAAATCTGTGCCTTGGCAAACGGGCCAACTTCTTCCGGCATATTTAGAAATTCGCTGGTAGGCGCCCACGATTCTTCTTCTTTACCCATTATGAAAAGTGCTTGGGCTTTCAAGTTGTTGAGTCTGTGGCTGTAGGGTAGCTTTTCCATTTCGGCCAATGCGCGTTCAAGAGAGCCCTGGCGCAGATAGATCTCGGCGATGCTTTCGAGGGCGATGGGGGTTTCCGGGCATAGCACCAGCACCCGGTGGTTTAGTTCCAGGGCCTCGTCAAAACGCCCTCTCATGCGGTAACGCCATTCAAGACTCAGCAGGCCTTCCAGTCCTGGCGGATCCAGCGTGACGGCGCGCTCAAGCAGTCCGATGGACTTGTCCAATTGTCCAAGGGAGGATGCAACAGAACCCAGGCCCAGGACAGCCCCACCCAGGCCGGCGCATAATCGGGGTCTATGGCCAGCACCTGTTCAAAAATTGAAACGGCCTTCTCCAGGTTTTCCTTACCCCCGCGGGGAGGCATCATGAGATACTTGCCCTGCAAATACAGCGAATAGACTTCCGCACCGGTTTCCCGCAACCGCGGAGGCTCAGTCATGAGTTCGATCCGCAGTGCATCGACCACGGCCGCGGCGACATCATCCTGAACGGCGAATATGTCATCCAATGTGCGGTCATAGCTCTGCGACCACAGTTCAAAACCGCTTTGTGCCTCGATCAACTGAACGGAGATACGGATACGCTCATCCGATTTGCGCACGCTGCCTTCCAACATATGCGCCACGTTCAGGGTCCTGGCTGTTTCGGCAACGGTCACATCCTTGTTGCGAAAGGCGAAAGAAGAGGTGCGGGCTGAGACCTTGAGTTGCGGAATTTTGGCCAACAAAATTTGCAATTCCTCGGTCAAGCGCATCACCGGACGCCGCAATTTCGCCCCTTATGCTACTGCGACCAACCTGTGTGCGGCACTCACCATGCTTGGCCAATATGACCAGGCCGAACCCCGATGTGATGAGGCTATAAAGCTGGCGGAAAAGCAACCCGTGCCGGCACCCAGGGGCTGGAAAGGGATTAATCAAGTAGCAGCACAACGGGCAGTTGCATATTCCAACCGTGGCGTGATGCGCATACTACGCGGAAACGTGAGCGGAGCCGAGGAGGATTTCCTGACCGCAATTGAACGCAAAGCGAATTTAAGTGCGCCAACACGGAAGCTTGCCAAGGCCAATGTTGAACACATTGCGCAGGCCGTGGCGATAGTGAGTCACTAAGTTTCAGCGAGCGTCCAAATACCTGGCTAACGCAAGCTCAACCACATCCCGGAACGTTGCCGGGATGTGGTTTGATACTCATATGGCGGACTGGTGCTGAACTCTTTGACTGTTTCATTTAGCATGGATGAGAGAGGTTTTACTCTGATTGTCCTCTAGCCGCCTCCAAAGTCGCGTGGTGCTTATACTCAGTTTTGCACAGCACCTGAAGCAGAGAAACTCACTCTTCCCCGGACGAATTTTTGTCCTTCTGAATGTCCATCGGTATACGCCCCGCCTTTCGCAGGGCGTCACGCAGAAGATATTCAATTTGACCATTCACGCTCCGCAGCTCGTCATCTGACCAGCGACGCAGCGCCTGCCAGATTTCCTCGTTGATACGAAGCGGAAAAGCCTTTTTCTTAGCCATCAGCGTCGTTGCCTAGTTGTACAAGGAGCCCGTATTCAACACCGGTTGGGCATTCTCCTGTGCACATAAGACAACCAGCAAATTACTGACCATGGCTGTTTTACGTTCATCATCAAGTTCAATCACTTCCTGTTCCTTAAGTTCATCAAGTGCCATCTTAACCATACCGACCGCACCATCGACTATCGTCCGCCGGGCAGCAACAATGGCCTGCGCCTGTTGCCTTTTGAGCATCGCACTGGCGATTTCCTGTGCGTAGGCAAGATGGGAGATTCGTGCTTCAATAACTTCAACACCGGCCTTCTCAAGACGGTCCTGGACCTCCATTTTGAGCTGTTCCGCAACCGCTTGCGGGGCGCTTCGCAATGCAATCTGATCATCGCTGTGCGATTCATAGGGGTAACTGGTGGCCAGGTTTCTCAGTGCGGCCTCGGTTTGGATTTCTACAAAGCTGATGTAGTCGTCAACCTCGAAACTCGCTTCCGCGGAATCAACAACCTTCCAGACAACGACCGCTGCGATCTCAATCGGGTTTCCTGAGCTGTCATTGACCTTCAGCGGATCACAATCAAAGTTGCGCACCCTCAATGACACTGCCTTCTTGGCATAAAACGGATTGGCCCAGCGCAAACCGGTGTCACGGGCACTGCCCACGTATGTACCAAACAGGGTCAATACCCTGGCCTGGTTGGGATGCACCATGAAAAAGCCCGCGCAACAAACGAGCAGAACTATTGCGACCAGGACAGAAAAAACAATGAGTGGAATCGTCTGTGACTGGATAGCCCTGACAAACATCCAAGCATTGCCCAGAAACAATACCGGCAAGACAAACAGTGCCAGGTAGCCCGATGCATACTTCCTTTGAATTTCTTTAATCATTTTTCCACTCCTTGATATAATTTTAATATCATTTTAATACATATTAAGAAAAACTCAATAGACCAAAAGTCATGACTTTCAGTTAATAACGAGTTGACCGGATGCTTGCACAAAAGGATATAATCCGCGCTTGGCTAAAAATAACTGGAGAACAAGATGCGAGGCCTGATACTTTTACTGGCAGTTTTACTTCCATTATCGTCGCAGGCAGACGGTCTGCCATTCATGAAAGACCTTGCTGGCGACAGGGAGCTACCCCGTCCCTGGGGAGTCGGCTTCGACTTCTACACCATGGATCAGGATTACGATATCAAGAGCCTGACATTCAACCTTCCCGGCGTCTCTCTCGGTGACCCGTCAAAAATCGCTGTAACTAACGAGGTTGAGCATTACGATCTAAAAGCCGATGCCTGGGTACTACCGTTTTTGAATGTCTTTGGACTGGTTGGCAGGGTAAGTATTGATACATTGGTGGATTTCAGCCAGGCAGAAATAATGCCCCCCATTCCCCTGGGGATATTGCCTGTCTCCTTTGATGGCACGGTCTGGGGTGGCGGCTTTACATTGGCTTATGGCACGGAACGGTGGTTTACGTCTGTTACCACGGCCTTCACCCGCACCAATACCAGCGGTGACCTCGATTCAAAGGTAAGTTCAACTTCGGTTCAGCCACGTGTAGGACTGCTCAGGAGTGGGTGGCGATTCTGGGTCGGCGCTATGTACCTTGATACCGATGAAAAGCACAGCGGTATATTTGATCTTGGTCTGCCCGGTCTTGACGCTGTCCCATTTGAAGTGGAACTGGTTAGCAAGGACAGCTGGAACTATGCTGTCGGTGCTGGTTACGAGTTCAATGACAGGGTCAACCTTAGTTTTGAGGCCGGTTTCGGAAATCGCACTCACACACTGTTCAATTTCAACGTACGATTCTAGAGTTCCTTTATGAGCACCAGGCTCTTTTTGGTACTTCTTTTAATACTCACCGTCCCGGCACTTGTCGGGGCGTACGAAACCGACCAGTTCAACAACCGCCAACAAGACATCAAGGACTCTACGTCAATCCTGAATCAACAGGTAACCCTGGCGATAGCAGGTGTCATCGTCGGTTTGGGAAATGAACCCAGGGAGAGGAAAGTCGTCGATGGAATCTATTACAAAATTGGTGGAAAACACTGGGTAGATAAGCTGGAACGATTTGCCATGGATTCCAGCGAGGTAGAAAAACTTACAACACCTCCACATGATTCAATTTACAGTGGACACCCCTTTTACGCCACGCGGGTTGCCGGACTTTTTGGTGTCGGTCCAACACTAAAAATCAACGGGGTACTGGTCGGAACTGACAAATTGGGGCATTTCCTTTCACAGGGGCGAAAATTTTATCGCCGATGGGTGAAACTGCAGGATGAAAGCAAGGCCGCTGAGCACTCCGCCTATACTGAACGTGCCATATTTGGCCAAATGACCACCGGTTCATATTCAAATGCTGACCTGGTCGCCAATTTCGAGGGTTATCGCTTTTACCGCAGTCTTTTTGAAGACAATATCGTTCCGGGGAAACCGGCCATCCTTACCTGGGAAGGTGACCATTGGATAATGCAGCGCCCTTTCGACTGGGCTGACCATGTCAATGATTATTGGGATGAGGCACTGAATATCAATCATTATGACACGCTGCTTTACACACATATGAAAACCCGTTTGCTGACCTTTTGTGACAGCTACCAGGCGAATCCTGAGTTGTATGAGGTGCACGATGAGGAGGCCCTGAAAAATCGATATCGCTATCTGCAGTTACGTGAAACCTCGGAATTACGGCTTAGTCAGCTATGT
>Ga0316201_10001430_pt1 | contig 16024 bp, 11 predicted proteins | sample CS6wburrow_MG_FD_204516 | JGI IMG/M metagenome (GOLD analysis project Ga0316201, IMG submission 204516) | Coastal sediment microbial communities from Delaware Bay, Delaware, United States - CS-6 worm burrow | ecosystem: Environmental > Aquatic > Marine > Coastal > Sediment | place: USA... | reverse complement strand
AATATAGAATGGTATTCGATTCACGGAGAATTCCTAGACATAGAATTCAGGTTTATCGGGATCACTGGGTTTCGGCATTTCCGCACCGAACAGTGGTATTAACGAGGCCCCGTATCTCGTTATACATTTTTAGATCGTGGGTATCAGCCTCTACATTGTTCCCGGGTTTGATGTGGTGCGCTTTGGATGGAGTGAACCTTTCCCCGGCTGGATTCAGGTTGCAGCGCTGGTAGCCCATATTCCCTGTTTCCTGTTCCTTGGATGGGTGATGCTGACAAATACCTACCTTTCACAGGTAGTGGAGATTGACCATGAGCGTGAGCACCACGTCATAACAGGTAGACCATATTCAATCATACGGCGCCCGATGTACAGTGTTGTGATTGTATTATATATGGCATATCCGGTTGCACTGGGATCTCGCTTCGGATTGATACCGGCCTTGCTTTTTACCTTGTTACGGAACTGTCAGGTTATCCAGAATACGCCATCGAAACTCAATATAGATTATTCCCGGGAATTTGGTAAACCCTTCAATATAACAGACAACACGACCTGGAATTCACAGTCGACAACTGCCTTTCAGGCTTGATACCCCACTGTCCGGAGTATGAACTTGCTGGTTGCAGTACCTCACCAAGTTTGTTCAGACTGTTGATTCAGCGACTGACTGTAGTTGCTCCGAAGCGGTCATCTGACTGTGGCTACCAAAAACATCTTACGTATTGACTTCGTTGACGGTTTCGCCACGACTATCGCACGTTCCTGGCATGAGAACTATCGCCCTCCCCGTCCTGTCTACGCTGCTCGGTCTACTCCAAAGCCGCGCCCTCCTGCACCTCGAAATCCTGGCGCTTCTCCAACAACTTGCCATGGCAAACCAAATGCCACGCAAACAACTCCGGTTTCACTGGGGCCAACGGCTGTTCTGGGTTTGGCTCTACCGCCTATAGCCGTGTTGCCTGCAGGTACTGCAAGTCTTCAAACCGGATACCCTGGTACGCTGGCACCGCAAGGGCTTACCGCTGTACTGGACGTGTAAGTCCCTTTGCCGGATGGGTGAGCGCCCACCCATCGCACCTGAGGTGCGCAAACTTATCCGGACGATGTCACGGGACAATATTGGCTGGGGTGCACCGCGAATTCACGGCGAACTTCAGCTGCTCGGCATCCACGTCTCCCAGGCGACAGTCGCAAAGTACATGGTCCATCATCCTAAGCCGCCATCGCAGACGTGGCGGACCTTTCTGGATAATCATATTAAAGACCTGGTATCGGTCAACTTCTTCACCGTGCCTACAGCAACATTTCAAATCTTGTATGTATTCCTCGTGCTCAGACATGATCGTCGTGAAGTTGTCCACTTCAACGTGACCAAACATCCGACTGCCCAGTGGACGGCTCAGCAGATGGTTTGGGCGTTTCCGTGGGACCCAGCGCCCCGATATCTCCTGGGTGATCGCAATAAGATTTTTGGCGAAATCTTCCGTCACCGTGTTCACATCCTCGAGATGCGAGAAGTGCTCATCGCCCCACGCTCACCTTTATAAAAAGGTGGCTGATCTGATGGCTGATGAAAGCGGGTAGCTCATAAAAGGCAAAGGGGCGTGTCTGGCAATGCGACAATCAAGCGATCATTAGCAATGCGTTATTGCAAAACCTGACCGTCTGGTTCACTAACGGCAGTCAGGGATCGGCGCTGGTTTCGGCTTCCGCCTCTTCCAGTGTACGTTGCGCCCTGCGTCCGATGCTGATCATAAGGACCACGCACAGGAGGAACCCTCCGATCGTCAGGGCGTGATGCAACGTAGAAGGGGTGGTCACATTTGCGGCTGTACTGGTGATGTGTCTGGCCATGTATCCAAAGTAGACTTCCACGAATAAACAGGGTATCAGTCCCACGGTGACAATGAGGAAGGTCGGGAAGCGCACCCCGGTCGCCCCGAGCACATAACTCACCGAGACTGCATTGACGGGAGCGAGACGCAGCATGAACTGCAAGCGCAATCCTCCCCGTTGCACGGCACGCTGTATAGCCTGCAGCCTGGGGTGACGCTGCAGCACGCCGGCGATGCGGTTGCCAAGCAGCTTGTGCGCGACCCAGTAGTTAAGAGCTGCGCCAACGATCCCGCCGGCGCTCATAGCCAGCGTTCCCCAGCCCAGCCCGAAGAGCGCGCCCGCCACCGCAGAGAGCAGGCTCGAAGGCACAAATACCGAGGTAAGAACCACGACGATGCCAGCGAAAACAAGGGGGGGCCAGGATGCCAAGTCCGGCGATCCACGCCTCCAGCGCTTTAATCTCATCGCCGGCATCCCGTCCGAACCAGGCAAGTAAAAGCAGCACCAGCGTGCCCGCGGCCAGTAGCAGCAGAATCCTGCCCTGGATTCTTCCGGCCGTTTCATCTCCCATTTTTCCTCCGTCCGTGGTGGTCGTCACGGTATATGCCTTGTTAAGGTTGAACCCGAGTGAGAGGGGCCAGGCCTCGCAATGAAACATATTGCATGCGTATGTCAAGGGCGCTTCGAGAGTAGAATGGCGCTATAACATGTTGCAATGCAAGACCCGCCCCTTTTGTTGATAACGTAACGAGAGTAGTTAGTTTATGGATCAAGGCTCATTTTCAGGAGTGATTTTCCTGGCCCTGCACATTCTTATCCAGCTTGCGCTCATCGCGAGGGTGCTGCTGCGCCCTCATCGTGAGCCGGCTTCGCGGATCGCCTGGATCGTGGTTATCATTGCCGTCCCGGTGCTGGGCATCCTGGCCTACCTTCTGCTGGGTGAAACGAACATCGGCCGACGGCGTGTGGCGCGGATGCATGACGTCATTTCGCGGTTGCCGGATGTGGCCGACGCGCCGGACGCGGACGCGACCACTTTGCAGGCCGATGTGCCGCAACGCTACGCGCATCTTTTTCGAGTCGGAAAAACAGTCAACGGTTTCGAACCCGTTGGCGGCAACCAGGCGCACTTGATGCAGGATTCCAATGCGGCCATTGCCTCCATGGTGGCCGACATCGATGCCGCAAAAGAGCACGTCCACCTGATGTTCTACATCTGGCTGACGGACAATAACGGCTGCATGTTGGTGGAGGCGCTGAAGCGGGCTGCGGCGCGCGGCGTGACCTGCCGGGCTATCGCGGACGGTCTGGGTTCGCGCACCATGATCGACTCGCAACACTGGCGGACCATGCGTGAAGCGGGTGTTCACCTGGCCGTTGCCTTGCCGATCGGCAATCCGCTGCTGCGCCCGCTGAAGGGCCGTATCGATCTGCGCAATCACCGCAAGATCGTTGTCATCGACAATCTCATTACCTATTGCGGGAGCCAGAACTGTGCGGACCCGGAGTTTCGTATCAAGGCAAAGTATGCACCCTGGGTGGATGCGATGATGCGCTTCCAGGGACCCATCGCGCGCCAGAATCAATACCTGTTCGCCAGTGACTGGGAAGCCGACACGGGCGAGAATATCAGCCAACTGCTCAGGCAGTTCATCCCGCCAGTCCAGCCCGGACTGCCGGCGCAGGTGGTCGGGACCGGGCCAACCGTCCGTTACTCCGCCATGCCCGAGATGTTCGAAACATTAATGTACGCTGCCCGCCGGGAACTGGTCATCACCACCCCGTACTACGTCCCCGATGAGGCCATGCAGGCTGCACTGTGCGCGAGTGCCCGCCGCGGGATCGATACGACCATCGTCTTCCCGGCGAGGAACGACTCATGGATCGTCGCTGCGGCAAGTCGAAGTTATTACGCCGATCTGCTCGCTGCCGGCGTTCGCATTTTCGAATACAAGGGCGGGTTGTTGCATACCAAGTCCCTGACTCTTGACGGGGAAGTGACCCTGATCGGATCGGCGAACATGGACCGCCGGAGTTTCGAACTCAACTACGAGAACAACATCCTGTTCTATGACCGGTCGCTGACTGCTGAGATGCGTCAACGGCAGGATGACTACATTGCCCGGTCCAGCGAGGTTACCGGCGAAACCGTGGAGCGATGGACCTGGCGCCAGCAGCTCTGGAACAATGCTATCGCCATGTTGGGCCCCGTCCTGTGAATTCCGAAATACGGGGACAGTATACCTTTTTCGTGCAACAGTCCCGGGGGTAGTATACTCATTTCGAGATCAGGATGATCTGACCGGATTTAACGGTTTGTTTAACAGGGAGAGAACTAGTGGCAAGGATTGCCCGAGTTGTGCTGCCCGATTACCCTCATCATATAACCCAGCGAGGTAATCGACGGCAATTGGTATTCTGCAGTGATGAAGACTACCGAAGAGTATAGGGCGCATTAACGCGCTTTTCCTCCGATCAAACGCGCATCCCGCGTCCATCTGGGTCGCCTAGCAACCGCCGATCTGTCCCCTTGACGTGGCCTTGACCTGAATTCCAGCCTCCCAATCCGAGCGATGTTTGCTCGCCGGCACTCTTTTCCGACTGGCGCCCGGCAACGCGGCCATCGGGAAGCTTCCGCACAGGCGCCTTTCTCATCGAGGTGGGTGAGGATCTTCTCGATCACCACCGGATCGTCGATGCAGGCGATGATCCTCACCGCCCCGCCGCATTCACGGCAGGTCTCGATGTCGACATTAAACACCCGCTTGAGACGTCCCCTCCAGGGGCCTACTTTTGGTGCGCCCAGTTCATCGATGCCCGTCGCTCGGCGGGGGTTTGCTCGTGGCCCGCGTCGGTGGCTTTGGGTTTCTTCCCCCTGCCCCGCCTGGCCGGGGTCACCGCCGCACGGTGTTTGCTGTTCGGTGCGAACACACCGTGAAAGCGGGTTTCGTGTACGAATTCCTGCTACAGACACACGGGCACCACACCCCATTACTTCTGAAATCCGGGCGGCTATCCCGGTGTTTTATATCCTGATCGATTCAGGGGTCCGAGAGTAGATCGTAATAACCTTTGGAAATTATGGTGAAGAGACAGCGATCTACGACTCTCGACTCAAGTTAAAATCGATAACGGTCAGAATTTTTTCACCGGAGGCTGCTTGCAAAAATCCGGAATATTGATAGCTTGAATTTTAGAACGAGCTGGTATATTCGGCAGAAACTGTATTCTGTTCGTTGACGGGGTGTTCCCCGGATACTCTGAAAGAAGAGTCGATCATGGTGTCTATGGCACTGCGACCCCCTGCACGCGCAAAACCGAACTTTCTGTTTGCGCGGCTTTCGACGCAATCATCACGCTTTCTCAACCTCTCTGTTCATTATCCCGGTTTACTGATGGGGCGCCTGGTGCGACCCGGACAGAAGAATCCTGACTTCAAGATTTACTGCATCGACCGATGGCAGCACTTTGGATAGAGTACCCGGGCGGCAGGAAATGCTGATAAGCCGGACTGTGCTGTCTGAGCGTGAATTTGGTGTGTGCCCAATTCAGAAGTACAGGTTGAGCCGGGCGCCAATGGCCCACAGCTGGGGATTCTGTGCATCCCTGACCTCATCAGATATCCATTGCACATCTGCGCTGATATCGCTGAATTGAGTCAGGGGATAACGGGCGTAAGTTTCGAACACCCGCGTGTGCCGGATATCGCCAGGCTGGCTTCCAGCTCCGTCCAGGTACGCATAGCCAACGCCTGCCACAAGCTTTGGCACAGAAAATCTGTGACCGTCCACCTGGAATCCACCAGAATACAGTGCGTCGTGGACAAGCTCTGAGGCATCTTCGTTTGACCAGCCGGTACGCATGAATATGGCGAATCCATCGCCTATCGTCTGGTCCATGGAAAGGCTCAAGCCATGGATTGATGCATGCCGGTCCGCCTTGTTACGATCTTCAAAGTCATTACTGGTGGTCAGACCGACCAGGTGATAATGCCCCTCACCAAAAGGCAACTCGGCTATGTAGCCCAGGTCAATCCCGAAAAAATCATAGTCGACACCACCGTTCTTGTTTGAATCTGTCTGGGTGCGCATCCAGGTCATGTCCACATGCCATTTTTCGCCTTTTGTCTGGATGGCAATCCCGGTGTCATAGGACGGTAGAAAGAAACGGGTGACAAACACTTCATTCATGAACTGGGTAATCTCGTCATTGGCTACCCTGTTATGATCCAGGTAATGGGTCGCATTTATCAGACCGCCAGTGACTGCAACAGATACTGCCTGGCTATCAAGCAATTGACGTCTGTACCATGCTTCCAGCAGGTAATCACGGTTTTTTCCATTGATGTTTTTGACATCGTCTTCGAGGTCATCGGCATTGGCAGCTACACTCACTCCGCCAGTATTCTTCAGACCGTTTCCCCGCGCGAAACTTACCAGGGCATGAAACGTATCCTCGCTGCTGGGAGTGAATTCACCTTGAACATCCAATGCGAAACTGCCCCTGCCCCTGTCGCTTATTGCTTCACCATTTTCATCAATCGCCTCATCGTAATAACCATACTGATAAACACTGGTTAATACAGCTTCGATATGCCCCCTAGCAGGATCATTCTCTGAAGCCTGGCAGTTAAATCCAGCTGAGGTGCAAATTGATAACAACAGGATCCGGCATTGCTGCGAAATTGTTTTGGCATTTTTCAGCATTAATTTATTGTTGATAACGTTTTACCCGGCTGAACCTGGATATTCCCTGTGCTCGACTCTCTTACCGGGCTTTCAGTTGAGGGGGCATTGGCTAAAGTCAGCTGCATGCTGTTCGGTTATTGTTGTTGCTATTTCCGCGGTGTCAATGTTTTTTAACACTGTATCAGTATTGATTTCTCAGCCGAATACAATGCTGTCGCTTTGATGATTGTCTCTCCAGAGCTTCCATCACGCGGTATAGCCAGGGTAGCTTCACGAACACAAAGTGGTGCTTTCACACAAACAACATGGAACTGACAATTAACCTTGCATGCGCAGGGGTAATGTGCAGCGTTGGGGTTTAACCAGCGGGTACGTGCCGGTCGCGTCTATTTGCTGTCAGGTCATTGCCCGGTGTTATACGGGAATTCACTTCAATAATTTACGGATATAACCTTGAGGAACTCGCGGAGTTGGCTGACGCCTGACTAATCGGTATCAACAGGATCATATGCTTAACGGTCGGTGTGTTTTTCCAGCTGATAAGAGACAAGCGACTAGATAAGCGACTCAGGAAAGGAAGGAAATCTGAACTATAATTACCCTTGTTGAGGAGGATAAATGTGTGTCGCAACTTTCTGTTTAAACAATGACTAAGTAGCGGGTAGCAAATTTGACTGTAAGCGTATACCGTAAACTTTACCCGGCATATACGACTAACCAGTGCGATACACTGATTCATAGAACAAAATACAGAGTTCCCTGCCCTTGGGACTTTGAGGGTGATTGAACTATTGAATAATATACTTATATTCTCGGTCTAGCATTTTTATTTCTGTTCGGGCATGGGCCAGAGAACAACGCTAAAGCATTGCTCAGGGTTAATAAAAAATCGGAGGGTCTGCTTACATTGGCTCAACTGAAAAGAACTGATCTACATAAATCGGCGGCAGACGGTTTTGCTTCACCCAGAGAATATCGGCCGTGGCGTAATACAGGAAGCATTTCGCTTGGGACTGTATTTCTATTGTGTCTGGCGATGTTGTTCGCCGGCGCCGCACAAGCCCATCGCCTGGGGGAGAGCTACATTTACCTCGATGTTTCTGAAAGTGCACTCACTGGCCGGTTCGAGATAACACTGAATGATCTGAACAAGGTCTTTGCGCTGGATTCGAATGGTGATGGAGAAATCTCGGATCACGAATTTCTTGCTCAATCTGACGTGGTGCAGAGCTATCTTGCTCCTCGCCTGATGTTCTATCATGAAAACCAGAGTCACCCGATCGTAGTCACGCGCAGTGAGGTGCGCGACTACGGCGTCTCCAACTTTGCACTGGTCCACTTTGAAGTCCCTTCGCTGGAGTCGGTGCCGCTGCAGATTGAAACCGAGTACCAGTTCCTTCTCGAAGGATTCGACTCCACCCACAGAAGTTTGCTCGTTATTGAGAATAATCCGCGCACCAAGACTTTCGAAAACGAATCACAGGTTGCACTGATTTTCGCGCCCGGTGCGGAACGCCAGAACCTGAGTCTGAACGGCACTCCCTGGCAAGAGGTCATGTTAGCGTTCATCAAACACGGTGTGTGGCACATCTGGATCGGTTTTGATCACATTCTCTTTATTATTTCGCTGCTGTTGTCCTCGGTGATGATCCTTCGAGCGGGGGGATGGGAACCGGTGGGTGATTTCAGGAGCGCGTTTCTGTTTGTGGTCAAAGTCATCACCCTGTTTACGGTTGCTCATTCCATTACACTCAGCCTGTCAGCCCTGGGGATCATCAAACTGCCGGTGCGTCTTGTCGAAGCAGTCATCGCCGCGTCTATCATTGTCGTGGCGCTGAATAATATTATCCCGGTTTTCAATAGGTGGATCTGGCTGGTCGTGTTTGGCTTCGGATTGTTCCATGGGTTGGGCTTCGCAAATGTTCTGGCCCCGCTGGGTGCAGAGCGGAGTTCGCTCCTTACCGCTCTTATCGGCTTCAATATAGGTGTCGAAATCGGACAACTCGCCATTATCTCGGTTGTTTTTCCACTATTATTTATGCTGAGAAAAAGGCGGAACTATCAATTCCAGATGCTGAGACTCGGATCAGCGGCGCTGATTCTGGTTTCCTCTTTCTGGTTTATAGAAAGGGCGTTTGGATTGTGAGTACTTTCAGCAAGCGTGCGCTTCGACAAGGTACCGGGTCGCTGACCGGTGCAGCAGATACTTGGGGTTTAAGGCACATGCATACGACTATTCTAACCGCAAGCGATGTGCGTGACATTGTTCACCGCGTGGGACTTGATGCGTTGATGGACGAAACTATCCGGCGACTTGATCAAGCGTTCGCCGATTTTGATCCTGAAAATGTTGTGGTGCCTGCCCGCGATGGTTTTCACTACCAAACACCGGACATGGGGCTGCTTGAGTGGATGCCCGGCATGCGCGCCGGTGAAAGTGCGCACATCAAGGTTGTCGGCTATCACCCCAACAATGGCGCACGTCATGACCTGCCGACTATCCTTTCAACGCTGAGCATGTATGGCGTTAGCGATGGCCATTTGCGTGGCATGATGGACGCGACACTCATTACCGCGTTACGTACCGGTGCCGCATCGGCGGTGGCCAGTCGTGTGCTGGCGCAGCCGGATGCCTCGGCGCTTGGACTTATCGGCTGTGGTGCCCAGGCGGTCACGCAGCTGCATGCCTTATCAAGGGTATTCAATCTCAGTGACGTTTATATCTACGATATGGAAGCGACTGCCGTTGCGACCTTTGCTGACCGGGCACGTTGTCTCGGGCTCGAGCAGTTGCAGTTTCATTGTCTGCCGCCGCGGGACTTTCTTGCTGCAATAGATATCCTCTGTACGGCTACTTCGGTCGGAATCGGGCAGGGCCCCGTTTTCAGCGACCAACCGCTGAAACCAGATACCCATATCAACGCAATAGGCTCGGATTTTCCCGGGAAGGTCGAGTTACCCCGCGAACTGCTCGCACGCAGTTTCGTCTGTCCGGATTTCGGCGCTCAGGCGATTAAAGAGGGAGAGTGCCAGCAGTTGGATCCAGCGGATATAGGTCCGGATATCTACACACTTGTGAAAAATCAGAGCCATTACCAGGCAAACAGACAAACTTGTACGGTATTCGATTCAACAGGATGGGCTCTGGAAGACATGGTCTGCATGGACATGTTCATGGAGTACGCAGCGTCGTTTGAAATCGGTCGATCCCTTCAACTGGAAAGCGTCTCTTCGGATTGTCTGAATCCTTACCAGTTCCTCTTTGAGGCGCCGGCTGGTGAGCTGTCAACCGGCAAGAATGACAAGTTGAAGAACGTCATCTGAACGCAACCGGGGGGACTTGTCAGGATGGATTTCGACTGGACTGACGAACAAGAACAAGGATATGCGTCCAGCATCCTGTTCGCGCAGGAGCAATTAAATGACGATCTGGCGCTGCGGGATGCGAACGGCACCTTTAATCCGGATTTGTGGTCCAGGTGCAGCGAATTCGGCGTGCTGGGGTGGTGTATACCGAAGCACTACGGTGGCGCCGGGCTGGATGTGCTAAGCACTATACGAATGCTCGAGGGTATCGGTTACGGTTGTCGAGATAATGCGCTGACTCTTGGTCTGAATGGGCAGATCTGGAGTGTTCAGGAGCCACTGTTGCGTTTTGGTAGCGAAGAACTGAAACAGCGTTACCTGCCGCAGCTGTGCTCCGGCAAACTCCTGGCTGCTCACGGCATGACTGAACCGGAAAGCGGGTCGGATGCATTCAGTCTGAGAACCCGGGCGGAAAAGGTTTCCGGCGGGTACCTGCTCAATGGGCAGAAAAGCTATATCGGGCTTGCGCCGGTTGCCGGTATCACCCTGGTTTTTGCCAACACCAATCCGGATGCCAGGCAATGGGGCGTTTCGGCCTTCATTGTGGAAAGTGGATTCGAGGGCTATACGGCTTCACAGCCGAAACAGAAGATGGGCTTGCGCACCAGCCCGCTGGGCGATATCAGGCTCGAGAACTGTTTCGTCCCCGAAGAGAATCTACTCGGGACCCAGGGTAGCGGTGTGAGTATTTTCAATCACTCAATGGATTGGGAAAGGAGCTTCATATTCACGAGCCATGTCGGGTCGATGGCCAGGCAGTTGGACCAATGCGTGAAGTATGCACGGCAGCGGGAGCAGTTCGGCAAACCCATAAGCGAGTTTCAGTCTGTTTCCAATCGGCTGGCCAATATGAAACTGCGTCTGGAGACTGCACGGTTGCTGTTGTACAAATTGGCATGGATGAAGCAGCGGGGCGATCACGCTGCGCTGGAAGCGGCCATGGCCAAGCTGCACCTTGGTGAAGCCTTTGCCGCCAATAGTGTGGACGCTATGCGCATTCACGGAGCACGCGGATATCTGAGTGAATACGAAGTGGAAAGGGATCTTCGCGATGCCTTTGGCGGTGTTATCTACTCAGGTACGTCAGATATCCAGCGCAACATAATCGCCAGACTGCTTGGACTTTGATTTGAACTATCTGTTGCATCAGTCCATCGACAGATCTGCCGAACGGTATGCAGAGCGCCCCGCCTTCCACTTTCTCGATAAATCCCTGAATTACGCCGAACTGGTGGAAGGAGCCAACCGATTAGCGTGGACGCTGGTCGGGGAAGGCATAAAGCGCGGCGATCGGGTTGGTATCTTTCTGCACAAATCGATGGAAACGCCAGTGGCCGTCTATGGAATCATGAAAGCCGGTGCGGCCTATGTGCCCCTTGATCCGTCGGCTCCGGTTTCCCGTTTACGCAGCACCATTCAACACTGCGGCATTCGTTGTCTGATTACCCATGAGCAGAAGAAACAGGATACATTCGATCTCCTGGATGATGAGACACCGCTCGAATGTGTTATTGGCCTGGATGCGGTCAATAAACCCGGAATCCGAAGTCTTGCTTGGAGCAGTCTTGAGGCGGCGCCGGGGGACAGGGCTCCGGATGTCAGGGTGATGGGGCAGGATCTTGCGTACATCATGTACACATCCGGTTCCACCGGTTTACCCAAAGGAATCATGCATACCCATGACAGTGGTCTGTGCTATGCGCGTATGGCAGCAGACACCTATGGAATCACCCATGAAGACCGCCTGAGTAACCACTCGCCCTTGCACTTTGATATGTCTACCCTGGATTATTTTTCAGGACCATTGCGGGGTGCAGCCACCGTAATCATTCCGGAGGCCTATACCAAACTGCCAGCGAGCCTGTCGCAGTTGATCGAGAGCGAGCGGTTGACAATCTGGTACTCAGTGCCGTTCGCGTTGATCCAGCTTCTGCTGCGTGGCCTGGTGGAGACACGTGATCTGGGCACCTTGCGCTGGATCCTGTTCGGAGGCGAACCTTTCCCGCCCAAGCATCTGCATGCTCTCAGACGACTGTTGCCACAGGCCCGATTCAGCAACGTCTATGGTCCTGCAGAGGTGAACCAGTGTACCTACTATCACCTTGCAGATGATGATCCGGATAGCGATGCAGTTATTCCCATCGGCCGGGTCTGGCCCAATGCGGAAGGCCTGGTAGTCGATGAGAAGGATCAACCTGTAGCACGCGGGGAATCCGGCGAGCTGCTTATCCGTTCCCCAACCATGATGCGTGGTTATTGGGATCAACCGGAATTGAACGCACGCGCTTTTTACAGACGCCCTGTAGCTGGCGGAGTCAGCGATATCTTTTACCGCACTGGTGACCTGGTGGAGGAGAAGGACGATGGCGTTTTGATGTTCCTTGGTCGCAAGGATCGTCAGATCAAGACGCGTGGTTACCGGGTCGAGCTGGATGAGGTCGAGTCTGTATTGTCTGCCCACGAGCAGGTGGAAGAAGCGGCAGCCTATACTTTGGATGGCAGTGAAGGCATTGAAATGATTCAGGCGGCCGTGATTCTAAAACCCCAACAAGGTGATATCGCAGATGAGTTACGTAACCACTGTGCCCGGCTATTGCCCTGGTATGCAGTGCCGGAGTCAATTCGGGCAATTGAATCGTTTCCACGGACGACCTCCGGAAAGATTGATCGAAAGGCATTGCATGGACACACATTGCAGCGACAGCGGTCGGAGGCAGGTTTATGAAAGCGGCGATTACGGCATACGTGGTCAATGAACTCCTGAGCGGTAAGGATGTCGGTGAGCAAGACGATCTTTTATTGAGCGGTCTGGTGGATTCGCTCGGTGTCATGCGCCTGGTTAACTATCTGGAACAGCAGTATTCGGTAAAGATACCGCCGGAAGACGTCACCATTGATAATTTCATGAATATCGAGGCTATCAGCCTGTACCTTGAGAGGTGTATGGGCACATGAACCCGGGCTTTCCACAGGGCAGCATTGGCAGCGGAGCGGGCCTTGACAATGTGGCAGCGACGCCGATGAGCGTGGAGGCGCAATCGAACCTGAGCCGCAGTCAGTTGATGATCTGGACCGGTCAGCAACTCAACCCCGGCGTCCCTCTCTACAACATGGCGTTCCGTTTCGATCTTCATGGCGATATCGATGTCGAAGTGTTCCAGACTGCGTTTCAGGTCCTGATTGACAGCTGCGATGCGATGCGCACTGTCTTCACCGAGCAAGCGGGCGTGCCACTGCAACAGGTCCAGCCGGAAATGCACTACCGTCCAGAGCTGGTCGATCTTTCCTGTGAATCGGATCCTGCCAGTGCTGTGGAAAAATGGATTCTGCAACGTTGTCGACTGAATTTTGATCTGGGTACTCGCTGTTTTGATTCCGCATTGATAAGAACGGGGCCGGCAAGTTTCATCTGGTATCTGAACCAGCATCACCTGACGATGGATGCCTGGTCGACATCGGTGGTCTATGCGAAGCTGGCCGGCATATATGCCAGGCTTCGGACGGGAGCGCTGCAGGCAGATGAGACGATGCCCGCATACGCAGATTATCTCGCCTATGAACGGGGTCTGCGCGGTACACAGCCCCATTCCAGCGCCACGGCGTACTGGCAAGCGCTTGCCGCCCGTCCCTCACCACGGGTATGCCTGTATGGTCGGAAACCGGCAATGCGTGCCAATCGCAGCGAACGCCTGGAGTGTCCGGTCGGTGTTGAGCGTTCACAGGCCCTGCGGGAACTTGCCCAGACGCCTGGAATTCGTACCCTGAGCCTGGATTTGTCGCTGTTCAATCTGTTCGCCACCGTCTTGTTTGCCTACCTTTGGCGGGTCAGCGGCAGCACAACGCAACTTATTGGAACACCGGCGCATAACCGCTCTTCGCTGGTATTCAAGGAAACAGTCGGACTTTTCATTGAGCTGTTCCCGCTTCGAGTCGAGCTGGATGAGGCAGAGAGTTTTCGTTCTCTGCTCGGAAAAGTCGGAACCGAGTCCCAGGCCTATCTACGCAATGCATTACCAGGGACCAGCAGTGCGGCCGGAATGAGACTGTTCAACGTTGTAATGAACTATATTCATGCTTCTTTCGAAGCATTCAACGGTATCCCGATGCAGGCGAAATGGATCCACACCGGCAACAGTGATCCGGAGCATGATCTGCGCCTGCAGCTGCATGACTTCGGGGATAGTGGCGACATAGTGGCCTGCTTTGATTTTAACTGCAGCACCTTTTCCGCTGAAATTCGCCAACGTGCAGCGCATCATTTTCTGCACTTGCTGGACGCCTGTCTGGCCGATCCGGATCAGCCGATCGGGCAAGTGAATCTGACGGATGATGAGGAACGTGCAGATCTTGTCTTCGAATTCAATCGTGATGCTAGGGAGATCGCATCTGAGCAGACGGTGATCGACCTCTTCCGGGAGCAGAGCAGGCTGACCCCCGAGCGGACAGCACTCTTCCTTGGACAGAAAGTTGTCAGCTACCGGGAACTCGACGAGCGTTCAGATCGTCTGGCGCGACAGATCATCGAACGGGGCGTTGGTGCAGGTACTCTGGTCGGGATCTTCATCGAACGATCGATCGAGATGGTTCTGGCTGTCCTGGCCGTGCTGAAAGCAGGTGCCGGTTATGTTCCTCTGGAGGCCCGCCTGCCGGAAAAACGGCTGGACTTCATCCTCAAGGATATCGGCGCTCGCCTGGTTTTGACCCGCAAGGGGCTTGGAGACAGGTTGCCGGCCAGTGGACCGCAGGCCTTTGATCTCGACGCGGACTGGGACAATCCGGGTGAACAGCATGTTTCTCTCCCGATTCCTGCCCCGGCTTGCGTGGCCTATGTTATTTATACCTCGGGTTCGACCGGCATACCGAAAGGCGTGGTCGTGGACCATAAAGGACTGATCGACTACGCGTTGTGGGCGCGCAAGACCTTTGCGCCGCAGGATCAGCCTGCCTTTGCCCTTTACTCTTCGTTCGGTTTCGACTTGACGGTGACTTCCCTTTTCGTGCCGCTCATCTGTGGTGGTTCGATTGTTGTCTACCCGGAAGATGCGGGAACTACCGACCTTGCGGTGCTTCGCGTCTTTGAAGAAGGTCGTGTGGATACAGTCAAGTTAACACCCGCTCATCTCCGGCTGGTTGCAGATCTCGACCTGCGCGGTTCGAAAATCAGAACGCTGATCCTGGGCGGGGAGGATCTGAAGTCCAGGGATGCGCGCAGGGTTATCAAGGCGAGTGACGGCTGCATCGCAGTTTTTAATGAATATGGGCCTACCGAAGGGGTGGTCGGCTGCATGGTCCATCGATTCGATCCCGACAAGGACGCAGATATCTCGGTGCCAATAGGAGTGCCGGCGGACGGGGCACGAATTTACATACTCGACGCCGGCCGAAACCCCGTGCCGCAGGGCGTGACCGGAGAGCTTTACATTGGTGGTACCCGCCTGGCCCGGTCGTACCTCAACAGCACTGAACTGACTGCCGAACGTTTTCTGCCGGATCCGTTTGTTCCCGGCGGTCGGATGTATCGCACTGGTGATCTGGCCAGGTTCAATGCCGACGGGATAGTGGAATACCTTGGCCGTAATGATGAACAGATCAAGATTCGCGGCGTGCGGATCGAGCCTGCGGAGATCCAGCAGAGTCTGCTGGAGCACCCGGCGATCAACGCCTGTGCGCTTAAAGTCACCCGTATTGAGCGGCGCGATAGCCGGGAAGACGTTCGCTTTTGCAGTCAATGCGGCCTGGCCTCAAATAACCCGGACATCAGAATCGACTCGAGTGGTGTCTGCAATCTTTGCCGTGACTTTGAGACATACCGCGACCGGGCCCAGGCTTACTTTGGTTCGATGCAGGACCTGCGGGCGATCTTTGCGCAGGCTCATGACAGGCAGAGGGGGCAATATGACTGCCTTATGCTGCTCAGCGGTGGCAAGGACAGTACCTACGCATTGTATCAGGTGGCCGGAATCGCCCGACGGGTTCTGGCCGCTACCCTGGATAACGGTTTCATTTCGGATGGAGCCAAGGCCAATATCGGCCGGGTTGTGGGTGCACTGGGCGTCGATCACAGGTATCTGCAGACGCCCGCCATGAACGAAATATTCGTTGATAGCCTGCAGCGCCATTCCAATGTTTGT
>Ga0316201_10001429_pt1 | contig 16026 bp, 9 predicted proteins | sample CS6wburrow_MG_FD_204516 | JGI IMG/M metagenome (GOLD analysis project Ga0316201, IMG submission 204516) | Coastal sediment microbial communities from Delaware Bay, Delaware, United States - CS-6 worm burrow | ecosystem: Environmental > Aquatic > Marine > Coastal > Sediment | place: USA: Delaware... | reverse complement strand
TCAGCTACGACGCAGCCGGTAATATCATTGAGGAAAAAACCAGCCCCGAAGCCGATCCTAATATTAACTTGGAAATGACTTACGCCAAGGCCAACCGGTTAGCCCGTTATGATGATGAAACCGTGCAACTGGATGCCGATGGGAATCTGATTCAAGGGCCGTTGTCAGGTGAGATGGCGGATTTTGTGTTTGATTCACGGAATCGCTTAATCCAAGCAGGTGAAACCGCTTATCGCTACGATGCCGAAAATCAGCGGATTGGTGTCAATCAAACCCAATACGTCATCAACTCACAACCCGCTTTAAGTCAAGTGCTGGTTAAAACCGAAGCTTCTGGTACACAGACTTATTATGTGTATGGCCTAGGATTGATTGGGCAAGAAACAGGTGGTGAGTATACCAGCTATCACTTTGATTACCGTGGAAGTACAGTTGCTTTGACGGATAAAACTGGGCAAGTTTTGGAAAGATTTCAGTATTCGCCTTATGGCTTGCTGCTTAGTGGGGATGCCTCAAGAACGCCGTTTTTGTTTAATGGCATGTATGGGGTGATGACTGATGACAATGGGCTGTATTACATGCGAGCTAGGTTTTACAACCCTTCAATCAGAAGATTCGTTAATCAGGATATTCTGCTTGGGCGTATTACAGAAGGGCAAACGTTGAATCGGTATGCTTATGTGACGGGACGGCCGGTGAGTTTTGTTGATCCGTTTGGGTTGGAATTAGTGAATGTGAATGAACCGGAAGGATTAAAAATCTCACTTGCGGAAGTGATAGCACTTGCCATTGAACAAATTAGAAATAATCCAAAACTGGCAGAATGGTACAATAATCTGCTTTCCTCAAAAGGAAAGAATATTGAGAATTAATAAACGAGCAAGCGCAATAAAAAGAGGGATTGGTTGTAGGTAGAGTGAGCATAAGATGGGATAGAGCGACAGTGACACATACCACAACGCTTCGACTCCCATAACCGCTTAAGCCAGGCTGGCGAAATCACCTATCGCGTTGACGCCGAAAATCAGCGGGATCAAGAAATGATTCAATTAGGAATTCAATATTTTAAGTGTGGAAATATAATGTTTTTTCCAAAAAATAGCCTAACAATTAAAACATTCCCTCTTTTTTTACTTTTGATAGTAATGATGGAAATGACAGGTTGCGATCCTGTTGCTCGTGAGGAAATGGCACGTCTTTCTTCTCCTGATTTTAGGGTAGACGCTATTCTTATTCGAGCTAATGCAGGTGCGACCACTTCTTTTGTATTTGAAGTCTATATTGTTCAAAGAGGTGATGTACTAACAGAGGAGCACCTCTTATTTAGAGGCGATAAAATGGAAGGATTAAAGCTTCGATGGGTACAATCAAAATTGCTAACCATTGAATATGAACAAGGGCAAATTTTTCACTTTAGCAATTTTTGGAGTTCGAAAGATGTTCAAAACTTCAAATATCAAGTTGAAATTCGTCTTATTCAGCGAATGTAGCATGGTAGGGTGTGCAACGTAGGCTGTCGAAAAACGGGCTTTTTATGAAAATTACGCCTCTCGCTTTTTGGCTTTTGGATAAAAGTCACAAATCAACTAAACACCTGATTTCGTGTAATTGCAATATCCAAAAAGTGGAAATGTATTTTCGCTTCAAAAGGTTAAATTTCGACAGCCTATGTGCAACGTTGTTGACCAGCAAAACTTTAAAACACCACGATATTCGTCAGGATTGCTGGACAAATAAACGTTTGTCCATTCTACTTTAGTAGCTAATTTAGGGTGCATCACGCACCCTATGACTTTGTTCTTGTGAGAGGCGATAAAGCCATGCTGAGTCGAAAGAAGATTAAGTCAAGTCTCCTGATTTTTGTAGTCGGATTGCTATTATTAACGACTGGATTTGGTTTTGTGAGCGGTTATGCACAATACTATACAGCCTCTGTATTACATGAAAACGGTTATTTTGTTACCGCACGTTATTTTTATCAACTGGCTATTGAGCGAGAGATTAAAGAAGGTTATCGTTATTTAGGTGTTATGTATCTTGATGGACAGGGTGTTGAACCAAATGCTCAAATAGCACTTGAGTACTTTGAAAAAGCCGTTATAAATGGAGATGTTTACACCAATTTTGCTCTCGCGAACCAATTTTTGACAGGAAGTAATGGATTTGAGCTCAATCCCTTGAAGGCATACTATTGGTTTAAACTAGCTGAATGCCAGACGGGAAGGTCTAGCTCGTTAGATACCCTTTGGATTAAGAAACGAAATCCACATCTTGTCGAAACAATTGAACAGTTGGGTGATCCTTGCGATTACATGTACACTGACTTTGCTAAAAATCTTGGGCCCTCCATGTCCACTTGTGAGCAGTGGTTAAAAGGGAAATAGTCGGCTTGTTTTTCTGGGTTTCGCTATCTATAGCGAAACCCATCTATCGGCTCGTGACTGGTAAAATCATCAGCGATTTTGCTTAAAAAACGATGACAAAACCGCTTATCGCGTTGATGCTTCAAACCAACGCCTTGGTGTTAAGCAAACCTAATACGTTTACAACTCACAACCCGCTTTAAGTCAAGTGCTGGTTAAAACCGAAGCTTCTGGTACACAGACGTTTTATGTGTATGGCCTAGGATTGATTGGGCAAGAAACAGGTGGTGAGTATACCAGCTATCACTTTGATTACCGTGGAAGTACAGTTGCTTTGACGGATAAAACTGGGCAAGTGACTGAAATATTTCAGTATTCGCCTTATGGGTTGCTGGTTAGTGGGGATGCTACCAAAACGCCGTTTTTGTTTAATGGCATGTATGGGGTGATGACTGATAGCAATGGATGTTCAAAATACTTCCTGATAGCTATATTGATGAAATGAATAAACTGAACTTAAGCATTGATATTACTATATATTGTTCTTTTTATATCTGTTTTTCATTATTTGTTGTACCTGTTATATCTTTTGCTGCAAATGAGCTTGGAATAGCATTTCCAATGAATTATTATGGTTTTTGGAAACTCTATTTTTTTTGTGCAGAATATTTCTATCTTCCCGTTATTTTTCCTATTGTGATAGTCACATTATGTGAACTTTACACCTCTATTTTTGATTCAAAATCGGCAAGATTCACAATTAAATTTGTCAGTGCCTTCTTTTTAATGAGCATTATGATAGCAATGTCTCTACCGATATTAGGATTTATTTGGGGTGGAGATAATATTATGTAATTGAGCATATGGTGCGTCAATGTCGTTGACTCAAACTGGGCGAGAATTTCGGTTAGTCCCTCGTGGTATTCTGTGGGGGGGGAAACCTGCGTGTTTGCCTTTTAAATCAATGGTATTGAGGGTGCTTTCCATACCCCCTTGAATAACCTCTATCGGTACATAACATGGCTCAGTCTGTACTGGTGCTGATTATGGATTGTCTCTAACCGTAGACTTGTGTGAAGCATAAATTTTCGGGTGTAACAAGCCCTAAAAGTGAAAAGTTAATATAAAATATGCCTAGATTTTCTACTGATACTGAATCTTTATTGAGAAAGGCTGGTTGGCAAGAAGGAAGGAGGATTGACACAACCGGATACGAACAAGTCTTGAGAGAAGAAGGATTTGAAATCCAAGCTTGTGTGATAGTATTATTACAAGAATTTGGTGGTTTGAGAATACGACATCCTCATGCCAAAGTACCGGGAAAAACGGATGACTTCATTTTTGAAGCGGATAAAGCGACGGTAGAGCACAGAGGAGTTTGGGCGAAAGGGAATTATAGTCATCGTGTTGGCAAAAAGCTATGCAGTGTTGGAGAAGCCTGTGATGCTCATATGATACTGGCTATGTCTTCTGATGGTGAAGTCTTTGGGGGGTTTGACGATTTCTTATGTGACATTGGAAGCTCTGGCGATGATGCTATTGAAGCTCTTTGTTCAGGAAGAGATGTCCGAGAAATACCTCAACTTGGGCAAGCGTAACAAGAACCTAGAATGTGCATGATGCACCTACATATACTGTCCAGCGTTATAATTTGCGAATTGGTTACCCATTTATGATTGCCAACACGGACATTGCGTGAGATAAATCTCACGCAAAGTCGCTAAGCCGCTAAGCCGCTAAGTTTTTGAAAACCCTTTCAGCGCGTCAAGCACTTTTTGAGCCTCTGTTTTCACGTCGTTTTGAATGCCAGGGCATTGCAAAAACCGATTGATTTCACTCATGAAATCTTTGTATTTCTCGTCGTGTTCATCCTCTTTAGAATGATGGGCTTTCACCATCTGGGGGTAAACCGCCAACAGCCACTTTTGCGTGTCTGCATTTTGAGTGGTTTGCAGCAGGTGATGAACTTCCCTATAGTCATTAAACCTGGCATAAGCCCACAGGCAATTTAATTTCCAGTTCACCCAGTATCCATCAGGTTCTGCCATTATGGTTTGAGAAAAGGGTCGCAAATCATCCCTTAACTCAGAGAGTTGAAAATAGCCGATGATATCACTGGCAAACCAGAGTAGATTTTGGTGACTTTTTCGATTAAGCCACTCACGTACTGTTTCAATTAACAATGAACGTTCTTGGTTGACAATTTCTTGCACCAAATGACAAAACTGTTCTCCAAGACTCGATTCACCTTCTCTCCCCGCATAAAACGTGACTGGCTTGTCCGTCCTGACAATCACATTTTCCATATATCGGAGAGTTTGTTCTGCATTTTTGTTGAGCAACTTCAATTCCACATCGCCTATTTTAGGCTTTTCAGAACTGGGTTTTAAACTCTGTTCAATTTCTGCGAGAATATCAAAACCGATCTTCTTACCGGTCTTCTCATCCACCACTTCACAGCATTCTTCACCAATCAACTCGCCCAGTTTTCGGTAGGACTCAAATTGAGCTTCGTTAAAAAACTGATCTGCCGTTGTTTCATCTGGAAACGTTGGATGTTGACGTTGGTAACCCAGCAATTGTTCAGGTTCATGCCCTGTCATGGTTGTCTTGATATACAACAAAGTGCCTGTTTGACCATTCGCATAAGTGATCGTGCCTTTGACAAAGTAGGCTTTGCTATTCTTCTCAGGATTTTGAGTCTGTTTTGCATATAATGGACTCATGTCCATGTCGATGGTGACACCTAAGTCGATACTGGCTTTGCGTTGCAGATTGGCAAAATCCTCCATTTGATAATTGGGATCTGCCCCCGCGTCTGAAGCGATAATCAATTTGCAGCGCCGTTTGAGTAGCGGATAAATACCGAGATTCTCGTGATGTCCGCCATCAGATAGATTGAGCAAGGGCTCATTTTCAGTCCCCTGACGCAGAAATTCCTGAGATAAATAACGAGGCCAGATTGTGAACAGAGGTAACCGTTTGCGGTTAGGATTAGGCATCCATTGATTCAACCGGATGTTTAACAAGGTCATGATAAAGCTCATGATCAGGCTGCCACCGCTTCCCATTTGTGGACTGGCCGCTGCGCCTGAAATAGCCATTGCCGTGGCCAGTTTAGTTTTACCGTCTTCATATTGTTGTGTGTCTTGGTATCCTGTCGATTCTGCACCACAATAGTATTTCGAGAAGATAAAAAAGTCGGCTCCGCGCCCTTGTAAAGCGGGCTTTTCTGAACTGGGGATATTTAAAGTGGTATTAATCAGATGATAAGGGCCATTGCAACACGCATGGATATCTTTCATCAGCACCGATGGATTTGGCAAAATCTCCTTATCCTCTGCTTTCTCATCTTGACACCGCCGTCTAATCAGGTACGTCTTACTCAGGCGATCACGGTAAAAATCATGCAAGGCGTTGCGGTTGATATTGGTGAATAAGCTAATGAGTAGCAATAGCACGATGACAAGCACAAAAAACCATAAGAATTGCGATACCGTTTCACTTGGTTGATTATAACTATCAACAAAGACCCCTTCATTTTTATGATAATCCAGGGCCATTTGTTCAGTTAGCGCATCTAATTTAAGATGGGAACAATGATAGTAAGCAATGGTAACGATGGATTGAAACCATTTCTCCAAATCAGCCGCCGAAAAATCAATATTTTTTGCCTCCATCTGTTCTGTCAATGGTATTTTTGCCATCTGTTTTCGCCAGTGTTTTTCTGCCTCAACCTTCTGGTTAAGTTCTTCTAAAAACGCCGCATTACCTTTTCGGCATTGGTTTGAATGATAGGGATTCCATGAGGGCAGTTCGCCAAGCGAAAAATCTTGATCGCCCTGATTTTTTTCAGATTTGGGCCGCTTATTCCAATCTTTCATGAGTCCATTCATATAAAAGCTTATGGACTGAACCTTTTCGAGTCCTATCAACAGAATCGACTGTCTGAGTTTTTCCCAGCCCATTTCTTTCTCAGTAACTAGCGTGGCAAGTTGCTCATTTTTAATCTGATTTATAAAAATCTCAGCTTTATCGTACCGGTCAAGATATAAGAGTTCAGCTAATAACCATGAAGATGAAGTGACGAGCAAAACGATTAAAACCATGGCAGTCAGTATATTAAATAATTGTGCCTTAAATTGACTGTAAACGATAAAACCTACCCCAACAACCATTGCTAATGTGAATATCACTATAATAGAAAGAGAGGAATAGTCAGTCAACTTAGCTTGATACCAAGCATCTGCAAAGTGGTTAATGAAGCCAATAAGCAATAAAAAAGGCACTAATAGGCCTACTACCAATGCTCGACGCGCCAGTCGTTGATTCAGTTGAAGGTATTTAGAGTCAGCATTAGAAGAGAATATCGAACCAACATAAATATTGATTATCCATAGCAATATCAGTATCGAAATGACTAAGCCAATGATTAAGACTGGTGTTGAGACAATCTCCATAATCGAATATAGGATTATAAATGGGAGTAATGCCAGAATAAGCGTCAACGCGAATCCAATAACGGTCAATGCCTTTTCAAGTAAGAGACTGCTATTAACCTGACGGAAACGGATACCGACCATCCACATCAAAGCAAGTATGGCTATGAATGGCAAAATAATTTGAAATAACTCAAGGTTGGTATTCGTCTTCCAGTAGAATAAGAAGAGGACCATCATTAAGAGGAGGGCTACCGGTATAGCACTCATCAGCACTATCCCTGAAACCATTATTCCGATCATGTTCCACGTATCTAGGTTGAACAGTCCACCACCACTTTTTAAGTAGTTTTTGGTAGCCCGCAGATGATTCACCTCAGCGCGTTCATTTTTGCCATCGCGCTCGTCTCTTAGAGGAAACGTCTGAGGGGTTGTTGAGGCTTCAGGGTTTTTTGCCAACAAGGCGCTGAGACAGGAGCCAATATACCCTCCCCCGGAGACGGTGGAGAGATAATCGCAGTATTGCAATACTTTGTTTTTAGCCAAGGATTGCAACAGGCCGAGATTAAATGTGGCCGAACGGACACCACCGCCGGACAAGGCTAATCCTATTAAACCCCTATCTGTGTCAGGTTTGACTGCATCACTGGGTTTAACGTCAAGAGGCGCGGTTTTCGGTGTTTCAGGATATCCCCAAAATAAGAAGTGATAAATCGGTGTGAACAACGATTTGAGGGGGCGCCACCCATCCCACTTGTCTTTTAGTCTGTTTAAAAGACTTTGTGGTGGAGTCTCTGACACTGTGCAAGAGTCTTCTCCTGCATTTTTGTCCTCAACATCTTTTGTCGGGAATTGTATTTGTGTTGGGAGTTCTATTTTTGAGTCACTCTCAACAGGCTTTATCAGCTCGTTTATCTTTTCGCGCCGCTTGACCACGTAATCAAGTTCAGCACGATAAACATCGTCAAAATCGTAGGTGTATTCAGGCTTCTCATCAGGAGAAGAGTTCAAATGAGTCATAATAAGTGAAAAGTGAAAAGTCAAAAGTGAAAAGTCAAAAGTGATTTCCAGGCAAAAGTTTTTGCGCGCAAAAACTTTTGCCTAGAAAAGTAAAATACCTGTTTATTAGAGACGCACGGCCGGCCGTAGAGACGCACGGCCGTGCGTCTCTACTTCGCGTCTCAATGGCTCGCGTCTTTGTAAGTACCTTCGCCAAAAATTGACAAAAACTTCGGAGCAATACCTTCGGATTGCCCTTTGCGGTAAAATACCGGTTTATTTGTGGTTCAGTACTTATTGAAGTATAGAGCAAGTTGAGGCAAAAATATTCTGATCGGCATGCAGAAGCGGTTATGAAGACTTTAACAAAAAAAAATCATTTTCAAAGGCCCTGATGATTTCTAATTTCGGCGGTTTAGGCAATTCAAAACCGCCAAGATTGTTCAGAACTTGGCGGTTTGCTTATTTTTATAATACAGGCCTGTCAGGCTTACTTCAACTGGCGTTTGACTGGTGTGGTTAGGGTGAGTTCTTCGCCATTTGCAAATTGCAAAATTAAATCCACTTGATCACCCTCTTTGAGAGTTTGCTTTGGATGCATGAGCATCAAGTGATAGCCACCGGGGGCTAAAATCTTTTGATCGTTTGCCGCAATGATGAGTTCGTGCTGCTGTTCCATCGACATCATACCATCGCGGTGGAGGCTTCTATGGATTTCCACCTTTTTAAAGGCAGAACAGGTGGCGGCAATCAGCGTTCTTTGTTGGGATGATTGGTTGTCGATGATCATGTAGGCCGCTAACGCTTTAGCATTGGGGGGCGCTTCTCGAATCCAGGGATCGTTGATCTGGAGAGTTTGATCACCTGCACAGGCCAGTTGCGTTGTCAATAAGATCAGCGTACCTACAATGCCGCTTACAAAAGAATTTGTCATTAAGTTGTCTCCTAAGTAACTACAAGGATTATATATTAGATAAAGGATTTAAACCGATAACGATTGTATATAATAAAGGATAAGATATAACTCTAGATTTTCATATATATCATATAATTAAAAGGGCGAACCTTTGTTATCGCCTAAAATTATTTTATGAACATCTATACAACACTGAAAACCGAGTACTTTGAAACGAAGTAAAGCTACGCTAATTTTAGTGCTAAGCACAAAATAATATCAATGATTTATTAGTTTATCCCCGTGATATGCGTTCCGTAACGACGTTTCAAAGTACTAAATAAGCAATCCTTGTCGTTATAAATAATGAACCATTTAAAATGAGTTTGCAAGCAACGTTATATTTATTTTTGTTTAAGGACTAATAAAGTAATGTCATCAAACACCTTTTGCTCACCAATAAACCGCCGCACATCGTCAATCACAGCGTCTTGAATTTTTTTGGCGCTTTGTTGCCCGTTTTGTTTAATAATGAAACATAACCGCTCTAGCCCATAATACTGGCCGTCAAGATTTTCAGCTTCAGTAATCCCATCAGTATACAGCACCACCCCGTCTCCAGATGTCAAAGACAGTTTGGTTTCAGCAATACAATCAGGCATTTCTTCTTCTAAACCAATTGGAAAACCTAAATCCATTGTATCAATTTCTTCTATTTCACCATTGCTACGAATCACAATCATGTCTTCATGTTGTCCGGTTAATACCAAGTGCCCGTCTTGGTAAGACAACAGGGATAGGGTTAAGCTTTTTTCAGCATTCATCCGAATCACGTTGTGATAAACCATTTTATTTAAGGCGGTTAAAAATTTAACGGCATCCAGTTGATGGTAGGCGGCCAGTAACGTTCGCACGGCGGATTGCACCATAATGGCTAAGGCTCCGCTTTCCAAACCATGTCCGGTGACATCGCCAATCCCAATTAAAACTTGTCCGTCTTGATAAAGCACATCGTAGTAATCACCGCCGACTTCATCGGCCGGTGCCATAAAACCGGCGATGTCTAATGCTTCAATGTGTTGAAGTTCTTTGTCTTTGGGCAGGAGCATTTGTTGTAATCGACGCGAAACGTCTAATTCGGCAGTCATACGAATATTTTCTTCTCTGAGACGTTTGATGTTCAAATGTGTTTTGAGACGCGCTAACAATTCATCTTTGGAAATCGGTTTGGTCAAATAATCGTTAGCCCCGATTTCCAAACCAATGACTAAATCTTCGACTTGATTTCTAGCGGTGAGCAATAAAATCGGCATTTCAGTCAGTTGCCATTTGTCGCGCAATCTCTTGGTGACCTCATAACCTGTCATGTGGGGCATCATCACGTCTAATAAGATCGCATCGGGCCTCAAACCCTCTTCTATAAGGCTAATCGCTTCCATACCGGAGGCTGCTTGAACAATATTATAATCCTGTAAGGATAAAAAGTTGACAACGACTTGTCGATTAACCGCTTCATCATCGACAATCAATATCTTGAAGTGTTCCACAGCCGTTTTGCTGAACTGCGGTTGCTGAACGAGAGTCTCAATGTCCAAGTAAGCGGGTGCTTGAATTTGAGATAATTGAGAAGCAACAACAGAAGACTGAGAAGAAACGGGTTCTTCAGAAATGGGTAGCGTGAACGTAAATTGTGAACCGAGTCCCAGGGTTGATTCAAGCCAAATATTTCCACCATGCAATTGAACCAGTTGCTTTGTCACCGCTAAACCTAAGCCGGTACCACCATATTCTCTCGCAGCCCCCCCTTCAACTTGTTCAAAAGACTCAAATATCCTATCCAGCTTGTCTTCTGGAATACCAATACCTGTATCAGAAACCGTTATTTCTATGTGTGTATTAACCACTTTGGCAGAAATGATGATATGACCCTTATCTGTGAACTTAATCGCATTGCCCACAAAATTATAGAGAATTTGTTGCAATCGGTTTTCATCCGCTTTAGCTGCGGGCAAATCTAGTGCAATGGCGTTATTCAGTTCTACCGGTTTCTTTGCGACCAAGGGTTGGCTCAAAGTCAATATCACATCAACGATTTCTCGCAATCCGACTGGTTTAAGCTGTAATTCAATTTCTTTATGTTTCAGCTTGGCAAAATCAAGAATATCATTGACTAAAGCGGACAGCCTTTTGCCACTTGAAACTATCATGGAAAGATTGACTTTAAGGTTATCAGATAAGTCACCAGCCACCCCCTCCCTCAACGATTCGGCAATGCCAATAATCCCGTTTAAGGGCGTGCGTAACTCATGGGAAGTATTGGCTAAAAATTCATCTTTGAGTTGATTGGCTTCTCGTAACGAGTCTTCACGCGCTTGAATTTCCTGGCTCATGGCATTAAAGGATTGAGCGAGATGACCGAATTCATCTTGCCGCGTGATTTCTAAATGAGTTTCAAAACGGCCCTTTCTGATTTCTTCAGTCACACCCATTAAATCATTAAGTGGTTTTGCCACTTGTTCACGCAGTACAAAAAAGAGGACGGTTATTTCAATGAGTAATGAAATCAGGCCTAAAATCAAAATAAAACGAGCGGTATCAAAGGCTAAATTAGCTAACAGCGATTTGGGATACACGGTGACAAAATACCAGTCTGGCCCGGCTATTTTCGTTACAGCAAGATACTCATTATCTTTTGTATTTTCGAGAGCAATAGTACCGGGTTGCCGATGTTTGACGGTTTGAAAAATATTGTTCAAATGTTGATCATCTGAATTTAAAATATTAAAGTTACCCTTGGCATCTTGAATTTGAGTCATATACTCTGGGTGGGCTATCAGACGTCCATCTTCACGAAAAATGAGGTTATAAGCGCCGTCAAGGTGATCATCAATTGTCCGATTGAACAGATCGGTTAAAACAATGTCGTGTCCAATGGTAGCCACATGCCGGTTTGCTAGATCAACCGGCGTTTCACAGGAAGCCATCCAGACTTTGGACACATTATCGTAAAAAAGGCCTGTCCAAACGCTTTCTCGTTTGGGATTATGTTGTTGGTCAGCTACCCAAAAATATTCTTCATTCGGTATATACAGATCGGCTGGGGCATCAATAGCCCAAGTTGATCCTTCTGGCCAATAAACGCCAGCAATATTTTCTGGCATTGTTACATAGGTATTCTGAAAACGGTTATGCCATGCCGGGCCATAGCCCATTAGGAAATGATACAAAATGAGTACTCGACGACGGATATCGGCATTAAGAGTGAGTGGTTTACCCTGAGTTTTACCTATGTAAACACCAACTTGTCGTGTGCCATCAAAATGCTCCGGTTTATTTCTGATGACACCATCCTCCCATCTAACAAACAATCGTTCAAATTCAGATTGCGGATCACGATCTGGCCCGTTTTCAATTTGCCACATAAATTCCTTTTTGAATATGGCATGATTGTCTTCTGCTAAGAGAAACAGTTGACTGTCTCGTTGTCCTCGTTCAACAATGTATTTCTCAAGTTGTTCAAGCGTTTGTGATTCTAAAATAGAAATGACATGCCAATAACTGAGCAGTGTCACAGCAAAAATGACAATCGCTATCCGAATGCCCATTTTAATCAGGGTTGTACGGGTAAGTGATTCTTTTGAAAACAAATGAAGTAATGACATCTCATGATTTTCCTTTAAGTTTGGCTTCTCTCACAGATTCAAGTTTGTCACTCAAAATGCTATGGGCAACAACGTTGCCCATACCATCATTAATCAGGAGTAGTCGCTCGCTTGCTAAGTGCTTGCTTGTAAGCGTTGATAATGTCGGTACGCAGTACGATACCGACCAGTTTCCGTGAGCCTTCTTCTTCTACGACGGGTAGGCGACTGATTTCACGGATGCCGAGTCGTTGTAATGCCGCCCCCATGGGTTCATAAGGGTAGGCGACGAGTAAATCGGTGGTGGCAATATCGGCGACGGTTCGCCCTTTCAGGTTTCCAGCGGCGATGGCGGTGTCTAAATCTTTGATACTGACGACACCGGCTAATTCTCCGATTTCATCAAGTACGGGAAAGCCATGACGATGCGTTTTATCAAATTTTTCCATTAAGTCTAAAAGGGGTAGCCCTAAAGGGACGACTTCAATTTGTTTACTCATGGCCTCGCCGACAGTGATACTGTCCATGACGAAGAGTTCTTGCCCTGGTGCGCCTCTTCTGACTTTTATCCCGCGTCGTACTAATTTGAGCGTGTACATTGAACTGGGATGTATGCTTTGCGCGACTAGGGTGCTGATGACGGTGGCTAACATGATGGGTAAGATGATGTGGTAGTTGCCGGTGAGTTCAAAGGCGACGATTATGGCTGTGACGGGGGCATGGGCGGCTCCGCCAAAAAAGGCGGCCATGCCGGCCATCGCGTAAGCACCAGCTGGGGCTGTGATGGCGGGGAACCACATATTAACCAGATGTCCAAAACTGCCGCCGAGCATGGCTCCCATAAATAATGTTGGGGTAAATGTGCCGCCTGATCCGCCTGATCCGAGCGTTAAGCTGGTGGTGAATATTTTGATGATAAATAGGGCGAAAATGAGGTTGAGCGCCAAATCGCCATTGAGGGCATCTGCCATGCTGGAATAGCCCATGCCAAAAAAACGGGGCATGCCGTCTGCTTGAAAAAAGGTGATCAGGCCTAAAATGCCGAGCAATAAACCGCCTAGGACGGGTTTAGCGTATTCAGAAAGCGGGATTTTATCCCAAAGTTCTTCCATCCAATATAAGACTTTGGTGAAACCAAAGGCGCTGCCACCGGCGAGTACGCCGAGTAGGGCGTATAGGAGTAATTCCCAAGAACTGACTAGGGTGTACAGGGGGACGATAAAGGATTCTTTATGGAAAAATTGGGCGATGGTGTCGGCGACGACGGCGGAAATGACGACGGCACTGAAGTAGCGGGCTTCGAGATGGCCTAAGATGATTTCTAGGGCGAAAATCGATCCGGTGATGGGGGCGTGAAAGGTGGCGGCTATGCCGGCTCCTGCGCCACAGGCGAGTAATAGACGTATTCTTTCTTCGGTTAAGGTAAAAATTTGGCCGACGGTGGAACCTAATGCGGATCCGATTTGGGCTATGGGGCCTTCGAGTCCAACGGATCCGCCTGTGCCAATACAAAGCGCGGAGGATAATGATTTGACAACGCCGACTCGTGGATGAATGCGGCCGCCCCGTATTGATACGGCTTCTAGGACTTCAGAAACACCATGTCCTTTGGCTTCACGGGCAAAGTGTATGATAATTGGGGCAAAAATCATGGCACCTAGGGCGGGAATGAGTACGAGGTGATAAGCGCCTGCAAATTCTAGTAATCCCCATAATTTTGTTTCAAAAAAGATGTGATGTACGACTTCGACTAGCCATTCTGTAAAAATGGCCCCAAATCCTGCTCCAATGCCAACGATGACTGCTAATGTGGTGACAACAACAAAGTCGGGTAGGGTTTTGAATTTCCGCAAGAGTGTGGTTTGGCTAAATGACATTTCGTTTGAATCAGATGATGACATGTGTAAAACTCCTATATATAACGACAAGGATTATATAACGACAAGGATTATATAACGACAAGGATTATATAACGACAAGGATTATATAACTACAAGGATTGTTTATAAGAAAGGATTAGATCGTGGTTAGAGCCCGTTTTTTTATCCTTTATTATAAATAATCCTTGTCGTTATTATTATAAATAATCCTTGTCGTTATACTTATTGAAGACGCAGATCGCGCAATGGTGTGCCTACGGTGAAGTGATACAGGCTTTGATAATGGATATCGTTTAAGCCTAGCAAGCTATGAAAGGCCTCATCGAAATAGCATCCTATCCCGGTGCCGCGTGCGCCAACGGCTTCGGCTTCTAAATACAGAATTTGTCCAATGATGCCGGCTTCCCAAAATAACCGTCTATATGCCCAAGGCTTTGATTCTAAAGTGTTTTCAAATTCGGATAACATGCCGAGACTAAAGGCGCTGTCAGCGGCTATCTCTTGATGGCAAGAGATTTGTTGGGCAATTTGTTGGCCATCGCCACTGAGTAATTGATACAGTTGTAAATGTTTTGGACAGGCCGGTTTATTCCACTCAAAATCTTTATGTTGTAAAGCGGCACGTAGGTTTTCCTCAATGCCTTCGCGTCGTAATAGGATATAAAGCCCTGGTGATAAACCGGTGATTCTATGGACAAATAAGACTAAATGAAGGCATGGCTGATGGGGGAAGACATCCCAAGGGGCGGCACCGGGGCGTGGTAATGTCGTGTCGAGTAGGCGATAAAAGGCTTCTTGACTGAGCGGTGTGACACCATCAAATCTTTGAGCACTGCGGCGTTGACGAATCAAGTCGGCTGCACGCTGAGTACAGGCAATAATAGGTGACAAGGGGGGGAGTGGCTTTGCTGCCCAATCTGGCTCGATGGTAACGGGTTTGAGGGTGGCTTCTAGCACGGTATCAATAATAGGCCATTCATAGTCATGCTGGGGATCTAAAACGTTGGCTTTACCTGTCCAGCTTGTACCGGTTATGGCGGGTACTATCGAATCGCTTGATAAACGTGAGAGAGGCGGATAAGGGCTGTTTTCTTGAATCTGGGGGATTTCAATACATAACATCACTTCAGGCACTTCTGGCTCTTTTGGGTTGAAATCTTGATCTTGATCTAATCCGAGCGTGGTGATGATGTCGGTATCGGCCCAATTATCTAATACGAGTACTCGCCAGCCTAAGGTGGCTGCGGCATAACGGATTGCGGCTATGGCATGTCCAATATCATGCTGACAATAACGAAAGGCGCGTTCGCCGTATTTCCAAGCTTCGCGCCAGGGAATGGAGGTTAAACCGAATAAAAAACGTTGTTTTGATAAGGCTGCTTTAAGGCTTTCGGCACCTTTTGCCTCTAAAAGTCCACGTTGTTCTAAAACATGATCGCGGCTCATGTAGTGATAGACACCGGCGGGTATGTCGTCCAAGTGGGGGAGTACGATATAACCTTCGGTTGGGTGCAAATTGCCGCTGGAGGGATTGCAACGCAAGGCCCAACGATTATCGCCGTATTGTTTCCAAGCTGATATGGCTAAAGAGAGTTCTAATAAAGCCGCTATATGATTTAATGTTAATGGCTGTGGTGTGATAGCACCTGGTTGATATAAATCAAGATAGGCACTGTTTAGGCTATCCGCTACTTGTGGCAATTCAAAACGCTTCGTGCCGATATAGTGACGAAAACCATCGGGTTGTGCGTACCAATTGATATGGGTAGGCCCTTTGGCATAGCGTTCAAAATGATGTTTAGTACGCTG
>Ga0316201_10001428_pt1 | contig 16028 bp, 7 predicted proteins | sample CS6wburrow_MG_FD_204516 | JGI IMG/M metagenome (GOLD analysis project Ga0316201, IMG submission 204516) | Coastal sediment microbial communities from Delaware Bay, Delaware, United States - CS-6 worm burrow | ecosystem: Environmental > Aquatic > Marine > Coastal > Sediment | place: USA: Delaware... | reverse complement strand
TGACTGGCACCTTCAAGTGCTGTTCGGACCACCGGATGGTGTCGGGATCAGATCGTTCTCCAGCCAGAAAGAGGGTTCGAAGGCTGGACAGGTCGTATTGCTTCAGCAGCTTTCCCTCTGGATCTTCTCGCTTGATGGCCCGGTATGCAGTTGGAGCGGTGAACATGGCGGATACTTTGTGATCGGAAATGACCCGCCAGAAGGTGCCGGCATCCGGTGTGCCGACCGGCTTTCCTTCAAAGAGAATGGTGGTGCAGCCTTTCAGCAGTGGTGCATAGACGATATACGAGTGACCGACGACCCACCCCACATCGGAGGCCGCCCACCAAACATCATCCTCATCAATACCGTAGATGGCCTGCATGGACCATTTCAAGGCCACCATATGACCGCCGTTGTCCCGCACAACCCCCTTGGGTTCTCCGGTAGTACCCGAGGTGTAAAGGATATAGAGAGGATGCGTTGACGGAACAGGGACGCATCCAACCGGGTCCGCCTCCTTCATGGCGGTATTCCAGTCTAGATCACGTCCGTCTATCATCGGCGCTTTTTCCATTGGTCTCTGGTAGACAATGCACCGTTCCGGTTTGTGGTTGGAGAGCTCGATGGCCCGGTCGAGCAAAGGCTTGTAGGGGATGACGCGCTTGACTTCTATGCCGCATGACGCCGAAACAATGACCTTAGGCTGGGCGTCATCGATGCGTGTGGCCAATTCGTTGGCTGCAAATCCGCCAAATACCACCGAGTGGACAGCGCCGAGGCGGGCACAGGCCAACATGGCGACAGCCGCCTCCGGTATCATGGGCATATAAATAACGACGCGGTCTCCTTTGCGCACGCCCTGGTTCATCAGTGCACCGGCAAAAGTGGACACGAGGTCGAGGAGCCGTCGGTAGCTATATGTCTTGACAAGGCCCGTGACAGGGCTGTCATAGATCAGGGCAGTCTTGCCGCCCCGGCCGCGCTCGACATGAACATCGAGGGCGTTGTAGCAAGTGTTGCATATTCCTCCCATGAACCATCGGTAAAAGGGCGGCTTGCTCTTTTCCAGGACCTCGTTCCATTTTTTGAACCAGCGGCACTCCTCAGCGATTTCGCTCCAGAAAACCTCGGGATCGGATATGGAGCGTTCATACGCTTGCTGGTAGGGGTTGGTCATCGGGCACGTCCTTTCTCAGTTCGAAATGGGCATACTCTCTGTCGCTTTAAAATCCTGGTGAATCGTGTTCATCAAATTGTAGGGGTTGCAAAAACATGGACTCGTTCTATTGAATGTATTGACAACAGCAATTGATGTGCCATTGGAGTTGTGTATAAATAGTTTATAAATATCAATGGATTAGTGTTTTAGCGAATACCGGCGGGCGCCTTCGGAAACAACTTAAGTTGTAATCGGCCCACAGTAGGCCGCCGAATGGCTTCGGCGGCGGGGTACGGGAGCGGTTACAACCTAAATTGTGGCTACAACTTTGGTTGTGGGTGGGGGCCCAGGATTTTAAAGTGGAGCGGTGTTGTCCTGATCCATTTATCCGTCATCTTCGGCGCGCATATTTTTTAGCCGCTTGCTCAGTGCCTGCTGGGAGACCCCCAGAAGGGTTGCGGCCTGGGATTGGTTATGGCCACATCTGCGCATCGCTTCGCCCACCAGATGCTGCGTGGCCGCTTTGATAGTGGGCAGGGTTTTACCGAAGGCGATGTCCGAATCAGCGGCATTGGGACCACCGGGTGTGGTTTCAACCAAATGCTGCGACCGTTTCATGTAATCTTTGAATGCCATCCCGGTCAATGGTCCGCTATTGTGCTGGGCCATGGCATCGAACACCATGGCCCTGAGCTCTCGAACATTGCCGGGAAAACGGTAGGTGCACAGCAGCGGGAGCAGGTCGGGGGAGAGCGCCGGGACGGCTTTTCCCAAAGCATTGCCAGCTTCCTGAAGAAAATGATCGCACAGCAGGGGTAAGTCTTCATTTCGCTCGCGCAGGGGGGGAATCCACACCCTGTGGGTGCGTAGCCGATAGTGCAGATCCGTTCGAAACTGATTTGCTTCCTGCATGGCCCACAGATCCGCATGGGTTGAGGCGATGACCCGGGCGTCGCTTTTCCGGCAGGCGTCCTGGCCTAACGGCATATACTCGTGTTCTTGCAGAAGCCGCAGCAGTTTGACCTGGGCGCCCTGGCTGAGATCGCCGATCTCGTCCAAAAACAATGTGCCGCCGGAGGCTCTTTCGATAAGTCCTTTACGGTTGCCGTCGGCGCCTGTAAATGCGCCCTTTACATGCCCAAACAGCGTATCGGAAAAAATGTTGTCATCCAGCCCGGCGACATTGATGGCCACAAAGTCGCCTTTCCTGCTGCTCAAGGAATGGATTGCTCGTGCGACCAACTCCTTGCCGACACCGGTTTCGCCCCGCACAAGCACCGGTTGCTCGGTGGTGGCGATGGATTCGATGTAACCGAAAAGGGCCGTCATTTTCGGGCTTCGGGTGATGATATCCGCAAACACTTCAGGATGCTGCAACCCGCCTTGGTGCAAGTGCCGGCGCAGGGATTGATTCTCCTGTTGCAGTGCACCGAACCGAAGTGCCTGGTGGACGGCGGTCACCAGCCGGCTCTCGTCCACCGGTTTGACGATGTAGTCAAAAGCGCCGCCCTTTATGGATTGGACGGCCGTGTCCACATCGATGGTGCCGGTGATGATGATAACGGGCACGTGGGGGTGGTGTGACTTGATCTGAGCCATCAGGGTTTCGCCGTCCAGATGAGGCATGTTCAGATCTAGCAGGATAACACTGGCGCTGTGCCGCTGGATAATCCCCAATGCCTCGCGACTGTCCGAACAGGTGATCACGTTGTTCAAGCCTGCCATCTGAAGGGTGGTATCCACGGCCAGGAGGATTGGACGTTCATCGTCAATCACGACGATGGGCTGTTTGGGATCTGTCGCTGGTGTCATGGCGCCTTCTCCTGCCGGGCGGTGGAGCCTTGGGGTGGAAGCCAGACGACGGCGGTGGTCCCTTGACCCACGGTCGTTTCAAACTCCAGTTGACCGCCGTGGTCGCGAATGATGGTGTCTGATATCGAAAGTCCCAGCCCCGTCCCGCCGCTGTTGCGCTTCGTCGTAAAGAAGGGGTCGGTGATCCGCTGCAGGACCTCCGGGGGCATGCCGGTGCCGGCATCTTTGACCTCGATGAACAGAGCGCCCCTGGACGCTTCATATCCGGTAGTGATCCGCATTGGCCTGTTTCGGTCCTCCGTGGCCTGGCAAGCATTGACCAGCAGGTTGATGACCACCTGCTCGATGCGCTGGGCATCGCCCTTGAACGGGGGAAGGTCGGCGGCACAGTGGACCTCGAAGTCAACGGTCGCTTTCCGGATCAAGCTTGCCACCAACCCTGCGGATTTTTCCACGACTTCATTGATATCGACATCTTCCTTGAGGTTTTCCGGATTCTGGCCGGCAAACGCTTTGAGGTCTCCGACGATCCGTTTCACCCGCTCCACACCCTCGATGGTATGGCGTATCAGCTGAGGCATTCTGTGGGAAAATGCATCATAAGGCAGCCCGCCAACGGTAAGGTTGCCCTCTTTGCGATGAAAGCGTTCCAAAACAGGCTTTGCACAATGCCAGAATTTTTCAAAGGTTTGCACATTGAGCATGACGGTGGAGATGGGGTTGTTGACCTCATGGGCAACTCCAGATACCAATGTTCCCAAAGATGCCATTTTGGCGCTCTGATACAATTGTTCTCGATGGATTTGGGCCTGCCTGGCAGCTTTTTTTCTCTCGGTAATATCGCGTGCGGCCAAAAGGTAATGGCACTCTCCCTCGGTGCCGGGCATCCTGGCAAGGGTTGCTTCGATGGGGACCTCCACGGCACCCGCATCGACCTGAAAGGCGGCTTCCATCAGGTAATCTGCCATTTCGCCCCGGCTCGCCCGGGCGACTTTTTCTTTGAATGCCGGTCTGTGCTCAATGGCCACGATATCGAGGATGGATGTGCCCACAATTTCACCATGGCCGGCCGGCCAGATTTCGGTCCAGGCTTGATTCGCATAGGTGATGGCGTAGTCTGCATCGAAGGTCATGATAATTTCACGAGCGGTTTCCGCAAGAAGGCGGTATTTGGCCTCGCTCTCTTTGAGAGACATTTCGATGTTGCGTCGCTTACGCTCCGTTATCGAACCTTGCCATATCGTATAAAATGAGAGGACGATCATGACAGCGGTGATGCCTAAACAGACCATGGAGATGTGGCGGGTGATGGAGGCGATCTGGTCGCGCACATCTTCTACATACACACCCGAACCGATCACCCAGCCCCAGGGAGTAAAACCCTTGACATAGGAGATTTTTTCGACGATCCGGTTTGGGTCGTCCTGCCATTGCCACTGATAGTCGACATAGCCTGAGCCTTGATCACGGACCTTGTCGGCAAAAGCGACAAACAGATGCTTGCCCGCCGGATCGGTAAGGTCGGTGGTATCGCGGCCTTCCAGGTCCGGGCGGTAGGGATGCATGATAATGCGCGGTTGCATGTCGTTGATCCAGAAATAGTCTTTACCCTCCGGGCCAAAGCGCAGATGCCGCAGATGATCGATGGCTTGCTTTCGGGCTGTTTCGACCGTCAGTATGCCCCTGTCCGCTTGCTCGGCATAGTAGTGCACAGTGCTCCATGCTGAATCGGTAAGCGCACGGATCATCTCCCGTTTGCGGTCCATCAAATGGCCCTCTAAGCTTGGCAGCAACAACCAGAAGTAGGTGATGACAAAAAGCGACAGGGCGGTCAGCACCGGCCAAATGATGTTGAGCGGCGCGTCTTTCGAAAACCGCGGACCGCTTTGTTGCTGGGATAGCAGTGATGCGGAAACGGGCATGGTTGCATCCATTTTTTGTGGAGATGTCTGTTTCGCAGCGGTGCAGCCTTTGCGGATCGCCGCTGCAATGTCCCGCCGGCCGGGTGTCGGGCTGGGCGGCCCTGCCGACGCGGGGGCGATACTGGTATTACCTAAGTTGCCCAACCGATAATGTCAAACCTCAATTCTGCCCGGTATTGACAGCGGGTCGAGGAGGCCTCACAATAGTAACGAAACAATGTTCGACGGGCACCCGCTTTCCAGACAAATCCCAGCACTGCTGCCAAACGACAACCACCGGGCCTGCGAGGGCCGGCGCGCATGTTGCGGGCATTAACCGGAATAAAAAGGACGGCACTCATGAGCCAAGACCATGCATCATTGCCCGACAGCGAGATTGCGACTGAAAACAGGGAATGGATCGAATCCCTGGACTATGTATATGCCAACCAGGGGCCGGAACGGGTTCTGGAACTGCTGCGGCTGCTGCAGGTGCGCGCCCAGGAAAACGGCGTTGAGGCGCATTTCAGTGCCAACACGCCCTATATCAACACCATCCCGGTGGGCCGCCAGCCGGCTTTCCCCGGTAACCGCGAAATTGAGCGGCGCATCAAGAGCATCATCCGCTGGAACGCCATGGCCATGGTGGTGCGCGCCAACCGTGAAAATAGCGGTATCGGCGGCCATATTTCCACATTTGCCTCCAGCGCCACCCTCTACGAGGTGGGATTCAACCACTTTTTTCGTGCCAAATCTGCGGACCACCCGGGGGATATCGTCTATTTCCAGGGGCATGCTGCGCCCGGCATTTATGCCCGGGCCTTTCTGGAGGGGCGGCTGGATGAGGGACAATTGTCGCGCTTTCGAAGGGAGCTGCAGCCCGGCGGTGGATTGTCGTCTTACCCGCACCCTTACCTGATGCCGCAATTCTGGCAGTTCCCCACCGTGTCCATGGGGCTGTCACCCATCATGGCCATCTACCAGGCTCGCTTCAACCGGTACATGGAGGACCGCAGCATACTGCCGCCGGACGACCGTAAGATCTGGGCTTTCCTGGGGGACGGTGAATTGGATGAACCCGAGTCCCTGGGGGCCATCACGCTGGCTTCACGGGAGGGCCTGGACAACCTCATTTTTGTGATCAACTGCAATTTGCAGCGCCTCGACGGCCCGGTGCGCGGCAACGGCAAGATCATCCAGGAACTCGAGGCGGCCTTTCGGGGTGCCGGTTGGAATGCCATCAAGGTGATTTGGGGAGACGATTGGGACCCGCTTTTGGCCCAGGATGAAAACGGTCTGCTGGTCAAACGGATGGAGGAAGTCCCAGATGGCCAGTATCAGATGTATTCGGTGGCCGGCGGTGACTATATTCGAAAAGACTTCTTCGGCAAGGTTCCGGAACTGGAGCAAATGGTGCGCAAGTACACCGATGAGCAGCTGCGGAAATTGCGCAGGGGGGGGCACGATCCCCTTAAAGTGTATTCCGCCTACCATGCGGCCGTGCAGCATAAAGGGGCGCCCACGGTAATTCTGGCCAAGACCATCAAGGGCTATGGCCTCGGCGAAGCCGGGGAGGGCCGCAATATCACCCATCAGCAGAAGAAGCTCAACGAAGAGGAATTGCGCCATTTCCGCAGCCGCTTCGATATCCCCATACCGGACGATCAAATCAACGAGACCCCGTTTTACCGCCCGTCGGACGACAGCGAGGAGATCCGCTACCTCATTGAGCGGCGCAAGGCTTTGGGCGGGTATCTTCCGGCGCGCAGTAGTTCCGTTCCCATTTTCCGCCCGCCCGAAAAGGACCTCTATGACGAATTTTTCAAAGGCTCCGGAGACCGCGAACTGGCCACCACCATGGCCATGGTCCACCTGTTGAGCAAGCTGCTCGCCGACAAGAAAATGGGTCAGTATATCGTTCCCATCGTCCCCGACGAGGCGCGCACCTTCGGTATGGAGGCCCTCTTCCGCAAATACGGTATTTACTCCCATGCGGGCCAGCTCTATGAGCCTGTCGATAAGAACAGCCTGCTCTACTACAAGGAGGCCAAAGACGGACAGATTCTCGAAGAGGGCATTACCGAGGCCGGTGCCATGTCCTCTTTTATCGCCGCAGGGACCTCATACTCCACTTCGGATATCAACATGGTGCCCTTTTTCTTTTTTTACTCCATGTTCGGGTTTCAGCGCGTCGGCGACCTAATCTGGGCCGCGGGAGACATCCAGGCGCGCGGGTTTCTGCTTGGCGCCACAGCCGGCAGAACGACCCTGGCGGGAGAAGGGCTTCAGCACCAGGATGGCCACAGCCACGTCCTGGCGCTGGCCAATCCTTCGGTGCTGGCTTACGATCCGGCCTTTGCCTTCGAGCTGGCCGTGATCGTACGCGAAGGGCTGCACCGCATGCTGGAAAACGGCGAAAACCTGGTATACTACTTGACTGTCATGAATGAGTTCTACGCCATGCCGGCCATGCCCGCCGGGGCAGAGGAGGGCATTCTCAAGGGCCTGTATCGGTTTCGCGGGCCGGACAGCACGACATCCGCGGCAGATGTTCATCTGATGGGCAGCGGAGCCATCCTGAACGAGGTCCTCAAGGCCCAGACCCTGCTGGAGTCTTCTTTTGGTGTGGCTGCCGATGTCTGGAGCGTCACCAGCTATAAAAATCTCTATTGGGACGCCATCGAAACCGACCGCTGGAACCGCTTCAACCCAGGCAAGAAAACGAAGCGAAACTTTATCCAGCAGCAGACCGCCAAGGCACGCGGGGTTTTCGTTGCCGCGTCGGATTATCTCAAGGCCCTGCCCGCGGCGATTGCCAAGTGGCTGCCGGGCCGTGTCGAGCTGCTGGGCACGGACGGATATGGCCGCAGCGATACGCGGGAGGCCTTGAGGGACCTATTTGAAGTGGACGCCCGCCATATCGCCTACGCTGCTCTGTGCGGCCTGGTCGCCGAAAAGAAGCTGGACATGGCCGTGCTCACCAAAGCTCGCAAACAGCTGGGAATCGATACCCAACACATTGGCTCAGCATTGCATTGATCGAAGGAGAAAAGATGGTCGAAAACATTGTGGTCCCGGAGATCGGAGAGGGCGTCGAATCGGGCAAGGTGGTGGCCGTCCAGGTCAAGCCGGGAGACGCCGTCAAGGTCGATGACACCATTGTGGAACTAGAGACGGACAAGGCAGTGGTGGAGATTCCCTCAACGGTTTCGGGAAGGGTTACCGACGTTCTGGTGAAAGAGGGAGACGACGTCAAAATTGGAGCCGTCATCGCCAAGGTGGAGACCGAAGGCGGCTCTGCCGACACGCCCCCGGAAGCAGCAGCATCGCCTGAAGCTGATCCAGCGCAAACGGAAGCAAAAGGGGCTGATACGGCCAAAGCGGAATCGGCGGATGGGCGCCAGGTTTCAGAAGAGACCGAAGCTGCGGACCAGTCTGCCGGCACTCATCAGGAAGCCCAAAAGGAAGTTCGCCGGGAAGACAAACCGGAGCCGGAGCCTGCGGCCACTGAGCCCCGTTCTGCCGTCCCGGTACCGGCGTCGCCTTCCATCCGGCGGATGGCGCGAGAGCTGGGGGTGGAGATTGCCCAGGTAGACGGCAGCGGCCCGGGCGGGCGGATTACAGAGACCGATATCAAGGCCTTCGTCAAAGCGGAGCGCCAGGCCCCAGCGGGCGCGGGCCCGGTTACCCCGTCAGGTGCACCGGCCCTACCGGATTTCAGCCGGTGGGGCGAAATTGAGGCGGTCGAGCTGGAGACGGTGCGCCGGCTGACCGCCGAAAGCACTGCCACATCATGGCATGCTGTGCCGCATGTCACCCAATTCGACAAGGCCGATATCACGGTGCTGGAAACCTTCATTCAGAAGAATGCCCCGCAGGTGGCCACTGCCGGCGGCAAGCTGACGGTGACCGCGATCCTGACAAAGGTCTGTGCCGAAGCACTCAAGCGCTACCCTCGATTCAATGCCAGCCTCGACATGCAGGGCGGCCGGTTGATCACCAAGAAATACATTCACATCGGCATTGCCGTGGATACACCGCGGGGACTCTTCTTGCCGGTGATTGCCAATGCCGACACCAAGAGCATCTCGCAGTTGTCTGCCGACATCGTCGATTTGGCCCAGCGGGCCCGCAACAAGAAGATCAAACCATCCGAACTGGAGGGCGGCACGTTCAGCATTTCCAACCAGGGTGGCATTGGGGGGGTGGGATTTACCCCCATTGTGCTGTGGCCTCAGGTGGCCATTCTGGGTGTCAGCAGGGCGGCCATTGAGCCGGTGGCGGTCGATGGACAGTTTGTGCCCCGGAAAATATTGCCGCTGTCGCTCTCCTATGACCATCGCGTCATCGACGGGGCGGATGCCGCCAGGTTTCTGCGCTGGGTATGCGAGTGCCTGGAGCAGCCGATGACGTTGCACCTGGATTAGAACCCGCAGCGGTTCAGGGATTCATGCAGCTGGAGAGTTTCGATTCGATCATCAGTCCATCAAAAAATAAAAGGAGTAAATTGATGACAGAGCAACACGCACAACTCGTCGTTATTGGCGGTGGTCCCGGTGGGTATGCGGCCGCCTTCCTGGCGGCGGATCTTGGAATGGAGGTCGCTTTGGTGGAGCCCGAAGCCAATCCCGGCGGCACATGCCTCTATCGAGGGTGCATTCCTTCAAAGGCGCTGCTCCACGTCGCTCGCTTGATCAATGAAAGCCGGGAAGCAGAGGCCTGGGGCGTCACCTTTGCGAAACCCTCCATCGATCTCGATAAACTGCGTGCCTGGAAAACGCAGGTGGTGGGACAGTTGACCGGCGGACTGGGACAACTGGTCAAACAGCGCAAGGTCCGGCACATACGCGCCAAGGCAGCTTTTAAAAACGGTGCTTCCCTGGTGCTGACCGATGAAAAGGGGACCCAGAGCACATTGGATTTCGACCACGCCATCATTGCCACGGGCTCGCGGCCGGTCTCCGTACCGGGATTCGAAGCCGACGGAGACCGTATCTGGTATTCGCGCCAGGCGCTCGATCTGCCCGATGTTCCCAAAAGACTGCTGGTGGTGGGCGGGGGCTACATCGGCCTCGAGTTGGGCTCGGTATACGCCGCACTGGGCTCGGCGGTGACCGTCGCCGAGATGATGCCATCGCTGCTGCCCGGCGTGGACCGCGACCTGGTGCGCATTCTGTCAAAGCAACTCGGGCAGGGGTTCAAGGACATTTTTCTGCAGACCCGCGCCACCAAACCAAAGGTGCAGAAAAACGGGATTAAAATTACCTTTGACCATGAAAAGAAGGATTCCTCCACAGGGTTGTTTGACAGGATTCTGGTGGCCGTGGGGCGCCGCCCCGTCAGCGATGGTCTCGGCCTGGAGAATACGGCCGTGCAGATCGATGATCATGGGTTTATCCGAACCGATGATCGGCGGAAAACGGCCGAGGCGCGCATTTATGCCATTGGTGATGTTGCCGGTGAGCCCATGTTGGCCCACAAAGCCTCCTATGAGGCGCGGATCGCCGTTGAGGTGATCGCCGGTAAAAACGTGCGTTACGAGCCGGCGGCAATCCCGGCGGTGGTTTTCACCGACCCGGAAATTGCCTGGGCCGGACTGACCGATGCCGAAGCCAAAGCCCAAGGTGTTACCGTTCAAGTGACCCGGTTCCCCTGGGCCGCGTCCGGACGGGCTGCGACACTGGGCCGCAGCGAAGGATTGACCAAACTGGTCATTGAACCGGAAAGCGAGCGACTCCTCGGCGTGGGTATCGTGGGGCCCGGCGCCGGCGAAATGATTGCCGAAGCCGTAGTGGCCATCGAGATGGGGGCCAACGTCACCGATCTGAGTTTGAGCATCCATCCGCACCCCACGCTGTCGGAGACCGTCAAGGAGGCCGCCGAAATTTTTCACGGCACGGCCACCCATATCTATCGGCCGAAAAAAAAGAAGTAACCCACTCGGGACTTATCACCGCCGACAGGACCAGGTATTGGACCATGAGTGCAGAGCCCCTTATTCGATGCGACTGGCCGGGTAACGATGTGCTGATGCAGCGCTACCATGACGAAGAGTGGGGCGTGCCATTGCACGACGACCGCAAGTGGTTTGAGTTCTTAACCCTGGACGCCTTCCAGGCCGGCCTGTCGTGGCGCACGGTGCTGCACAAGAGGGCGGCCTTCCGGAAAGTGTTTCATAACTTCGACCCTGAAAAAGTGGTTGCCATGTCCGATCGGGAACTGGAGGCGGCCATGGGCAACAAGGCCATTATCCGCAATCGCCTCAAAATAGGCGCCACCGTAAAAAATGCGCGTGCCTTCCTCAGCCTGCAGGCAAAGTGCGGCTCCTTCGATGCCTTCATCTGGTCCTTCACAGACGGACAGGTGGTCTCCAACGCCTGGGCGTCTACGGATCAGATCCCGGCATCCACGCCATTATCGGACACGGTGAGCAAGGCGTTGAAGGCCGAAGGGTTCTCCTTTGTGGGAAGCACCATCAGCTACGCCCTGCTCCAGGCCGCCGGTGTGGTCAACGATCACCTCACCACCTGCTGGCGGTATGATATGCTGCAGGCTGGCTGAGCAATAGGGTCCTGCGGTTACCAAATCACGTCAACCCGGTTCCACTCGTCGATTATGAAAGGAGTTGGAGATGACGCTTGAACGCCGTAAAGCACCGAAGGCGACATCCTTCCAAGGCACCGCTGAAAACCCCTACCCCGTTTTCAACAAAGAAATTGAATTTATCCGCGACCGCAGGAAAAAGATGGCCGCAGCCAATCAAATGGCGCCGCTGCGTTGCCATCCCACAACAGAGAACGGGCTGGTGGGGCTTTGCTTTTCCGGCGGGGGCATTCGCAGTGCCACGTTCAATCTGGGGCTGCTGCAGGCACTTTACAAGCACGGCATTCTGCAGCGGGTCGATTATCTTTCGACAGTTTCCGGCGGGGGCTATATCGGCAGCTGCCTGACATCCCTGTTGAATTCACCGCTGGGTGACGGCACCGGAGAAAAGGGGGCACCCCGAGCACCCCAGGGCGGCAGCGCCAGCGCGAGCCCGCTCTGGGAAAAAGGATGCTTTCCGTTTTCCAACCCGACCCAGCAAGTCCCGTGTGAGAACCGATCCGACACCGTGCAGAACGATACCTGCAGCGGTGCCTCCGGCCAGGTATCGGCCGAAAAGGCGGCGGCGAGGCATCTGCGCTATTTTTCCAACTACCTGACTGCTGAAGGTGACTTTATACGGAAGTATTTGGGGCCGGTGCTGGCCGTTACCCGCGGCCTGCTGTTCAATTTTTCCTTGATTGTTCCCCTGGTGATGCTTGCCGGCATCGCACTGGCACTGCTCTACCAGGCACCCTCCCTGAGCGTCAACGACATCCCGCTGTATTTTAACATGGAGCGCCTTGAATCCGCCCTGGTCGAACATCGCAAGGCCGAAGCGAGATATACGGAATTCATCTACAGAACCACGCCGGGATTAGGAACCGCCGGGATTGCCCAGCGCGTGCCCGTCATCAAGGCCGACCCCAGTCGGCTGATCGTTTACAATGAGCTCAAAGCCGCGATGTCCGCGGCACATGCCAAGGTAATGGACCAGTGGAAAGCCATGCTGACCATTCCTCTGGCCACACTGTTCCTGATGATGGGTTGCGCCTTCATCATCATGCAGTTCAGCAGCACCCTTAAAAAACGGTATGCCTTCAGTTATGTCTTCAGCTTCATCCTCTTTTTCAGTCTGTTTTTGGGGGTGATTCAGGCCTTCGGGGCTGCGATTGTCTACTGGAAGCATTGGCAGATCCCCAATGTACTGACCCTGGTTTCCCTGCTGGCGTTTTTGGGCCCCAGGCTTGCCAAGGCCGGCGGCGACAAGGGCTCAGGGAAAAAATCGTGGGTCAAGATCGGCCTCTCTTTCCTGTTGATGTCCCTGACGCCCCTGATTCTGCTCTATTTTACCGGCTGGTTTGTCAACTATTTGCTCACCCCGGCAGCGCCGTCGGCCCTCTTGCCGGCCCTTAAACCACTGAACTTCCAGGCAACGAGCTTGTGGGCAGGCTTCGCCATCGCCCTGCTGTACGTCACCAATCGATGGGTCAACGTCAACAAGATTTCCCTGCACAATTTCTATCGTGACCGGCTCAGCCGGGCCTATTTGATTCAATCCCAAAACCCGCCAGCAGAAAATCACGCACCGGTTGACCGCGTCGAGCCCAAGGACCGCATTTTTCTCTCGAGCCTCTATGAGGGAAGCCGCAACGCAGGACCCTATCCCATCATCAATACCAATTTGAATCTAACTAAAAAAATACCGGATGACCGGCAAGACGGCGTCTTTCGCAATTGCGAGAGCTTCATGTTCAGTAAATACTGGTGCGGTTCAAAAGAGACCGGTTACATTGCCACCACCGCATATGAAAAGGAAGACAAACACTTCGATCTGGCCTCCGCCATGGCCATTTCCGGTGCGGCGGCCAATGTGGGCATGGGGCATGGCAACGCCCCTGCCATGCGACTGCTCATGGGCTTGCTGAATGTTCGACTCGGCTACTGGGCGCCCAACCCGGGGCGGTCTTTTGGCCTGGCCAGTCGATTGCTGCTGGGCAACACCCCCGGCGGGCTGCTGGCCATGAGCGAGTGGATCGGACGCTATACCGCCAAAGGCGATTTTATCAACTTGTCCGATGGCGGTCATTTTGACAACCTGGGGGTCTATGAACTGCTCCGCCGACGCTGTAAGTATATCATCGTCGGCGATGCCGAAGCCGATCCTAAAATGCAATTCCAGGCCCTGGCCTACATTATCCGACTGGCCCGCATCGATTTTGGCATTGAAATCCAAATCGACACCTCCCGCCTGAAGCCCGACAGGGATACCGGTTTGTCGCCCCAGCACTGCACGGTGGGAATTATCATGTATCCCCGCTGCGGCCAGGCCGATGCTGAGCAGGGCTATCTGCTTTACTGCAAGTCCTCCATATCGGGAGATGAGCCCGAACACTTGCACGAATACCGGGTCACCCATCCTGCATTTCCCCACCAGACGACCGCAGACCAGTGGTTCGACGAACGGCAGTTCGAAGTATACCGGGAACTGGGATTCCATGTGGGCAACACCACCTTAAAGCCCGTTATCCGAACCATGAAAAGGACCACTACCGAGGACCTCTTCATCAGTACCAAAGAGTTCTGGCAGCCCCGCAGCCTGGCCAGCAAGAACAAATTCACCCAGCATGCCCGGGAGTTGAACCGGATCATGGAGACCATCAAAAGCGATGCCAACCTGGCCTTCATGGACGACCAGCTCTTTCCCGAATGGAAGACCTTCATGAGCGGCGTCGTTAGGTCCGATCCGCCCAATTTGTGGCTGCCCTTCACCGCCGTGGAACTGCGCGCCGGGTTCTATGTGTGCAACCTCATGATCCAGCTCATGGAAAACGTCTACCTGGACCTTAACCTGGAGACCGATTTTGACCACCCCGACAACCGGGGCTGGATGAATATGTTCATGCACTGGGCCTGGTCTGGAATTTTTCAGGTCTCGTGGGCCATTTCGGCCTGTACTTATGGGGCCAAATTTCAAAAATTCTGCGCCTCACGGCTGGGACTGGACATCGAAGACAAGATTGAACTGGTCCCTATATGGGAATCGAAAGGCGGTGAATCCGCCACCAAAGAAAGGATGCTGGCGTCCATCCAGAAACACCTCAACTCATTCGAACTCAGAGAGGTCGCCCGACACATCGCGACCCACCGACGGATTCCCGACCACTGCATTGCCTTCAAACTGATGATCAAAAGCCCGCTGGCCGATGATGCCAGGAAAGAGTTCTGCTTCGGGTTCGCACTGCTGTGCGAGGCGGAAAGCATGGTGGAAATCGACTACTTCCGTGTGCAGGATCATTTGCGCCGGATGGGACTGGGCCGCAGGGCGCTTGAAGGGGTGGTGCGAAACATTGTCCACCGCAAGATACCAGATAATGATTCCCGGGAAAGGGCAGCAGTACTCGACACCATCAAGATGGCACCCTGGATCGCGAATCATGCAGACGACACCATCCGAAAACAGTTCAATGCCATGCTGACATCGGTCATTGCTGCCACCGCCGCTGAATTCCTAATGGATTGATCAGGGCAGTTTATAGTACTTCAGCTCTCCGCACTCATCAATGCAGCAAGAAGTGCTTAAAGGGGAATGCGAAGTGAACAACTTTGATTTCGCTTTGTTTTTACACAGGGTAAATACCCATCATCAGCGGGTGTGGATTCAACCTGTGATCTGATTATACGTCCAACAAGGACCTAACGGCATGTACAGTGGCAAGCAACCCCAGATTTCGGTCGGGTCTATTTTTATGGAATAGCCAGAACGTGCCGGCGTGGCTGTGAGAATTCTTGCCGATGATCCAAGGAGGGCATCAATCCCAGCAATTGACAAAGACGCGATTCGGCACTCTCAATTAATCTGGAGGCGGCCCAAACTTGAGAGTAGGAATTGTAATATATATGAGCCGTTGTGATATTTTTATCTCTCAAGATATCTCTATCTGCGGATGCAATTGTTTATCGATTAGTAGTTCTATGATTATGTAATTGTGTTGCATTATGATTTACATATCATTCACAAGGGTGTTAAAAGGCGCCCGACATGAAGAAGTTTCAGCCCCACTTTGATAGGCCGAAAATAAAATTGAGTCAGGTGTAAAAATTCATTAGTACGGCTGTCTTGAAAGTAATGCATTTATTGAGCAGAATTATTTTCGCTGGGCGGAGAAACGGATGGTGGGGATCGGCTGTGCTTACAAATCTTGCAGCTGGGCGGTGGCCGCCGCAAATCGCTGGCTGAGCACTTTGGCTGCATGTTTGTGAATCGCTATGGCTAATAATGGTGTATCACGCTCCATACGTTCCAGTGCTTCTTTGGTGAGCAGATTTAGCGTAGTGGGCACATCGGCTATCAGTGTGGCGCTGGCGGTTGTTTGAGCAAAGTAGCTCATTTCACCATAAATGGAGCCTGGACCTCCACGCCGAAGACGCTGCGTGCGCCCGTTGTTGCAAGATAAAACCACCGAGACATAGCCGGATACAACGAAATAGATCCCCTCGGGACGTTTGCCATGTTCGATAATGATGCTTCCGGTGTCGATATGCTGAACCTCGATATTTGACTCTAATTGCAGTTGATCATCTTCTCTCAC
>Ga0316201_10001426_pt1 | contig 16037 bp, 17 predicted proteins | sample CS6wburrow_MG_FD_204516 | JGI IMG/M metagenome (GOLD analysis project Ga0316201, IMG submission 204516) | Coastal sediment microbial communities from Delaware Bay, Delaware, United States - CS-6 worm burrow | ecosystem: Environmental > Aquatic > Marine > Coastal > Sediment | place: USA... | reverse complement strand
GTCCGGAAAAACACCGACGTGCCTTTACCTGGCGCTGCAATATGGCGTGTACGCTGCCAATTACCCGCTCACCGATGAAGAACTGGAAAATGGCGCTTTGCCCGATTTTCTGGTCGAGCAGAAACACAAGCTGTATGGCCTGACAATAACGCCAGAGCGTTTGCAGCAAATACGCAAGGAACGGCGTTCCTTGGGTCAGTACTCGTCAGCGCAGCAGGTGAGGTACGAATTACGCGAGGCAGCAAAGATCTTTAGCCGTTACGGCATCCCGCATATCGATACGACAGCTTTTTCTATCGAAGAAATTTCGAGTCGAATCCTGAATAGTACCGGTGTTGAGCGCCGAGTTCATCCCTGATATTTGCGCGGACCTGCGTGCTATATTGACAGCATGTTGCTCGATTCACATCTGGTTCCACAGACCATAGTAAAGCCACGCAGCTTCATTGGCTTGATGACGCTTTACGAAAGCAATTACCTGCGTCTGCTGCGACTCATCCCGGAAATTGACAGGCTCGATGGCTGCTTTCGTTCGCGGGTCGCAGGTGACTGTGACCTGCATATCGAAATTCTCGAGCGCTGTCGCTACACAGTTACGCTTTCATTGACGTATCACCTGGAAACCGACGACGGGCTGCTTGTCGATCCGGACATGACCATCCGGGTCTATCTCGATGGCCAGCTGGCCGAGGCGATGAGTATTGACGAGAATCGGCGTCATGCCGCGCTGCGCCAACTGATCGGCGCGCATCGCCGGGAACTGGACCTGCGGTGGCAGCGAAATATCGTATTGAACAAGTGGCTTGAGTACCTCTCGGATCAGGGCCACCTGGTCCTCGAACGCTAAAATCCTGCCTCGCACTCTTTGCTCAAACTGTCGATTCGATCAGAGTTTGTTCGCCCTGGCATTGTCATCATGCAGACAAGTTCATGTCGAGCGAACAATTCCCCGGCATTTATTATGTTAAGAGGCGCTGCATTGGCGAGTTTGACGACAATTTTCAAGAGCGGTACGACCGATACCCAGGAGACGGACAAGCTTGTCGATCTCTTTCGGAATCGCTCGGAGCTAAAAAAGGAATTTGCGGCTCTTCGCAACGAAAAATACGAGCTACAGGATCGAATCAAACAGCACCAGGGAAACACAGCCCGGGTACAGCAACAGCTGAAGCACCTGGAGAACCTGTTGCTGGATCCGGAATGGGTCCACAACGTCGTTGCTTTCTACCAGCTACGTGCCCTGACGCTACATTGCATCGAACAGCTGAGTCGATTCGCCGAACAGCTCAAGCAACAGCGCGAACAGCGCGCTCAACACAAAGCGCTTGTTTGCTGGAATCAGGAACGCCAGCAAAAGGTGGAGCGTATCGAGAGCCGGATCGGTGAGCATCGCATGAGGTCGCAATTGCTGGAAGACCAGCTGCAGTCAGAGCGACACAAACTGATGACCATGAACGGCTTTGTCAAACTGTTTCGTGGCCGGGCGCTTGCCGGGCAAATTGATGATATTGAGTCACGCCTCGAGGCGGGTCAAAGGCAGGAGCAGGAGTTCCTGCAAGAGTTGGATGCGGTGCAGAGTATGGATCCGCCGGATCAGCAGGGCCTCGACATAGGCACGAAGCGTTCCATTAATTTCATGATTCTTTCGTTTGCGCAGCACCTGTACCTTCATTTCGAAGAGGACGGCCTGGTCGAGCTGGCGAAAGAGGCCGGTGAAAAAAGCGTCGGCGCGATCAACTATGGTAACAAGTCGGATTGCGATGTGATTCTGAAGCTGCTGGGTCGGAAAAGAGAAGAAGCGGATGCGGAGACTGACCTGGCCGACGTATTGCAAAAACGAGCGAAGATGATCGCCGAAATCGCACACTTTCGTCATGAGCAAGATGCTGTGCCAGTGCCGAATACGGTGGCGACAGTATTTGCAATTAACGCAAACGGCGTTGTCGAAAAACAAGACGCCAACCTTCTAGGCGACAATTATTTCGGGATAGCGAAAGTACTGAGTCGCTAGACGCCGGATCAGATGTCTTTGCGGTACATTTGTCGTCTGTACCGCGCCAACTGTTCGTCGGATATACCGGGCACGCGAGCTGTAATCGCAGGACGTTGCGAAGCAAGAGGCTTGTCGTCGCGCTCGGCGAGTGATGCCGCCGGTGCTTTAAACACTTTGCGCAGTGCGGCCTCGATTCTCGGTGCGAGGGAATGGCTCGCCGAAATTGTGGAAAACTCGCTCGCAGATTTGCTGACGTCGTCATTTACCACAGGCGTATTGGACGAGGCGGTTGCCGGGGCCGCGTGCCAGGCAATAAGGAACACAAGCGCTATAGCAGCCGCAAATGCCTTGCCCTGATTGGACTGTAAACGCCGTCCTGCCACGGTCTCTCCCAATGACGTGACGGCTTCGGAGAACCCGTCGGAAATCAACCTGATGTTAGGATCGAGTATAACACTCGAACTTAGGGCCGCAATGCGTGCCGATCAGGGCTGAATTCGCGCTGTTTGCTCTGGTTTGGCCTCGATTTCGCGCATCGTTGCGAGGTCGGTAACAATGCCGGCCGCCTGGTCGAGCAGAATGTCCGGTAGTTCATCTTCCTGGACATCGTCGAGGCTTTCCACGGGTTCGAGGCCCAGCGCCGCGCGGCGCTCATTCTCGCGCTTCAGCCGTGTGTCGATGTCTTCTTTGCGCTGCGCACGCCGTGCGTCGATATTCAGCGAAATTGTCTTTTTCGAGCGCATCTTTTCAGCCGCACGAATCAGGTCGACCTGGTACTGGAAATTCGGATCGTTTTTTGAGCGCTCTGTGTGGCTAGCTGTGAGGGACTGAATTGTGTTGTCGAGTGGCTTACCAGCTCGGAACCGTGTCGTTTGAACTGTATCCCAGGGCAGGGCGCTGTCACGGACGCTCTCCCCAAAGAGCTCGGCATCGATACCCGATGGCAGGGAGATATCCGGATCGACGCCGCGATGCTGCGTGCTTTCGCCAGTGACGCGGTAGTACTTGCCTATTGTCAGCGTGAGCTGACCAAAGCCGTTCTCGTCCTCGGATCGGAGGTATTGATCCAGGGAATACAGGTTCTGGACCGTGCCTTTGCCGAACGTCTGCTGTCCGACGATGACGCCACGCGCATAGTCCTGGATGGCCGCCGCGAAGATCTCCGATGCCGATGCGCTAAAGCGATCCACGAGCACGGCCAGCGGACCGTTATAGGCAACATGCGCCCGCGGATCGGGGTCGTCGAGACGGCTGATTCGACCATTGGCATTGCGCAGTTGCACGACGGGTCCGTTATCGATAAACAGGCCCGACAAAGCGGTCGCTTCCGTCAGATGGCCGCCACCGTTACCACGCAGGTCGATCACCAGTCCGTCGATGCCCTGTTCCTCGAGCTCGGAGATCAGGCGTTTCACGTCTTTCGTCGTACTGGTGTAGTTCTTGTCACCGTTACTCAATGCACGGTAGTCGCGGTAAAAACTCGGCACGTCAATCACGCCAATAGACCAATCGCGGCCGTCGCGCGGGATCTTTATGATCTTGCTTTTCGCCGCCTGTTCTTCCAGCTTCACCTGGTCGCGGGTTAGTTTGACAACCTTTTTGGGGCTTCCGGGCGCAGCATTTGCCGGGATAATTTCGAGCCGAACGACAGAGTCGGCGGGGCCACGGATCAGGTCCACGACATCATCCAGGCGCCAGCCGATGACATCCTGAACGTCTCCTTCCAGACCTTGCCCGACGCCTGTGATGCGATCATTTGGCTGGAGTTTGCCGTCTATCGCCGCCGGGCCGCCCGGGATGATCCCGACGATCTTCACGAAATCATCTTCGGTCTGCAATGATGCGCCAATGCCGAAATACGACAGGCTCATTTGAATTCGGTATTCCTCGGAGTTCCGCGGCGAAAGGTAGCTGGAGTGCGGATCGAGCGTGTGCGCAAAAGCATTCATGAAGCGCTCGAACACATCGTCGTTGTTGACTTGTTTGAGGCGCTTGATGAAGCCGCTGTACCGGGACGTCAGGACCTTCTGGATTTTTTCCCAGGGCTCGTCCTCGAGCGCGAGATTCAGTGCATCATTGAGAACGCGCTGCCGCCAGATTTCGTCGAGTTCTGCTGTGCTGGTCGCCCAGGGAGATTCGGAGCGGTCAAACACGTACTCCTCCTCGCCCAGGTAGTTCGGCTCCGATTCAAGTTGTGCTAGTGCGAACTCCAGTCGCTCACGGACTCGTTTCTGATACACCTCGAAGAGTTGAAACACGGGATCCATCGGTTTGCTCTTGACGATGTCATCCAGCTCATAGCGATAGGTGTTGAAATACTCGACGTCACTGGCGAGAAGATATATCCGGTTTCGGTCGAGGGACTCGATGAAGACGTCCATCACATCTGAAGACAATTCGTCATTCACCGCGATGTGCATGTAGTGAGATTTCTGAATGAACTGCGTAACGAGTTCGCCAATTTTTTCATGGCGTGGCTCGGGATGGAGAAATCGATCTTCCTCGATTGACGTTGTGCTGCCAAAGACCTGCAGCGTCAGCAAGGTCAGGGCTGTGCCAGTGAGCCATTGGTAGCGGCGGTGTTCTATTATTCTCAACGTTTTCTCCATTACTGCCAAAGGCAGTTCTGTGACGCGCGGATTTGAGCTAGGCTAGATGGCCCGCGGCCCTGGATCAAGGGCATATTCGCCACAATCCGAATTGCCTGATAGATTAATTGTACCGTTATGGAAAATACATTATGCGACCGCTGACAGCCATAAACCTGATTATCCTTGGATCCTGTTTTGCCATTGCTGTCAGTCTGGCAGCCGTCTTGATCGTCTTCCTGGTGCTCGGTGATGAGTATCCTCGCCTGCAAAGTGAGTTCAAGCCGCTGTTGCAAAGCTTTTTCCTGTTCCTGGGTATGACCACGGTAGCCGCCGCAAGTTTCTACAGCCTGGTGCGACGGCACCGCATGCGTTTCTGGGCGCAGGGTACGATGTGGCTCGGCCTCCTTGCTACCGGCTGGTTTTACTGGCCATAGCCGGCGCCGCAACGCTCTAGCGAAGTAGTCCGGGACGGCCTTTATGGCGGCGGCGCATGCGCGACTGCAGTGCTTTTCGCCGGTCCTGCAACCATCCTGCCCGGCTCACGTTCGCTTTTTCCCCTTGCTCGTTCAAGGTCCGGTCACGAAAATCACAGAAGTCCTGATAGGCTTCGATCTCGTGCTTGAGCTCCCGTACCACGAGTTCGATCATGATCGCATCGTCAAGGAATCCCAGGCCGGGAATATGATCGGGAATCAGATCTTCGGGATTCGCGAAATAGGCGAGGGCATTGAGAACACGTGCAGCCTCCTGGTGGGGCAGTCGCCACTCGAGGTCTGAAAGCATGTCGATCATCAGCCGAAGTTTGCGAATACGGTCGACGATAAAACCCGGGGCACTGGATTCCGAGACGTCCTTGAGCAGATGCTCCGCACCAGCCACTATGTCTTCCGGGGCCATTTGGCCAGCGGCCTTGCGGGCCTCTTCCATAATCAGACGAAAGTGCTTGAGGTCGCTTTCGTCCAGCTCGAATGAAATACGCAGACTCACGTTACTAGCAACTCCATGTGAAACGAGAGCCGCAGATTATCATGCTGGTGCCGATTTGACCCGGCGCTACTTGCGGAAGCGCTGATCCCACTTCTTCGAGCGATCGAACTTGCCGGTATTGTAAGGATCAATACCGGTCTCCTCGCCGGAATCAAGGATCGAATCATCGAGTATTTTCAGCGTTTCGTGGGTACCGGTGTCTTCGCGGATATATCGATTGCGGATCAGGACATTCTTGCCGGGCCCCTGGCTCTCTACCCGGCCTTCCACGCGCGGCTCGATTTCAACGATTTCAGGAGGCGGTGCTGCGGCCGACTTTTTCGGCGCGACCGGACGGCGTGCACCGATGTACCCCGCCGTACTCAGGGTCTTCGGTTTTTTCACTTCTCCGGGAGAAAAGTGACGTTGCCACCAGTTTTTAATTTTTTCGAGCATCAGCTTCAAATATCAATAAGTAGCGCCATCGCACCGGGTTAACGGCAATTCGGCCTTGTGTTGGACAGAATGCCGCAAAAAGCGACTTTTTACTATAGAAATTAGCCGATTAGCGATGTGTGCAGTGCTGCGAATGTGACGCATCTCACAGTTTCGGCCCTCGTCATGTGATTTCGGAGCCGTCGGTCAGGCCGAGCGGCCCGAATAACGCCAGGCCGCAACCGTCAGTCGAAGACACTGCCAGACGAGGTAAGGGGAAAGCACCAGAAACAAGGCGACACCGTCGCCGCCGCGAATCTTCTCACTGATAGTGCCAAAGAAATCGCCGTAGCCCTGGCCGCCATAGGTGCCGAACAGGTTTTGCCCGACCCAGAATATCGCTATGGGCATCAGCACGAAGCCAACGAAAAGCAGGCCGACAAACAAACCCAGTTCCTTGCGTAGGACTTTTTTCAGAGAAGACGGTCTATCGCTCACCGGCCGTGCCTGCGTTATTTACCCGGGATGGCTATCGTTGCGCAGCCATCAGTTAACGTCAAGCCTGAGAACGAGACGGCGCTAATCGGTGCCGTCAAGCTGCTGCTTCGAGCGCCGATGACGGCGTCGATACACGATAATGCCAAGGTGGAAACAAATGATTGAGAACAACAGGTAATGCGGTAGAACCCAGAACCACTCGGCAATATAGAGCGTCGCAAAAAAGGCAGCGAGACCGGAGGCCAGGTAGAAGTAGGGAAGTGCATCGTAAAGCAGCTTCGGCAGCCAGATTTTCCTGGAGACCAGGCCGCGATCGCTGCGGGGCAAATGCCCGGCTGCGGTGGGACTCGTTGCTTTCCCTGCAGCTGTGCCCAACATCCTTGTGACTCAATTCCCTGTCAGTGGAACCAAGCATAGTCAAACTGCAGAAAAAAGACCGTGAATACCCTCACAAATTGCAAGGAATCAAGCCAGACGCTGGTCAGGCGTCCCGTTTGGGGCGCTCCTCATAACGAAACTTGACGTCGCCAATGGCAACGATGTCTCCGTTCGACAAAAGGTGCTCTTTAATACGCTCGGAATTGACAAAAACTCCGTTCTTGCTGCCCCAGTCGATCACTCGAGTTGCGTCGCCCTCGGTCAGGATCAAGGCGTGGCGGCGACTGATGTAGGTAGTTTTAAGCTGAATGTCGTTATCTTCATTTCGGCCAATTGTTAATCGATCCTTAAACAGCGGGAAACGCAGTTCCTGGCTGCCGAAATCCCCGATCAGAACGCGCGTGATTCGATCCCGATCGCTATGCTCTTTCGCTACCACTGCGCCGGGACTTTCATTCTCGTCCTTGTCGTCGAAGCGTTCGGACATTCGATTATCGATCTCATGGATCACGTTCTCGATTTCACCGATTGAGTCGAGCTGCTCGGACTTCTTCGACAACTCGCTCAGCAGGACAGTAATTGTATTGTTCTTGGTGTCGAGTTTTTGCTGCAGGTCTTCTGTCGTCTGAGTAAGTTCGCTGAGTTCGTTTTCCAGTTCTTGTATACGCTGCTGCGCCGCTTCATCATTTTCGTGGAGCATGCGTTCCAGTTCCTGGTTGAAGCCGCGGGTGTCGACCAGATCAGAGCTAAGCTGCGCGTTGATCTCGCCCGTCTCGGAGGCGACATCCTGAGCTTCGCCCAATTCGAAGCGCAGCGCAACGATTTCCTGTTCGTGATCTGCATGTTGTTGCTTAAGTGCAGCCTGCAGCTCTATGAGCGATGCGGTCGCGGAATTCAGTTGTTCAGACAGAGACCAGTTGCGAGAAGAAAGTTCTTCCACCGAGTTACTCAAGGCATCACGTTCTTGCGACCACCGGGCCTGCGATTCGGCGAAATCCTGCAATTTATAACGCAAAGTGTCGGCGTATTCTTCGGCTTTGGCGAGTTGTGCTTTCGCTTCCTTAACGTCAGCATCACTCGCCTGCTGCGTGAATACGTTCGTGTCCGAAACTTGCTTTTGAATGGTCAGGAGCCTGGAGTGCATTTCCTGCAATTCATTTTCTTTTTCTGCGAGCGCCCCGGCTGTTGCAGCAAGTTGCCGTTCGAGTTCCGAGCGCGCTTTGTCAAACTCCTGTTTTTCGTCGTCCAGCGTCGACACTTTGTCTTCGTCGGTTGAACGTTGTGCGGCAAGTTTCCGCTCAAGTTCAGCGCGTTGTTGTTGCAACGATCGGTGGACTTCGTCGCGCTGCCGAACCTCGGACTTCAGGGATTTTATCGTTCGATTACGCTTTTTGAGCAGCTTGTCCTTGCGTGACAAATCGCCTTTAAGCCCGTCAACGTCTCGCAGCAGCGCACTGACGATTTGTTCGCGCGCTTCGATTTCAGTTTCCAGCCCGAGCCATTTCGCACGCAGCTGCTCGATATCGTACTGCAGCCGCCCGATCGTCTCTGTGCGCTTCTCCAGGTCGGACCGCAGTTCCGGAACGGATTGGCCGGACGATGAACCGTCGTCCGTGTCGAATCCGTAGGTATTTAAATCGGATTCCGGCTCGACATCGGCCAGGTCAAATTCCTGGAAGCTCAGGATCTCCAGCTCGGCGGTCGGGTCGTCATCGTCCGAGACTAATTCATTTATGTTTTTGTTTTCATTAGCCATACACAGAGTCTACCACGCATGGCGCGGCGCTCAAGCACGGCCCAGGCCAAGCCCAGGTAATTAAGTAAAACCGTGATTAGTCGCAGGGAACCGTTCTGCCGGCCGCCCAGTCACGCAGGATCGATATTCTCTCTTGCATGACGACCGACAAAGGCTGTGTCTGGCCGATTTCCTCCAGGATGTGCTCCGTGCTCAGCGCCTGATTCTGTGCGTGTGCTGCATACAGTGCGGAAACCACGGCTTGTTCGACCTCGGCTCCGGAAAAGCCCTCCATGGCGTCCGCCAGTGCCGCGATGTCAAAGTTCCCAAGCGGCTGCTTCCGACTGGACAGATGAATCGCCAGGATCGACTCACGGATAGTTTTCCCCGGAAGATCGACGAAGAAAATTTCATCGAAGCGGCCTTTGCGCACCAATTCCGGTGGTAATGTGCTGATGTCATTCGCCGTTGCAACTATGAACACCTGGCTTTTGCGCTCGGCCATCCATGTCAGGAAAGTGCCGAGTACGCGTTGCGTCGTGCCGGTTTCTCCGCCGCGACCCGCGATGCCTTTTTCAATTTCATCAATCCAGAGTACGCAGGGCGACATCACGTCTGCCGTTTTCAACGATTCACGCAGTTTGCGCTCCGTCTCGCCGTGATACTTGTCGTAAATTGCACCAAAATCGAGGCGCAACAATGGCACGCCAAATATTCCGGCCGTGGCTTTTGCGGCGAGACTCTTGCCGCAACCCTGAACGCCAAGCAGAAGAATCCCTTTGGGCGCGTCGAGGTGTGATGCGCTCTCATCGCGCCTGAACGCGGGTCGCCGTTGTGTCAGCCATTTCTTGAGCCGCGAGAGTCCGCCGACGTCGCTGAAATTCGCCGTGTCGTATTCAAACTGCAGCGCGCCACCGCGGTTGAGCAATTCGTACTTTGCCTGCATGACACCGGGTAAATCGTTTTTTGTGATGGCGCCATCGAAATAGACTGCATTGCGCGCGAGGCGTTCCGTGTCGCTGTAGGTTAACCCTGCGAGGTTCTGTATCAGCAGGTGGTGTGCTTTTAGATCAATCTCAACACGACGACCCGGATGTTCTTTGTCGTATTCGATGATCGTGCGCTCCAGTATGCTGGCTCGTTCGTGTTCGGACGGCAAATCCATGTCAAAGCGCGCACAGTAGCTCTCGAGTTCTCTGGGAATCTTGATGTTGTGGCTGATCAGGATCAGCTGCCGTTGCACGGCTTTGTAATGGATACAGATGTCCTTGATGAGCCGCACATGCACCGGGTCATCGATGAACGGATGAAAGTCGAGCAAAACATAAATGCCGGGCTTGGAGACCGCTCGTATGTGCTTCAGTACATCGGTAGGTGCGGAATTCAGTGCTTGTGGTTCGAGGGAAATGTCGAGTCGCTGCAGCCCGTCGGTGAGAGTCCAGCGGAACAGGGGCTGGTAAGTTTCGGCTGTATTTCGGAAAGCTATTGACTGCAGCAATTGGAGCACGCGTGCTTCGTCTTGCGACTCAATCACGATGATGGGCGTGCGTGATCGCATGATTAGTTCGAGGTCGTGACTGTTATCCATTTGTTGTATCAGCTGCCGCGTTTTCCTGGTGTCATTTTAGGGCAGCCGGGGAGCCTGTCGATGTGAAGTACGTCGGAGGCTGTGCCGATAATGTCGGCGGTGAGAGCCTGTAGTTTTGCCACGTTGATCGAATCCTGGCTCTCAAGCACGCCCGTCAACAGCCGGTCCAGGTTGCTTGCCCCGCCGGTTTTGTCGCTGATTTCCTTGTTTAAGGCGTGCAATACGGTGACGGCGAGAGCCGTGGTCGGGCCGCTCGAAGATGCGCCGCACAGGAATTTCGCCTGGCGGGCCCAGTCGGCCTGATCGGCGATTGCGATACCGTATCGCCGGGACGAAATCGCGCCGCCACGCCTGAGCAATTCGAGGCTGTAATACTCGGCAAGCCCCTCAGCAATCCAGTCAGTGCCTTCATCAGTGCGTATCGACAGCGCCGTATGCACGACCTCGTGCATTAGCGTGCTGGTAGCGTTCTCGCTGATTAACGGCCTGTCCGCATGCACATAGAGAGACGCCGGCGCGGAAAGACCACCGCGCCACATCGGCTCTCCGGCACTGACAATCGTGAGCCGCGGCAGCGGCTTCGGCAGCATGGCGACCAGCTCGGGCAAGGTCCAGTTCAGCAACGCCAGCATGTCCATGCGTCGCACCGCATGACCCTGTGGCCCTGCTACGGCGACTCTTACGCCAGCGATTTTTTCGCGGCGGACGCCGATGTCGCCCACGGCGATCCAGCCGGTTGGTTGATCGAAACGCCTGTCCGATCTGCTGACTTTGATTGGATCGCTGATGCTCGAGTACTCCGTCACGGACGACCAGCCGGGCGGCAAATCGAGAGACAGCGTGGTTTTCGATTTCGAACCCTTGAGTACCCGGGTTTTCGCGCGCGGGATGATGTCCTCGGCACGGAAAATGCCCCAGGCGGGCCCAAGCCAGGCATCATAGCCAGCGTTTCCCCGTCGGTGTGCGACCTGCACACGCCAGCTTAGCTTTCCGCCCCTGGCGGGCGGTAGCCAGCGCAGGGTGCCATTTTCGACGAGTAATTCACCATCGGCGCTGTAGTCGCTCAGTGCGTCGGGCAGGGACGTGATAGTCAGTTCCCGCAACAGGCGTCGCGATTGCCGAATTTCCAGCATTACCTCCACGCTGGATTGTTCTGGAACAACCTTGACCGAGTAATGGGCATCGTAGTCGCGCGCAGCCGGCGCCTCAGCTGACTCGGACGATTCCACGTCGCATGCAGCTACGGCAATGAGGGCGAGCAAAATCGTCCATCGGCGCTTGCCGGCCAGTGCCGATGACCGAAAGCCCGTTTCCAATCCTGAGATGCAGTTCATATTGAATTAAGGCCCAATGCCGTAGGGTGGAAGGGTTCCGCGAGTCAGAGTGATCCAGATGATAGCGCAGCCAGCTTGCATTATTCGGAGTTTTGCCTTAGCAATCACCGTGTTGGGGCTGGCATCGGCGTGTTCATGGGCCCCGGTAGCAGCACCAGATGCGGCGCCAGCGGGCTCCTCGGCGGTGGTTCACGGTGGCGTTGGCGAGAGGGCGGCTGCGATCGCTTTGAATCAGATTGGCGTGCCATACCGTTACGGCGGCAGTAGCCCCCGTGGATTCGATTGCAGCGGGCTCGTGCAGTACTCCTATTTCCGGGCTGGCAAACGTGTTCCCAGAACGACCGATCAGCTTTGGTCCTCTACCACGGCCGTCGCAAGTCACGAGCTGCGCGTCGGTGACGTGTTGTTTTTCAAGATCGCCGGCAAGATGTCGCACGTCGGTCTGTATCTCGGTGGACGACGCTTCGTCCATGCGCCATCGTCAGGCCGCGCGGTCACGGTGGCATCACTTGATTCGCCGTTTTATGAAGACGCTTTCCTGCGAGCCGGGCGCCCGCAATAGTCCGGCAGCAGGAACGACGCTTCTTCTACTGAATGATGAAGGCTTTCAACTGCTGTGCAAGGCCTTTGCAGGCAGCGGCCTGCGTCCTGGCGATGAGTGGAATGGGAATAACCAGTGCCGGCAGGAAGGATGTGCCGCTGAAGTCTGCGGTCACGGTGCCGGCTGATTCGTAGCCATCCAGATCCCAAACGGATGCCTCGTAGTCTGCGTCCTTCTGCCACCAGGCAAAACCAAAACAACCACCCCCGCCGGGGCCGGCGGCGCATGACAGGCTGCCGCCCTGGGCGACGGTCTCGGTATCACCATCGAGCCAGACGATGTAACGGACACCGAGATCCCCCACTATTTGTGCAACGCCAGGGCGTGCCATTAGCTTGCTCAATCCTTTCGTTTCCGCCGGGGCTGTGCGTGGTTCAAACCAGGGAAACAGCGAGTCGACAAATTGCTGCCTGGGAATAACCCGCAGGCCCTTGGAGCCACGTCCCAACGCGTCTTCAATGCAAGTGACGTAGTCGGATTCCGTTTCATTTCCCTGGTGATAGCTTTTCGCCATGATGACAACGGCCTCGCCCTCGTTGAGCCCGGTGACATTCTCGCGGGCGTCTTCGACACGCGAGGTCACACAGCCGCCTGCCGAGAAAAGCAGCAGTCCGAAAACTGCAGCCGCCGGGGAAGTCAGACGGGAAGTAGTTTTATTCATCGTCAATTCCTCCAATAGCGAAGACGCCGAAGTCGAGTTCCTCGTCCTCTTGTGAGGGATTCGCGTCGCTGTCGGCCGCCACCCTGGCCGACTCGATCGACGGCTCGGCGAGGGCCCCGCCGGCCAGTCTGCTCACACCGGTTGCTTTCTCCATCTGCAGAATGATCAAGGCAGCGGCATCACGCATCGCCAGCACGGCTGCTCTTCGCAACGAGTCCGAGCCGCGGAGCCCCTGTTTCTGGCTCTTGCCGTATGCGCTGACCGTCCAGTTTGACGCGTTGTTGCCCGCGCGGTCGAAAATTCTGAGCCGATATCGAATCCATACTGCGAATGCCTCGGTCTTGCTTTGATTGGGAACCGAGAATTCGAAGCCGTCGATACTGGGCTCGATCAGTGCATCAAATGCAAAATCGCGCGCATCATCCTCGGGCCCAATGACCGTCAAATCGTCAAACATGTAGCCGAACAATTGCATGAAGAACGTCGCATTCGCCCGACCGAGATCGATGGTCCAGGCCTCTTTGCCGAGGACGTTCTCCTCATGGACAAAACTTTCAAATTCCGGCGGGATGCGGAGTGCTACGTGTACAGGGATCTTCGCGACGCGCGGTGCCGGAATGGTCGGCTCGTCCATCGTTACGTTAGCGCTGCAGCCTGCAAGCGTCAGGACGAGCAGACTGCCCGGCAGTGTGGCGCGTATCTTGGCTATCAAATGAATGAAGTCCGCACGTCTGTTTGAGGTTAATTGTAATTCAGAGCCTTTCGGCCCCACAGAGTTCCAATGAATTGCCCTGATTCTGGACTGGATTTACTTTAGTGGCACCGGATCCGCAGTGCAAATCAATATCGGGTTCACTTGGCCGTCGGTTGCCGGTATAAAGTCGACCCAACTCCGCCTCCCTATGGCCCCGACAAAACGCCGATGCCACGACCAAAAATTCTTGTATTTCAACATGTTCCCTTTGAACCGCTTGGAACGCTCGATCCATTGCTGAAGGAATCCGGGTTCCGCATTCGCTATGTCAATTTCGGGCGCGAACCGGAGGCCAGGCCTGCTCTCGAGAAATACGAGGCATTGATCGTACTTGGCGGGCCTATGAGTTCTTCCCAGATCGATACCTATCCCAACCTCATCACGGAAGTAGAGATCATCCGCGAAGCCGTGCACAGCGAAATGTCGGTACTGGGCATCTGTCTTGGTGCGCAATTGCTCGCAAAGTCGCTCGGTGGATCCGTGTCACGCAATGCGGTGCGGGAAATTGGTTGGCATGACGTTGAATTGACGGAAGCCGGCGCCGATGATCCCGTGCTGGCTTCGTTTGCGCCGCGCCAGCAGGTGTTTCAATGGCACGAGGACGGAATCTCCCTGCCACCGACGGCCGTGAACCTGGCTGGATCTGACGCCAGTACTGTGCAGGCATTCCGCTACGGCCGGCATGCGTATGGCTTCCAGTTTCACCTGGAGGCCAGTCGCCGATTGATCGAACGCTGGCTCACGGTTCCGGACCATCAGTCGACGCTCGATGAAGAGCGGGAAAGAATTGACGCTGAGACCATACGCCGGCAAACGGCAGATTCGATCGGTCCGTTGATGGAACTCAGTCGACGGACGTTCTCACGCTGGATCGATCAATTCGAGATTCGGCCGCGGCAGCAGCGTCTGCCGTCGAAGTAGTCAAAAATCCCGCCACTCCAGCGGCGCTTCCTGCATCAAGGCTACCTGCTCGCGCAGTGCGAGTACGTGGTCATCCCAGTACCGGCGGCTGTCGAACCAAGGAAACGCAAGCTTGAACGCAGGGTCCTGCCAGCGACGTGCCAGCCAGGCCGCGTAATGCATGATGCGCAAGCTACGCAGGGCTTCGACAAGGTGCAGTTCCCGCGCATCGAACGAACGGAATGACTGGTATCCCTCGAGCAATGCCGTGAGCTGCGGCGTTTGCTCGTCCCGGTCACCCGACAGGAACATCCACAGGTCCTGCATGGCCGGTCCGTGGCGGGCGTCGTCGAGGTCGACAATATGCAGCTGGTCGCGCGTAACGAGCACATTGCCAGGATGAAAGTCGCCGTGCAGGCGGATTTCCCGAACATGGCCAGACCGCTCGAAGCATGCTTCGACGCCATCAAGTACCAGTTCCGCGACGCTCTCATAAGCATCGCGGTTATCGTCAGGAATAAAGTCGTTGTCGACCAGGTACTCGAGTGAGGCAACGCCGTAAGAGTGGATGTCGATAGTCGGGCGGTGCCGAAAGCGAGCGGTTTCTCCCTCCAGGTGTATGCGAGCAACCAGCCGGCCCAGCTGAGTCAGAAGATCGAAGTTGTCCAGGTCCGGCGCGCGTCCACCGCGGCAGGCGTAGACGGCCAGCCGGTGGTGACCGGAGTGGTGCAGGGTTTCTCCGGCCAGCACCAGCGGCGGGATTACCGGAATCTCCTGGGCCGCGAGGTCGAGTGCGAACGCATGCTCTTCGAGGATCGCGTCGTCGCTCCAGCGTTCTGGCCGGTAGAACTTGGCTACGATGGGTTTGTCATCCTCGATGCCAACCTGGTAGACGCGGTTCTCGTAACTGTTAAGTGCGAGGAATCGACCGTCGCAGGCAAATCCCATCTCGCTCAATGTAGTCAGGATGTCATCGGGGTGCAGGTCTGCAAACGCGAGGGCGGCCGCATCGCCACTCACGAGACCTTCCTGCGCGAGTCCCTTTTGCGGTCGGTTTCCTTGAGCAGTTTCTTCCTGAGGCGCAGATTTTTCGGCGTGACTTCCAGCAGCTCATCGTCGTCGAGAAATTCGAGTGATTGCTCGAGGGAGTAGCGGGTCGGCGGCGACAGGACCAGGTTTTCATCGGTGCCGGCGGCACGTACATTAGTCAACTGCTTTGCTTTTGTCGGGTTCACGACAAGATCATTCTGACGTTGATGAATGCCGATAATCATGCCTTCATAAACCGGCGCGCCGTGGCCAATAAACAAGCGGCCGCGCTCCTGCAGGTTGAACAATGCGTAAGCAAGGGCCTTTCCCTGCACCATCGAGACGAGCACACCGTTATTGCGTTGCGCGATGGTGCCGGGAATTCTCGGCGCGTACTTGTCGAATACGTGGTAGATGAGGCCGGTACCGGACGTTGCCGTGAGGTACTCGGTTCGAAAACCGATCAATCCACGGGTTGGAATTCTGTAGTCCATGCGAATGCGGCCCTTGCCGTCCGGCAACATGTCCACGAGCTCGCCTTTCCGTTCTGCAAGACGCGTCATCACGGTTCCCT
>Ga0316201_10001425_pt1 | contig 16038 bp, 12 predicted proteins | sample CS6wburrow_MG_FD_204516 | JGI IMG/M metagenome (GOLD analysis project Ga0316201, IMG submission 204516) | Coastal sediment microbial communities from Delaware Bay, Delaware, United States - CS-6 worm burrow | ecosystem: Environmental > Aquatic > Marine > Coastal > Sediment | place: USA... | reverse complement strand
ACGCTGATCTCCCCGGTGACGTCACGCACCTCGATATCCCCGCCACGCAGCATGACCAGCTCGAGATGGCAGCGTTCAGGGACCAGCACCGTGATCTCGGCGCTGCGGAAGTTGCCCCGCTCCGGCTCCGGTTGCGCCACCGAGATGCGGCCGGCCGCGGTGTCGATCGCCAGACGCGGTTCATTCAGGGAACGCAGTCCGTCCACGTTGTTCTGGCCTTCCGCCGCGATCCGCGCGAAGGGCTGGTCGTGGGTGGCGATAATGATCCGGCCCCAATGCAACTCCACGCGCAGGTGCGGGACCTCGCCGGCAGGCGCGCCGAACGGGACATCCTGCGCTGCGAGAACCGTGGAGCCCAGGGCGAGAAACAGAATCGTGATGATGATGCGCAACATGGGAGGGTACTCCTTCGGTCGGGTTCAGGACCGGGGCAGCCGCGTGCGGGCCGCCTCGTCCAGTTCCGGGATGGCTTGCAGGCGCTCGATCTCCGCCGGCGACAGTTCGCCGGGGCCCCGCCGCAGCGCCAGCACCAGGCGGGCCTGCAGCAGGGGCGAATCCTCCGCGGCAACCGCCGCAAGCAGAGCATCGCGTACGGTCGGATCGGTGTTCCTGGCCGCCAGCGCCTGCATGACGGCGAGACGGACGTTGGGGTCGGGTTCTCGGTGGAGCATGGTGGTCAACCGCTGCCGGATCTCTACCGTAAGCTCCGCCTCGTCCAGCGAGCGCCGCGCACCCTGGGCCCGGCGCAGAGCCGAGTCGGCAGCCAGTTCCGCGAGGACGGAAGCGGCCTGGTCGGGTCCACCCGTCGGCCACAGGGCCGCACCCATCACCACCGCCACCGCCAGGACGGCCGCCGTCGCCCACAACGGCCGGCGCCGCACCGGCCGCCGGGCCAGCCGGTTCTTTTCTGCGGTAATCTCATGCTCCAGTTGTGCCCGCATCCGAACGGACGGGGCGTCCTCTCCGAGCAGGTCCAGCAGGTTCTCGGGATCGTGTTTCACGATTTCGCCTCCCCGTGATCGGCGCCCACGATCTGTCGGCGCAGGGTGGCCAGCGCCCGGTGGATCCGGACCTTGGCGGCGTTGGTGGTGATGCCCAGCATGTGGGCGATTTCCTGGCGAGGGAGCTCCTGCACGTGGCTCAGCAGAAGCAGGTCGCGGTCCTCTTCGGCAAGCTCGGCGAGGCCGGCCATGACCTGTTCGCGCCGTTGCTTGCGCTCGAGGTCCCGGACGGGATCATCACTCGCCTTGACCTCTGCAGCCGCGGTCAGTGCCAGGTCCGGTGATTGCGCACCCTCGGCCTGCAGGACGTTGCGGGCGATCCGCAGCATCCACGGCACGAAGGGGGCGCCCGGCCGATAGCTGCGACGGTAGCGTAGGATCCTGCTGAAGGTCTCCTGCACCACGTCCTCGGCCCGGTCGGTGTCCCCGCTGCGCCCCCTGGCGTAGCCGAAGAGTGGGCGATGGTGACGCTCGAACAGGGCCGCCAGCGCCTCCAGGTGCCCGTCACGCACCGCCGTCATCAGGTCTTCGTTGCTTGTCGGCTGGTCCATCGCGACTCCACAGGTTGATCACGTTCACCATGGGAGATATCGCCGCACACGGTAAAGGTTACCGAGAGGATCGGCGCGCCTCGCCCGACGCGCGCCGGGCTCAGCAGGCCGGTGCTACCACCCGAGCTCGGCGCCCAGGAACGCGATCGTCTTCGCGGCCATCAAGGCGTGGGTCTGGGGTCCGGGATGGAATTCGCAGCCGAAATCGACGAGCGCTTCGAGTTCGAGGTCGGCTCCCATGACGCGGGTGTCGCCGGCGGTGGCACGCTCGGCGATGGCCGCGTCGATCGCCGTGCGGGCGCGCTGGGTCTCCAAGGGGTTGTCGAGCCGAGGCCAGACGCATGCGATGAGCGCGTCGGGATGCCGGGCGCGAATCTGCCCGAGGAACGAGGCGTACGCCTCCACGAACTCGATCGGAAGCTGGCTGTTGATGAAGTCGTTGGCACCCAGGGACACGATGACCGCGTCGACCGGCCGGATGGTCCCGGTGCTGCCGGCCTCGGTCCCGATCACACGCTCGTAGAGCGTCGGCATCTGCTCGTTGCGGTCACCGTTGAAGTCACGGACGATGCCCTTACCCCCGGCAGCGACGGTGCTGAGCTCGGCGCCGACCGCCCGGGCCGCGATCGCGCCCCACGTCACGAAGTGGTTCTCGGTCTCGGCGCTGAAAGAGCAGTTTCCGTTAGGACCGTCCACGCCGTGGCCCGTGCTCCACGAGTCGCCCACGAGCTCCACCTGACGCGTCGGCGGGGGCACCGCGAGCGGCTGCCCGTCGACCTCCACCGCGCCGACCACGGTCGGCTCGAAAGCGATCGAGGTGCGGCGGTAGACCTCGATGGTATGCTCGCCGTCCGCAAGGTTCGAAGCGAGGTCGTAGGTTGCGTCGCTCTGGGAGACCGCGAGCGGAGCCGGCTGAACGATCCCGTCGACAACCACGGTGAAGTAGCGGCCGCCGCGCATGGTGGCACGGGCACCGGTCCCGTGGAAGCGCACCACGAAGCCGCTCCCGGACCACGCAAAGCGAACCGCGTTCGTATCGGCGGCGTCGTAGCGACCCACGTAGCGCACGCTGGCCCGGACGGGAACCGGAGCCGGACGCGTCGTGAATCCGGACTCGACCTGCTCGGCCAGGGCATTGCCGGCCAGATCCGTCAGGTCCGTCCCCACGGTCACGAAGTAGTCGGTGGCGTCGGCGAGGTCGAGATCCGGCGTGATGGTCAGCGTGCTGCCGATGAGACTGGCGCTGCTGGCAACGGGTCCACCCGACCGGCTGAGCGCATACGCCGTCCCGGTAAGGCTGGCCGGATCCATCTGTTCGGAGAATACCACGATGACCGAGGACGAGACCGGAACGTCCAATGCGCCGTCGGCCGGGGTGATGGTGAGCACGGTGGGTGGCGTCGTGTCGGCCGGGTCACCACCGCCGCCGGGCGCCGCCGGGTCGCTCTTGCACCCGATCATCGCTGTCGTCGCGGCGACGAGCGTGAATGCCAACAACACGGCGAAGTGCACGGACCGACGGAACATGGTTTAACTCCCAGGAACGGATAGGACCCGCGGACTCGGGCCACGAGCGGCAAAAGTACCAGACTTTCGGTCACGTCGAAGGCGGTGGGCGCCGTCGCGATCCCGAGCAAGAGTGCCCGAGTATCGTCGATGCGGCCGCTTCGTGGTACATGAAAATCCCACGACACCAGTGGGGTTTAGCCTCTCCCACGCGATCCCGCAAGTCCACGCCACCGCGAGACTGAGGGATTGGGACAGGAGATCCATCCGCGCACCGGCGGGAGGGTGTCGAAACGAGGCCAGGTCGAGTGGCAGCCCCACCCGTCGTCCCGGCGCATGTGAGGGCGCATTGCGCCCGAACAGCAACGAGGCCGCCCGGAAGGGGCGGCCTCGTCGCGCTAAGCCGGGACGGCGGGTGGGGGCTACTCCCCGACCTGCCGCACACAATCAATCACGGTCCCGTCGACCCACTTGATCGCCGCGACAACCTTCTCGCCGAACTCGGGTTTGTCCGGCGCCCCGCCGCAGATCTCCTCGATCTCGTCCTTCAGCTCCCCGATCGTGCGCAGCGGCAGCGACGAGCCCCGCAGCGTCTCGAGCAGGTCACGTCGCTGCGGGTTGATGGCGATGCCCCGTTCGGTGACGATCACGTCGATCAGCTCGCCGGGGCCGCACAGGGTGGTCACCTTGTCGACGATCACCGGGATGCGGTCGCGGAAGCTGGGGATGGGCAGGATGGTGCACTTGCTGGCCAGACAGTTCTGCCAGCCGCCGATGCCGTGCAGCAGGCGGCCGTCCGAATGGGTGACGACGTTGGCGTTGAAATCCAGGTCGACCTCGGTCGCACCGAGGACCACCGCGTCGAGCATGCTCGCGAAATTGCCCTTACCGTGCCAGTTGTAGCTGGTGAACGGCGACGTGTTCACGTGGCCGGTGTTCTCGCGCATCGAACGCACACCCTCCAGGTCGAAGGTCTGGCCGTCGAGGATGTAGTCGGTCAGGCCCTCCTCCAGCATGTCCACCAGGTACTGCGTCGACCCCCCGCGCACGAAGCGGGCCTTGATCTGGCGCTCGCGCATCATGTCCCGCAGGAACAGCGCGAAACTCAGGGCGGTGCCGCCGGCGCCGGCCTGGAAGCTGAAGCCGTCCTGCACGATGCCGGCCTCGTCGCAGAAGCGGGCCGTCAGTTCGGCGATCAGCAGGCGGTCGGGCGACCTGGTGATCTGGGTCGTGCCCGAGACGATCTTGCTCGCGTCGCCGATCGAATCCATCACCACGACCTGGTCCACGTTGTTGCCCTGGATCTGCCACGGAATGCAGGGAAAAGGCACCAGGTTGTCGGTCACGGCGATCACGTGGTCGGCGTACTCGCTGTCGGCCAGCGCGAAGCCCAGCAGCCCGCAGGCGGTGGGCCCGCGATCGCCCGTGGCGTTGCCGAACGGGTCGGCCGTCGGCGCGGCGATCACCGCGATGTCGATGTGCACCTCGCCGTCCTGCACGGCCTGGTAGCGGCCGCCGTGGCTGCGCAGCACGGCCATGCCCTTCATCCTGCCGCGCGTGCAGTAGTCGCCCAACGGTCCGTTCATCGAACCTTCGATGTGGCTGATGACGCCGTTTTCCAGGTGCTGGACCTGGGGTTCGTGCACCGGGAAGCTGGCCGACGGGAACCAGCGCAGGTTCTTGACCCCCAGCTCGGCGGCGGCGGCGAACACGGCGTTGGCCACGAAGTCACCGTTGCGCAGATGGTGGTGGGTGGAAATCGTCATGCCGTCCTTGAGGCCGGCGTTGGCCAGGGCGGTCTTGATGTCACGGACCCGCTTGTCACCGTCGGGCGCATAGTCGCTGCACGACCGGATCGGCGGGGCGGCCTTGCGACCGGTGGGGATGTGCTTGCCCACGCCCATGAACGGGGTGGCGCCCTGACCGTTGATCTCGACGGGAACCATGCGGCCCGCGGCGTTTTCGATCAGCTTCGTCATTGCCGGCATCTCCTCTGTCGGTTTCCGTCAAAACGTCCGGTCGAGGTATTCCTCGAGCAGCTGGGCGGCCGTGCGCACGGCGTCGGGACAGGTCAGGCTGGAAAGCTGCCCTGCCTTGACCTTCTCGGGCACGCCGGGCTCGGACAGGTTGTGGCCGAGGATGTCCGTGCACATGGTGCTGCCCTTGCGTTCCTGGTAGCGGCGCAGGAATTCCTGCGTCAGGGTGCGAATGCGCTCCCGGCCGACCTCGTCGTCAGGATCGGTGTGGCCGTGCTTGAGCCCGAGCACGAGCAGGGCGCCGGTGGCCGCGCCGCAGGCCCCGTCGGTGCGGGACATCCCGCCCGCCAGGGGCGCCGCCAAGCGCAGGCCGGCCTCGCGCTCGACCCCCAGCGCCGGCCCGTAGACCGCCAGCAGGGACTGGGCGCAGCTGTAACCGTCGACGAACAGGTTGACGGCTTCTTCGACGCGCTCACTCATGCGTCGCCGTTTCGTCCCGCCAGCCAGCAGCCAGCCGGCCGACCCGGATCGCCGTATCCACGGTCGTCACCGCGCGCTTGACCACCGGGGCGTCGATCATCTTGCTGCCCAGGCTCACCACGCCCAGGCCGCGGGCCGCGGCCTCCTCGAAGGCCAGCACGATCCGCGTGGCGCGCTCGATCTCGTCGGCGTCCGGTGCAAAGGCGTCGTGCACGACGGCGATCTGCCGCGGGTGGATGCAGCCCTTGCCCACGAAACCCAGGCTCTTGGCTTCGCGGACCGAGGCGTGCAGGCCCTCCATGTCGGTCACGTCGCTGAAGACGGTGTCGATGGGCTGCACATGGGCCGCCCGGGCGCCGTTGAGCACCTGGGCCCGGGCCCAGAACGACTCGGTGCCCGCGAGGGTGCGCTGGGCGCCGATGTCGGCGGTGTAGTCCTCCAGGCCGATGGCGACGCCCACCACGTTGGGGCAGGCCGCGGCGATCTCGAAGGCGCGCCAGGCCCCCCGCGCCGATTCGACGATGGGCATCAGATGGACGGGTTCCTTGCGGCCGCAGCTCTGGCCGAGGGCCGCGATACGCCGGTCGACGTCGATCACCTGCTGGGGATCCTCGACCTTGGGGATGAGCACCAGATGGACGTTGTGGGGCACGACCCAGGACAGATCCTCGAGGCCGCGTTCGCCCTGGTTGATGCGGACCATGCGTTCGGCGCCGTGGAAATCGACCGCGCGCAGGGCGTTGCGCACCAGACAGCGGGCGGCGTCCTTCTCGGCCGGAGCCACCGAGTCCTCCAGGTCGAGGATCACGCCGTCAGGCCCGTGCAGACCCGCGTTGACGTAGAACTTGGGTTCGTTGCCCGGCAGATAGAGCCGGCTGCGGCGCAGCCGGTCCGCTTCCCCTGGAGCGGCGCACCGCCGATTCAGCGGCAGGAGAAACTCGTCCGCCACCTCGACGCCGGCCCGGCGGGCCGCCGTTTCCAACCGGGCGGCCAGCGTGAAGGGCAGCGCGCCCTGGTCCTCCACCGTCACCGTGGCGTTCACGACGCCCAGCGCGTGGCAGCCCTCGAGGATCAAATCGTTGATCCGGCTGCCGTACATCCCGGCGACCTTGCTCTTCAGGTCGACCGTCACACCGCCGGACGCCTGGGTCTTGAGTCCGATCCAGCAGTCGGACCGGACGTCGGGACCGCGTTGGCCCGCTTCACCGGCTTGGGACATTCCCGCCCGCCTTTCCCGTGAGAAAATCGTTCGAGGGCTGATCGGAACGGCCATCTTTCCGTCCCGAAACCGTTGGCTCAGGGGCAGATAATCCCCTGTCCGGAATGATGGTGCAGATAGCGTCCCGTGGCAACCGGGATCCGGCCCGAATCCCAAAATTTCGCCAATTCCAAGCGATTTCGTGGGGCTAACGGGAGCCGGGGGATAACTGAGAACACGGATCATCAAGGACTATTTTTGCTCTTTTGTCATTTTTTTTCATACCCAATCCCTGCAAGCAGTTAACAGACGGTTCGTGTCCTCCATTGCCAGAATGTCCACCTCCGTTCCTTGTGGATAACTTGTGGGAAACCGTTGACAGAATGTCAAAAGGGCGGGATCCGCATGAACCCCGCCCTCTAACCGTTTTTCAAAGTTGTAATTACAATTTACCTGATCTTTGCCGTCTCCTTGAGTGTCGCCGCGAAAAGCTTCCAGATCTTCTGCACCGAGCTGACCTGGACCTTCTCGTCGGGCGAATGTGCACCGTGGATGTTGGGCCCGAACGACACGATGTCCAGGTCCGGGTACTTTTCCGTCAGCAGACCGCATTCGAGGCCGGCGTGGATGGCCAGCATCTCGGCCTCGCTGCCGAACGTTTCCTTGTACTGGGCACGCGTGGTGGCGACCAGCTTGCTCTTCAGGTTGGGCTTCCAGCCGGGATACCCTTCGGGCTGGTCGACTTCGGCGCCCGCCAGCAGGCCGATGTCCCGGTGCTGCTGCACCAGTTCGGCCAGCGAGGCCATGACCGAGCTGCGGCTGCAGCAGACCATGCTCACCTTCGAACCCTCGGTCTTGACGACGCCCAGGTTCGTGCTCGATTCCACCAGGCCCTCGATATCCAGGCTCATGGCGGTCACCCCGTTGGGGATGGCCGAGAGCAGACGCAGCGTCGTGGTGCTGCTGGCCAGACTGAAACTGCGCGGGGCGTTGACCGTGGCCACCTTCCAGGTGAAACCGTCGTCGAAGCCGTCCAGCTCCTCGGCGGCGATCTTCTTGAGGCAGGTGTCGACGAGCTGCTTGAAGCGCCGGCCGTCCTTCTTGGCGATGACCACCTTGGCCTCGGCTTCACGCGGAATGGCGTTGCGCATGCTGCCGCCATTGATCTCCACCAGGCGCACGTCCATGACCGCCGCCGCGGCCTGCAGGGCCCGCGTGAGGATCTTGATGGCGTTGCCGCGGTGCTTGTGGATGTCCAGCCCCGAATGGCCGCCCTTGAGGCCCATGATGGTGACCTTGCGGCCCGTGCTGTCCTTGGGCGCGCGGGCGGTCCTGTTCTTCAGGACGAATCGCGTGTCGCGGCCGCCGGCACAGCCGATGAAGATGGCCTGGTCCTCTTCCGAGTCCAGGTTGATCATCTTGCGCGCGGAAAAGAATCCGGCCTGGACCCCGGCGGCGCCGGTCAGACCGCGCTCCTCGTCGACCGTCAGCAGGACCTCGATGGGGCCGTGGGGCACCGACGGATCGTCGGCCAGGCCCAGCCCCATGGCGACCCCGATGCCGTTGTCGGCGCCCAGGGTCGTGCCGTCGGCGGTCACCCAGTCGCCGTTGACCTGCAGCTTGATCGGGTCCTTCTCGAAGTCGTGCTGGGTCGCGGCGTTCTTCTCGCAGACCATGTCCACGTGGCCCTGGATCAGGACCGGAGCGGCCTTTTCGAGGCCCTTGGTGGCGGGAATCCGGACGAGCAGGTTGCCGACCTTGTCTTCCTTCCACGCCAGACCGCGTTCGTCGGACCAGGCCTTGAACATGGTCATCACGCCGGCTTCGTTGCCGGAACCGCGCGGAATCTCGCTCATATTCTCGAAGATCTTCCAGACGGCGGCAGGCTGCAGCTTGTCAAGTTTCCCCATGGTCACTCTCCCGGCTAGGATTGGTTGGTTAGTTACTGTAGTTCAGGATCAGTCCCCACAGGCCGGCGGCGTAGATATCGCCGCAGGGGCTGACATGGATTGCGGTCAGCGGATCGAAATACCCGCTCGGCATGATGTCCCACGACTGGCCGTCATGCCGCAGGACCACCCCGTTGTAACCCGCGGCGTAGACCTCACCCTGAGGGTTGCCCGTCACCGCGGCGAGGGAGAAGCTGGTCACCAGGCCGTCGGGGGCTTTCCACTGGGCCTGACCGATCGGGCCGCCGCTGTGCAGGATGGTCCCGCCGTCACCGACGACGATCGTTTCGGTGCCCGGCCGGCACCAGACCCCATTCAGTGCGGTCGCGGTGCCGCTGTCAAGTCTGTCCCAGATGATCCCGTCGAAATGCAGGATGGCGCCGCCCCTGCCCACGGCATAGACATCGCCCGGCCCCCGCCCGTGCACCGCCGAGAGGGCCAGCGAGGTGCCGCTTTCCATGGTCTCCCAGCTGGCGCCGTCGAAGTGGACGATCGTGCCGGCGGCCCCGACAGCGAAGATATCGCCCGGACCCGTCCCCCAGATCGCTTCCAGATTCACGCCGGACTGGAGCTCCCACAGGGTCCACGACCGGCCTTCCTGGTAGCGGGCGATGAAGCCGTGGTTGCCGACGACGAAAATATCGCCCGGGCCGGGGCTCCACAGCGCCGCGTAGTCGATACCCGCGATATTCGGCGCGATGTCCACCCAGCCGGAACCGGTCGACTGCAGCACCGTGCCCTGCTTGCCCACCGCGTAGACCTCGTCGCAGGCGGCGGCCGTGATTCCCGTCAACCAGTGGGTCCGGCCCTGCTTGAGGATCTGCCAGGTCGGGGTCGTCACGCTGATCACCGTGCCGTTGTAGCCCACGAGGATCAGGGCCGAATCACCGTCGTCCCACATGCCGTAAAGATCTTCGCCCTGCACGACCTGCTCGTAGCTCCAGACGCCCGCTGCGCGGGTCAGGTAGGCGCCGCGTGCGCCCAGGGCCACCGGCTGGCCGCCGGGAAGGCCCCGTACCGACCACAGCCGGTCCTGCGTGCCGCTGGGCTCGACAGTCCAGTCCTGGCCGTCGAAATGGAGAATCGTCCCCAGGGACCCGACGGCGTAGACGTCGTCGCCCGCAAAACCCCAGACACAGTCGAGCGCCTGCTGGGTCCCGCTGACCATCGGCTGCCAGGACGTCCCGTCGTAATGGATGATGGTGCCGTCCCGGCCGACGGCGAAGATGTCGTCCGGCCCGGTGCCCCACACGCTGTAGAGCAGGGAGCCGACGCCGCTGGCGACCGGGCTCCAGGATTCGCCGTCGAAGCGGATGAGCGAGCCCTGATCCCCCACGGCGTAGATGTTCTCCCAGGCGGTGCCCCAGATGCCGAGCAGGTCCTCGTCGACGCCCGTGTAGACCGCTTCCCAGTCTTCACCGTCGAAGCGGTAACACCGGCCGCCTTCACCGACGGCCAGCACCCGGTCCGCGGCCGTACCCCAGATCCCGCGGATGTTCTCGTAGTAGCGAAACTGCCAGCTGCTCCAGTCGCCGTCCTTGTAGCGACTGATGGAGCCTTTTTCGCTGGCGACGAAGAAGTGCGTGGAGGTCACGCCCCAGACGGCGCGGTGGGTGTATTCCGGGGTCAGGACCTGGGTCCAGGAAGGCTCGACCGGATCCGGACGCACCGGATCGTCATCGCCGCAGCCGGGCACCGCGCACAGGGCCGCCGTCAGACACAGCAGGAGCAGGCCGGTGCCGAAGCCCGGCCGCCCGAACGTTGCTTTTCCATCCAGATTCTTCATGGACTTCCCATGTTGACCCGCGATGCAATGGCGCACCAAGGGGCGAGGCGCGATGAATGAAAATTATAACACAACCGGTGGCCCGGAAAGACCCGGATTTGCCGATGTGGGTCCCTTCGGGCTTCACATGCCCCTAGTAGCAACCGGTTAACGCCTTGGCGGGGAATTCGTCCCGACCCGGCAAACCGGCGATCACCCGTCGCGCCTAGGGCAGTCTGGCGGCCAGGTTCGCCCGCCCGTTCCCGATGAGAAACGACTTGATGACCCCGCGCTGCCGCGGCGGGTCCGTCGACAGCTTGACGGCCAGGGAGTAGGCGGCCAGGGCCCGCTCGTCCGCGCCGGGTTCTCTCAGGGTCGCCAGATAGTTGCCGGCGGCCATGTGGGTGTTGACGGAGCCGGGATTGATGCCGTCGAAGGCGGTCAGCAGGCGCTCCACGGCCGTCCGGTTGCGGTCCTGGATGATCTGCCCGCCGTAGACCATCAGCATGTCCCCCTCCGGCGCCTGCAACAGACGGCGGCGGAGCGCGGCGTTCTGCAGCACGTCGGCGTCCAGCCCCGTGGCGCTTCCGGGCGAGCGGTACGGGTACGCCATGCCCTTGTAGGGCGGCCCCGCAACCAGGGCGGCGACCCGCCGGGTAGCCAGCAGGTCGAACACCCTCAAGAAGCCGACACTCTCGTCCAGCGCCGCGGGGTCCGCGAACCAGGCCGCCAGCCGCGCGGGGTCGATCCCCGCCGCCGGCATGGCGCCGGCCAGCCCCTCGGCGATCGCCGCGGCCGTCAAGACCTGCCCGGCATGATTGAGATGAAGGTGGTCGATGAACAGCGCGTGCGACAGGGACTGCTCCCCCGCCTGCCGGACCATGCGGTCGGTCAGCGGCACGTAGGTCACGCGGTCGTCGTCGCCGGCCCACGCGGCCAGCGCCTCGACCAGGTGCGACGGCGCCCGGAACGGCGCCGGGTCCAGATCCCGGGCCAGCTTGAAGGCTCCCAGATCGAACGCGCCGGTCAGCTGCAGCGCCTTGGCCCGCGTGTACGCCGCCAGCGGATCGGAGCCGGCCCGGTCGGCCAGCTCGGCGTCCTGCAGCCAGGTCCGGGCGGCCGCCGGAGCGGACGGATCGTCGTTCAGCACCCGCCGACCGCGTTCGACCAGGCCGGCGTCCACGCCCGGATCCTGGCCGCCCACGAAAGGCGGCATGTCCACCAGGTTGCTCACCGGCTCGACGATCACCACGGCCATCTGGCGGTCCGTCAGTCTGCCGACGGCCTGGTTCAGGTTGTCGAGGAACCGCTCCCGGACCTGCCGGTCGCGGTCCGGATCGGGCGGGAACCGGGTCTGGGAATACTGGCGGGTCATCAGGGTCGGTCCGCCCTCGCCCTGGTCGGGCGCCAGCAGACGGTAGATCTCCTGGAAGATCCGGTAGTCCTTCAGGCGCATGTTCACCAGCTTGGCCAGGTGGTTCGCGCCGCTCGAATAGGAAATCGTGCCGTAGTATTCGTTGTGCCCGGTGTAGATCACGACGAAGTCGACGTCGAGGGCGGCGATCTTGCGCGCCGCGTCGCGGACGTAGTAGGAACTCATGGCGCTGAAGCCCAGGTTCAGGACCTCGACCTGGCGCCCGCTGGCCGCGGCCAGCGCCTCTTCGAGGATGCCGGAAAAGCCGTGCCGGCTGTTGTAGGGAAATCCTTCGGCCGTCGACCCGCCCAGCACCACGCCCCGCAGCGTACCGGGGGCTTTTTCCAGGGTGAAGAGGTTCTTGTAGACGTCCTGCCGGCTCTGGCGGCTTACCGGGTGGTATTTGAAGGGAAAGTCGAGGTTGTCGCGGCGCAGTTCGGCCGCGTGGGGCGGGGCCAGGAACGGGCTCGTGGCGATGCCCTTGTCCGTGGCCTTCATCACCATCTCGACAACCAGCGGGATCGCCAGCAGAACCAGGGTCGGCACTGCTCGGAACAGGATCTTCTTCCACAGGGGCAGCGGCCCGGACGGTTGTTTCGGGGACCTGGCGCGGCTTCGTTTGCTCAAGTGATCCAGCCCTTCCTCGCAAAAAACAGGTGGACGGGACCGCAGGTCCGATCGTCCGGGGGACTCGAGACAATACATCACCGCCGGAGCCCCGGAAAGGCCGGGTTTGGCGGAGCGCGCGCGACCTACCGGGGCCGGGCGGCCGCCAGCGGCGAATCGCCGGTTTCCCAGTTGCCGCGCAGGACCTTGCCCTGCCCGGTCGGCAGGAGCAGCCAGCTGTATTTGCCGTAATGGCCCACGCGCCGGGCCAGGGCCTCCAGCCGGTAGGTCGAGTCGCACAGGACCACCAGATGGGTCGCATCGCCGTCGCCGCGATCAAACCCGGCAAACACCAGATCGTAGTCCTTCAGGCTGTACCGCTTGCCGGCCACGAAGACCGTGGATCCGGCCACGACCAGTTCCGGCGCCGCCAGCTCCTTCACCCGTGTCGCGGGCGGATTGATGATGATCCCGCTGCGCCCGGGCTGGGGCAGGGTTCCGTCCGCCACCAGGGTGAAGTCCTCCGTTTCGGCGTAGCTGGCGGCAAACGCCCGGGCGGCCGCCGTCATCTCGGCCGCGGCGTCCTGCAGAACGAAGACCGGGTCCTCGTCGGCCAGGACCTGGCTGATGGTCGGTTCGATCTCCTGCCGATGCAGCCGGCGGAAGAGGTGGGCGTCCGGGTCCACCGCCAGGCGGGTGATTCCCGTCCCGGCGAGGGTGAATTCCTGCTCGAGGGCAGCCAGCGCCACGATGTGTTCCTGCGGTCCGGCGGCGCCGGTCACCACCACCGGTACCTCGAGAGCGTAGGCCGGGTCGGACTGGACCAGAGTGAAGGCGACCTTGTCGTCCGCGAAGGCAACGTCCTTCAAGGCGAGAAACGGCGCCCCGGTGCGGTTCAGCCACTGGTCGCCGAAAGCGGCCAGATCGCGTCCGCCGGCGGTGGCGAAGGCGTCGAGAAAATCACTCCACGCCGCCTTGCTGAAGTTGTGTTCACGTGCCACCCGCCGCAGGCCTTCCAGAAACGCCTCGCGCCCGATCATCCGGTCGGCCATGTGAAAAACCATCATGCTCTTGCCGTAGCCGACGGCCCGGGTCGCCCCGCTGTGGCGGCTGAGAAAGGCAGCCAGCGGGAAGTCGTTCGCCGCATCCTTGGTGTAGGCGGCGTAGTCCTTCAACAGCGTCCGGCGGTAGGACCGCGCCGCCTCGGGGCTCTCCTGTGCCTTGTAGTGGTAGTCGGCGCAGTAGACGGTCAACCCCTCGCACCAGTTGCCCTCGGCGGTGTCGACAAAAACCGCGTTGCCCCACCAGTTGTGGGCGATCTCGTGTCCGAACGAGGTGTAGGGGATGAAGGGCAGCCGCAGCACCTGGCTGCCGAGCAGGGTGTAGCTGGGCATCCCGTAGCCGGTGGGAAACCAGTTCTCGACCGTGGCGAACTTCGTGTAGGGATAGGGCCCGATCATCTCCTCGTACATGGCGATGTACGCCTTGGTGCGCTCCATGTAGGTCGCCCGCAGCCGCGCGTCGTCCTCGAGAAAGAACGTCTGGCTGACGACGCCTTCGCGCACCGGCTCCTCGTGCACGAAGTAGCGGTTGGCGATCAGGTTGATGCCGTCGGAAGGATCCGGCGCCACCCAGCGCGTGGTCAGCACCGCGCCGGCGGTTTCGTGCACGGTGCGGGTGCCCTGGGTGACGGTCTCGAAACCCGCGGGCGTCATGATCGTCAGGTCGTGGATGGCCAGGGTCCCATCGGCCCGCGGCAGCCACTCGGCCGCCGACGACAGGTAGATGCCCTCCTCGCCGATCGTCGCGGTGATCTCGTTGCCCACGTTCTCGCGGGAAAAGACCGCGTCCGCGACCGATTCCAGGAACGTGCCCCCGAAGGTGACGACCAGCCGCCCACCCCGGTCCCCCAGGCCCAGCCGGGTCAGATCCAGCTCGAGAATCGGATCGTCCGCATCGTCACTCGCCTGAACGGCCAGGCGCACGTCGCCCTGCGCGCCGTCGGCCGCTTCGATGGCCGTGATCGTCATGCCCCGGTTCAGCCGCAAATGGTCCACCCCGGCGGGGATCTCGAGGAGATCGACGATCTGCACGCTGTGGGTGGCCACATCGAAGGTCAGGCGGGCGGTATGCGAGATCACCGGTTCGCTGCCGGCGGCGGCAGGCGGCGTCGCGGCCAGCAAGGTGAGGGCCGTCAACAGGAATGCGGCCGTTTTCATCGGCGGTCTCCTTGGCAAGCGGGGACAGAGCGCACGGGATCGACGCCCTTTATAACAAAAAAAGCGGCCCGTGTGCCCGGGAAAATGGACACACAGGCCTCGCTCATGCAGAAAGTCCACGCCGCCCATGATACCGGCAACGACGCCGTGTTTGATTCTGGTGGTAAACATCTTCGCTCCTCCTTATGCTGTTTTTCGTGCCCGGAGAGGTCCGGGCCGACCGGGCTGGTTTTTGTTCGTCACAACCCTGAGTGCCGTGGCCCGCGCTTTTGTTACAGACTTTCTTGAATCCGGGAGGGCCCGCCGACCGATGATGTTCGCCGTCGCCAACGATCCACGATCCGGACCGGCCTTTCTCGACCGGCTCCGCTCGCGGGATGAAACCACCCTGCAGCAGGTCGTCCACGAATACCTGCCGCAGATCCTGCGTGCGGCCCGGGGTGCGGGACTCAGCCCGCAGGACGCTGAAGACACCGCCCAGAGCACCTTTTTGACCTTCTTCGAGAAAATCGACACGTTCGCAGGCCGATCCCACGTGAGGACCTGGCTGTTTGGAATTCTCTATCGTAAGATTTCAGAGATGAGGCGCGCGGCCCAGCGGGAGTCACAGGCCGAAGACATCGACGACGTCATGGAGAGTCGCTTCAAGGCCGACGGGCTGTGGGCCCGTCCGCCCCGTGGCGCCGATGAAGGTGTGCTGGGCGAAGAGATCCGGCTGCATCTCGCAGACTGCCTCGAGCGGGTCTCCACCGACCAGCGCCTGGCCTTCGTCCTGCGCGAGGTCGAGGAGATGGAATCGCCGGAGATCTGCCGGATCATGGCTGTCAGCCGCAGCAACCTGGGTGTCCTGCTCTACCGGGGACGCAATCTGCTGCGGGAGTGTCTCGACAAGAAGAACATCAAAGGATAACGGCCCATGCTCAAATGCCAGGACATCGCGAAGATCGTCGCCACCGAGGGGGCCGGTGACCTGAGCCTGCTGCGGAAAATGGAGCTTCGCCTGCACATGATGATGTGCATCCACTGCCGCAACTACCTCAGGCAGATCAAGGCCCTCGGTGAGGGCGCCCGCCGCCTGGCGGCCGGCGCCGAGCCCAGCACCCGCGAGCTCGAGGAACTGGAGCAGGAGATCTGCAACCGGATCATCAACCACGGCAACGGCGGCTGATCCACACCGGTCCGCTGGTCAGTCGACCACCACTTCCACCACCGCCATCTGCTTGAGATACCTGGCTGCCGCGGCCTGCAGGTCGGCCAGGGCGATGTCGTCAAACGCGGTCAAAGCCCCCAGGTAAGCCGCGACATCTCCGTCCAGTTCCGCCATGGCCAGGTAGTACGCCTGTCCCAGCGACGACAGGCGCCGCATCATCATC
>Ga0316201_10001424_pt1 | contig 16044 bp, 12 predicted proteins | sample CS6wburrow_MG_FD_204516 | JGI IMG/M metagenome (GOLD analysis project Ga0316201, IMG submission 204516) | Coastal sediment microbial communities from Delaware Bay, Delaware, United States - CS-6 worm burrow | ecosystem: Environmental > Aquatic > Marine > Coastal > Sediment | place: USA... | reverse complement strand
CTGATCCGGGAGAAGCAAAAGCTTATAAGCCTTGTCCCTGCAGATATGGCATCTTATATTACGGAAGATACAAAGCTGGTGAAACTTGAATATCCGGTGATTCGCTACCCGGAGAAGATCAGCAGTCTGAATTTCGATAAGAATCCTGTCGTTTCCGGGGTACTTACAGGAATAAAAGGTCAGTATTTGATGTTTGACAAGAACCGGGTGATCAATATGAGAAAATTCGGAGGCTACCAGGTAAGAGTGCAGACCGGGCTTTAATCTTCCAGTGCCCGGATCTCCCTGCGCAGGTTTTCCCAGTTGGCTTCATCCAACTTTGCACCTATCAGTTCTATAACCTTGCCTGAAAGGATGGCGCCCATCTGACCGCAGATTTCCGCGGAGTGCCCTTTCATATGTCCATAAATATAACCGGCAGCATAGAGGTCCCCTGCTCCGGTAGTGTCAATGGCTTTTGCCGGCCTGACTCCTATTCTGACCAGGCCTTCGTCGCTAATGCAGAAGGAGCCTTCTGCACCCATTTTGATCATAACCAGATCGCAAATCTTTTTAACCTCCCTGGCGCCTTCCTCCGGGGACAAATCTGTCAGGGCCCTGATTTCTTCATCATTGGCAAAGAGGAGATTAACGTATTTGGAGATCATGGACTTAAAAAAGTCCACATTCTCCTCCACGATATTGTAGCTGGCCAGGTCCAGGCAGATGGTCAGACCTGCTTTTTTCGCAAGCCGTAATGCCTTTTCAAACATCACCGGGTCCTGAACCAGATATCCTTCCACGTAGAAATAGTCGTAGCCCTTAAACAGATCCTGGGCAATATCATCTGCAGAGAGATCGATGGCAGCACCCAGGTAAGTGGCAAAAGTCCGTTCGGAATCTTTAGAAATCAGGGCCATGGCCCTGCCCGTTTCACTCATGGTACGAAAGAGGATGGGTGTGATCTTATTGACCTGCATATCCTTTTTGAAGAACTTTCCATAGTCATCATTTCCCACCGTTCCCACAAAACCGGTCTTGACGCCCAGATGGGCCAGCCCGTGAATGGTGTTGGCAGCGGATCCGCCAGAGGCTCTGGACTTGGGCATGCCGGCAGTCTCAGCATGGATGAAATTGGAGGTATCCAGATCCACCAGGGTCATGCTGCCTTTGGGTAAACCAAAGCTTTCCAGGAGTTTATCATCTTCAATCCGGGTGATAATATCCACCAGGGCATTCCCCATTCCAAGTACTTTTGCCATTTTTACTGCGTTTGATGCAAATATAGACTAATTGTATTTCTTCCCACACATACGAATTTTTGTCGGGAAGGTTTTTTTGAAATGTATTGTTTTATTGGTGAAAAGCCACTATTTTTGCGTCGCTTAATTAAGCACAGTGGACAACACTGAAAAAATTCCTCAGTAGCTCAGTTGGTTAGAGCGGCGGACTGTTAATCCGTAGGTCGTAGGTTCAAGTCCTACCTGAGGAGCTCAAAAGCCCGGAGAATCCGGGCTTTTTTTATTCAGGGCTTTTAGCTGGATAGCATTTTCAGAATCCCCCTTACGTAGCCCACCGATTCAGCCAGGCCTGACAGGGGCTCCTTTCCGTCCTTTTCGTATTCGAAACTGGCCACATGGCTATACCCTTCCCGGATCAGCATCCCGAGAAATCCTGGCAGGTCTATCACTCCATGACCCATTTCACAGGACTCCCCTGAGGGATCTGCCCGATCCACATCCTTGATGTGGATATCAAGAACCCGGTCCATATGTTTTTTAGTCTCTGCTATGGGATCTTCGCCGATCCGGACGGTATGACCGATATCCACGCACAGACCCATCCCGGGATCCAGCTCCTTAATAAGTTTGTAGGCACTTGCCACACTGGGATACTTTTTATCCCCCGGGCCATGGTTATGAATGGCCAGCTGAATACCGGTTTCTTTCACTTTCTTATTGCAGTGGGACAGCAGCCCGTGTTCCGGTACGCCAACAATCAGATCCATCCCTGCGTTTGCAGCATAGGCAAAGGCCCGGTCAACGTCCTCCGGGGTGTTCATATAAATAACCCCTCCTCCATACAGATCAATGCCGGAATCGTTCACTTTTGCTGCCAGGGATTGTATCTCCCGGGCACTCAGATCCAGCGGCATATGCATGCTTTTCAGGCAAAGCTTCCGGATACCCAGCCCCCGGGTCATGCCAATGGTCTCTTCCAGGCTGAATTCCCGGAAGGTGTAGGAGGCGATCCCCAGTTGAAACGGGATGCCTGGTTCATGGGGAGCAGCCGCATGAGAGGCCGAAAAAATGGAAGGAGCCTGGGTAGCCATTAGCCCTGCACCCGAGAGGCGCAGGAATGATCGTCTGGAGACTTGCATGAGTTCTGTATGGTGTTAGTTAAAGTGGGAATGAAGAAGTTAAAATAGGAAAAAACTGATATACGGCATAATGGGAGATTAATTTTTCTGCGTAACTTCAATTTCCAATTGGTGGCTGATCAAATGAATAATTAAATATAAAAAGGTTATGAAGAAGAATAAAATAGTACTGCCGGTGATCCTGCTGATCCTATTCCAGCTTAGCACCCTGGCACAGGTAGATCCCATGTCACCCATGCCCAATGATGAAAGTGTTCGTTACGGGGTACTGGACAATGGACTGACCTATTACATCAAATCCAATCAGGAGCCCAGGGAGAGGGCCTCCTTTTATATTATCCAGAACGTAGGTGCCTTGCTGGAGGAGGACCATCAGAATGGACTGGCCCATTTCCTGGAGCATATGGCTTTTAACGGGACGGTACATTTTCCGGAAAAGGGGATTATCGATTTCCTGGAGCGGCATGGGGTTGCTTTTGGTGAGAATATCAATGCCTACACCAGCCAGAACCAGACCGTGTATAATCTCTCCGATGTGCCGGTAAATAAGCCGGGTATTCTGGATAGCTGCCTTTTGATCCTCAATGACTGGTCCAACTACCTTTTGCTTACCGAGGAGGAGATCGATGCTGAGCGGGGAGTAATCAAGGAGGAGTGGCGCACCCGGAGGAATGCGCAATTCAGGATGTATTCAGCTTCCCTGCAATACCTTTATCCAAATTCCAGGTTTGCAGAGAGAGATGTGATCGGGGACCTGGAGGTGATCGAGAATTTTGAGTATGATGCCTTGCGGGATTTCTATCACCAGTGGTACAGAACCGATCTTCAGGCCATAGCCATGGCCGGTGATTTTGATGCAGAGGAAATGGAGAAAAAAGTAAGAGATCTGTTTTCAAAGATACCGGCGGTTGACGATGCACCCGAGCGGCCATTTTTTGAGATTCCGGATCACGAGGAGCTGGTCTATGGACTGGTTACCGATAAGGAGGCTGACCAGACCATTATTCGCTACATGATTCGCAAGAGAAAAGCAGACGATGGCCCTGAAACCTTTATGGGACACCGGGAGCGTTATATTCACAACCTGTTTAACTCCATGATGGGTCAGCGGATCCAGGAGCTGCTGCAGAAGGGCGATCCTCCCTTTGTGATAGGCTTGATTAATTACGGGGACTTCGAGAGGGGATACGAAGCCTTGAGTGCCATTACCATCCCCAAGCCCGGTCAGGAGGATGTAAGCTACAGGGCCCTGATGACTGAACTGGAGCGGGCTAAAAGACATGGCTTTACTCAGGGAGAACTGGACCGGGCTAAGGCCGAAATCCTCTCTCAGTGGGAGAAGCATTATAAAGAGCGTGATAAGATAAGCAACGAGGAACATATTAATGGCTATGTGGATCATTTCTTAAACGGGGATGCCTATCCCTCTACGGAATTTGGATACCAGGCGGTTCAGGCCATTCTGCCCACCATCACCCTGGGAGATTTTAATCAGCGTCTGGCGCAGTGGATCACCCCTGAGAATCAGGTGCTGGTGGTTCAGGGGCCCGAAGCAGCTGCAGGAGAGGAAAGGCAGCATCTGACCGAGGCAAAGGCCCTGGACATCATGGAACAGTTGGCCAGTGCGGAGATAGAAGCATACCAGGATGAAGCCCTTGCCGAATCCCTGGTCTCCAGCGAACCGGATCCGGTGGGAGTGCTCAGTGAGAAGAAGCTGGATGTGCTGGATGCCGTGGAATGGACCCTGGAGAACGGGGCCCGGGTGGTGTTTAAACGTGCAGAGTTTGAAAAGGATCAGGTGGAGATCAGGGCATACAGTGTTGGAGGGAGCTCCCTTTACGGGGACGAGGACGTACCGACCACAGATATGCTGACTTCCCTGATTCAAATGTACGGCGTGGGAGAGTTTGATGCCATGGGGCTGCAAAAGATGCTCACCGGGAAAAATATCTCCCTCCAGCTAAGCCTCAGGAACCTTAGTGAGGGATTAAGCGGAACAGCCAGTCCCAAGGATATGGAGGCAATGATGCAGCTGGTTTACCTGTATTTTACCCAACCCAGGTTTGACCAGGAGGCGCATAATGCCATTGTAACCCGATACATGGCTTTTGTGGAAAACATGAACAACAATCCACAAAAAGTCATGGGGGATTCCCTGAGCCTGATCGCCACCAATTATCATCCGCGGACCAGGGTCCTTGACCAGAAGTTCCTGAAGGATGTCTCTTTTGACCGAATCGAGGAGGTTTACCATGACAGATTCGCTGATGCCAGTGATTTCATTTTTATTATCGTGGGAAACATGGATCAGGAAGAGGTAAAAGTCCTGTCCCAGAAATATATAGGTTCTATCCCTGATCTGGAAAGGTCAGAAAGCTGGATCGATCGCAAAGTCTATGAACCGGAAGGAAAAGTGGAGAAGACCATTCCCATGTCTCTGGCCACTCCAAAGGCCAATGTGAATATTCTGATCAACCAGGAGATGAGCTATGATCCTTATCACCGGATGGTGCTAAGAGTGATAGAGGGTATCCTGGACCTCAGGTATGTGGAGTCCATCCGCGAGGAAGAGGGTGGAACCTATGGAGTAAGGATCAGAACCTCCCTTGAAAAGTGGCCCGTGGAGAAAGCCAGCATGCAGATCAATTTTGATTGCGATCCTGAAAGGGCATCCGAGCTAAAAGGAAAGGTATACAATGAACTGGAGAAACTGGCCAGTGAAGGCCCTTCGGAGGAAGATCTTTCCAAGACCCTGGAAAATATCCTGAAGGACAGGCAGGAAAGCAAGGAACACAATGCTTATTTCCTCTCCACGCTCTACTCTTATTATCTCTATGGAATAAACTTTGATGATCCAAAGAACTATGAAGATATCGTCCAGGATCTCACCGCAAAGGATGTACAGAAGGTTATGCAGGCTTTCTATGATACACCCAACATCGTTGATGTGGTTTTCGTTCCAAAGGAGGAAGCTGCAGTAGAATAAGTTCAGCAGATCATTTCCACGCAGATATCTTGAACGGGCTCTTCTGAGCCCGTTCTTTTTTTACATGGTTCAGGGATCTTTTAATACCTGAGCAATTCCTAAAAGAGTCCGTGGATCTGCGCGTTGATGTTGTCGATAACTGTACTCAGGTCTTCCGGTTTATCGCGGAAATTGTAATTATCCACATTTACGATCAGCAGCTTCCCCAGATTGTAGGTTTCCACCCACGCTTCGTACCTTTCGTTCAGGTGTTTCAGATAATCCAGGCGAATATTGTTCTCGTACTTCCTGCCTCTTTGCTGAATCTGGTCCACCAGGGTGGGAATGGAGGCACGAAGATAAATCAGCAGGTCAGGAGGTTCGATCAGGGAGCTCATCAGATTAAACAGAGCAAAATAATTTTCGAAGTCCCTTGTGCTCATTAATCCCATGCTATGCAGATTGGGAGCAAAGATGAAGGCATCTTCATAGATGGTTCGATCCTGAATGATCTTTTTTCCCGATTGACGTATTTTGACGATCTGACTGAAGCGGCTGTTAAGGAAATAAATCTGCAGGTTAAAGGACCAGCGCTGCATGTCCTGGTAAAAGTCATTCAGATAGGGATTATCATCCACGTCCTCATATTGAGCCTCCCAGTTGTAATGTTTTGATAGTAAACTTGTTAATGTGGTTTTACCGGACCCGATGTTTCCCGCAACAGCTACATGCATATTCCTAAATTTTATGGGTGAGCCAGACTAAAGATAGTAACTTTTATCGGCTTAGAATGTTACTTAGCTCATCTAAATATTTCCGGTCGTTGGCCAGACGGGGTATTTTGTTCTGCCCCCCCAGTTTCCCCCGTTTTTCCATCCATTTATAAAATGTTCCGGGTTCCAGGGAATCCACTTTTGGAGGCAATAAGGTGAGGTCCTTGTATCGTTTGGCTTCGTAGTCCGAGTTCACGGACTTCAGGGTTTGATCAAGCACGCTGGTGAATTTCTCCAGGCTTTCCGGCGGAGTTTCAAATTCGATCATCCATTCATGTCCCCCCTTGGAGTCATCACTCATAAACATCGGGCCGGCGGTATACTCTTTGATTACGGCCCCGGTCTCCTTGCAGGCTTGCATCAATGCCTTTTCTGCATTCTCCATGATCACCTCTTCACCAAAAGCGTTGATGTAATGTTTGGTGCGCCCGGATATCTTGATTCGATGCGGGTTCAAAGAGGTAAAAACCACCGTATCTCCAATCAGGTAACGCCATAATCCACCATTGGTTGTAATAATCATGGCATAATTCACTCCCATCTCCACATCCCCGACGGTATAGATGGGCGGATTGGGATCCTCCAGGTGATCCAGGGGAATAAACTCGTAGAATACCCCCAGGTCAAGCATCAGCAACATATCGTCCCGTTTTAAATCATCCTGGATCCCGAAGAAGCCTTCAGAGGCATTGTAGGTCTCCAGGTAATTCATCTTTTCCGAAGGAATCAGCTTTTTGAAGGATTCGCGGTAGGGGGTAAAACTGACCCCCCCATGGGTGAATAGTTCCAGGTTAGGCCATACTTCCAGGATGTTGTTCTTACCTGTGAAGTCCAGGACGGCCTTTAATAATACCAGGTTCCAGGAGGGCACGCCGGCAATGCTGGTGACGTTTTCATTGACGGTATGACTGGTAATTTTGGCCAGCTTCTCCTCGAAATCCGGAATCAATGCAATCTCCGCAGCAGGGGTTCGGATAAACTGCGCCCAGAAGGGCAGGTTTTTGATGATCACGGCAGAGAGGTCTCCGTAATAGGACTGGTTGCTGAATTTATTTACTTCGGCACTTCCCCCCATCGTAAGGCCCTTGCCCTTGAGGATCGCGTTGTCAGGTTTCTGCTGGGTATAAAAGGCAATCACATCTTTCCCGCCACGAAAGTGACAATCTTCCAGAGATTCATTGCTTACCGGGATATATTTGCTTTTATCAGAAGTGGTACCGGAAGACTTGGCGAACCACTTGATCTCCGTGGGCCAGAGCAGGTTCTGTTCGCCCTCCCGAAGCCTTTTGATATAGGGTGTTATATCCTCGTAGGTGCTGATGGGCACTCGCTCCTGGAAATCCTTGATCGTGGAGATGGAATCGAACCCATATTGTACGCCCCAGGTAGTGCGGAGCGCCTGTTCGATCAATTTTGAAAAGACCTCCTGCTGCACATCAAAGGGATATTTCATGAACAGCTCAATCTGGTGAAGCCGTTTCACATTCACCCAGGATATGATGGAGTTTAGCAGGGGCATCTCTTGGTTTACATGATCAGCATGGCATCGCCATAGGTGCCGAACTTATATTTCTCCTTGATGGCAAGCTGATAGGCATCCATAAGGAAGTTGTAGCCTGCAAATGCTGACACCATCATCAGCAGGGTGGAATAGGGCAGGTGGAAATTGGACACCATCCTGTTGGGAACAGAGAATTCGTAAGGAGGAAAAATGAACTTGTTGGTCCATCCTTCATACTCTTTGAGGAATCCGTCCGTGGAAACAGAGCTTTCAAGCGTGCGCATCACCGTGGTGCCCACGGCACAAACATTTTTTTTCGCCTCTTTGGCGGCATTCACCAGCTTAACTGCATTTTCCAGTATCTGAATCCGTTCCGAATCCATTTTGTGTTTGGTCAGGTCTTCCACATCAACACTTCTAAAGTTCCCCAGGCCCACGTGCAGGGTGATGTAAGAAAAATCAACCCCTTTGATCTCCAGGCGTTTTAATAGTTCGCGGCTAAAGTGCATCCCTGCAGTGGGGGCAGCCACCGCACCCTCATGTTTGGCATAAACGGTCTGATAGCGTTCCTTGTCTTCCGGTTCCACTTTTCTTTCAATGAATTTAGGAAGGGGGGTTTCTCCCAGCTCAAACAGAGTCTTTTTAAATTCATCGTAATCCCCGTCATAAAGAAAGCGCAGAGTTCGGCCCCGGGAGGTCGTGTTATCAATCACTTCGGCAACCAGCACATCGTCATCTCCAAAATATAGCTTGTTCCCTATCCTTATTTTCCGGGCCGGATCCACGAGGACATCCCACAGGCGCTGTTCCCTGTTTAGTTCCCGTAAAAGAAAGACCTCAATCTCTGCTCCGGTCTTTTCTTTGTTCCCATATAAACGGGCTGGAAATACTTTGGTGTCATTAAATACCATTACATCCCCGTCGTCGAAATAGTCAATGATATCTTTAAACAATTTGTGTTCAATATTTTGGGTATCGCGGTGCAGAACCATTAACCTGGACTCATCGCGATTTTTAGCCGGGAATTTAGCAACCAGTTCAGTAGGCAGAGTAAATTTGTATTGGGATAACTTCATATGCTAGGTTGTGATTGTTTATTTGTGCGAGCCTCGTTATACGTAAGAAACACAAAAAAGTTACAAAAGTTTAAGATTTTCAATAAAGTTCTCTACGGAAATAGCCTGATCAATACTGTAAGGCCCTATTCTGGTGCGTCTGAGGCCACTTAAATGAGCCCCTGAATTCAGCTTTAAACCCAGATCTCTGGCCAGAGACCGGATATAGGTACCTTTGCTGCATTCCACATGAAGGCTAATTTCAGGCAGTTTCTCCGACAACAATTCCAACCGGGAGATATGTACCCGCTGGGGCTTCAACTCTACCTGTTTTCCTTTCCTGGCCATAGTATAAGCCCGTTTTCCATCCACGCTTTTAGCTGAAAAAATAGGGGGCATTTGGTCCTGGTCACCTGATAATTCAGACAGGGCCTGCTTAATGTGATCGGAGGTGATATGTTCCCAGGGATAGGAAAAATCGATCCCGGTTTCCAGATCGAAGGAGGGAGTAGTGGCTCCCAGGCGTACCTCTGCGGTATAGGCTTTATCCATATCCTGGAACTGCATGATCTGTTTGGTGGCTTTCCCGGTGCAGATGATCACCAGTCCGGTCGCCAGCGGATCCAGGGTTCCGGCATGGCCCACTTTAATTTTCTGGATGCCCAGATAATGCCGGAGGGATTTACGAATCTTGTTGACCACATCGAAGGAGGTCCATGTCAGGGGCTTGTCAATATAGAGGACCGCTCCGTCCAGGTATGTTTCGGAAGAGGTATATTCCATAAACTCAGGAAAAGATTATTGAAACGGTTCCCACGATGGCACAATAGAGGGCAAACCAGTAGAGTTTGCCCTTTTTTACGAGATTGATCATCCAGCTGCATGCCAGGTATCCGGAAAAGTAGGCTGCCAGGAATCCAATAATCAGCGAACTTGTGGCTATGGCAGCCTCTGAACCTGGAGAATGCGAGAAAATATCCAGAAAGGCGGCCCCGATGATGGGTAGTAAGACCATGAGGAAGGAGAACTGAGCCACCTCACTGCGCCCGTTCTTTAATAAAAGTCCGGCGGAGATGGTGGCTCCGGATCGTGAAATTCCGGGAATGGTTGCGATGGCCTGCGCAATCCCCATGAGAAAAGCATCCAGAAAGGGAATCGTTTTATTGCCGGCTATAACCAGTTGGGTGGAAATCAGAAGGAGTGCGGTTACCAGCAGGGCGCTGCCTACCAGCACCAGGTTTCCGGAGAAGAGGGATTCAAGCGGCTCCCGGAACAGCATGCCCACGATCAGCACCGGGATCATCGACAGCAGTATCTTGGAGATGTAGCGGGTCTCTTCGTTCCATTTGAATTTAAACAGTCCGCCGAAAAGTTTCACAATATCCTTATAGAACACGGTAATCGTGCTTAGAACCGTGGCAAAATGGACCAATACTGTAAAGGAGAGGCTCTCTTTGATCTCTACATTTAACAGTACTTTTCCAATTTCAAGATGTCCACTACTGCTTACCGGGAGGAATTCTGTAAGTCCCTGGACCAATCCAAGGATCAGTGCTTCAAACCAGGTCATTTGCTATCCGATTTGGGCTTTTTCATAATGGCCCAAATTTCGAAGATAAATCCAGCCAGTACGATGATGGGCGCCAGAGTAATCCGGCGAAAACTGAATATCTCCTCTTCATTAAATATGGTCGGATCTTCTGATTTTCCGCCAATCATCAGAATAAATCCCAACACGATGATTGCAAATCCAATAATCAGTAATAGGTAATTTTCCTTGGCCAGAGCAAAGCTCTCTTTGTTCGTGCTTTTCTTACTCATGTTGACTTCTTAGTAAAGCTTATCTGTTTTAATATTGAGGTATTTATTCACAGCAAAATAGGTGGATACCCAGTTGAGGATAATCCCTGTGAGGATTACTCCCAGCGCCAGAATCGAGAGCATGTCATAATCTTTGAAGGAAATAACCCCCTCAAATTCGTCCTGCAGCAGGTAGATCAAGCCAAACAGGATCGCCAGTGCTATCAGGCTTCCTGTAAATCCGCTGGCTGCACTGGTATACAGGAAGGGCCTTCGGATAAATCCCCTGGTCGCTCCGACCAGTTGCATGGTATTGATAATAAATCGTTTGGAATATATCGACAGCCTGATGGTATTGTTGATCAGGGTCACGGATATCAATGCAAGCAGGATGGAAAATCCCAAAATGATCAGGGTGATCTGTCTGATATTCTCATTCACGGCATACAAGAGGGATTTTTTGTAGTAGACCTCCTCAATGGAGTCATATTTCATCAGGTCCTGCTCAATGATCATCACAGAATCAGGATTGGCCCAGGGTTGGTGCAACCTGACCCGGATGGAAGGGGGCAGGGGATTGTAGCCTAAAAAGCGGATGAAGTCTTCCCCCAGCATCTGTTCGGTTTCCAGAGCAGCCTCCTCTTTGGTAATATATTGTGTGGAAAGAATAAACTCCCTGGAATCCAATATTTTCTGAAGCTGGTAGATGTCAGCCTCTTTGACATTTTCTTTCAGGATTACATTAAAGCCAATACTCTCCATGACCTGCTTACGGATATTACGGCCGTTAATCAGCAAAAGCCCGACCATCCCCAGCAGTAATAAAACCAGTGAGATACTAATGATCGAGGTAATATAGGAGCTACGAATTCTCCGGGTATATGTCCTGCTATCCTTCTTTGACATGCCTGAAAAATTGGCTGTCGCAAAGATAGGAATTTAATCGAGGATTTTGGTCCACCCGAAGGAATCCTCCAGATCACCGTTTTGGATTCCAAGGAGGGTTTCGTATAACTTTGTAGATACAGGGCCGGGGTTGATCCCATCCCCGAAAGAATAGGTAATCCCCTTGTCCACATCTGCTATTTTTCCTATGGGTGATATAACAGCAGCGGTGCCGCAGGCCCCAGCCTCTTCGAAGGTGCTGAGTTCCTCCACGGGTACCGGTCTTACCTCCACTTTCATACCCATATGCCTGGCGAGATCCTGCAGGCTCCGGTTGGTGATGGAGGGCAGGATGGAATGAGATTCCGGGGTGACGAAGGTATTGTCTTTGATGCCAAAGAAATTGGCAGGACCGCATTCGTCGATGTATTTCTTCTCTTTGGCATCCAGGTATAAGGCCGTGGCAAAGCCATCCTTGTGTGCCTGTGCAATGGATCCCATGCTGGCCGCATAGTTGCCTCCCACTTTCAGATGGCCGGTGCCAAGAGGCGCGGCTCTGTCATGGTCCCTGCAGATCATAACATCCACCGGTTTAAATCCGGCTTTAAAATAGGGTCCTACCGGCATCACAAAAACCAGGAAGGTATATTCTTTGGCGGGTTTTACCCCCACTTCCGCACCAGTTCCGATCAACAGGGGACGGATGTAGAGGGAGGCACCGGTGCCATAGGGAGGTACAAAGCGCTTGTTTAACATCACTACCTTCTCCACGGCTTCCTTAAATAAGTCCACTGGAACCTCAGCCAGAAGAATACCTCTGGCTGACTGGAGCATTCTTTTGGCATTTTCTTCATGCCTGAACAGCCGGATGCGACCATCCTTACCAGTGAATGCTTTCAGTCCTTCGAAGGACTCCTGCCCGTAGTGGAGGCAGGTGGCTCCGATATGAATTGGAAGATACTGGTCCGAACTAACTTCCAGTTCACCCCATTTACCATCCTTATAAAAACATCTCACATTATAGTCGGTCTTCATGATACCGAAGCCCAGATTTTTCCAGTCAAGTTCCATGATAATATCTTAGAGGTTATTGTAAGAGACCAAAAGTAATCAAACTAAGCCGCTGCAACAATAATGAAAGGATGTTATAAAAGGATGTTTTATATCCATCTCTCCTGCTCAAGGATGGACATTTGATCGGTTCCGGAAACTTCCCTCATCCTTCTGGCTGCCACAGTATGGAACTGAAAATCATATAATAATTCCAATTGTTGTTTTTTGAATTGCTGTCCGTTGATTTTTAAACCGACCTGCCTTAACTCCTGGTACAATAGTTTAATCTGATCGGAATAATCGGGCCGGCCCAGGTATTCCATTTTAGCATCGATCAGGATTTTTTCCAGGCGGTTATTGGGATCAAAGGGACTTTTGGTGGCCAGTATCAGATTGCATATCTGATCGATCTGACGCTCCGAGTAGTAAAACTCGGGCAGAATCTCCCGGCAGATCACCGAGGAACGATTTTCAAAATTCTGATAATCATGTGTGAGCCCGGTATAGAGCATCAGGGCGGCCGTCCTTACCAAAAGCCTGTCCTCCTGCTCAATCTCTTCAGAGCGGCAGAGCAGGAAAGATTGATTATAAACTTTTTTGGCGAACTCTACCCGATGAAAAGTAAGCGATTCAGGCAGGCTTGCCAAAATGTCTTGAAACACCTTCTCCTCCAGGTCGCCTAATCTGAGTAATTGAAGCTTAGTATAAAAGCGTTTGTTGGGAATCTCCTTCAGATCGACCGATAATTCCGGGCGCAATCCGTTTACATAATACATATCAATGTTCCCTTTGTACTTCACAGGTAATTTGCCCCGGTATTCACAAATAAAGTATTCTTTAACCATGCCATAGGTGATCCCGGAGATGTTTATTTTTCCGGCAGTGCCAGAGGACTCCATCCGTGAGGCAGTATTTACCGTATCCCCCCAGATATCATAAGACATCTTTTTATGTCCCACCACTCCTGCAATAACCGGTCCCGTATGGATCCCGATTCTTAAATCCCAGATTTTAGCCCTGGTGGATTTCAGTTCTCGCATATAGCTTTGCATTTCCAGGGCAGCCAGCACAACCTCCACGGGATTCGTGCTGTTTTTACGAGGGATCCCCCCTGCGGCCATATAGGCATCCCCGATGGTTTTGATCTTCTCAATATTGTATCTTTCAACCACGGAGTCAAAGTGAAAAAAGAAGGTATCCAGTTCATCAATCAGTTTTTCCGGATTCATCTCCTCCGCTATTTTTGTAAATCCCTGTATATCTGAGAATAATACAGTTGCCCGATCATATTTCTCCCATTTAGCCTTCCCAAGGCTTTTGATTTGATCGGCCGACTTCTTTGTCAGAAATTCATCCGCCAGCCTGTCCGATCTGTCTTTTTCAGCAGCCAGGTTCTGTATCTTGACTTCCATCCGTTCTGAAATCCTGGATTCAGCCCTCTGGTAGTTCAATAAGCGCCATTTTTGAAAAAGGAAGAGAAGCACAAGCAAGCCCAGGGCATATGCTGAATATGCATACCAGGTAGCGTAAAAGGGTGCTGCGATCTCAAAGGACAATGCTGCGGGTTCGCTTATTCTCCCATATAGATCCATCGCCTGTACCTCCATGGAATATTTGCCATGCTTCAGGCCGGAAAGCGTGTGATCTCGGCTGGAACTCCATCTGGACCAGCCTGTATTTCCGGGCAAAACTCTGTATCTGAAAAGGGCTTCGGGCAAACGCTGCAATTCAAGTCCGGAGATATGAAATTGCTGACCATTTTCAGGACGCTCAGTTTCCTGTTGACTCACAGAGATTTCAGCGGATTTCCTGTTCAGAAGGTGCAGATCAAACAGGGAAATCTTGTCCTTTCCGGTCAGGTAGAGCACACTATCCACGAAAGCCATATCAATGATCTCCCCCAGGCTTTGCAAAACAGGAAAGGTGGCAAAGTTTACAGCGGGTTCATTCAGCTCGCCGGTATAGAGTACGCGGGAAAAGTAATTACCATTGTTTTGTAGGATCCAGAAATTACCTCCCGTGGCTGGCAGGATCAAATCAGATTCGGTGAGCAGTTTTGACCGGTGATTGGCGGGCAGTGGCTGAAAGGTTTCTTCACTGGTGTCGTAGCGATATACCCGCTTACTGCTCACCAGAAGCAGGTCATTTTCCACCTGCAGGAGTTTGTAAAGCAGTTCATCCGCGTGAAAGGAAAGGGGAGTGATTTTTTCGCCTTTGTTGTTGATCTCGAATACCCTGTTGTTGCAGAGAAAGTAAGCGGAATTCTGATAAGAAATAAAGGAATGCGAGTTATGGAGGGAGGGGTCCAGGGGAGTTGGTTTCCACACTCCGTTAAACAGGTTATACCTGACAGTTCCCTCCTTTCCCGAAGCTACCACACAGCCCTGGCTAATGGCCTGGATTCCCGTGAAGGACCCCTTGTCAATGATTTTTGCAAGGTTTTCAGTGATCAGATACAGGCCATCGGAACCTGCGGCAAAAGTCTGGTTGTTAAGGCTTGAGAACAGATGTATGGAGGGACCGGAATCTGGTAGCAGCTGGTTTAGGGTCCAGAGGCCCTTCTGCATGCTGTCCTTTGAAATGGAGAATAATCCGCGGGAGGTTCCCAACAGGATATGGTCCTTGAAACTTATGGATTTCAGGATACGGCCTGTGTGGAACTCTCCGGTTTCAAGCAGGTTCAGAGGCGATGGATCATAGATCTGGTGCAGGGTATAGGCCCCCAATATCCAGATTTCGGTTTCGTTCCAGACAAAGATTTGTTTAATCCCGCCGGCAGATATACCGATTTTATCCCCGATCAATTCAATAATCTCCCGATTGTAAATGCTATCCACCGGCTCAGGCTTAATCTGAGGGTCCCGGGTGCCCAGATATTTAATCTCCGAACTGGAAAATAGAAAAGATCCAGCATCAGAATGGAAAATAATCTTCCCGGAACTGTTCTGAATCCCCGTCGGGGTGAAATTCCGGCGGGAAGTTGGCAGGAAAAGCTTTCGCGAGATGGTGCGGTAGGAGTGATCCTTTTCGCGGATGATAAATCCCAGGTCATCCCGCGCCACATAGTATAAGGTGTCGGAACCATTGCCGCAAAGGTAAATGGGGCCCTTCATAGGGAAAAAACCGGACTCTTTGCCATCTATGATAAGCAGCCCGCTATTTTTCCCAACGAACAGGGTTCCGCTCTGGTCACGAAAGAAGGTTTCATTTGGAATCTCACTGTACTGCGAAGGGAGGTTTATCTCCTGAATCCAGGGGGTCATTCGGAGTTTTGACTCTTGCGCTAATCCCCAGTTCCAGCAGGCTACACAAGTGTTGAGAAGAAGAAAAATCAAGTAAATTCGGTATGACTTGAAGAATAAATTCATAACTTGTGTAACTCAGGTTGTGCTTCCTTCGTAAGACTATTATCAAAAGTAAAAAAATATATTTACCCTTAATTGATAACCTAACAATAGGATCTTCATGGAAAAATTAGAAAGGCCTATTATCGTACCTTGGGATTTCTCACAAGTAGCTGAAAATGCTTTTCAGTACGCTGTAAATATCTCAAAAGCGCTAAACAGAGAGATACTTCTTTTACACGTTGTGCATGAAGAGCACGATAAGGCAGCTAAACAAAAGGAGCTGCAAGCATCTATAGATAAACTCGG
>Ga0316201_10001423_pt1 | contig 16044 bp, 14 predicted proteins | sample CS6wburrow_MG_FD_204516 | JGI IMG/M metagenome (GOLD analysis project Ga0316201, IMG submission 204516) | Coastal sediment microbial communities from Delaware Bay, Delaware, United States - CS-6 worm burrow | ecosystem: Environmental > Aquatic > Marine > Coastal > Sediment | place: USA... | reverse complement strand
GCCAGCGAATCTGCAGGAAACGGTGCCCGAATTCGAAAGGGTCGCCAAAGCGGGCGGCGTTGTGCCACATCGTGGCGGCTAGGATCAGTGCGAGCGGAAGCGCGAAGATGGCGAAAGCGTGCAAGACACGGGCCGTGGCGCTCGACGTTCGCCGGCCTTGTTCCTTTCCTGCGCTGACGGCCTGAACCAAGAAGAACGGAGCGAGCAGGAGGGTCGCCGGGCGGCAGAGGAACGCGAGCCCGAGAGCAATGCCAGCTGCCGCGGGTCGGCGCGCGCCAAGGGAAAAGAGCAAATACAGGCAGACGAACGTGGTAGCCACGACATGGGCGGCAAACCAAACCGTGCCCTGCACGGCAACGAAGTAGTAGACCGACCCGATCGCGAAGAGCGCGGTGACCAGGAGGTCGTCTCGGACGCTGCGTTGGCTCTGCCCGGACTCGCGCAGGAAGCGCAGGACCAGGAACAGCACCATCGGCCCGAGACCGGCAAAGAGCACCCAGAACAGGGCGTCCAAGGTACCGAGCCCGAACGCGGCCACGAAGGGCAGCAACAGGATTGCAGGCAAGGGCGGAAAGGAGACATACCAGCGGTAGCGCTCGGCGTCGGGGCCGGAGAACGAATACTGTCCCTCGGGACAGGGCCCTCGATCCAAGGTGTCGAAGCAGGCCCAGTCGTTGGTGCCCGGTGGGTCGCCCCCGATGTCGAGGCGGCCTTGCAGCCACGCTTCTGCCAAGTGGACGTAGTGGTTGTTAGGTGAAGGTCGGAGGAGCCTGCCCGCGGCGGTCGCGCCATACAACCCCGAGCAGAGGACGAAGATCACGAGTGGAAGTGCCCACCGTCGCTCCCAAACCGACACGGCGGCAGCATAACCGGGCCAAGCGGCCAGCCGAAGTTTGTCCACCTTGACTGCGCCAAACCGCCGCCCTAGAGCATTCCGGTTGTAGCGACCTGGAGGTTTCGATGGGGTCCCCTACCCTCGACGCAGTCAATCAGGCTCTTCGCACCGTCGAAGATCCCATCTTTCGAAAACCCCTCGGTGACTTGGGGACGCTCCTCGATGCGCGGATCGAGGACGGTCGAGTCTGGGCGAAGGTCCGATTGAGCTCTCCTTCAGAAGAGGCACGGCAGACCATCAGCCGGCGCATCGAAGCCGCGCTCGAGCCACTCGGGGTCGAGTTCGTCGAGCTGGAGATCGAGGTGAGCGTCCCTACCCGCGAAGCGACGAGCACCGATCCGATTCCTGAGGTTCGGAACGTCGTGTTGGTGATGAGCGGCAAAGGCGGCGTGGGCAAGAGCACCGTAGCGACGAATCTGGCGCTTGCGCTACGCCGGCTCGGTACGCGCGTCGGCCTCCTCGACGCAGACATCTACGGCCCGTCCATCCCGACGATGCTCGGCATCGAAGGGCAGCCGACCTCCAAGGATGGCAAGCGAATCCAGCCTCTTCAGCGCTTTGGCATCAAGCTGATGAGCATCGGTTTTCTGCTCGAAGACCCAAAGCAGGCGATCGTGTGGCGCGGGCCGATGCTTCACGGCGCGTTACAGCAGTTCGTGACCGACGTGGACTGGGGCGCGCTCGACTATCTCATCATCGACTCGCCGCCTGGAACGGGCGACGTCGCCTTGACCCTGGCGCAAAAGCTCCGAATCACCGGCGCGATTATCGTGACGACCCCTCAAGAGGTGGCGCTTCAGGATGTCTACAAGTCGGTGTCGATGTGTCAGAAGCTCAACATTCCGATACTGGGCGTGGTCGAGAACATGAGCCACTTCATCGATAGCGCCGGCGTGAAACACGAGCTCTTCGGCAGCGGCGGGGGTCAGAAGATCGCCGACTTCGCCGAGGCGTCCCTCTTCGGTCAGATACCGATCGACGGCCTGGTTCGCGAATGGGGCGACCAGGGCACCCCGATCGTGCAGGCGGCCCCTGCTTCTGCAGCCGGACAGGCGTTCGCGCAGGTGGCGGACGCACTCGCCGAACGCATCGCCAGAGAGCACTTCGAGCGCAGCGGGGGAGAAACCGCTCCTGAAGGCGAAGGTCCGAAGAGACTCCGCATCCTCCGCTGAGTTATAAGCGTCCCAGTGGACCTCTTCGAGCGACAAGCGGAAACCGACTCCCCCCTCGCCGATCGGATGAGGCCGCGTCGCCTCGAAGACGTCGTGGGCCAGGCGCACCTCCTTGGAGACGGTCACATCCTCGCGCGCGCGATTCGCGCCGACCGCATTCCCTCGATGATCCTCTGGGGACCGCCGGGCACCGGGAAGACCACAGTCGCCCATGTGATCGCCAACGAGACTCACTCGCTTTTCGTTCCCTTCAGCGCCGTGCTCGGAGGTGTGCCGGAGCTTCGAAAGATCATCGCTGCGGCAAAAGAGCAGAAGAACTACTACGGCAAAAAGACGATTCTTTTCATCGACGAGATTCACCGCTTCAACAAGGCGCAACAGGATGCTCTCCTCCCTCACGTGGAGAACGGCACGGTGACCCTGATCGGCGCGACCACCGAGAACCCATCGTTTGCGGTGAACTCCGCGTTGCTTTCTCGCGCGCGGGTCTTCGATCTAAAGCCACTCGAAGCCGCCGACTTGCGCCAGCTGCTCGAACGCGCCCTCGCGGACCAAGAACATGGAATCGGGCATCTCCCACAGGCGGTCGATGACGAGGCGCTCGTTGCGATCTCTCAAAACGCGGGGGGCGATGCCCGACGTGCATTGTCGGCGCTCGAACTAGCGAGCGATTTCGCGCAGTCGGCCGGCGTGGAAGCGGTCACCGTTTCGATCGTCCAAGAAGCGTTGGCGACCCAGACTCTGCTCTATGACAAGTCCGGCGAAGAGCACTACAACGTCATCAGCGCGTTCATCAAATCGATGCGCGGTAGCGACCCCGACGCAGCGGTGTATTGGCTGATGCGCATGCTCGAAGCGGGCGAAGAACCGCTGTTCGTCCTTCGACGGATGCTGATCTTTGCAAGCGAGGATGTCGGAAACGCCGACCCACGAGCATTGGAGGTCGCAGTGGGCGCGGACGCATCGTTTCGGAGGCTGGGCATGCCCGAAGGCATCTTTCCGATCGCGCAGTGCTGCACCTATTTAGCCACTGCGCCGAAGAGCAATGCGACATACAAAGCGTGGAAGATGGCGCAAGCCGACGTGCGGGAACACGGGGCGTTGCCCGTGCCACTGAAGCTCCGCAACGCGCCCACCGAAGCAATGGAGTCCTGGGGATACGGCGACGGCTATCGATACCCACACGACGAAGGCGGTTTCAGCGCACAGGAGACCTATCTTCCCGAGGCGCTGATCGACCGCGAGTATTACCATCCGACGGACCAGGGCTTCGAGGCCCGCATTCGTGAACGGCTCCAGGAGCACCGAGCAACAGCTAAGGCGAAGGGGGGCGGGTCGGGCGGGCCCCGGGGAGGAAAACCCTGAAAATCGCCGCGCCTTTTTTCCCGTCAGCTTCGATCGTGCCACCCACGCCGTCCAGCACCACAGCCGCCGCGAAGAGCCCCACGAACCGACTGTAGCGGCCGTCGACTCGGCCCTTGAGCGCTTGCTGTCCCTCGAGGGTGAACGCGGCTTTCCGAAGCTCGGGCGCGATGGCTTCACCGGCATCTTGAACTTCGATGACCACGCGGTTGCTTCGCTGATAGACGCGAACGGTCGCGTGTCCATCGGGCACGTTGGCGCGGGTGTTATGAAGTAGAAGGTCGACGACCTCCACCGCGACCTGTGCACCGTGTGCGTAGAGCTGATCGTCCCTCGCGATCTCGACTGTCACCGGAACCGGGGTGTCGGCCCGCTCGAGCCGCTCCAAGAACACGCCGACATCGCCGTTGGCCGCCTCCAGGGGAACATGCCCGGTGAGCCAGAGGCTGATCCATGCCAGCATGTCGAGGCCGCGCCGGAGCTCACCGACGCCGAGCCTCACGTCTTGCAAAGCGTCGTCGGAATCATCGTCGGCTAGACCAACTTCTTGGAGGAAATCCACGTTGGCACTGATCGTGGCCGCCGGGTTGCGGAGGTCATGAACGAGCAAGCCCAACACATGGCCCATCTCGTTCGCATCGATCTCCTTGGGCTTCACCACCCGGTGCCCTTACCACGGCGTATAACTCAAGGGAAGAAGAGCACGTCAGCCTCGCCGTGCTCTTCGATGAGGGCGGCGATGTACGAGAGAATTGCGTCCCGGCGGTTCAGAACTTCGGCGATCTGGGCGTCGCTCAAGAGGGGAGTCGACGGCTGACTCGGGTCTCGCGCTAGCTCCTTGCGGATCGATTCTTCATCGAGGCCTGCCAGGTGACGGACCAGATCCTTGGAGAATCGCTTGATGCCCATGAGACCTCCGAGCAGCTTCTCGTAGCGTCCGTCTAAAAGAGGCGTCGAAAACGCGCGGTCATTATCTCGCAAGAAGGCGCGCTGCCGGTCTCGATCCGTCGGGAGGTTTCCACCGCTGAATCGATCCCAGTTCCCGATGAGCAGGTCGAAGACCGTCATGGTCGACAGGTCGCGGGCGAGCGCGCTCTTGCCCCGAGGAATGTCTCCGTCGCGGAGCCAGCTCTGCCAGCCAGCTCTGTTTTCGAGCCCAACCGATCGAAGGCCTTTGACCCAGTAGACGGCAGCACCGGGCGCCGAGCCGTCTTCGTCCCACAAGACCGCGCGTCGAATCGCCCCTCGGCGATCGAGCATGTCTTCGTGAAACCGCTGATTGATCTCTTTCCAGGTCGCACGTCGGTAAACCGCAGGTGGCACGTTGTCGAGACCAAGCAGCCGGCTGATCCGGTATGCGGCAATCTCGTATCGGTAGCCGTCCTGGATCTCGTGACTTCTGATTCTGAGCGCGGCGGTCACTCGCTCGACGGTCCGCATTCGCAAGACGACGGAGCTGTGACCGACGGGCTTGAAGCTTCGCGAATGAGCGGATGAAATGACTTCGAGAATCTCGTCTTGTTCGAGCTCGGTTCCAACGAACTTCGGCAGCGGCTCAGACTCGGCGCTTGCCACCGAGCCCAGCCAAATGACCGCCGCCGCCGTGAGCGTGACGCTAGCGGACGCCTGCGAACAGGTTCTTCGCAATGACCATCCGTTGAATCTGGGAAGTGCCTTCGTAGATCTGGAGGATTTTCGCATCGCGCATCAGTTTCTCGACCGGGTATTCGGTGATGTAGCCGTTCCCGCCGAAGACTTGGACCGCATCGGTGGCGACTTGCATTGCACTGTCTGCGCCGAACGCCTTGCTGTACGAGGCCACGAGCGAGTTTCGTCCGCCCTGGTCGATCTGCCAGGCCGCCTTCCAGACGAGGAGCCGGGTGGCCTCGTACTTGATGCCCATCTCAGCGATCATGGCCTGAACCATCTGATGTTCGGCGATTGGAACGCCAAAGGTCTTTCGCTCGAGCGCGTAGGCGATGGATTCTTCGAGGGCGCGCCGCATCAGACCGCAAGCGCCAGCACCGATGTCAGGTCGAGTACGGTCGAAGGTCTGCATCGCCAGCTTGAAGCCGTGCCCTTCCTCGGCGAGCACGTTGTCGGACGAAATCCGAACATCTTCGAAGTTGACGACGGCGGTGTTGCTCGCGCGCTGGCCGAGTTTGTCTTCGGTCTTCCCGATGGTGACGCCGTTTGCATCGCGGTCGATCACGAACCCCATGATGCCGCTGTGGCGGAGCGACGGGTCGACAGTCGCGAATACGATGTACCAGCTGGCCCACGCCGCGTTGGTGATGTAGACCTTCTCTCCGTTGATGATCCAGTCATTGCCGTCTTTGCGGCATCTCGTTTGGATCCCCGCGGAATCGCTTCCCGCGACGGATTCGGTAATCGCGTATGACGCAAAGATGGGCTCGGAAGTCAGCATCCCGAGATACTTCTTCTTTTGCGCTTCGGTGCCCGCGATGAGGAGCGGCGTGGCAGCAAGCACGTTGGCCGTCATGCTGGTTTGGATACCCGTACAGCCGAAGGCGAGCTCCTCGGTGAGAAGCACATGATCGACTTCGCCCATGCCCGCGCCGCCATACGCCTCTGGAATGTTGGGCCCGACGAAGCCGAGCTCCCAGGCCTCCTTGAAGACGTCCATCGGGAACTCGTGGGTCTTGTCCGCCTCGCCGGCAATGGGGATGATTTTCTCGCGCGTGAAGCGGCGGCTCGCCTCCACGAGGGCCTTTTGTTCGGCGGTCAACTCGAAATCCAACATGTTGCTACCTCTCGATCAACGGCGCCGTTCTTGCTCGCGACGCTCCAGCTCGGCCCTGACGGCCTTCGCTCCCATTCGAAACCCGAGCGCAAAGCCAATCAGCAATATGCCCGGAATGTAAATGATATGGCCGACGGATGGCATCAGCTGCCACCGCTGGCTCGAATCTCGGCACTGAGCCGCTCGAGCTCTTCCGCCGTGTTGCGCTGCAGGCCGCGCACTCGCATCAGATAAAGAAACAGCAGCGCCCAGACGATCGCGTAAGCGCCCAGCATGAGCGCACCGCCGGGAACGCTCTCGGCCTCCGGCCCGCGGACTCCGACGAATTGTGCGGCCCTCTCCTCGGCCGCGTCTTCCTTGATTTCGGCGGACCGGACATCCGGCTCGGCCGGCTGCTCGTCGGCGAGCGCCGGTGGCGTGATGAGCATCGTGCATCCCAGCACGAGCGCGGCGATCAGAGCTTGCATGTGAGTTCCTTCATCGGTGCATCAACTCGAACCGTAGCTTGGCCGTTTGTTCCCGCTGTCGTTCAGCGGACGCCCGAGCCCAAATCAAGAGCACTGCCAAGCCGGTGAACGCGATGAAGCTGAGGCCGAGCGCCCAGTACATCTCCGACTCGAGCCCGCCCCCCTTGCCGGTGATGACGGTCGGGTGAACGCCCCTCCAGCGCTGTACGCTGTAATGAATCAACGGCAGGTCCACCAGCCCGAAAAGCGCCAACCCTGCCGCGAAACGCTTCTCGACTTCGCCCGCGCTGCCCATCGATCGGAGCGAGAGGTATGCGGCAAAGATCATTCCAGCAAGCAGCGTCGTCGTGAGCCGTGGGTCCCAAGTCCACCAAACGCCCCAGGCCTTTCGCGCCCAGAGAGGACCCGTGAGCAAAACGATGAGACAGAAAAGCGAGCCGACCTCCGCCCCTGCGACGCCCAAGGCGTCCCACTTGGGGTCACGCTTGAGGAGGTACCCCGCGCTGCCCACGGCCGATACGCCGAAGCCGATATACATCGCATAGGCACTCGGAACGTGAAAATAGAAGATCTTCTGAACGATCCCCATCTGTTGCTCGACGGGGGCAACGACGAAAATCGTGTAAAGGGTTACGGCAAAGAGCGCGAGCGTCGCGAATGAGATCAGCGACCAGGCGGTGGAGCTACCGGATTGTCGTGGACGGTTCATGACTGTTCTGGGGCGGACGCTAGCATGCGGCCGCTGGGGCGTCAGCCTGGCCGACCCGCAAATTCCTCGAATAGATTCGGCCGGACTTGCTGCTTTTGCAGTGCGCGACTAAAGACGCGGCTGATGGATTTGCTCGACAGGCGGTTCCTTTTCGTGGTGGGCAAGGGCGGTGTCGGGAAGACAACCGTGGCAACTGGGCTCGCGCTTGCGGCAAGTCACCGCGGCAAGAAGGTCCTATTGGCCCTCGTCAACTGCCAGGAGCGCGTCAGCGAGCTTCTCGACACCGATCCGATTGGCTCGGAAATCGTCACGATTCGCGAAAACCTCGATGTGGTGAACATGACCCCGGACGCGGCCCTCGAAGAATACGGGCTGATGATCTTGAAGGTGAAGGCCGTCTTCAACGCGGTCTTCAGAAACCGTTTGGTGCGCGCCTTCCTCAAGGGAACCCCTGGTCTCGAAGCGTGGTCGATGCTCGGGAAGGCGTTTTACCACGCCTGTCCGCCGAGGGGAGAGCCGGACTACGATCTCGTGATCGTCGACGCGCCCGCGACTGGACACGCGCTCGACATGCTTCGGGTGCCATTCGTCATCGAAAGCGTCGCACCCCCCGGACTCTTGAGAAGGGATGCGGCGCGTGCCGTCGAAATGTTCCGTGACCCCGAACGATGCGGCGCTGTCCTGGTCACGCTCCCGGAATACATGCCTGCGAGTGAAACGATCGAGCTTTCCGATGCCTTGTCGAACGAGCTCGGGATCCCGGTGCTGCGACTCGTGATCAACCGCGTGCTCAACGTGCTCTTCGCCGAAAAGGAGCGACCCGTTCTCGAAAGCCTCCCGTCGGAGCTCGCAGACGATAGCGAGATTCGCGGGCTGGCCATAGCCGGGAAGCGGCGCGTTCTTCGTGAAACCGTCCAGGCGCGGGCCGTGCGGCAGGTGTGTACCCACATCGACGCCCCATGGAGCGAGCTGCCCTACTACGACGGTTTGGAAAAGGACCCGGCCACCATCGAGGCGCTGAGCCAAGCCCTCCTGAAGACAGTGTGATCGCTTGCGGGCAGTCGACGATGCACTAACTTGGACCTCGAGGTTTTCATGCCAGGCTCGGCTACGTCAGGTCTTTCGTTTCAGACACCACTCATCTTCGAGCAGGGATCGCCAGGTCGCAGCGGTGCGTCGCTTATCGCGGACGACCTTCCCCAGGTCGACCCGGAGCGAGCATTCGGCGACATGGCGCGACAGAGCCCGCCGCAGCTTCCAGAGGTCTCCGAGCCTGAAGTCGTTCGCCACTACGTCCGGTTGAGCCAGCAGAACTTCGCGATCGACATTGGAATGTACCCGCTGGGCAGCTGCACGATGAAGTACAACCCCAAGGTCAACGAGTGGGCGGCGCGCTTGAACGGTTTTGCCAACCTTCATCCCTACATGCCCGACGAGCTCGTCCAAGGCGCCCTCGAGCTGATGTGGCGGCTCGAGCAAGGGCTAGCCGAGGTTTGCGGAATGGATCGCGTGTCGCTGCATCCAGCCGCAGGCGCACAGGGCGAGCTCACCGGCCTGATGATGATTCGGGCGTACCACCGAGCCCAGGGTCGCGACCCGAAGAAGGTGCTGATCCCCGACACCGCGCATGGAACCAATCCGGCGTCGTGTGCGCTCAACGGCCTGGAGGCGGTACCGTTTCCCGTGGGCGAGGAAGGGATCGTCACCACGGATGCGTTGGGGCCGTTTGTCGACGACGACGTCGCGGCCGTCATGGCCACCAACCCGAACACCGTGGGCCTCTTCGAATCAGAGATGGCGTCGATCTCCGAGCTCGTGCATAGCAAGGGCGGCCTCGTCTACGGCGACGGCGCGAACCTCAATGCCTTGATGGGCAAAGCTCGGCCAGGCGACCTGGGGATCGACGTCATGCAGTTCAATCTGCACAAAACCTTCACCACCCCCCACGGCGGCGGCGGCCCCGGCTGCGGTCCGGTGGGCTACAAGGCGCTCCTCGATCCCTATGCACCGGTCCCGGTCGTAGAGCAGCGGGACGGGCGTTTCGTCCTCGACTACGACAGCCGGCCGGCTTCGGTCGGCAGGCTGCGATCGTTTCAAGGCAACTTCGGTATGATGGTGCGGGCCTACGCCTACCTCCGGGAGATGGGCGCCGAAGGCTTGAAGCAGGCCACCGAGCTAGCGGTGCTCAATGCCAATTATCTGCGAGTCCGCTTGGGCGAGGTCTGGCATGTTCCCTACGAGCGCATCTGCATGCACGAAGTGGTGATCAGCGACCGCCACCTCAAGGAGTCGCACGTCACGACAATGGACGTCGCAAAGCGGCTCATGGATTACGGCTTTCACCCGCCGACGGTGTATTTCCCGCTGGTTGTGAAGGGCGCAATGCTCATCGAGCCGACCGAAACCGAGAGCCTTCAAACCCTCGACGAGTTCGTAGAAGTCATGAAGACAATCAGCGACGAGGCGAACGCAGAGCCAGACCGCGTCAAGTTGGCGCCAAAGGTTACGCGTTTGCGTCGGCTGGATGAGACCCAGGCTGCTCGGAAGCCTGTGCTTCGCTGGAAAGCTCCCGGAACACCGCCCGAACCATAGTCTGCTTCTGGTGAAACGGCAGGAACGCTGCCTTGAAGCCGTTGATGATCATGCGATTGATGTCTTCACGATCCATGCCCATTCGGCTGTGGCAAAGCCAGAGCTCGCGCGACACGGTCGTGTCCGCGATGAGACGGTTGTCGGTGTTGATCGTCACGCGTAAGCCGAGGTCGTGATAGAGCTTGAGTGGGTGCGTTCGAAGGTCTTTGACCGCGCCGGTCTGGACATTCGACGACGGACAGCACTCGAGCGCAATGCGATGGTCATTGACGTAGTGCAGCAGGTCGCCGTCCTCGCGAAGCCGGCAACCGTGGCCGATGCGGTGCGCGCCGCAAACGTGAATGGCTTGGTGAATCGATGCGGGACCATAGGCCTCACCGGCATGGATCGTCACCGCGATGTTGTTGTCGCGAACCAGCTTGAACGCTCGAAGATGATGTTTGGCCGGATGATCGTACTCCGCGCCTGCCAGGTCGAACGCGACCACGCCACGGTTCTTGTAGGCGACGGCCAGCTGTGCCATTTCAAAGGACGACTCGGGCGAGATGTTTCGAATGCCGCAGAGGATGACGTTCGCGATGATGCCGTGGTCCTTTTGGGCGTCCCAAAGCCCCGCAAGCACGGCTTCGACCACCGTCGTGAGCCGGAGCCCACCGCGCGCATGGAGGATGGGCGAGTAACGCACCTCCATGTAACGAACGTTTTCGGCAGCCGCGTCCTCGCTCAGCTCGTAGGCAACCCTGTAGAGAGCCGCTGCGCTCTGTAAGACCTTGAGCGTCGTGTCGAACGCCTTCAGGTATTCGACCAAGGAGCCCGCATGCTCGCCGCAGTGTAAGGCCCTCTTCAGATCGTCTGGATTGCCTGCGGGCAGCTTGATTTTCTGCGCCTCCGCGAGCTCGAGCATCGTGGACAGCCGCAGCGAACCGTCGAGGTGAACGTGCAGGTCCGTCTTTGGAAGGGCTTGAATCTGTGAGAGCGTCAGCTCCATCCCTGCCATTATACCGCGTTTCAGCGACCTTAACCCGCGGGCTCGCGACGGCCCAAAACCTCAATGACTTCGCCCAGTCGCTTCGCCGCGACACTCACCCGTGTGGGCATGCCCCCGTTGAGGCCGAGGGCCCGCACCAGGTCGATCCCACTGTCGAAGCGTGCCGCCACGGTAACCGTCGTCTCGTCGTGCACCAGGGAAATCGGCGCAAGCCGCTGGCCGATCAAGAGGAGCTCGGTCTTGTCGTACGGGCCGTCGCGCCGCGTCGCGTCGCAGATTGCGAGGCGGCCACGAACTTCGTAGCGGCCGGAAAGCCGCTTGGCCTCGCGTTCCCTCTCTTCGAGGGCTTCGGCCACGACTTGGAACTCACGGTAGATCGCCGCGTCGCGCGCGCCGTCGGCAAGGTAGCGCACCATCAAGCCTCGAAGACCTTCGTCGCGCGGCCGCGCGCGTAGCGCTCGGTCTAACACGCGCGCGCGCTCACTCGGCTCGCCGAGGCGTGTGTCGATCGCACGAGCATCGTCATCCGCTCCTTCGTAGGGCTCGACCCCGCCGCGAATCCACTTGGCCGCCGAGCAGAGGCCGTCGAAGTCCACGTGGCAGCAGATCGTGTCGACGTCACCTGCGGCCGCGACGCGCTCCGGCGTGACCAATTCCGGACACGCCCCGTGTTGGGCTTTGGTCGTCAGAATGAATCGGGCGTCGTGGGCATAGTCCGCGTGTCGATCGTGGTCATGGTGATCGATCCACATCGCCAGCCGGGAGCCGAGGCCCGAGATGAACGGCAGCGTCGTCTTTTCGTAGCTTGCACCGCCCGCATTCGCGGCAAACGCCACATCCAGCACCACGACGCGCCCAGGCAAACTGCCGGGCTTGGGCAGCTTGCGGGGCGTTCCATACGCCAAATGTGGGAAAATACTCACGATCTGAGCATGTGGCCCAGTCGACTGCGGCGCAACTCGCGGATAGTTGGATCGGTTTTTCCCAAACCGATGCCTCGGGGAAACACAGCGGAAATATGGCGCCTCCATAAATCCCTCGTGCCGCTGCCGAGGGTGCGCCGCGGCCATGACTAAGAGGTGCAAAGATCATGGAAGAACAACTTTCGGAACTGACAACGTATGCAAACGCATTGTGGGTTCTCGTTAGCGCCGCACTCGTTTTCTTCATGCACGCGGGCTTTGCCCTCGTCGAGAGCGGGTTCTGCCGCAGGAAAAATGCGGTGATGGTGTTAATGAAGAACTTCGGCGTAGTCTCGATTTCGTCGATCATCTTTTATTTGGTCGGCTACGGCTTGATGTTTGGCGAAGGCAACGCCTTCGTAGGGCTCGCGAGCTTTTTCCCGAATAACGGAGGAGCCGACGCGGACCTGCCGCCCTACGTCTTTCTCTTCTTTCAGCTCGTCTTCGCGGCGACCGCCTGCACGATCGTGTCGGGCGCAGTGGCCGAGCGCGCTCGGTTGCTGACCTTCTTCTTCTTTACCGCGATCGCGACCGCCATCATCTACCCGGTGGTCGGTCACTGGGTCTGGGGCGGTGGCTGGCTCTCTGAAATGGGCTTCATCGACTTTGCCGGCAGCACGGTCGTTCACGGTGTCGGCGGAGGCATGGCCTTGGCAGGCGCGCTGATCGTCGGCCCGCGAATTGGGAAGTACAAGCCGGATGGCTCGGTCAACCCGATGCCGGCGCACAACTTCCCGCTCGCCGCGCTCGGTGTGCTCATCCTGTGGCTCGGATGGTTCGGCTTCAACGGCGGTTCCGAGCTCGCGATGGACGCTGAGGTCGGCCGAATTGTCCTCGTGACGAACCTCGCGGCGGCCGCCGGCTTCTGCGGCGCCCTCACCTGGATTCGAATCCGCAGCGGCCTGCTCGACCTGTCGATGGCGCTGAACGGCGCGCTCGCGGGCCTCGTGGGCATCACCGCGGGTTGCTACAACATCACCGGTGGTTGGTCGATCGTGGTCGGCGTCGTTGCTGGCATGCTCGTCGTCGAAGGCGTCCTGCTGATCGACAAGATGAAAGTCGACGACCCGGTCGGTGCGATCACCGTTCACGGCGTCTGCGGCATCTTCGGTACGCTTGCCGTCGGCCTCGTCGGCTACGGCAGCGCGGGGACGGGCGAAGAGCCGATCGGCTTGCTGGTCGGTGGCGGTGCTTCGCAGTTGGTGACTCAGGCCATTGGCGCCGGAGCGGGCGTGGCGTTCGCGTTCGCCGTCGGTTCCGTCGTTTGGCTTGCGCTGAAGTTCCTCGTGCCTGGCGGCGTCCGCGTCTCCGAAGCACACGAGCTCGAGGGCCTCGACATCGCTGAGTGCGGGGTTGAAGCGTACAACGAGGAGCTCAAGGGCTATCACACGGGCTCGGGGACGGGCATGTCGGCAGCGCCCGCGGAGTAGTGAGCTTCGAGAGGAGGGGTGGGGCGGCTCCCCGGTCTGCTTTGCCCCTCTTCTCGACCCTTTTTTTCGATGTTGAATTTTTTGGACACGAATTTTTAGGCGTGGAGACACGCTGGGAGTGGAGGTAGTGATGAGGAAGTTTCTTTCGTTAGCGGTGATGTGCAGTTTGGCATTTCCCGCAATGGCGTTTGCGCAGCCGGAGGCGCCCAAGGAGGCAGCAGACGACATGGTGGAGGCGGCCGAAGGTTCGACGGGAACCGAAGTAACGCCTCCCAAGGAAGCGCTGATGGCCGCGCCGGAGTCGCCGAAAGTAGCAATGGATGACATGGTCGAGGAGGAGCCCGCCGAGGGCGAATCCTGGAAGGACGGCTTGTCCTGGATGGTGATGGCAAGCGCCTTTTACCGCATCGGCGGCTACACGAGCGACGGCGTCGTCGCCGGGCCCTACAACGACATCGGATACCCGTACACGAACTACAACGGCTTCGGCCTCAACTTCGCCGGTGGTGACCTGATGTACACCGGGGAGAAGTTTGCGGTGCGTTTGGACCTCCGATTTGGCGAAGGCTCGTTCCTCTTGAGCCCGATCGCCCCGATTAAGCAGGGCTACGTATCGTGGATGCCGAGCGACAAGGTGAGCTTGGACTTCGGTTTCTTCGACACGGTCTTTGGCGGCGAGGTCGTCGACGAGTGGAACAACGCCAACTACACGCGCGGGGCGCTCTATTTCCTGCGTCAGCCGTTCAACCACATGGGCATTCGCTCGGCGTTCGCCCTCTCCGACCAGGTTGGTTTCACGCTGATGCTGACCAACGGCGGCGTGCTCGGTGGGACACCGGTCGACAACAATGAGACGCCAACCATCGGCTGGCAGTTCTCCTTGACCGACAAGGAAGAGAAGGTCGGATTCTACTTTGGCGGTCAGCACGGCGCGGGCGGGGACAACGACAACAAAAACTGGGAACAGTTCTTCGACTGGGTGCTCACCGCGGGCGCAGGCCCATTCTCGCTGATTGCCAACGGCGACTACCAGCTCATCCCGAATGGCGAAGCGTTCGGCGTAGGCAAGGGGTTTGCGTACGGTCATAGCCTTCAGCTGATCTTCGATATGAGCGACAAGTGGGCACTCGGGCTCCGCGGCGAGCATCTCTCAGGGAACGAGAACTACCGCAACTTCGATGCGAGCGGGGACACCGGGCTCGCCACCGGTACCATCACGATCCGCTACAAGCCGGTCCAATACCTCGTGCTCAGCCTCGAGGGTCGCGGCGAGTGGAACACGCGGGAGATCTACTTCGCTAGGTCTTCGGTCTTGGACGGCGGACCTCTCAAAAAGCAGAACTACGCCGTCATCCTGGGCTTCACCGCCTACATCTCGAACTAAGTTCACGTAGGGTTCACAGATGGAAGGCCGGCTCGAAAGAGCCGGCCTTTTGTCGTTGCCGCGAAACGGGGCGCGGAAAGAAGCGGGACACGGTCCCAACGGTCAACCGTACGATCGAAGAACGGCTCGCGACGGGCGTGCTCGCGATCGGGCGCCCCGTCGCCACGCCACCCCAAGTCGACATACAACTAGGCGCCGGCCCAATCGCTGTGCTGCCCATCCCGAGCCGTTCTCCTATCGAATGGATCTGAATGGAGGAACACCACCTCCCCCCAATGGCAGGCGGAAGCGCGAGCCCGAAGGGCGAAGCCCGGCGCGAATGCGCCGGCAAGGCAGAGCGCAGCGAATGCCGCGCCAGGGAGGATTACGGGTGGGGGTGGGCGGGCGGTGTAATTAAAACCTGGTTGAACGCATCGCCACTCGCACGCACGGTTCGCCGACACTGACACTGGCACTGACCCTCCGATCCCGCTACCTGCCCCCCGTGCTCGACGAGTCCGTCAAACAGCTGCTCGAGCGACCGCACGAGCTGGTGCTCTGGCTCACCGGCGCCGGCGTTTCGGCCGAGAGCGGGATCCCCACCTTCCGCGGCAAAGAAGGCTATTGGCGCGTCGGCTCTCGGAACTACCAGCCGGAAGAGATGGCGACTTGGAGCGCCTTTCAGGAGATACCGGAGGAAGTCTGGGCCTGGTATCTGTATCGGCGGGGGGTTTGCCGGGGCGCGCAGCCCAACGCCGCGCATTCCGCCCTCGCTCAAGCCGAGCAGCACGGCGGTGATCGGTTCTTGCTGGTCACGCAGAACGTCGACGGGCTGCACCTACGGGCCGGCAATACGCTCGATCGCACCTACCAGATTCACGGCAACATCGATTTCATGCGCTGCACCAAAGAGTGCCTTTCGGCGCCGGTGCCAATGCCGGACGGTGTCGAGGTGGCTTGGCAAAAGGGCCGTGCGCTCAGCGACCCAGAGCTCGAACTGCTGCGTTGCCCTTCCTGCGGCGCGATGGCGAGGCCGCACGTGCTCTGGTTCGACGAAAGCTATGACGAGCCGAACTTCCGATTCCAAAGCTCGATCGAGGCGGCGCGACTTGCCTCGCTGGTGATCGTCGTCGGCACGACGGGGGCCACGACCCTGCCGATGCACGTTGGCACGATTGCCGCGCAGCGCGGCGTTCCGATGATCGTCGTCAACCCTGAGCCGAATCCGTTTAGTGCCCTCGTGCAGCGCACGGGCGTAGGCGCGTTTCTCGCCGGCACAGCGGGCGACTGGGTGCCGAAGCTCGTGGATGCCCTTCCCTCGGGCTGAGGCGGCTTGCCTC
>Ga0316201_10001422_pt1 | contig 16044 bp, 8 predicted proteins | sample CS6wburrow_MG_FD_204516 | JGI IMG/M metagenome (GOLD analysis project Ga0316201, IMG submission 204516) | Coastal sediment microbial communities from Delaware Bay, Delaware, United States - CS-6 worm burrow | ecosystem: Environmental > Aquatic > Marine > Coastal > Sediment | place: USA: Delaware... | reverse complement strand
TTTTTGAAGTTTCTGACGTGGCAAATGGTGAGCAATTTGACCCTGTAACTGTCTTTAAACCTTATACTGCTAGCAGCCACACATTTGATTGTTCTGACGATCCGGATATAGAATATTATTGTAATGAAATAAATCACGAGTACACACCTAGTTTTACAATAAGGTGTAGTGTTACTCTTGGTCATTATGGTAGTATTCCTGTAGTTGAACATTGTACTGATTCAGAACAGATGACAGGACAAAGTTGTCTGAATTTCAGTAATGGATTTACTTTCACATCACTTTATTTAGAATAGTACTAATCAATCACCTGTTTTCTATTCCTGATCAATAGTAATATTGATCAGGAATAGTTCAACAAAATATATTATTTTTAAGCACCGATGAAAAGGGCGTTATTCATTGCAATATTATTAACGTTATATCAGTTTATATTTCCTCAAAAGGAGGCCAATATTTGGCATTTTGGTGATCAAAGCGGTTTAGATTTCAACAACGGTGATCCACCTGTCAAACTTGAGGTGCCATGGTTTCAATCTGGAAGAGGCACAGCAACCATAAGCGATTCATTAGGTAATCATCTGTTTACATGTAGTAATCATAATATTCGAAGCCGGCTTGGAGCAATAATGTTAAACGGTAATGATCTTGAAAGCCGAAGTGGTGCTTCACAGCGATATCTAATTATACAAAAACCTAGTTCATTAAACTTATACTATGTTTTTGCTACATCTTGTGCAAATGAAATCTATTCTCCTGGACTCTGGTACTCAGTTGTTGATATGGATCTTGACGGAGGACTGGGTGGAGTAACCGAGGAAAAGAATATTCCATTGGAGATCGCTTGGGATGCTCGTGACAAATTAACAGGGTTTAGAAAAAATAATGATACAATATTAGTTGTTGCATACAAAGCGGAAGATGATGAATATGCCATTTATACGTTAACAGTAAATGGAGTTGGACAACAACCAGTAATAAGCCCATCCTTGCCAAGAGAAAATCCTGGGTGGGCTGCACCAATGAAGGTATCATACGATAAAAAGTATTTGGTATCAGCCTTTCGGGATATAAATGGGTATTCTACTGAAAGTGGTTTTGAAATTTGCAAATTAAATTTATCAAATAGGGAATTAGAATTATTGTATACCATCCGTTTAAAAAAGGAGGGCGATTCACACTTTTCCAATCCAAATTGCGTAGAGTTTTCACCAGATTCAAAGCTTCTGTATTTATGTACTCATCGAAATACTCAAGAGGGAGAAGACAGAATGGCTCTTTATCAATTTGACATGCAATATATTGAAGATTCAAGTCAGTTTATTGAGTCAGGAATACTAATTGCAGAAGGTGAAATGGGGGGATTACAGTTGGCAACTGATGGCAAAATATATATGGGCGGGGGAGCTTTCGACAACTTTGATTATATAAGTGTAATACATGAACCCTGGAGAAGGGGAGTTGAATGCAATTTCGAAGAGGACGCAATATACTTTGGAGTAAATAAAACCACTGAATATTTACCAAATATAATGCTTGATTTCCTCTACCGCTTTGAGTGGCAAGGCCGCTGCTCAGCAGAACCTTTTATTTTCCAGCCTAATTTTCAGCCCGATCCGGTTGCTATACAATGGAATTTTGATGACCCTGGTGCTGGTGCTGACAGTATCTCTACTGAATTAACCCCTGTTCATTATTTTACCCATGCAGGAGAGTTTGAGGTGAATGTTGTTGTTCAATATCCCAACGGAAGGATTGAGCGCACATCACGGGTTGTGACAGTTGATCAGTCACCACAACCCAATTTAGGCCCTGATACACTGATGTGTGCACAAGGGGAAATTACCCTCAATGCAGGCGAAGAAGAAGGCTTATATTTATGGAGCAATGGCAGTTTCGGCCAAAATGCAAATGAATTAATGGTTTCAGATACCGGCTGGTACTGGGTGGAGGTGACCAACGAAGTGGATTGTATGGTTCGAGATAGTATTCATGTTGGTTTGTACCCTGAAGCCGAAGTTAATGAAGATAATCTGAACATTGTACCCACTGCATGTGGCGGAAGTAGCGGTAAGATTTTAGGCTTACAAGTAACAGGATCAGAACCCCTGAGCTACGCATGGTACGATTCCGACAGCAACTTTTTGTCGAATGAACTTGATTTCGAAAACCTCCCGGTAGGCAATTATTACTTACACATTCTGGATGGAAACGGCTGCACCACCATTACCCAGGCCTACACTATTTTCGATTCAGGTGATATTGAAGTTACAGCAGTTGAAAAAGAAGATGCCCACTGCAACCAGGCAACAGGATCAATAACGATTTCGATAAACATCGGCAATACCGGTGATTTGCTGTACAGCATTGATAACGGTAACACCTGGCAAAACGGTATTCCTGTTTTCACAAGTCTATCCCCGGGCAATTATGTGGTCAGGGTAAAAGACCAGACAGGTTGCGAAGGAGTGTATGAAAACAATCCTGTTATTATAGAAAATATTGCAGGGCCAGATGTTACAAATGTATCTACCATTCCCGAGATTGATTATTTACAAAACGGGCAGATCAACATCACAGCCACCATCGGAGAAGGACAAATACATTATTCCATTAACAACGGAATAAACTTCCAAGCGGACAACGGTTTATTTACAAACTTAAGTGCAGGAACCTTTGCATGCATGGTAAAAGATGATTTTGGCTGCGATACCACTTTCATTGTGGAAGTAACCCGAACCATCTCACAATTGATCGAAGCTATTGCAGGCGACGACAACACCTGCCTGGGTGATGCAGCCGTAGTCCCCTTAGTCCTGTACAATTTTATTAATGTTTCAAAATTCCATGTATTGCTGAATTACGATACGGCCGTTTTACAATGTGACGGATATATGAACATCCATCCCGATTTGCAGGACAGTCTGAAAGTAAGTATCATACCAATAAGCGGTGAAATTGTATTGTCGTGGCAGGGCAAAAACCCCTTGACCCTGCCCGAAAACGCGCAAATAGCGGAATTGGTACTTGGTGCAAAAAGAGAAGGCTTCACCCAGGTAGATTGGATTGCAAGCAGTGGTGAAAGCAATTTTTACAACGAATCGGGGGATGAGATCAGTGTTGATTACCAGTTAGGGAAAGTACGGATATTCAGCAGACCGCAAATAGACATGTACAGTAAGGTGTCGCCCTGCGAAGGGGATGATTTTACGAAATACCCGTGGGTATCAGGAGGGGCCGGCGAGTATATTTACGAATGGACAGGCCCGAATAATTATTTTAGTAACACTCCTGCTTTAGAGATTCCAAACATTTCTAAATCACAGGCAGGTTTATATACACTTACTGTTATTGATACGGTGAATTGCGTTGAGAGCAAAAGCCTGGAAATAATTGTAGATGAAAATCCATTGGTAGCGTTTGCTGACTACGACACCATATTTGGTGAACCAGGTTTTGTACTGGATGCAGGTGGTGATTATAACTACTATTTCTGGAACACCGGTGAAAGGACTTCAGAAATAATCATTAACACCGAAGGATTGATCACCGTGGAAATAGGAACAACTGAAATGTGTTTTGCAAAAGATTCAGTCACCGTCCTCTGGGGCGGTGAACCTTTCTGGCTGCCCAACGCCTTTTCGCCCAACGGCGATGGGCTGAACGATGAGTTCAAACCCGTGGAACGTTACGATTATGTGCAGTCTTACCGCCTGTCCATTTACAACCGTTGGGGAGAGATGATCTTCGAAACCAACAACATCAGCCAGGGCTGGGATGGTACCTTTAAAGGCAGGCCTGCACCTGGCGGCACCTACATTTACAAAATCGTTTACAAAGCCTACTCAACCGGTGAAGAAACCCAAACCAGGAAGGGGCAGGTTACTTTGGTGAGGTGACACAGTTCATTCCGAGGTAAGCTTTCCGCTTGTAGGCGGATTGCGACGAGTGCCGAAGGCATTCCTTTGGGAAAATGTCCCCGAAATGATCCTTTTATTCAGGAGATACCTGCCTGCTGAAAAGACAACCCGGTTATGAGGGGATTTCTCTCCCGATTAAAATCGGGATCGAAATGACGGCATAGGCAAAAAAACGGTGGTTTTCCGCTATTGACAAAGCCATCCTTTTGGCAGTACCTTTATACTTCCAAATAACTATAAAAATGCACTTTATTTAACCAAATCTCGATTTGTTACAAAAGGGCTGCGCAATGCAAATATCTATATTCCAACCGGGACAAAACAAATTCATCCACCACAGCCACTGTGCATAGCCGGTTGTTGCATGGTGGCTGGGTTAACTTGCAAACCGGGAGCAAAAAATTCAATTAATAATTTTAAAATTATGTGAAATGAAAAAACTTTTTTTATTATCAATTGCCATGTTAATTGGCATGTCATTTAGTTATTCACAATACCAAGTCAAAGTTGAATGGGATGCAACAGATATTAATTGTACTTGTGGCGTAGGAATTGATTCGGCATTCCAAATTACAGTGTATATCCGTGATATAGCAAACGAAGAAGATGTTACTACTGTATATGATACAGCACCAGGTTCAGCAGATGAAAAAATAGTTGATGTGCCTGACGTTGAAGACTATTGTGAAGAATACCATGATGAAATTCCAGTGTTAATTGCACAAGCTACAGTTTTACTCCGTTGTTATGATAACCCTCCTTTTGATGCCTGTGATGGCACTGGTCAATCAGATCAAAAATCATGTTCTAATTATGCGGGATTAACCCCTATTCCAATTGATGCTGGGGAACTAGATTAACATTTTTAAAACCATCCTATTAGCGGATAAAATATCCGCATTTGGGATGATTTTTTTAGCTTTGTAAAATGCTGCTTAAGAACAACATAACAATACTTTTAGTTGTGTTATCACAGTTAACCATCTCAAATGCTCAAAATGAGGCCAACATTTGGTACTTTGGAAGTTATGCTGGTTTAGACTTTAATAGTGGACAACCTATAGTTGTAGATGGTTTATTTCATGCTTATCGAAGTTCTGCAAGTATTTGTGATTCATCTGGAAATTTTCTGTTTGCTACTAATGGTGAAAAGATTTGGAATAAGAATAAAGATATAATGTTCAATGGTGATAATTTAAAAGGCCATCATCACAATTCACAAGGATCACTGATAGTTAAGCAACCTGGAGACCATAATATTTATTATGTTTTCGTTACAGGATATGCAGAAGGTCCTTCAGCTGACTATGGCTTTTATTATTCTATTGTGGATATGAATCTTGATAATGGCTTAGGAGGCGTGACAGAAGAAAAAAATATTTTAATTGAAGATGCATGGGATGCAGTTGATAAAATAGTTTCAGTCAGACAACGAGATACTGAGAATATATGGGTTATTACTCGGAAAATAACTGAGGATGGTTATGCCTCGTTTCTACTATCAAAAAATGGCATAAATACAGATATGGTATTTAGTCCTTCTATTGATAGATCTTTTGCAGCACTAGAAGGCAATGTTAAAATATCTCAAAATAAAAAATATTTTGTTGCTGCTTATAGAACAGAGGTTGGGAATAATTCTAATCCAGATATTGAAATATGCAAATTTAACTCAAGTACTGGTGAGATTGATTGTATTTATGTACTTAGAAATTATGATGATGATGGTTGTGATCAGTTTGAACCATGGGGTTTAGAGTTTTCTCCTGATTCCAAATATTTGTATGCTTCTTATTTAAGCGAATGTTCAAAAAAAAATAAAGACCAAGATAATCCTATTCCATTATTTCAATACGATATGGAGTTTATTGAAGATTCTGCTCAATTCTATGATAGCCGAATACTTATAAAAAAAGAAGGACCTGGAATTGGACTTCAGTTAGCCAGGGACGGAAAAATATATTGTTCCTCGGATGATTATGGTACTTATGAATATGTGAGTATAATACACAAACCCTGGGTGCGGGGTACAGGCTGTAATTATGAAGCAGATGCAATTGATTTACAGGGAGGAATGGTTGGTAGCTTTTTTCCAAACACATTAACTGACCATCTTTTCCGCTTTGAGTGGGAAGGACGTTGTTCGAGCGAGCCATTTGTATTTCAACATAATTTTATTCCCGAACCGAAATTAATTCGCTGGAGTTTCAGTGATCCTGACTCTGGTGCTGATAGTATTTCCTTTGATCTGAACCCTGTTCATTATTTTACCAGAGGCGGTGAATATGAAGTAAAAGTAGTTGTTGAATATGACTATGGACGTGTTGAACGAACATCCAGGGTGGTAACAGTCATCGACTCACCACACCCCAACCTCGGACCTGATACATTAATGTGCGAACAAGGAGAAATTGTGCTGAATGCCGGAGAAGAAGTGGGAATTTATGTTTGGAGCGATGGAACATTTGGTGAAAATGCCAATGAGATCATAGTTTCCGATACCGGTTGGTACTGGGTACTAGTAACCAATGATGAAAATTGCTCAGAAAGAGATAGTATTTACGTTGGTTTATATCCTAAACCTGAAATAAATGAAGACAATCTTGTAATCATACCAACATCCTGTGGTAGTAGCACAGGTGAAATTTCAGGACTTGAGATAGAAGGTATTGAACCTTTGACTTTTGAATGGTACGATGCTGACAGTTTGCTTATGGGAACAGAAATAAACCTGGTTGATTTAACTGTTGGAAATTACTTTCTACACATTTATGATGGTAACGGCTGTACAACCATTTCGGATGCTTATACAATATTTGATACAGGAGATATTGAAGTAACCCAGGTTTTAAAAGAAAACGCACATTGTAACCAGCCGATTGGTTCACTCAAAATCTCAGTTAACATAGAAAATACCGAACAATTACAATATTCGATTGATAACGGTTCCACATGGCAGATTGGAGATAGTATATTTAACAACCTCTCTTCCGGAAACTATGTGATCCGTGTAAAAGATCAATCAGGCTGTGAAGGGGTGTTTCTTGATAATCCTGTAACAATTGAAAACATAGATGGCCCGGAAGTAACCAATGTAAGCACTAGCGATGAAATAGATCATCTTTCCAACGGACAGATCAACATCACTGCAAATATCCCAGGAGGACAAATACACTATTCCATAAACAATGGAACAAGTTTCCAGACAGACAATGGTTTATTCAACAACCTGAGTGCTGGAACTTATTACTGTGTTGTAAAAGATGATTTTGGTTGTGATACCACATTTACAGTGGTACTTGAACGCACCATTTCACAATTAATTGAAGCCATTGCTGGTGACGGCAATACCTGTATTGGAAATTCTGTTGTTGTACCCATTAAGGTGAACAACTTTACTGATATACTGAAATTCCATGTCAAGCTTACTTACGATACAACTATTTTAAGTTGTGATGGCTACATCAAAGTACATCCTGATCTGGAAAACAATTTACTGGCAAGCATCATCCCAAATTCGGATGAAGTGATTGTTACTTGGGAAGAGGAACCAACCACTTTGGAAGAAAACGCTACAATACTGGAACTCGTATTCGGAGCAAAAGAAGAAGGATTATCTGGTATTGATTGGGCTGCAAATCCGGAGGAAAGTGCTTTTTACAATGAGAATTTGGAACAAGTAAATACTGAATTTCATGTTGGTAAACTAAGGGTTTATACACAACCTGAAATTTTTATGAGCCAAACCTTAAAAATTTGTGAAGGAGGAGAGATTACCACATATCCATTCGTTAGTGGTGGATCAGGCTATGTACATTACGAGTGGTTTGGCCCTAACAACTTTTACAGCACCAATGAGAGAATTACATTAACCACCATTCAACTTGATCAAGCAGGTATTTACACTTTAAAAGTAACCGACACAATAGACTGTGTTGCTGAAAATGATGTTGATATAATTGTTTATGAAAATCCGCAAATTGCCTTCCATGATTACGACACACTGTTTGTAGAACCCAACTTTATCCTCGAAGCAGGTAGCGGATACGAAAGTTATCTCTGGAGCACAGGAGACACTACTGGTGCTATTTACATTAACACTGAGGGACTATATTCAGTTTATGTCACCTCAACCGAGCAATGCAATGCCAGTGATTCAGTAACCATCCTCTGGGGTGGTGAGCCTTTCTGGCTGCCCAATGCCTTTTCGCCCAACGGCGATGGGTTGAACGATGAGTTTAAACCTATTGAGCGATATGATTATCTACATAGCTACTACCTGTCCATTTATAACCGCTGGGGTCAACTGATCTTTGAAACGAACAACATCAGCGAAGGTTGGGACGGCACATACAAAGGACAACTAGCTCCTGATGGCACCTACATTTACAGAATCGTTTACAAAGCCTACTCCACCGGTGAAGAAACCCAGACAAAGACGGGACAGGTTACTTTAGTGAGGTAAACACTAAATAAATTTCGTTCAATTGTGAGGTATCATATGGTGGTATGTGTGTAGGAATGCCGCGACAATCTCAAAGTAATGTTCATCTCCCAGTTCAGGAGACTCCCGCACTTCACTTCGTTTTGTTCGGAGCTAAACGTGGGTTGTTTTTGCTTGTTTCATTGCAAGAGATTCCTGCCTGCCGGTTAGCCGCCAAAGGTGGGTTTGCAGCCTCCTTGCTCCGTTGCATTCAGATGACAACAACTGCAAAAAATCATGGTTTTTCGCTATTGACAAACCACCCCTTTTGGTATTATCTTTATACTTCCATTAACCGTTAAAATGCAAACCTTAAAACGAATCACCGGCTGCTTGCAACAAATATTTAGTTATATGCTTGGTATCCAGCGTATTGATACCCCCCCCGTTCGGCAAAATACAAGCATAGGCAGAAACTACATTTGCCGAAGTTTTTGCTTAAACAGAACCACACACCACCTTAGCATCCATCGTTTTTACTTCTTCGTTCAAACTAATTATCTTCTTCAAGCACTAATAAACCACTTTCAAATGCTAATTACCATATTTAAACTCGGCAAAACCAAGTTCATTAAACAGGGCCATCTTGTATGATGCCGTTGCGGGATAGTCATTTAGTTTTTTAACCGGTAGAAAATAAATGCATTAATAACCATTTAAATTCTTAAAAACAAATGAAAAAATTTATTATAAATTTAGTTTCGATTTCAGTTTGTCTAATTTTCATATCAGGAATTACCGCTCAAAGTTGGGATGAAATTAATGTAAATTGGGATGCTGCAAGTGAGTGTACATGTAATGGTACAATTGATTCAGTTTTTCAAATCATTCTTATAATTGATGATATTGCAAATGAAAAGTATGATTTACTTGGGGACGACAATGAAAATTGGGAATCTGGGGCTACCAACAATAGCGATTTTCCGGCTGAAAATATTCAATATTATTGTAATGAACTGAATCATGAAAACACTCCAAACTTTACGATTTATGTCAATGTAAAAATGTATTGTGAAAACCCTGGACAGATTCTAGAATGTAAAGGTAAAGCGACTGTTACTGGAAAATCTTGTTTAAATTTTGCTAATGGATCTGTTACCATACCTTTAATAGAGGTAAAGCCGTAGGTATTTTAATTAATTTCACCAATAGTAGGTTAGAGGTTAAATTACCTACTATTGGTAATTTTGGTGTAATATTGAATCAATGTTTCGTCAGATTAAGATAATAATACTTCTTACTTTTTTATTAAAAATTGGCTATTCACAGAAAGAAGCTAACGTTTGGTTCTTTAGCCATCACTTAGGCCTTGATTTTAATTCTGGTTCCCCTGAACAAATTGAAGGTATATTTCAATCATATGGGGCAGGAGCGAGCATGAGTGATTCTTTGGGCAATTTTCTTTTTGCCACAAATGGTGAGGCTATCTATGACAAAGAAGGTGAAATCATGTTAAACGGAGATAATCTAAAAGGCAGTGCTTTTTCTTCCCAGGGATCAGTCATCGTTCAAAAGCCAGGATCTGACAACTTATATTATGTTTTCACAGTTACAACCGGTCAGGATCCCGTTGCGGCTTATGGCTTATATTATTCGATAGTGGATATGGATCTTAATGGGGGAATGGGTGCTGTAACAAACGAGAAAAACATTTTTTTATCTGATGCCTGGGATGGAGGAGAGAGATTAATCGCTGCCCGACATGCGAATGGGATTGATATCTGGATTATTACCCACAAGATGATTGATCCCGCATATGCTACTTTTTTACTTACAAAAAACGGGGTTAATGAAACTGCTGTCATTGGTGATCTTGAAGTAGTAAGGAATGCAAGTCAAATTAAAGGTCAGTTTAAACTCTCGTACAATAAAAAATATATGGTTTCTGCTTTTCCTGATTATGATGGAGAAAATGATAATGCTGAATTCGAAATACTAACTTTTAATGCCAATACAGGGCAAATTGAAATTCAATATGTCCTTCGCTTTATAGCTGAAGGATTTAGTTTGCCATATCAACCACATGGTGTAGAATTCTCACCCGATTCAAAGTTCCTGTATTTATCACTTTATAATGAGTCTGGAGAACATTTAACAGATATTTTTCAACTTGATATGATGTATATTAACGATTCCGCAGCCTTCTATGATTCACAAATTAAAATTACTACAGGGCCTGGTCTAGGTCTTCAACTTGCCACAGATGGCAAAATTTATGGAACAATCTTCGACGTTTATTCTGATTACGATTTCCTCAGTGTTATTCATGAACCCTGGAAAAATGGAACTGACTGTAACTATGAGGATGACTTTATGTTTATGGGGAATAATAGAGTGACATTTACATTGCAAAATGTTTTACTCGACTATCTCTACCGTTTCGAATGGGAAGGCCGTTGCTCGGCAGAATCCTTTGTATTCCAGTCTAATTTTCAGCCCGATCCGGTTGCCATACAATGGAACTTTAGTGATCCCGGTGCAGGTGCCGATAGTATTTCAACAGAGTTAAATCCTGTCCATTATTTTACCCATTCAGGAGAGTTTGAAGTCAATGTTGTTGTTCAGTATCCAAATGGAAGGATTGAACGCACATCAAGAGTTGTAACGGTTGACCAGTCGCCACAACCCGACCTTGGCCCTGATACATTGATGTGTGCTTTTAGTGAAATCACCCTCAATGCAGGCGAAGAAGAAGGATTCTATTTATGGAGCAATGGCAGTTTCGGACAGAATGCAAGTGAATTGCTGGTTTCCGATACCGGATGGTACTGGGTGGATGTAACCAACGATGTGGATTGCACGGTAAGGGATAGCATTCATGTTGGCTTGTACCCCGTAGTCCTTATCAATGAAGATAATTTAAACATTGTCCCTACCACCTGTGGCGGAAGCAGTGGCAAAATACTTGGCCTTATCGTTACTGGTGAAGAACCCCTTTCCTTTGAGTGGTATAATGCTGATAACAATTTAGTGGGTAGTACTCTAGATATTACAGATCTTCCGGTTGGTAATTACTTTCTGCATATTCTGGATGGAAACGGTTGTACAACCTTTAATGATCCTTACACCATAATAGATGCGGGAGATATTGAAATAACTGATGTGGAAAAAAACAAAACTCATTGCGGGCAAAATATGGGAACAATTACCATTACAGCCAGTTCAGGTTCTTCTGAAGATTTGTTGTATTCGGTTGACAACGGCAACACCTGGCAAAGCGGTAATCCGTTGTTCGAGAACCTGCCATCCGGTAATTACTTTGTCAGGGTAAAAGACCAAAGTGGTTGTGAAGGGGTATATGAAAACAACCCGGTTGTTATCGAAAACATTCCCGGGCCTGAAGTAACAGCTGCAACCACTTCGCCCGAAATTGATTATTTGCAAAATGGGCAGATTGATATCTTAGCTACCATCCCGGAAGGTGATCTTTATTTTTCTGTTGACAATGGAAATACCTTTCAAACCAATAACGGTTTGTTCACCAACCTAAGCGCTGGCACCTATCACTGCATGGTAAAGGATGATTTTGGCTGCGATACCACTTTTATTGTCGAAGTTACAAGAACCATCTCCCAGCTCATCGAAGCCATAGCCGGTGACGATAACACCTGCCTGGGCGATGCAGCGGTTGTACCTCTGGTTTTTAACAATTTTACAGGAGTATCAAAATTCCATGTTTACCTCACTTACGACACTTCCATTTTACATTGTGATGGTTACATCAACATCCATGAAGATCTTGAAGCTGAGTTACAGGTCAGCCTGTTGCCAAACACCGGGGAGGTGATCATCAGCTGGGAAGGAGCTGACCCAATTACCTTACCTGACAATGCAACAATAACAGAATTGGTATTGGGTGCCAAAGGCCAGGGCATATCACCGGTTGACTGGATCGCCACTGGAGGAGAAAGCATTTTTTATAATGAAAATGGGGATGAAATAAGCGTGGATTACCAGCTTGGAAAAGTACGCGTGTTCAGCAGGCCCGATATTGACATGTATGATAAGCTCTCGCCCTGCGAAGGAGAAGACTTCTCCTATTCACCCTGGATTACAGGAGGATCTGGTGAATTTACCTTTGAATGGACAGGACCCGATAATTATTACAACACCTTCAATGACCTGGACTTGCCCAACATTTCCCAACCACAGGCAGGTATTTACACCTTAACCGTTACCGATACGGTAAATTGTGTTGAAAGCAAAAGCGTGGAAATTATGGTTGATGAAAACCCGGTGATTGCATTTGCAGAATACGACACCATTTTCGCTGAACCGGGATTTGTATTGGAAGCCGGAGGCGATTACAATTATTACCTCTGGAACACGGGAGAGAAAACACCCACGATAAGCATCAATAACGAGGGAGTTTATTCAGTTGAAATAGGCACCACGGAAATGTGCTTTGCCAAAGACACAGTTACTATCCTTTGGGGCGGCGAACCCTTTTGGCTGCCTAATGCCTTTTCGCCCAACGGCGATGGGTTGAACGATGAATTTAAACCGGTAGAACGATATGATTATCTCCAGAGTTATCACATATCCATTTACAATCGCTGGGGACAAATGATCTTTGAAACAAACGATATCAACGAAGGATGGGATGGAAACTACAAAGGTCAACCCGCACCCAACGGCACCTACATTTACAAGATTGTCTACAAAACCTATTCTACCGGAGAAGAAACCCAAACCAGGACGGGACATGTTTCTTTGGTGAGATAACAATTCCAAAACAAACAACCTTCGTTTATTTGCGAGGAATCACGCTGAAGGCGCGATGACGCGGCAATCCTGAAGTTATATAATGTTTCATTGCCTGGGATTCCTTCGGTCGCAAGCTCTCTCGGAAATAAACGATATTTTTTGTGTAGGCCATATAATCCAGCCCCTCCAGATCCTTCTCCGACCTGATGAGACAGAAAAGCAGAACATTAATGTTTGAAACTTATTTGTCCCCCTGCTAGGAGGACCTCAGGGGGTGGAAACTATTTTAATCAGGTTGAAGTAACAGTTATCACTACCCTCCTGTCCTGTCTTGGCCCGTCAAACTCACAAAAAAAGATATTTTGCCAGGTAGATAAACCCATTTTTCCATTTATTATCGGAATGGTTTCTGAAGGGCCAACAAGCCCAGCTTTTAAATGTGAATCTCCATTACCATCCTGTTGATCATGCATCCAAACGCCTTTTGGAATCAATTTTTGTAAAAGATCAACCACATCTGTCTGTACTGAATCATCCCAATTTTCCTGGATCATAATGGCTGCAGTGGCACCCTGGGCATATACATTAACAAGTCCTTCAGTTATTTTTGAATCTTTAACTAACTTTTCAACCTCCTTTGTAATGTCGTAAAGCCCTTCCCTGGCATAGGTTTTAAGCGAAATGGTTTGTTGCATATTTAACTCTTTTTGTAAAAATACCAAGAATTGCAACCCTTAAGTAATAAGATTGTCATTAAATTGCACTGAAAGGATACACATTACCGGTAGTTGTGCAGATAGACATACACAAAGAAATAATAGAAAAGAGCAAGAAAGGCAGTAGCAAAGCGCAATACAAGCTTTACCAGTTATATGCCAAAGCAATGTACAACACTTGCTACCGGATGATGAACAGTCAAACCGAAGCAGAGGATATGTTGCAGGAAGCCTTTACCGAAGCTTTTATGAAACTACATACTTTCAGGTACGATTCAACTTTTGGTGCGTGGTTAAAAAGAATTGTTGTGAACAAATGTATTAATGAAATAAAAAGGAGAAAAGCTGATTTGAATTTTGTTGAAGACATACAGGTATTTGGCGAAAGGAAAGAGGAAGAAGACGTAAGCGCCGGCTTAAATGTAAAAGACATCAAAAAGGCGATGGAGCAGTTGCCTGAAGGAAGCCGCATAATCTTTTCCCTTTATCTGCTCGAAGGTTATGACCACCGTGAAATCGCCCAGATACTGAATGTAAGTGAGTCGAATTCAAAGTCACAATACATGCGTGCTAAAAGAAAAGTAAAAGAAATCCTGGAAGGAGGGACTTATGAAAACTGATAAACTGGAAAAATTCATCAATGAAAACCGGGATGATTTTGATGACCTGGTACCTGATCCTGCAATTTGGGATAAGATCCAAAAACGTGAACCTGAAACAGTTTCAGTGAATTGGACAAATATTCTGATGAGGGTGGCTGCAGTTGTTGTGATATTTGTTTCGGGTTACATTTTTATTGATTATTTAACTCATGACGATCAGTCACAGGTATTGGTAAATGAAGAACAAATTGATCCAAATGATGCCGGGATGGTTGAAGAATTGATGGAGGCAGAGTACTATTACACTTCACAGATTGAAGAAAGAAAAGAAGAATTTTATTGCTTAACAGCAAACAATACCGGTTTAAGAGATGACATCAATCTGGAAATGGTTGAACTCGACCAGGTATTCAAAAATTTAAAAGAAGACTTAAAAGATAATGCTGATAACGAAGAAGTCGTTTTTGCGATGATTCAGAATTACAGACTGAAGTTGGAAATCCTGGAAGAAATTTTATCACAATTACGTGCAGCAGAAAAAAATAATGATTGCTATGAAAATGAGAGTATTAATATGTAGTCTGACGATTATGTCTGTGCTGCTTTTGGGGTTTAATTTACGAGCACAGACGATTGAGAAAAGCAGGATCATAAACAAAACATTTTTGGTTAGTCCTGATGCAGAGATCGAAATTGCCAATAAATATGGCAGTATTCATCTTATCCCCTGGAAAAAAGATTCAGTCCGTTTTGAAATTGAGATCATGGTTAGAGGTACAAAGCAGGCCAAAGTGGATAAGTCTTATGATTATATTGAAATCGATTTTAAATCATCTAAATATTACTTGATTGCCCAGACCCTGTTTGCCGGAAAAAGCAGTTTTTGGAGTGATGTATCTGACCTAACAGGGGCTATTTTCAACAGCAGCACTAAAACCAAAATAGATTATAAAGTTTATGTTCCTCAAAAGTCCAAACTCAAGATGGTAAATAAATATGGTAATATTTATACAACAGATCACCTTGGACCAATTGAAATTGAACTTTCAAATGGAAATTTAAAGGCGCATCACTTTTATGGAAAGACGAAAATTAAAACAGAGTTCGCTGATTCTGATATCAAAAAAATTGATAACGGACAATTAAATATTAATTATGGTGAATTTCACCTGGAAGAAGCTGGTAATATTGAAATAGAAAGTAAATCTGCAAAAATATCTATAAACACAAGTGAGCAATTAATACTGAATTCAAAAAGAGATAAAATTTATTTACAAAATGTTGGCAGTATTTCGGGCACAACTTATTTCTCGCTGGTGGAGGCAGATCAATTAGGCAATAAACTTGGATTGAGTACGAAATACGGAGATATTGACATCAAAAGTTTTTCGGATGAAATGGAATCGTTTAATTTAAAATCTGTGAATACAGATGTCACGCTTCATTTTCCTGATGAGAAACAGTATCAAATGGATATAGTGGTCGACGAAAAGACTGCTGTAATGTATTCTGCCGAGATTAAAAATATAAGCTCAAAAGAACTTGGAGGTGAAGAAAAACTAATCCAGGTAAAATGTAAAGTTGGTTCCGAGAATAATATCCTGGTGCCTCTGGAT
>Ga0316201_10001421_pt1 | contig 16053 bp, 17 predicted proteins | sample CS6wburrow_MG_FD_204516 | JGI IMG/M metagenome (GOLD analysis project Ga0316201, IMG submission 204516) | Coastal sediment microbial communities from Delaware Bay, Delaware, United States - CS-6 worm burrow | ecosystem: Environmental > Aquatic > Marine > Coastal > Sediment | place: USA... | reverse complement strand
CCTTTTTCTGGGGCGGTACCTTTGTCGCCGGACGTTTCCTGGCCGGCAACGCGCACCCGGTGTCCGCGGCCTTTTTTCGTTTTGCGATCGCTTCGGCTTGCCTGCTGCTGGCGGTCTGGAAGACCGAGGGCCGGCTGCACAAGCTGAATGCCCGGCAGGCTCTGGCGGTTGCGGCGCTCGGCCTGACCGGTGTGTTTGCCTACAACCTGTTCTTCTTCAACGGCCTGACCCTGATCGGCGCCGCCCGTGCCGCGCTGATCATCGCCCTGAATCCGGTCGCCATCACCCTCTGCTCGGCACTGATCTACCGTGAAGCCCTACCGCTGAGCCGGCTGGTCGGCATTCCTCTTTCAGTGGTCGGTGCACTGGTCGTAATTACCCGGGGGCACCCGCTGCAGATCTTGAGCGGCGGTATCGGCCGCGGCGAACTGTTGATCTTCGGCTGCGTGCTGTCCTGGACGCTCTACTCGGTGATCGGCAAGACGGCGATGCGCGGGCTCTCGCCGCTGGCGGCGGTCTGCTGGTCTGCGATTGCCGGGACGCTGCTGCTGTCGATTCCGGCGCTATCCTATGGCAGCCTGTCGGAAGCGAGGCACTTCTCCTGGATGGTCTGGCTCAGCATCGGCTACCTTGGCCTGTTCGGCACCGTGGTCGGCTTCCTCTGGTATTTCGAAGGGATTCAGAAAATCGGCCCGTCGCGTGCCGCCGTGTTCATCAACTTCGTACCGGTCAACGGCGTGCTCCTGGCGACACTGCTGCTCGGTGAACCGCTCGATATCTCCCTGCTCGGCGGCGGACTCCTGGTGGTCTGCGGTGCCTACCTGGCCAATGCGCCGAAACCGCTCTTCTGGCGATCAAGTTAAATTCGGGACACTTTGATGAAAGGGCCCCTTTCAATTGTCCCGTCTATCGCACTGTCGCCGAAACCTGCTAAAATTCAATGGCACGATTGATTACCTCACGACAGAGAGAAGCGCCATGTACAAGATCGTTACCCATCCCGGCAGTTCGCATAAGGACGATTTCCTGGCAACCTGTGTGTTGCTCGCCAAGCTCGGCGACGCCGAAGTTTATCGGCGCGAAGCGACCGATGCGGACCTGGCCGATCTGAACACCTACGTGGTAGACGTCGGTTTTGAATATGCCCCCGAGCGCCGTAACTTCGACCACCACCAGGATTGCTCGCTGCCCTGCGCCTTTCACCTGGTCATGCAGCACCTGGGCCTGCATGATGCCGCGATGCAGATCTTTGCCTGGTATCCGCACATGAGCATGATGGATGTGCGCGGGCCGCACCGCACGGCCGACCACCTCGGCGTCGATACCAGCGTACTGTTTGCCTCCTCGTCGCCGATCGACGGTTATATCCTGTCGATCTTTTCCGGTGTCGCGTCGCTGGAACGCGAGGACCCTCTTTATCTCCTGATGAAGGCGCTCGGCCAGGACATGATCGACCTGGTCGAGCGCAAGACGAAGCGTCTCGAGCGGCTCAAGGCAGAGGCCAGGGTGGTTCCGGTCAGACATCTGAAAACGGTCTTCAGCGACATCAACGATGACCCGAAACTGGCTATGGAGCTGTATCTGCGGTTTCTTGATGATGATCTGGTGGTGATGAGCATCACTCCCTCAAATCGCGGTGAAGGCTGGGAATTCCTGCGGCTTGGCGACAACACGATCGTCGACTTTCGGGCGATCGCCGATGATCCGGAGGTGCACTTTGTCCATACCAGTGGTTTCCTGGCCAAAACCCGTACCCGCTTGCCGATGCAACGGGCCGTCGAACTGGCCTGCCGGGCCATCGCCGGGGAGATGTAAAGATAAAGGATTCTTTGACCCAGGTCCGGCGTTATCTTGACAGCCGCTCCAGGTCAACTAAAGTTGGAACTCCAGACGACTGACCTGTTCCAGTGAGGAGCTCATGAACGTATTCGATTTTGCGATGGAGATGGAAGACAACGGCTATGTTTATTACTCAAACCTGGCAAGAACGGCCACACTTCCGGGACTGAAGACGATTTTCAGCAGTCTCGCCGAGGATGAGCGCAAACATTTCAAACTGTTCCGCGAACTCAAGGCTGGCAACGATGAGTTGACCATGGCCGAAACAGAAACGCTCGTGACAGCGAAAAACGTCTTCTCGCTGCTCCCCAGGAGTGAGGACCTCAGCGAAATCTCCGGGGTCCTGCCGGCTTACAAGCATGCCATGCAGCTTGAAGCCGACAGCTTCCGATTCTACGAGGAGGCTGCTGAAAAGGAGAACGACCCCAAAGTCAAGGCGTTGCTGCTGAAGATCGCCGGCGAGGAGCATCAGCACTTCAACATCCTCGAGAACCTCTACAATTTCGTCAATGCCCCCAATCAGCACCTCGAGTGGGGAGAGTTCAGCAATCTCGGCGAATTCCGCCAGTACGGCCGGGATATCGATATCTAGCTGAATCCGGGCCGTCTCCTTAAAAGGGGGGTGCCATGACCGGCAAATCCTTTTCCGTCCGGATCTTCCTCCAGGACGGTCACGCCAACGGCGTCAGAATTGTCTCCCGGTCGAAGTGGTCCGGCCGCGGCCTGGTGATCCCCCGAGTTTGCCTTGCCGAAGAGCTGGGACGTGCAGAGCTTAGCGCTCCCGGAGTCTACCTGTTGACCGAAACCGGTGTCGGTGCGGACCGGCCGACTCTGTTTATCGGCGCCGCCGACCCGGTCTGCGACGGGCTGGCACGATACGCCACGGAGGACCAATCCTGGTCGACGGCGGTGGTCTTCACCTGCAAGGAGAACAACCTCGATTCCGCTCAGTTCCATTCGATTGCAGCGCGTCTGCTGCAGCAGGCACGAACCGCCGATAAGGCCGAGATCGCTAACCCGGGTTGTTGTGAACAACGTTATTTGAGCGATGTGGACAGTGCTGCTGCGGGAAACTTCCTCGACCATATGCTGGGGCTTTATCCGTTGCTCGGTGTGACGGTTTTTGCCTGAAAACTTGACTCTTTTTGTCGAGTATTGTACACCTAATATTAAATGTTTACCAAAACGGGTTCCCGTCTTTGTACTTTAAGGGCCTGCCGCCAAAGAAAGCGTTGCAAAAATGACCCGGGTCGCGATTCCCAACGAGAACAGCCCGAAAGACCAGCGCACGGCAATGATTCCGGTCAATCTCGGCAAGTTGGTGCGCGCCGGAGCCGAAGTGCAGGTGGAGGCCGGGCTCGGCGCGGGTTGCGGCTACTCTGACGAGCAATACCGTGAAGCCGGAGCCGGGGTGATTGGGGACCGCAGAGAAATGTTCGAATCGGCCGATCTGATCCTGCGACTGAACAGGCCGACCTTCGACGAGGTCGCGCAGCTGAAACAGGGCGCGGTGCATGTCAGCTATCTCGATCCGTTCAACGAGCGTGGCCTGGTCGAGGCGCTGCGTGACCGGCAGGTGAGCGCGGTCAGCATGGAGATGATCCCGCGCACCAGTCGCGCCCAGAAGATGGACGCCCTGAGCTCCCAGGCGAGCCTCGCCGGCTATGTCATGGTGATCCAGGCCGCCAACCGGCTGAACCGGATCCTGCCGATGATGATGACCCCGTCGGGGACGATCAAGCCGGCGAGAGTGTTTGTCATCGGCGCCGGAGTCGCCGGGCTGCAGGCGATCGCCACGGCCAGGCGTCTCGGTGCCCGGGTCACGGCGTTTGATACCCGCGCGGTGGTCGCCGAGCAGGTCGAATCGCTGGGCGCGAGCTTCCTCAAGATCGAGCTGGGCGAGACCGGCCAGACCGAGGACGGTTATGCCCGCCAGTTGACTCCGGAGCAGCTGGCCCTACAGCAGCAAGGGCAGGCTGAAGAGATCGCCCGCTCCGATATCGTGATTACCACGGCCCAACTGTTCGGCCGCAAGCCGCCGCTGCTGGTCACTGCCGATACGGTCCGGGGGATGCAGCCGGGCAGCGTGATCGTCGACATGGCCGCAGAGAGCGGCGGCAACGTTGCAGGTTCGGTTGCCGGCGAGGTGGTTGAACGCGACGGCGTGACGATCATCGGCAGCGGCAACTGGTCCGGCCAGGTCTGCCGCGATGCCAGCAACATGTACTCCAACAACCTGTTCAACCTGGTCGATGAATACTGGGATGCTGGGCAGCAGCAGCTCACTCTCGATCTGGCGGACGAAATTTTGCTTGGCTGCCTGATCACTCACGCCGGGCAGATCGTCAATCCCACCATCAAGCAACAATACGCCTGAAGGAACAACCATGGACCTGGTCTATCTCTCATTCATATTAATCCTGTCGGTCTTCCTCGGTTTCGAATTAATCGGCAAGGTCCCGGCCACCCTGCACACCCCGCTGATGTCCGGGGCCAATGCGATCTCCGGCATCACTCTGGTCGGGGCACTGGTCGGTGCCGGCGGCGGGGGCTCGACGTTGACGATTGTGCTCGGCACCATGGCCGTTGTGTTTGCAACGATCAACGTGGTCGGCGGCTACCTGGTCACCGACCGGATGCTGGCGATGTTCAAGAAGCGGGACAAGGTTAAGTAATGTCGATGAACCTGCTGATCAACCTGTCCTATACGGCGGCCGCGGTCCTGTTTATCCTCGGCCTGAAGTTTCTCGGCAGTCCGGCCACGGCCCGTCGCGGCAATACCCTCTCCGCGCTGGGGATGCTGCTGGCGGTGGTGGTGACCCTGCTCGACCAGGCGATCATCGACTACCGCTGGATTCTGCTGGGGATCATGATCGGCGGTGTGATCGGCACCCTCGCCGCGCGGCTGGTGGCGATGACCGCCATGCCCGAGATGGTCGCACTTTTCAACGGTTTTGGCGGCCTCGCCAGCCTGCTGGTCGGCTGGGTGGCCCTGGCGCAGTCCGGGCTGAACAGCTTTTTATTGCTGACCATCTTCCTGTCGATATTGATCGGCGGGGTGACCTTTACCGGCAGCCTGGTCGCCTGGGGCAAACTCAGCGAGAAGCTCCCCGGCAAGCCGATCCTGTTTCGCAACCAGAGCCTGGTCAACGCCGGACTGCTGCTGGCGGACTTCGCCTGCGGCGCGCTGTTCGTGTTCTACCCCGAGCAGCCTTTCTGGCTCTTCCTGGCGGTGGTGCTCTCGACAACCCTCGGTGTCATGACCGTGATCCCGATCGGCGGCGCCGACATGCCGGTGATCATTTCGTTGCTCAACAGCTACTCGGGGCTTGCGGCCTGCGCGGCCGGCTTCGCCATCCACAACAACATCCTGATCGTCGCCGGTTCGCTGGTCGGGGCGAGCGGCATCATTTTGACCAACATCATGTGCAAGGCGATGAACCGGACCCTTGGCAACGTGCTTTTTTCTGGGTTCGGTGCCGCTGGTGGTACCACGGGCAAGATCGAGGGGGAGGTCACGGCGCTGACCACCGAGGATGCCTACTATGTGCTCGAGGCGGCCCAGAGCGTGGTGGTGATCCCCGGCTACGGCATGGCCGTGGCCCAGGCCCAGCACGTCGTCAAGGAACTGCAGCTACTGCTCGAGAAGAACGGTTGTGAAGTGGTGTATGCGATCCACCCGGTGGCCGGCCGCATGCCGGGACACATGAACGTTTTGCTCGCCGAAGCGGATGTGCCCTACGACCTGCTGCTGGAGATGGACGAGGTCAATCCGCGCATGGAGAACTTCGACGTGGCGATCGTTATCGGCGCCAACGACGTGGTCAACCCTGCCGCCCGCGAAACACCGGGCAGTCCGATCTACGGCATGCCGATCATCAACGCCGACTACGCCCGTACCGTGTTCGTCCTGAAGCGGTCGATGGCCTCAGGTTTCGCCGGACTCGACAACCCGCTCTTTTACCGCAAGAACACCCGGATGATCTTCGGCGATGCCAAGGAGACGCTTGGCAAGCTGGTCCGCGAGCTCTCCACCTGAACCGTAAAGGGGCGCTCAGGCGAGTGCCCTTGATATTCAACCCCAGAGATTTTCAGTACCGTTTGGTCAGGACCGCCCGGTTGTTGAACTGCCGGTTTTTCAGGTGACACGCCAGGCATGCCGCGCGGCAGGTATGATCTTTTACAAATTGGCTGCGGTGCTTATCTCGGGTAGGCTTAAAGTGACAACCTGTTGTGACAGGAGAAACCAGCTATATGAAAGCTCGCAAAAATACCAGATGCCTTTTGGCGCTGCTCATCTGCTTGCTGGTCCTGCCGGTGCCGGTCCAGGCTGAACCAGTCCCTGGCGGTCAGACGTTGATGCAGACTCTCCAGCAGGGCGGCTACAACCTGTATTTCCGTCACGAAGCGACTGACTGGTCACAATATGACAGCGTTGACCATGACAATGATTGGCTGAGTTGCGACGGCAGTAAAATTCGCCAGCTGTCCGCAGCTGGGCGAGAGCGAGCGAGACGAACCGGCGAGTTTATCCGAAGCCTGGATATTCCCGTCAGCGAGGTTGTGGCCAGTCCTTATTGCCGGACCATGGAAACCGCGGCTCTGCTCGGCTTAGGCGCTGTTCAAGCAACCAATGATGTGATTAACCTGCGGGTCGCGGAGTTCTTCGGGGGGCGCCAGGCGGTCATTCAAACTGCACGTCAACTGCTCGCCCGGCCACCAGTTCCCGGTTCCAACCGGGTTATCGTCGCCCACGGCAATGTGGCCCGGGAGGCGACTCCGGTTTATCCGGGAGAAGGTGAAATGGTCGTTTTCAGACCAGGCGGCAATGGTCTGTTCACCTTTGTCGGACGGGTCGCCCCGAACCAGTGGCTCGAGTTCGATCAGACGCATTGAGAATCTGCGTGTTACTGCAGAAGAAAGCGGACAATGCGGTCGTTTCCGGAATCCGATATCCAGACCCGATTGCCAAGCACCTCCACCCCTTCGGGAGTGGTAAACTCATAATCTCCGCGCGCGGCCTTGCCGCTGCCAAGTTGCAGCCTGAGAGTCCCGTCAACGCCGATAAATTTGACCGAATGCGTGTACTTGTCAGCGGCGATCAATGTGCCGTCTTGCATGGTATCGAGGTAGCGCACACCGCGAAAATGATACTTCTCGCGGGGCAATACGTCCTTGATAACGAGTTCCGGCGAGAGCCGCAGGATGCGGTCGTTGCCTGCATCAGCCAACCAGAGATCACCGTTGGCCGCCAACTCCAGATCATGGGGAGATGAAAGACCGGTTAATTCTCCGACTTTTTCCCCCCGTTGAAAAGCGACGACATTACCGGACCAGGCCCCGGCAACGTAGATCCGGCCGTTCGGATGGGCAAGGACCCCCTCAGGGCCACGGATTGATTCTCCCAATTCACCGATCAGGGTCGCCTGCATGTTGTGCATGCGGTAAATCGTCACACGGTTGTTGTGCGTATCGGCAACATACGCCAGGCCGTTTTTATCGAAATCAATGTCATGCGTGCCTGCCTGGTGATCTGCACCGAATTGTCCGACCAGTTCTAAAGAGTCGGGGTCAAGCATGGCCACCCGGTTATTGCCGACATCCGACACCAGCAGAAGTTGACCGTCAGGTGAGAGTTTCAGATCGTGCGGATTGCTGAGTGCGACGCGACTTTCCTGCTCGAAAACCGCCTGCAGGGGTCGAGCGGAAACAGCCGTCGATGAAAGACTGACCATGACCAAGAGCAAGAGAAGTCTTTGCATGCTGTCTAATCCTTGTATTGACTGCTTTGTTGAGTGTTTTTTACTTACTCGATGATCGCTTCTGACAACATATTAGCATAACCGGTTCATGTCGTGCTTGTGGCCGTGCACTTGAAACGAGCGCCCGGGCGAGGAAAAGGCCTGGTTCCCGGCAGAGGTCTCCGGGACGCTGCTGAATGGCAAAATTATGGCCACCTGGTTTCAATCCCAGGCGGCCCAGAACATCGGAGTGCCTCGCCTTAATCTTAAGTTGTCTGCCGTCTGGTCGTGTTTAACCGAACAGTTTGCTGGCAAGGTAGGCAAGCGCCGGCCAGGCGACCAGGACGGTTGTAATGAAGGCGAAGATGCCAAGCAAGGCAATCACGAGTACCATATAATTGGTTTTTACTAGGTCCATGAAGCGATGTTGTGTTTTCATGACGACCACCTTTCTCGCCTTGTCTGAACTTATCTACCCTGTGTTCACATTGTATAATTAGATAACGCTAATATCAAAAGGTGGCAATAAATATATAAAAGCACCTCCGGACTTGCCGGAGATTCTTTCCAGCCCTGCCGTTTGCCACATATACCGGGATTGCCGTCAAGGGCCGCGCATCGGTTATCGCGCCAGGCGCGGTATGCGCTGTACCGCCAGCAGGGAAACCAGGCTGAGCAGGGCTCCGGCGACAAACGGGATGCGGTAATCGATCATCCAGAGGGCACCGCCGATCGCCGGCATGACCACTGCGGCGATGTGGTTGATGGTGAAGCCGACCGCCATGCTTGGCGCAATATCTGCCGGCTCTGCGACCTTCTGGAAATAGGTGCGGATGGCGATGGCAAAGTTGAACAGGATGTGGTCGAGGATGTACATCGCGACCACCAGAAGCTTCGAGTCGGTAAAGGCATAGACCAAGAACACGCCGATCAGTCCGCTATATTCGATAGACAGAATCCAGCGCTCGCCGAAGCGGACGATCGCCCGGCCGATTGCCGGGCTTAGTACGAAATTGACGGCGTTGTTGACGACGAACAACAGAGTGATTTCGGTGACCGTGAAGTGGAAAACCTTGACCAGCAGGTAGACGGAGAAGGCCATGAAAATCTGCCGCCTGGCCCCGGCCATGAAAGTCAGGAAGTAATACAAGGAGTACCTGCGCCGGAAGATCATCTTGCGGTGCTGCGGCGCCACCTGCTGGTGGGTCGGGTCCTGCAGCAGCCCCCAGATGCCGGCGGCCACAACCAGGCCGCCGATCGCCAGGAACATGACCTTGTAACTGAACACCAGTCCCATCAGATAAAGCAGCAGGCCGACGACGATGCTGGTCGCCGCGGCGAGGCTGCGCAGCCGACCGAAGATCAACGGAGAGGTCGCGGTGCTGAAATACTGCAGGGTCAGTGACTGGTTGGTGGTTTCGTAATAATGAAAGCCGAAGCTCATGATCAGCGTGGTGAAGATCAGGCCGGAAAAGCTCGGCAAGAGCCCGGTCAGTCCAGTGCCGATGCCGAGAAACACGATCGATAGGGCCGAGAGCCGGTGTTCCCTGATGACCAGCATGACGAACACCGCCAGCAGGGCCAGGAACCCCGGGACCTCCCGCACCGAGCCGATGATTCCGACCTGCAGGCCGTCGAGGCCGGCGACCTCCACGGCGAAGTTGTTGAACAGGATCATCCAGCACTGCAGTCCGACTACTGAGGCGGCTGTCTGAACAATCAGGAAACGCAGCATGGGGCGCTGTTCGCTTGTCACCATCCAGGGAGCCTTTGTCGATCTGGGGAGCACTTCCGCGGTTGTCCCTCGATGGCTATTTGCGTCGCTGTGGAGTTCGCGGCGTCTTGCCGGGAGGGCGTTTCGCTGCCGGCCCTTCGGACTGTTTCGGTCGCGCCGCGGTGACGCTGATGCAGCGGTCGATCAGGTAGGTGCCGTCCAGTGAGAGCGCATCCTTGGCCTGGGCCGGGGTTGCCATACGGATGAAGGCTGAGCCTTTGAAGAGTCCGGACTTCGGGTCCTTGACCATGTGCACCGAGTTCACCGTACCGAACAGGACGAACAGTTTGCGCAGATCCTCTTCTTCGGCGGAGAAGGAAATTTCCGAGATGTAGAGTTCTCTGCCACTAACCGGGGTCTTCATGGTCGCAACCTTTCACGGTGCAGGACACCCGGCATCCGGGAGTCAGTACGGGTCAAGCCGGAGGGACACTCTCGACCCGGTTCCGTCCGTTGCGCTTGGCGGAGTACATGGCGGCATCGGCCAGGTGGATCAGGTCTGTAATCGTGGTGATTTTTTCATGTGGCATCACTGCGACGCCGATACTTACGCTGATCCTCAGCTTGCTCAGCGGGCCGGTAAACTCGATATCCTGGATGCTCTGGCGCAGCCGTTCGGCGACCAGATTCGCTCCTTTGAGCGAGGTCTCCGGCAGGAGCAGGGCGAATTCCTCGCCGCCGAAACGGGCCGCTGAATCATACTGGCGTAGCGCCGCCTTTATCTCCCAGGCGGTGGATTGCAGGACCTTGTCGCCAAGCTGGTGGCCGTAGGTGTCGTTGACCTGTTTGAAGTGGTCGAGGTCGACCATCAGCAGGGAAAACGGACTGCCGACCCGGCTGCTGCGGTCAAACTCGGCCTCAAGGGTGGCCATCATGTGCCGGCGGTTGTGCAGTTCGGTCAGTGGGTCAGTCTGAGCCAGTTTCTGCAGCAGCTGGTTTTTCTCTTTGAGGTTGTCCTGCAGGGCCTTGATCTTCAGGTGAACCTTGACCCGGGCCAGTAACTCTTCAGGGCTGAACGGCTTGGTCAGATAGTCGCTGGCGCCCTGTTCGAGAGCCTTGACCTTGGTTGCCATCACGTCATGACTGGTCAGCAGCAGGATCGGAATGTCTTGCAGCTCCTTGCGGGCGCTGACCATGGCCAGGAACTTGAAGCCATCCATGCCCGGCATTTCGACATCGCACAAAACGATGTCGATCTTTTTATTGATCAGGATTTTCAGCCCCTCGAGACCGTTGCCGGCCTCAAAGTAGTCGTTGAAAAGGTCGGTGCCGTGGAGGGTGTCGAGAATCTGCTGACGGACCGACTTGGTATCATCAATGATCAGGATTGCATTGCCCATCCAACCACCTCTTCGCAATAACGAAAGCAACCTTGCTGATTCCAAGATAGCCGTGTTTGTCGTTCGCGTCCAGACTGATTAAACTTTTTGTTGAATTATCACCCGGGATTGCGCACACTTGATCGGGGGCCGTTCGCCGGTTTCTGTTCTGGACCGGCCAGGAAGAAAACGGCAGACGAATTGATACTCTTTGAAAGTTTAAGGGACCGTTTATGAAAATCGCCATATTGGGGCTTGCCCAGACGGGCAAGAAAACTCTCTTCACCCTGTTGACCGGTCGACCCGTGCCGGCCACCCGCAAAGCCGGAGAGGCGATCGAGGGCGTGGCCTCGATCCGCGACAGCCGGGTGGACGCCCTGAGCGACCTTTACCGACCGAAGAAAACCACCTATGCCGAAAACCAGTTCGTGCTCTGCCCCGATGTCAGCGACAGCGGCAGCACCTCGCGACTCTGGATGGATCCGGCACGACGCTGTGATCTGCTCTGCCTGCTGGTTCGGGCCTTCGATTCGCCGGATGTCTTCCACCCCTCCGGCTCGGTTGACCCGGAACGCGACCGGGCGTTGATTGAATCGGAACTGCTGCTGGCCGACATGCAGCTGGTGGAGACCCGTCTGCAGCGCCTTGCCAAGGAGAAGAAGGGCGGTCAGACCCAGGTTCAGGTCCTGGAGGAGGAGATTCTGAACCGCTTCAGCGCGGTCCTGGAGGAGGAGAAGTTCCTCTCCACGGTGCAGCTCGAGCCCAATGAGGAGCAGGTGATCAAGAGCCTCGACCTGGTGACCCGGACACCGCTGATTTACGCCTACAACGTCTCCGAGGATGAGATCGGCAAGGATTTCGGTGCCGACGTGTTCACCATCTCCTGCGAGATCGAGAGTGAGATCGCCGGCATTGAAGACGAGGCGGAGCGTCTCGAGTTCATGACCGAGTTGGGGATTACCGAGCCGAGCCTCGACCGCATCAATGCCGCCCTGTACGACGCGCTGGGCCTGATGAGCTTCTACACCACCGGCGAGGACGAGTGCCGCGCCTGGACGATCCGCAAGGGTTCCACCGCACCGGTGGCCGGCGGCAAGATCCACAGCGATATCGAGCGCGGCTTCATCCGCGTCGAAGTAATGAAATTCGACGACCTGATGGCTGCCGGGTCCGAGCAGAAGGTCAAACAGGTGGGCAAGATGCAGCTCAACGGCAAGGATTATGTGATCGAAGACGGTGACATCTGCCACTTCCTGTTCAATGTCTGAAAAACTTCAAGGAGCTTGACGATGAAGATCACCAACCTGCAGCAGTGTGAAAGTGGTGTCGTGAATATGGACGGCGCATCGGGAGCGAGCCGCCAGGTGCCGATCGGCAAAGCCGATGGTGCGCCGAACTTCTCGATCCGGGTCTTTACCCTGGAGCCGGGCGGACACACGCCCCACCACCAGCATCAGAGCGAGCACCTCAACTACATCCTCGAAGGCAGCGGCGTGGCCCTGGAAGGGGACACCCCGAGACCAATCCAGGCCGGTGATTTCGTGCTGGTCAAACCAAACGAAAAGCACCAGTACCGCAACACCGGTGACCGCCCGTTGGTCTTCATGTGCATGGTCCCAAGCCGGTACGAATGAGGTCTTGCCGAGGTCGTATGTCGGGGCAGACTGAAAAAAGAGTTTTCCCCCAGCGGATCTTTAATCCGGTTTTTTCTCCGGATCCAAAAACGGCTTGAGCAGGTCGAGCGGCAGCGGGAAGATGATCGTCGAGTTCTTCTCGGTGGCGATTTCGGTCAGCGTCTGTAAAAAGCGCAGCTGCAGGGCGCCGCTCTCTTTCGAGATGACCCCGGCGGCGTCGGCAAGTTTCTGCGAAGCCTGAAATTCCCCTTCGGCATGGATCACCTTGGCGCGCCGTTCACGTTCGGCTTCGGCCTGACGGGCCATGGCCCGCTGCATCTCCTGCGGCAGGTCGACATGCTTGATCTCGACGTTGGAGATCTTCACCCCCCATGGATCGGTTTGCCGGTCGAGGATTTCCTGCAAACGCTGGTTGATTTGGTCCCGGTGCGAGAGCAGTTCGTCGAGTTCGGCCTGGCCGAGGACGCTGCGCAACGAGGTCTGGGCCAGCTGGCTGGTGGCGTAGAGGTAGTCCTCGACCTCGATCAGCGCCTTCTCCGGCTCGACGACGCGGAAATAGAGCACCGCGTTGACCTTGACCGAAACGTTGTCCTTGGTGATCACGTCCTGCGGTGGTACGTCCATGGCCACGGTGCGCAGGCTGACCTTGACGATCTTGTCGACCACCGGGATCACGAAGCGCAGGCCGGGCCCCTTGACCATGGCAAAACGGCCGAGACGGAAGACCACGCCGCGCTGGTACTCGTAAAGGACGCGGACCGCGCTGCCAATGATGGCGAAGATCAGCACCAGGATGACCAGCCAGCCAATCAGTTCAGTCGGAATCATGATGTTCCTCCTTTGCTGCAGGAGCTGCTTCCGGTTCGACGGCGCGGACCAGCAGCTTCAGGTTCGGTTCGGCACGCACGACCTCGATCTCGCAGCCCTCGTCAATCCTTGCTTCGGTGCGGGCATCCCAGTATTCGCCGTGCAGGAAGACCCGGCCGCGGGGGTTCAGTGTGGTGACGGCGGTGCCGTGCTCGCCGATCATCCCTTCGAGACCCGAGAAAAAGTGGGTTTTCTGAACGCGCACCACAAAATACAGTACCAGGCTGATGAAGCCGCCGCAGACCGCTACAGTCGCCGCAATCACCGCTCTGGAAATCTGCAGGTAGGGCTGCGGGCTTTCGATCAGGATCAGTGAGCCAAAGGTCAGGGCGATCAGGCCGCCGACCGTGAGCATGCCGAAAGAGACCACCTTGACCTCGAGGATGAAGAGAACGATGGCGAGCAGGATCAGCAGCACGCCGACGTAATTGACCGGCAGGGTCTGCAGGCCGAGGAAGGCGAGCAGCAGGGCAAGGGCACCGATCGCGCCGGGCAGAATCACCCCGGGTTGGGAGATCTCGAAGAAAATCCCGAGGATGCCGAGCATCAGCAGCATGTAGGCGACATTCGGGCTGCTGATGGTATTGAGAATCTCCTGGCGCCAGGTCATCTCGGCGTAGCTCACGGCCGCGCCGGTGGTGTCGAGGGTCAGGGCCTGGCCGTTGCGCAGGTAGGTGCGGCCATCCAGCGCTGCGAGCAGGGCTACCTGATCGGCGGCAACCAGGTCGATAACCTTGAGTTCAAGCGCCTCTCGGGCCGCGGTGGAGATCGACTCGCGGACGATCTGCTCCGCCCAGTCGCGGTTGCGGCCGCGCTGGTCGGCGATGCTGCGGGCGTAGGCCACCGCGTCGTTGACCACCTTTTCCATCATCGTCTGGTCCTGCGCACTATCGCCCGAGCCGCCGACACCGATCGCGACCGGGTGCGCAGCACCGATGTTGGTGCCCGGGGCCATCGCGGCGAAATCCGCAGCGAGCGTGATCAGGGCGCCGGCCGATGCGGCCCGGGCGCCGGAGGGAGAGACATAGACGATCACCGGCAGGCGCGAGCCGAGGATCTTCTGGATGATGGTGCGCATTGCGCTGTCAAGTCCGCCAGGCGTGTCAATTTCGATCATGAAGGCCCGCGCGTTGCCGGCGTTGGCGGCGTCCAGTTCGGCAGTGATGAAGTCGGCGACCACCGGGTTGATCACCCCGGCCACCCGCACCGCCTGCACCTGTGCTGCGGAGCCGTCGGCGCAGAGCAACGCCCGCGGGCCGGACAGTAGCAGAACAAGCAAAACACTGAAGAACAAGTACCTGATCATACTCCTATCATATCAAGGGTCGGCAACCTGTCAAAAAAGCTGAAGCGTCCGGCTAAGGCCGGAGTTCCGGCCCGATCGATTCAGGAGAGGCTGGACAGCCGGCACGTTTAACCGGTATCCTTGAAAAAGTTGCTTTCGCCCGCTCCGTTTACCCCAACCAAAAGGCAAGCTTATGACTGCAATCGATCAAGCCCTCGAGGCCCTGCGGGCCAACCCCGACGACCACAAGGCCCAGTCCGGTTTCTATGACCTGTTCCTCAATATGAGTTTCTTTGTCCCCACCATCAACGAGACGGTTGATTCGGATGGCGAGGGTGGCAAGGAACAGATCGAGGTGCCGTTGATCGTCGAAGCCGACGGTATCGACTACCTGGTCTTTTTTGATCAGCAGGAGCGACTCAACGAATGGGCCGAGGAAGAGGTCCCCTGCCTGCAGCTGCCGGGGCATGTTCTGGTGGAGATGACTCCAGACAAGCTGCATTGGGCGATGAATATCGGTACGCAATACAACAAGCAGTTTGCCCCGGACGAAATCGCCTGGCTCAAGGATGTGGTGACGCGGTGCAAGGCGGAAGAGCTTCATTAGGCGAGGGGTGTAAGGAACTGAGGCGCGAAGTGTGAGCTGCGAGCAAGCCAATACTTTTTTGGCCACAGATCCAATCTGATCACATCTGATTATCAAGGACAAAAAAAACTGAATGAACAGGGATGAAGGGGATGAATAAAAAAGCGCCAGGACCTTGAGGTCCTGGCGCTTTAATTCTTACGCGTCCCTCGTACCGCGTCCCGTCTCCTTAAAACAACAGTGACGAAACGGCCCATGTGGCGACCCTGACTCGGCTGCTTTACTCGACAGCCTGCTGCGTCTGCTCCCTTTTAAAAGAGTTCCGCGGCGTGATTCAGGTCCTGTCCGGGCCGTCTGGCTGTGTCCCTACACCATCGTTCACCCGCAGGTTTTTGACGCGCTGCATAGTGGCTTATTTCGTCACTGTTTGAGTTAAAGCTTACCGGCTGGTCGGGCGCTGTCAATGCGACTAAAAAATTATAATTTCGGGTATTTTGCTCATGAAAAATCACCCAAAAAAATTAGTTAGCGGTTTTGCCCGTAACCCACCGGAAACACGAGAAAGCAGGCTCCAAGCTTAACGCCACCGCTCACCGTCCCATTGGCAAATCGTAAAAAGCCCCGGACGGGTGCTGGTGATCGCTAAAGACTGCTCTGCGTCGCTGAGGTAGATGGCGCCGGGGCCCATGGCGCTGAAACCGTGCTGGTCGAACTTGATGCATGGGCGGTCGTTGCACGGTGGATAATCGGGGCTTGAAAAAGAGATGGCATCCCCCGGTGGCGTACTGATATTGCTGCAGGCCCGGCGATTGATCCCGGGCGCCCAACCGTAGGTCACTCCGGGCGGCAAACTGGTCTGCCACAGCCGGCCCGATTCGCCGTTCTCTGCAAAGCCATTACCGTTGTGGTCCCGCCAGCTGTAAGCGGCATAGCTCTGCGTCTCCTGTTCAAATACCAGGAAATGTCGCCGGGCCACCAGCGCCCCGTTGTTCATGGTCAGGTTGCCGG
>Ga0316201_10001420_pt1 | contig 16060 bp, 9 predicted proteins | sample CS6wburrow_MG_FD_204516 | JGI IMG/M metagenome (GOLD analysis project Ga0316201, IMG submission 204516) | Coastal sediment microbial communities from Delaware Bay, Delaware, United States - CS-6 worm burrow | ecosystem: Environmental > Aquatic > Marine > Coastal > Sediment | place: USA: Delaware... | reverse complement strand
GCCTTTTCTTGTTCCGAACATGGCTTTCCTGGGTATCTGGGATACGGTACTGGCCCTGGGCTCCAGGGTCCAGGCTCGCGAGGGTTCAAGCGGCAAAGCGTATCAATTCCACACACCCTCCACGCCGCCACGTACCGTTACGACTATTCGTCATGGCCTGGCCATTGACGAAAGACGGCATGATTTTCAACCCGAAATCTTCAGCGGCAACGGTGAGTGCAAGGATCTCGAACAAAGGTGGTTTGCAGGTGTTCATTCCAATATTGGTGGTGGTTTGATGGATGACAGCCTGGCCAATTGCTCGTTGCATTGGATGTGCGAGCAAGCGGTCGCACGTGGACTCGCTCTGAATACTGATTACCTGTCGTTTTTCAGGGCATACCCGGCTGGTACGGCCTCTGAAAAGACCAACTTCTACAAGCTGGGTGATACATTGATGCAACCGGTTCGCGGTTTTCACGGTATTCGGCAACTGGACAAAGCACCGGATGCAAAAATAGACAAATCCGTGCTGGCCCGCTTGAATGCAGACCCGGCCAAACACAAAAACCTCGAAAAAGAGTATCGCCCTGAAAACCTGTTGGCTTACCTGGCAGCAAACCCGGAATACGATTCAGAATTAAACCAGGACCTGCTGGCGACAATCATCGAGATGCGCAGGTAGGGGGTCCACTGGACTAGCCCGATGGTCGCGGGTGGCCCACTGGTCACTCGCTTATTTACTGGTGACCCCGATGGCAAGTCCCGTTGGAAAATGAGCTTCGTAGCGTCGTGCCGCCTGATCAGCCGCATTACCCCAACGCTCGGTACGCCCGCTACGGTAGTTGAAAAACAGTTGCGGCTTAATCCTGCCATGACGTTTTTCGAGAATCAGCTCGATGGTCCGGTCATGCGGATGACCAAAGATCTTGCCGCTGGTCGAAAAAAGAAAGCGGCGGCATTTGATCAGCGCAAGTAACTCCTCAGATATATTCGAAACACTGCCGTGGTGCGGCAGCTTGAACAGCTCCAGCTCTACGGTTCTAACCGGTGAACCAGCGGCGAGACTTTCCTGAGCCAGCCACCTGTTCAAACTGGCGGCCATGACCGGTGCATAAGCATCTCCGGACAGCAGGTAGCGTTTGCCTTGCCACTCAGCGATCACCGCGATACTACTGCCGTTGGCCGGCGAACTGTCACTGCCAAAAGCCGCTGCTGATTCGCCGAGTACATCCAAAAAATCACCAGCCTCACTGGCCTCGTCAAACTCGCTCTCATCGGTTTCTTGTTCCCCGCCTAAGACATCGGGGGCCGCCAGGTCGGTTCTTTCGGCGAGTCGCAGTAATGCGTCATCAATGTCGCCGGGCTCAAACCCGGCATCCTCTATGACCTCGTCCCATTCATTTTTAAGTGTAAACAGTTGATCAAGTCCGGGTGAAACGATGGTCAATTTAAGACCGCCGATGTCCTTGCTGATCAAATCACCGGTATCCGGAACCATCACCGCCTTGCCGTCGAAGCTGGTGTTCCATACGGGCCGGCCGGCCAGGTTCTCATACTGCCTGATCAATGCACCCAGGAATTCGCCTTGTTCAGGGCCCAGCTGGTCAGTAAACGGGTCAGGCAAGGCATCGAGTTGCGGTTGACCGTTGAACCAGATCTCGCGGATATCCAGACCGAGCTTTTTATCCTGCAGCAGGCGGATGCAGCCCTCGATATGGTCGGCATCAATGTGGGTGATGATCAGGAGTTCAAGACGGCGGTGCTCAGCTGGCAGGCTAAGTATCCGGTCGCGTAAATGTTTATATGTATAACGCATCCCGCCATCGATAAGAATGTTACGGACATCATCGGCACTGCCGTAAGTGATCCACAATGAATCTCCGTGAGCAGCGGGTAACATCTCAATGCGGAACATCGCTATCTCCGCCGGTGGTGTTTACGATCTTCCAGTCCGAATCACCAAACGACACCAGTGCCAGGGACATCAGGTAGCCGCCGGCAAACATTTTGCGTCGCACATCACGCATGACTTTGCCAAATGAGCCAGCCGCATGTGTGGATGCCAAAAGCTGCCTGATAAATTCATTCGCAACCGGCGCGGCATGCTGGCCAAGTACACTCGCCTGGGTGGCGACCACGATCGAGGCCCTGTTGGCCAGAAAATCACGTGCGAAAGTGTGGAATGGCAGCAGGTCTGACTGTGCTGTCTCGCAACCCAGCAACAAAACGATCGGGCCCGGTTCGTCTAATGTGCTGGTGACATAATCCCCGCTCAGAAGGCCGGCATAGAGCTTATCACCCGGCGCCTGACCCTGGTTGCCAATCTCAAGAAAGTCGGTATGACCCTGGGTCGCATCGCCATGATGAGGTAACAGAATCAACAGCCGGGGTGACTTGTTTTTTATCTCTGTCTCCCATTCTTTCCAGTCCGCTGCAACCTTGTAACGGTTTGGATAAGTCTCCTCAAGCATCGACTTGATTGAATTCACGTCCAGGCCTTTGACGTTGGGCGCGGCAGCCAGCACCGCGTGCCGTGCCAGTGAAATTCCCCCGGAATCACCGGATGGCTCGACGAAGCCGGATGTCGATGCCGTACCGCGTGGTCTTGATTGCCGTTCGATGATCTTGCTGAGTGACCAGAAGCCCATCGGGCAGAGCGTATTGGATTTCACCTGGGGCCGGTTCGAGCAGGAGCATTGGCCTGCAGCGAAAATTTCATTCCAGTCTTCGGCTTCGCGAAATCCCTCACAGAGCGTTGAGCCCTCTTCGGGATAACCCCTGTCGTAGACATACTCAATTGGAACAATGTCACTCTCGTCGAGGTTGACGAACTGGATGGTCTCGGAAATGCGCTCGAGGATACCCTCTACCTTCAGATGCTGATAGAGGAGATTGCCGTACCTGGCCATTTCACGCAGCAGCTTCATCGCCTCCTCATCGTGATCGCCAACCCAGGATGTGCCACGGTGATCGGCAGAGTGGCGCACCAGTCCCTTGGTGGCATTGAAAAGGGTCTTGTTGATTTTCTTAACAACATCAGCGGACCCTTGCAGGCTGACCTCTGTTCTTTCGGCACCGCGAGGACCAAAGACGATGTACTTGTCGTCCTTTTTTACCATCGCCATTTCAAAATTACCGCCGCCGGTATCTTCGGGCAAGCCCCTGATCAGGGTTTCAACCTCGAGTGCAATGTCATTATCCGCTTCTTCCCCGGTCAGTCCGTTGAGTTTCAAGTACTGGATAATCCGGCCCTTGTGCTGTAGCCACACATCGGCACTGACAAACGCTGCGTCCTTGTCAACGTCGAGTGAAAACAACGCCACGCTGCTGCGCTTTCTGCGATCAATGGGAAGATCGACTTTGCGGGTTTGCGGTACAGAGCCATACACCAGGGTAATGACTATTTCCATGCTGCCTTTCTGTAGCTCTTGCGAATCCGGCGCGGGCTCATTAACCCGTTTATCCGCACCAATGCTGTGTTTTGTTTGCGGCCCGATCCATAAGCGGACGTCATGCCGCATATCCTTCATGAAACTCCTGGTTACCGGTATCAGGAAACCCTCATCATCGGCGAAAACCTGTGCCTGGAGTCTCCTCTCAGGCAAAGGGGCCGGTGACGGTGGGGTAGATGACGGTGGCGACATGGAGCGTCGCATGGACCGGCTTATAGGCGGCGGCTCCTCTGCCCCTTCTTCTGGCCCTGCTTCTTCTGGCCCTGCTTCTTCTGGCCCTGCTTCTTCTGGCCCTGTTTCTTCTGGCGCTGCTTCTTCGGGTTCTACTTCTTCTGGTTCTGTTTCTTCTGTTTCTTCTGTTTCTTCTGTTTCTTCTGTTTCTTCTGGTTCTGTTTCTTCTGTTTCTTCTGGTTCTTCTGGTTCTGTTTCTTCTGGTTCTGTTTCTTCTGGCCCTGCTTCTTCTGGTTCCGCTTCTTCTGGCCCTGCTTCTTCTGGCCCTGCTTCTTCGGGTTCCGCTTCTTCGGGTTCCGCTTCTTTGGATTTTTCGAGTTCTGCTTCTTCTGGCCCTGATTCTTCGAAGCCTGCTGATTCGAACACTAAATCTTCCGGCCACGCTTCTTCGAACACTGCATCTTCTGGCCCTGTTTCTTCTGGCCCTGCTTCTTCTGGCCCTGCTTCTTCTGGCCCTGCCTCTTCTGCCTCATCACCGTCACCCGGATCAACGGATTCCCTGCCTGCCATTGGAGGCGGTGCACCACCCCAGGCATGCAAAATTTCATCGACAAGCTCCTCCAGTGAGGCTGGCTCTGTTTCCACGGTAAGCAGCGTCTCAATGCGATCATCATAAGGCAATGCCCTGGCAACCTGCAGAAATACGGAGTCTGCCTGACTGCCTGTCAGCAAATGATGCACATAGTTGGTCCAGGAGGGAAAATCGGTATTAAGCGAGATCTCAACCTGTTCAATGGCTGTCTGATCCAATAAGCCGGCAATCCGGCTGATGGCGGCTGCCGTGCTCCACCTGGGGAAGAGCCCCAGCACATTGACAAGGATTTCGATCATCCATTGATGGTGGCTGGCAGGTGCCATTGGCAAAAAATACGCCAACAGTTTCCGCTGCATTTCGGGGCTCTCAAGTTCGGTACGATCGCGTATGATTGCCATCAACTCATCAGCTGTATGCGGTGCGTCTGGCTCGCAAAAGAGCTCGCTTACGGCTTCACGCAAAACAAACGTGGGATCGTCAAGACCTGCGCGAATCCAGTTTGCTTCCTCGCTACCGATGATGTGCTCCGCACGCTGCCCCGCCTCTTGGTCAAGCCTGATGAGCGCAGTTGGTAACTGTGGAAGTATGTCGCAAAGCTCCAGAAACAGGTTGTGGCTTAACTCCGTATGCCTCAGAGCGATCGCCTCTGCGGTCGCATCAGCCAGTGGAGGCCAACCATATGGCGCGCTATAGTCCGACAATATTTCTGCAGCGCGTGCGGTAAACCTCAGTTTCTCAGGTGTGATGCGGGAGGCGATTCGAGGCAGCAATAAAGGATCAGGGACCCGCTCGTTTGAATACTCCGATTCATCGTCCAATAGTTTTTTCAGCTCATTGCTAACCATGCGTTAAAGTCCTTTCGACGCCAAGCTCATTCCTAAAGTGTAGCACCTGAAAAGCAAATGGGGTCAGGTTCAACTAATTTATTTCAGATTAATTGAACCTGACCCGCTGCTGTCCCACTTAACTCACGGCTCAAGCAAGGTTTTCGACCAGTCTCGGGCCTCATCTTCTCGGGAGGGGCGCTGGAGCGTGCACCTATCAGAAACTATTGACACATGCATTTGCACAAAGCCGAGGGTGTGCAGTACCTTTCTTCAGGACCTTACGAGACAGGAGTCGAGTAAGAGCGCCACAGGACGTGCTTGAGCGAGTCCTGAAGAAAGGTACTGCATGGCCTTGGCTTCCCGACTGATCACGAGAGACCAATTAGCCGGTATGCTCGTCATGCCATTTGCTGATGATGTCCTCGGCAATCGCCAGGGGGCGCCCACTGGCGATATCCACAAACACCCAGTCCGTTTCACCCTTCGCGAGCAGTACATTGTCACTTTGGCGTCGAAACTGGTAACAGCGTAGCGACCTGACACGCCGTAAATTTTCAACCCAGGTCAGTGCGATCACGTCCTCACCTGCTAACACCGGTTTCAGGTATTCGATGTGGTGCGAACGCGCCACCCAGGTTGCACCGGCATCCAGCATCGCCTGGTTTCCACCGGCGGCTTCATAGTGAAGTATGGCAACATCCTGCATCCACTGTACGTAAACCACGTTATTCACATGTCCATTCTGATCCACCGCACTGTCGGGAACAGTGAAGTGGTGACGGTAGACCCCGGTTGAAGGTGGTTCATGTCTTTTCATCGCATTATTGACCTTGTGAAACGCCTATACCGCTTAAACATCACCAGTATGACGAAATATGAGCACGCAGTGCATCGCGCTCAGCCGGCGTAATCGCCTGCGCCACACCCAGTTGTGGCACCACGGGCCAACCGGGATCAGCAATGGTCAAACCACAGGCACTCTGCGGTTCCGGGTAACGCGGGATGACGTGAAAATGAACATTTGGATCAACCATCATCAGCATCAGGTAATTGATCTTTTCATACGAAAACGCAGCTCTGAGGGCACGCTCAATATCCCCGACAACCGTTCCCATCTCCTGGTAGGAGTCCATGGAGATTTTTGAAAACTCAATGGCACCTGACTTTTCACACAATATGAGTGACCCCAGTGTGGCCTGTGGCTCCCTCAACAACACAAGCCAGTGCTCATACTCCCGAATAAGGGTATCCGGGTAGCCGAATCGAACCGCAGTCTGGTTTGTCATGATCTTTATTCCTCACTCGATTAACACGGGACATTCTATTTCAACATGTCCGTAATAAGCATTGGACTATGCCCTGATTATCCGCGTTTGTCGTCAAAAAAGTCTACAATTGGCAAGGTGGAATAACGCCCCGGAGTTGTATTGTGCGTCATTTTGGTGAGATTGAAGGTGTGGTCGTGGGTACCGAGTTTGCCAGTCGTGCAGACCTGTCTGCCTCTGGTATTCACAGACCCACCCAGGCCGGTATCAGCGGTTCAAGTACGGAAGGTGCAGATTCGATCGTCGTCTCGGGTGGTTACGAAGACGACGAGGATTACGGCGATTACCTCATTTATGGCGGGCAAGCCGGCTTCGATCCAAACACCAAGCAGCAAAATGAAGATGCGGAACTGGTGCGGGGCAACCTGGCGCTGGTTGTCAGTTACAACAAGGGCTTACCTGTGAGGGTGACAAGAGGCCTGGGATCAAGACAGCATACCTATCGCTATGACGGTCTTTACCTGGTTGAAAGGTGGTGGGTTGACCGGGGTAAATCCGGTTTTAAAATTTACCGGTTTGCACTCAGGAAAGTTGGCGACAAACCCATCTCAACACCCGCCGGTGAACTGCCTTTGCCCCCCAGCAACCAGGAGCCCGGCAGGATCAAGTCATACACAACCCGCATCGTCCGCGACACGCTCGCCTCGGAGGCGGTGAAAAAAACTCACCAACATACCTGCCAGGTATGTTCAACACGCATCGAATTAACCGGCGGCGCATACGCACAAGCCGCTTATATCCGGCCACTTGGACGCCCCCACAACGGACCGGACACGGCCGATAATATCTTGTGTTTGTGCCCTAATTGCTATGTCCTTTTTGATGGCTGGGCTTTCGCTATTGAAGACGACGGTAGCCTTATCGGAGCATTAAGTGGCAACATAAACGAGCTGGATGCCCATACACTCAACCGGGAGCACCTGGGCTATCATCGAGGTTTATATTTTGATGCAAATAGTTGAGTCTGTGTGCGCTTTACGATTGATCTCGCGACAGGCGTTACATGGATAGAGGTCAAGCCAGGCTTTTCTGCAGAAATTTCAATTTACTTGTGTAGTTACGTGTTTTTTCTAACTTTTCGCTTGAATTCATAACCTTGCTGTACGAGACTGAGCGGTTAGAAGACGAAGTATAGGAAGCATGAGGGAAAACAGGGCGAGTCATGGAAACGATTAGCAGTATCCTTGAGTGGTTGGAAAGCCGCGAAGGACTATTATCGGCGCTTACTGCAGTAGCTGCTATGATCGGTATCAGCTACGGCGTCGTAAATTACGTAGTTAATTCAGTTTCACGGGCAAGAAAAAAGCGGAACAAGGAAGAAACCAGGGCCGCGAATACCTCCTCGCGGAAGCATAAAAAGAAAAAAACCAGTGTTGGTCTCCCTTCAGCGGTCAATATGTCTTCGATCGCGGTTTTACCTTTAAAAACGCTTTCTAACAATGAAGATGATATCAATATCGCGGCCGGTCTCTCTTCCGAGATTAGCGCCGACCTTGCCCAGGTACCCGACCTCAGGGTCTCGTCCCGCATTGCGTCGTCCTGTTTTCGTGGTGAAGACATCGACTTGAAAGAAGTCGCGGAAGTTCTCAGCATCCGCTATGTGCTCACCGGGAGTTTCCAGCGCCAGGGTGACCGCATGCGTCTGATGGCAGAGCTGACAGACGCTTTCAACGGCGAGCAACTGTGGGCCAGTACCTATGACAGGGAACTTGTGGACCTTTTCGCCGTACAAGCTGAGGTTTCCAAGGCGATTGTGGGGGCCATTGGCGGGGAATTAAAACTGGCCAACACCCGAATCGCATACGAGGCGCCTACCAAGAGCCTGGACGCCTGGGGCCTGGTTCAGAAAGCCTACAACTTCTGGCTGACTTCTTTTACCCCGCAAGACTATGACCTCTCTTTATCGCTGTTACGCAAGGCGGTCAAAATTGATCCGCTGTATGCCGGGGCTCGCGCTTCATTGGCCATGATTCTCAGCCAGAGAGCTGTTAATGGCTTGAGCCAGGACGAGTACAAAAAAGATCGCGATGAGGCTTTGGAAATGATTGAAGAAGCGGTCAGACTGGAACCAAACGACATTACCGTGCTCGAAAATGCCGGCTTGGTGTGGACCCATCATGGTCATGGCCTTCGCGCACGACAAGCCTTGCGACACGCTGTGGAACTATCACCGCTGGACCTGATCGCCTGGGGCTATCTCGGCTTGAACCTGGGCTGGATCGGGCAGGGTGAAGACCTGCAGGAGGCGGTCGATATTCTGAATCGGCTGCTCAATGTTGCGCCCAAACATCCTTCAACACCTTACTGGTACTACTTTCTGTCCAGTGCTTTGCTCCGGCAGGGTAAAGTCGAGGAGGCTGAGGCAGCAGCACACGCCGTGCTGAAAATACAGCCATCCTATTACCTCGCCTGGATTTCCCTTGCCAACATTTATGGTCAATTGGGCGATTACGAAAAAGCCCGTGAAGCGGCAGAACGGAGCCTGGCTATAAACCCCTTGCTGACGTTACAGAAGGCCGCAGAAAGCATGCGGATTGTCTCGATGACGGATGAGGCTGTAGAACCACTGATAAGCGGTCTTCGCAGCGCCGGGTTAATCGACTCCAATTAAGTTTAAAAAAGTTTCAATGGCGGCCAAACAAAATTGATCCAGTCGTCTATTATTGAAGTAATGATAAAAATCGGCCTAAAACAGCCAATTAAAAACCAATGATCAACCGGTGAAATTTATAAGGACGGCCACGGCCGCCAGGGAGAGCAGTAATATGGCATTTGTACAAAAAACAGAATTCGAGCTGATCGCGTCCGGGCTGGGCTATCCCGAGGGGCCGATTTATGAACCCGATGGCAGCATATTGCTGGTAGAGCTATTAGAAATTAAAGATAAACACCTGCCCGGTCTGACCAGGGTTAAACCCGATGGTAGCGTGCAGAGGATAGTAGACATCAAAGGCGGGCCAAACGGGGCTGCTTTTGGCAAGGATGGTCAAGTTTATATTGCCAATAGTGGCGGCTTTGACTGGTTGCCAATTCCATTGGATCCCGAGGGTATAAAAGTCATGTATCTTGGCACCACGGAACCCGAAAGTTATGAGGGTGGGCGTATCGAGCGTGTGGACATCTCAAGTGCAGCCCCCCAGGTCGAGGATCTGTACCGAACGTGTTACAAGGGTTTTGATAACATGGGTTTCGGTAAACGGAAGCCGAAAGAGGTCAAGGATTTCAAGCCGGTGGGTCTGCGCGGACCAGACGATCTGGTGTTTGATAAATCCGGCGGATTCTGGATTAGCGATTTTGGTAAACAGCGTCCACGAAACGCCGACGTAACAGGTATCTATTATGCCACTGCGGACGGACAGAATATCACTGAGATGATATATCCACTGGCCGCACCCAACGGAATTGGACTGTCACCGAAAGAAGACAGGTTGTACGCGACACTTACCTATGCCAGGCAAGTCGTCTACTGGAAACTGGATAAGGACAGCCCCGGCACCATCATCCCCAATCCGAACACGATGGATGGTTCCTACCTGCTAACCGCCAAACTGCCTGGCCAGGCCATACTCGATTCCATGGCTGTCGATGAAGATGGCAATGTCTACGTAGCGATCATGCTTCCCAAGGGTAATACGCCTTTTTCAAACGGCGGAATCGCGGTGATTTCACCGGACGGTGAAAGTATAGATTTCATGGAGATCAATATCGAAGGCGAGTTCGCACCCCTGCCCTCCAACCTTTGTTTTGGCGGGCCGGACCGCAAGACCCTTTACGTCACCTGTGGTGCATCGGGTTTACTGGCAAAGGCCGATGTTGTTATTCCGGGTCTGGCACTAAATAACAATCCATATAGCTGATAAAAATCATAAGACATATATAGGAATTGATGTCGGACGGGTTTCCGGCACAGGGAGAAAAATCCATGGCTGCGGCTAATAAACACTTCGAAAAAATTAAGTCTTTTTTCATCAGCATACTTGACGGTATCAAGAGTGGCTGGAAGGCGTTCCGACGTGGACTGAAAAATTTTATTAATGCTCCCTTTAGCTGGACATGGAACAGCATAAAGTACCTGTATCGGCAATTGGCCCGATTTATCCGCTGGCTGTTGATGCAGCCGGTACGTTTTTTCAGGGCAATTATTAAATGGTTTGCAAACCTGACAGGCCGAAGGGTGTGGGCCTTTACCTGGCGGCTTGCCGTGTGGGTGGTAGTCATTCTTGCCGTGGGTCTATTTGCTGCTGTTCAGTGGCCGCACTCCCAGGTCCCCAAAGTAGAGGCGCCTGATCAGGTTGTTTACCTGGACCAGGGCTGGGGAGCAGGACGCGAGGCAGTCGACCGCCAGACTTACTACTTCACACCACAGGGTACGGGTAATGTACTCAAGAATATGCGCTATGACTGGTTTGTAAACCTGGAGCTGCCCTGGGGCCAACGCCGCTTCGCTGATCCTCTGCATATGCTTTCATACGGTTTTGAAGTTGACGCTGAGCCGACACCAGGCAACCCCGATCTTTTACCGGTAGGTTTCGCCAGGCATTATGATCCGCGCCTGGGTGATGATGTCCTGGATATCACCTGTGCAACCTGCCATACAGGCAACCTGCTGGTAACAAAAGAGGATGGCTCTTCGGTTTCGCTACGTATTGATGGTGGTCAGGGTATGCATGCATTCACGGCCGCCAACATGCCACACTTTGTGCCGGTTCTGATAGCCTCGATGACGAGCACACTGGTTAACCCGATCAAATTCAACCGCTTTGCAAACAAAGTATTAGGGCCGTTTCGTTACGAGGATGGCAAGGCAGCCCTCAGAGAAGAGTTCAAGAAAACTTTCTGGGCACTTCTGGATATGGGCATTACTGAAAAGAGGCATGATCTTGTTAGCCTGCAGGAAGGTTACGCGCGTACCGACGCACTGACCCGTATAGGTAACGCCGTGTTTGGAGATCACATCACGCCCGATAACTATAAGAAAGTCGACGCCCCGGTCAATTACCCACCGGTTTGGGATATATGGAAGTTCGACTGGGTTCAATACAGTGGTTCAGTGGCCCAGCCCATGGCGCGAAACCTTGGTGAATCACTTGGAGTGGGTACTAGCTATAACTTTTTTAGCAGCGATGGCAAGCCTATTCCGGAAGAATATCGTTATGACACCAGCACACGCCTTGAGGATTTGCATAAAATTGAGGTCGCATTGAGAGCTCTGCGTCCGCCAGTCTGGCCGCAAGATCTGTTGGGCGATATCGATCAGGACAAAGCAGTAAAAGGTGGAATTGCATTCATACGTACCTGCCACGGTTGTCATGGTCCTCACCCGGCCGGTGAACGGCAGAGAACAGTGGAAGCGCCGTTGAAGAAGCCAGAGCAGCCTCACTGGAGAATGAAACTGTTGTCCACAAACGATATCGGCACAGACCCGGTCGCAGCGGTTAATTTTGTGCGCAGAACATTTGATTTGTCTTCGACCGGTCTCGGGATTCAAGAAGTACGCGAAGTGGTCGGTGACGAACTCGACCAGTGTTACGACCGGATGCTGGGCTACGATTTCTCAGATAAAAACCGGTACAAGTTCTGTGACACCGTGGACCGTAGCGTCCCGGATAACGAGTGTATAGACAAGGATACTCACAGGAAGCATTACGAGAGTGAAAAAATAAAGGCACTCGATGCCATCAACCTGTCTGCCACGACCAATGGCCAGGGGCTAAATTATTTTGGCCTGTTGATGAAACGAAAATTGTATGCGGATGCCAAGTACACTGATGCAAAAATCCAGGACCTCAATGGTTTTGGCGCGCTGGACATACCGCAGGTGAAAATGGATTACAAGGCGAGGCCTTTAGCCGGTGTTTGGGCGACAGCACCATATCTGCACAATGGTTCTGTACCAAATCTGTATCAAATGCTGAGTCCGCAGCACGAACGTGACCAGAGGTTCTTTATCGGCCGTCCGGAGTTTGACCCCGAACATGTCGGCATCAAGTTTGCGGATAAGAAACATGGCGGCTTCTGGATGGATACAACGATTACCGGCAATGCCAACACCGGTCACGAGTTTCGTGATGGCTACACCGAGTGGGCGAAAGATAACGCACCTCAGTTTGGTGTGATCGGCCCGGCTTATACAAGAGATGAACGCCTCGAGATCATCGAGTACCTGAAGGTCCATCTGGATGATCCACCACACTCCGGCCTGTTTCTGGAGACCTTCACGGGTATTGTCAGCAGTATTAAGGCAAGCATTCAGGATGAAATTGCCAGCGGTAATAACAGTAGCTGGTCAGGTGGCGAAGCCTGTAACCTTCGCGAGTATCTTGATAACCACTCAAAATACGCCACCGGACTAAGCGAGGAACTCAAAGCCGATATCATATTTATCCAGAATCAGCTGGGTCTGGATGCTTATGCCTGCGCTAAAGAACCATACGATCTGTGCGGCGTCACAACACCTGCGCCAAAGGGAAGACGATGATCAAGAAAATACTAAAAATCAGTCTGAAACTGTTCTTCATTTTCTTCATTCCGGTTTACATGGCTTACCACTATGTTGCCGAAAGAATCTACCAGGCCAATTTACCCATGGGTGAGGTCATCGGACTCGACGAAAATGCGGTCATGGCCAATGCCATCGCGATGGCCACTGACATGATCAACAAGACCCGGAATGATTTGACTAACGAGGGCATTATCGCTGGCGATGCCACGCAGGCGGGAACCGGGTACGATGATCTTTTCGGACGGCCCAAGCCTCCTGAAACGACGGGTGGACGTGGTGGTCCCGTGACCTATCGCAGGGATGTACATATCAAGAGTCACGGCTGTGTACAGGCAGAGTTCACCGTGCCTGAGCTTGGCAATACTTACAGCTGGGGTGTTTTAAGCAAACCTGGCACCTACAAGGCATGGATTCGCTATTCTAATGGTGATTACATTCTGAAGCCGGACAAGAAACGGGATGCGCGTGGCATGGCCATCAAGCTGATGGGTGTGGATGGTGAAAAACTGCTACCCGGACAAGAAAAAGCCAGGACCCAGGACTTTGTGATGATGAACGCTACCAATTATTTCATTCGTCACGTGGAGGACTATGTCGAGTTAACCAAGTACCTTGCGGTGGGTGACAATTTGGGTTATTTCCTCAACGGTTATAGCTTGAACCCATTCAGTTGGCGTTTTCGCGAGTTAAGGCTGGTTGCCGGCACCAAGAAGCGGCCACCTGAAACACCGCTCAACACCCAGTACTTCAGTGCATCTGCTTACAAACTGGGTCCCAGCAACATCAAGTTCAGCGCGAAGCCCGGACAATGCCTCGACGCCAATGGCCAACCTGAGGAGCACAAGAGGGGTTATTGGGAAACGGATAAAGACGATTACAACTTCCTGCGTCTAAGAATGTCCGAACAACTCGAGGCAGGTCCGGCCTGCTTCGATTTCATGGTCCAGATGCAGGTGCCCGGCAAGATCATGCCTGTCGAGGACGCCACCATTGCCTGGAGTGAAGATGATTCACCTTTTGTAAAAGTGGCCGAGATAAGAATACCTAGAATCTCTGAGCAGCCCGCGACCGGCACCGAGCGTGTGCAACCGCCATTCGATACCGAGGCCAACAGGCAGTTCTGCGAAAACCTGTCCTTCAATCCCTGGCACTCCTTGCCGGAACACCGGCCCGTTGGTGTGTTTAACCGGGTCAGGAAGGCCTTGTACCAGGAAATTGCCAAGTATCGCTGGGACGCCAACCGCAGGCAGTACGACGACCCGAGCGCACCTGCCCTGATGAAGGATCAGCCCAGGGAACCGCAGCCGTGGACGGACTCGAGGTCAATGCCGAAGAATTAGCGAAAAATCACCAGGGTTGTAACCAGCAAGGCAAAGCTTAACATCGGCCAGAATAACAGCCGGGCAACCAGGTTATCGCCTACGCGAATCACGCGGTGCGGTAGATCAGAAGCCACTATGATGGCGTTGATTGAGACACCGAGGAAAGCTGCATACATCACGAAGTAGTAATACTCAAGGTAGACCAGTGTTGGGGAGGCCAGGCTTTGCCGCAGGCTGGTGTGAGCCAGGATGACGACAAAAAACAATGCAGCACAAAACCCCAGCACACCCGAAACGTTAAACCCCAGCAAACCCAACTTCTCCTTCCTGGTACGGATGGTGAACAATACTGCGTAGAGCAGAACTGCCGCCACGGTGAGGGCAATAAAATTCATGATGAACGCGTTCAGAAATGAGCGTGTCAGCTCGATATTGAAATAAAGTTCCGGGAATTTCTGGTTGCCGGTGTAACCCTCAATTCCAAAGTTCGTGTTGTAAATGTTGTTCCGGTAACTGAAATAGGAGCCAGACACGTTCCAGCCTTCCAGCACAAAATCCTGGGACTCCAGACCGGGGCGCTTCTCCGGAACCAGGGTGGTATACGAATCCAGGTCAGGGACAAGGATAACGTTTCTGCCAACCTCACTGTGCCACATCCTGATCCAGACATTTTCCAGGTCGAAAGGATACTTCCCGTAGTCAAACTCCTGGCGTAAAACAGCGCTGAAGTACCAACCATAGGTCCAACCATCACCGGCAGCGCGACGATAGCGAAATTCGACATTGGTTTGCTCCGACTCCGGGAAAATGAAACCCGGCTCCACATCAGTTTCATCGCGTTGCAACCAGTCCGGCATGCTGTCATCGTAGGTCTGCCACACAAACCCCGTGATTGTCACGTTGTTGGCACTGGAAAATTCAGCGGATTGCACAAAAATGCCTGTTGGCACCGTGATGGGTTCCGAATTTACAGCATCCCGATACTCCATAATGGCCTTGGAAGGCATCGCTCGATTATTGAGCACCACTTCTTCGAAATTGTAAATCCCGCCGTAATTCATACTGTAGGAAAGCACCCAGGCAATACCCGCCATGCAAATCAAGGTGGTAAAGCTTGCTGCAGACCACAAGCTGCCATTGATACCCCGGTCTACACGGCAGACCAACAGGACCAGACCAAAAACAAAGGCCAGCATTGCTATAGCGACCTTCATTGCATCAGATTTGATCCAACGGAGTTTGTTTATTCCAATACCGGTGGTTTTTTGATCCAGTACCACGGCTGTCCACCAACGGGTACCTTCGACCGGCGCGAGAAAAACTGAAACTACCTGTCCGTTACGTGATTCCGTAAGACCTTCCTTTAGGTAAATTTCTATCGCGTGATCCGGTGAACCGGCTTCAGTAACTCTTGGTAGCTTACGGAAGCTTGAAGGATCGTCCAGTTCAGAAAAATAATCTGATAGTCTTGTTTGTTCCTCAACCACGGTCACATCTGGATGAGAGAAAACAACCCCGTTTTCTGAGACCAACATGCCGTGACTGCTGAACCTGGCATTGACGGGCAGGTTTTTGAAAGACTCTTTCTCTACCTCAAATATCATCTGGTTAAGTTGTGCTGCCGTGAACTCCACGGCAACAACACCGGCAATCCGTCCATCGACGGAAAAGGGCACGCTGTATCCGCAGGCCCACCACCTTTTACTAAAGGGTGACATGTAGGGCGAGCTGAACCAGACACCTTGTTTTGCCTCAAGTGCCTGCTTATACCAGACGGAAATATCCCCGTGTTCACGGTTTTCGACCTTCACTCGGGTATAATGACCCTCCTGAATGCTCAGACTGCCGCCGCTATTAATACCGACTTTAAAGTCAATGACGTGA
>Ga0316201_10001419_pt1 | contig 16063 bp, 14 predicted proteins | sample CS6wburrow_MG_FD_204516 | JGI IMG/M metagenome (GOLD analysis project Ga0316201, IMG submission 204516) | Coastal sediment microbial communities from Delaware Bay, Delaware, United States - CS-6 worm burrow | ecosystem: Environmental > Aquatic > Marine > Coastal > Sediment | place: USA... | reverse complement strand
AGAACCAGGTTTAAATAGAATCCGCAAATCTCGAGCGGGGAGGTGGGTAACACCTCCCCGCGATCGTTGAAGGTGAGACCGGGAACCGGTCGAGAGGCTGGCCTGGGCCATGGCACATGTGTTTCATGATCCCTCAGGGATTCGCCGGTAGCCGGGTACTCCCGGCGAATTGTGCGAGACTGGAAAAGTACAGCTTCGGTCAGTGAAAGCAGTCTGAAAGTGGTAATCGCTAAAGTTATTGCGCAATACCTGACATCTGTTCAGCTAACATGAAAATCCACACCGCCATTCGATGCTTGCTATCATTCGGTTGAACCAATAACCGGATAAGCCTGATGCGTTTTTTGTTGTGTGTATTGATGTTAATTTCCTGTGTGGCCTGTGCTTCGGGGGAGCCTGGTGTCGAGTTGGGAGGTAAGCGCTTTACAGTGGAAATTGCAGAGACCCAGGAGAAACAGGCCCTGGGGTTGATGTTCAGAGACAGCATGCCTGCAGATGAAGGTATGATATTCATCTTCCCAAATGAGGCGCCACGCAGTTTCTGGATGAAGAACACCCGCATCCCGCTGGACATCATGTATTTCGACAAGGATTTGAAGATGGTCAGCATCTCTGCAAACACCCCTCCATGCAGGGTCAAACGCTGCCCCTCATATCCGAGCGCCGGACCGGCCATGTATGTGCTTGAGCTCAATGCCGGTATGGCATCCGAGCTTGGCGTTGGGCCCGGAGACCAGCTGATTATTGAGCTGGACTGAGTGAGTTTGGTGCTTTGACCCAAGCGCGTACAAGCACCCTCATTGCGCAGATTACGGATTGCCACCTTCCAGCAGATCCACGGCAAAAATATCGCGATATTTATCCCCACCAAACACTGAAGGCCCTGCTGAGGAAAGTGAGGGCCATGAATCCGGACCTTTTACTGGCGACAGGTGACCTCAGTGAAGATGGCAGCCGGGCTTCCTACCTGGCAATGCAAAAACTCTTTAAGCCACTTGGTGTTCCCGTGCTCGCATTGCCCGGAAACCATGATGACGCAGCTCAGCTCGCTGACGCCTTTCCGGGTAGTCCGGTAGATTCCATCCGGGTCTCAGAACATGGCCCGTGGCAAATAGTCCGTTTGAACTCATGTGTGCCGGGAAAGCATGAAGGTCATCTCAGTGAAAGGGCTTTGATGGATCTTGAAGATTTTTTGGAGCACACGCATAGCCCGCTACTGATCACAGTGCACCATCAACCCATTTGTATCGGTAGCCCCTGGATTGACAAGTACCGCCTGTTTGATTCAGAGGACTTTCTTTGCCTGGTTGATCGTCACCCCAACGTCAGGGCTGTGGTCTGGGGGCACATACACCAGGCATTTGAAACGGATAGAAATGGCACCGCTATGCTGGGTGGCCCTTCGAGCGCCATCAACGCCTTGTCCGGTGCGCAAAAATTCACGCCGGATAATATCGGTCCGGCATTCAGGTGGTTGGAATTAAGGGATGATAAAACGCTTGAAAGCGGCATTATCTAAAATGCCGGGCTAGTCGGATTCAGGCAGCAACAACCATAAAATAATGTATACCAAGATCCCTGGAAACGCCGCCGACAGGATCGAGGCCAGAACGTAAACGACCCGCGTACCCGTCACTGACCAACCGAAATGCCGTGCGAGGCCTGCACAGACACCACCGATCATTCCGTTGCGTTTGTCTCTTGTTATTCCTGAGTTCATGTTAATGCCAATTTCCTTTGGTCAGCCCCTGTCAGAGCTCGATCATTTCGAAATCTTCTTTACCGGCACCACAGTCCGGGCAAACCCAGAACTCCGGTACCTCCTCCCAGCGTGTGCCCGGTGCCAGGCCCTCTTCAGGACAGCCTTTTTCTTCTTCATACACCCAGCCACAGATGATACACATCCAGACTTTGTAGTCGTTTTCCGGCACGTTTCAAATCCTGTCATGGCAAAAGCCCTAGTTTGCCATGCAAAGACGCGCGCTTAAACCTTTTGCAGGTTAAAATGACGTTTTTTGCAGATTGAGAACAGCCAAAATGACAAGCAGCCATGAATTGATCGAACGGGCACGTTTATATATACCGGGTGGAGTGAATTCTCCGGTTCGGGCTTTTAACGGGGTTGGTGGCGACCCGGTATTTTTTGATCACGCGTCCGGTGCTTGTCTGTATGACGTTTCCGGGCGTTCCTACATTGATTATGTCGGCTCATGGGGGCCGATGATAGCCGGTCACTCCAACCCGGCGATCATTGCGGCGGTACAGGAGGCTGTGACTAAGGGCCTGAGTTTTGGTGCGCCGTCAGCCGCAGAGGTCACCATGGCGGAACGCTTGTGTGACTTGATTGATGGCATGGACATGGTGCGAATGGTTAATTCCGGCACCGAGGCAACCATGAGCGCAATAAGGGTGGCCCGCGCGGCAACCGGAAGAGATCGTATTCTGAAATTCGAGGGCTGTTATCACGGCCATGCCGATGCCTTCCTGGTCAAGGCGGGTAGTGGAGCTTTGACGTTAGGTGTACCGAACTCCCCGGGTGTTCCTTCAGCCTGTGCTGACCTGACCTTGACCTTGCCATATAACGATCTGGATGCGGTACGGTCATGTTTTGCCGAACAGGGTGACGAAATAGCCTGTTTGATTGTTGAGCCCGTGGCCGGAAACATGAATCTTATTCCGCCAATGGAGGGCTATTTGCAAGGCCTTCGTGATCTATGTGATCAGCACGGCGTTCTGTTGATCTTTGATGAGGTCATGACCGGTTTTCGTGTGGCGCTGGGCGGGGCCCAGGCCTTGTACGGGATTACACCGGATCTTTCAACATTTGGCAAGGTCATCGGTGGTGGCATGCCGGTTGGTGCTTTCGGTGGTAAACGTGAGTTCATGGAGTTGGTTGCACCATCCGGACCTGTTTACCAGGCAGGTACACTTTCAGGCAATCCGGTGGCCATGGCAGCAGGTCTGGCGACACTTGAGCAGATTACCGTACCGGGCTTCTATGAAGCGCTTGGTGAAAAAACCCGTATGTTGACCGAAGGTCTGCAGGCTGAAGCAGATTATTTCGGTGTACCGTTTACGACCACCCGGGTCGGTGGCATGTTTGGCCTGTACTTCAGCAATGCCGAGCGGATTATCAACTTTGAACAGTCGGGTGCTGTCGACATAAAAATGTTCAAGCGCTTTTTCCATGCCATGCTGGACGGGGGTGTGTACCTGGCACCATCTGCCTATGAGGCCGGCTTTGTATCTTCTGCGCACACCGAGGAGCATATTTTCTCAACGATTAGTGCGGCCAGGGAGGCGCTACGCTCCTGTGTTGACTAGGATTTGTTCCTCAATCCAGAAAAAGATCTTTCATCAACGGTTGGCCAGCCTTGATCGCGTAGTGATCAAAATCCCTGACACCGTCGGAGCGTAATACGTCCTCGTCAATAAAGAAATTACCACTAGTGGTTTTACTGTCGCGGCAAAGGATCGTGTGTGCGGCATCTGCCATGATCTCCGCGTTACGACAATGGTCAGCCTTGACCACACCACCCAGCATGTTAATGGCTGCTGTATCGATTACCGTGCGTGGCCACAGGGCGTTAACGGCAATACCCCGGGTTCGAAACTCTTTGGCCATACCGAGAACGCACATGCTCATGCCGTATTTTGACATCGTGTAAGCCAGATAGTCTTTGAACCAGACCGGGTCAAGGTTCAATGGAGGCGACAGGTTGAGTATGTGCGGGTTATCTGATTTCAGCAGGTGTGGTACGCAGGCCTTAGAGCAGGCAAAGGTGCCACGCACATTGACCGAGTGCATCAGGTCAAATTTATCCATGGATACATCAAGTGTGTTTTCCAATGTGATCGCGCTGGCGTTGTTGATTAGAATATCCAGACCATTGAAATGATCGGCCGCTTTTTCTACTGCCGCAACAACGGCTTGATCATCGCGAACATCAAGCTTGATTGGCAGGGCGCGACCACCGGCCTGTTCAATATCTTCAGCAGCCGAATAAATCGTACCGGGCAGGCTGGCGTGGGTTTTGTCTGTCTTGGCGGCAATGACGATATTGGCGCCGTCACGCGCGGCGCGCAGAGCAATGGCTTTGCCGATTCCCCGGGAACCGCCGGTGATAAAAATTGTTTTGTTTTCTAGTGTTCGCATTTACAGTTCCTGCATCAGGTATTCAGCGGTTTAATCCCGTATTATAACTATGAATTACGCGCAGAGAAGGGTGAACTGAACCAAAGTGGAGACTCATTGGACACAGGATCTGCTTAACTGGATGTCTGCCAATCCGGGTTGGGCTGGTTTCTGGGTATTTGTCATGTCGTTTGTGGAGTCGCTGGCATTTATCGGTATCCTTGTTCCGGGCATTATTATCCTGTTTGGTCTGGGTGCGCTGATCAGTCTTGGGGCGCTGGACATGCTCCCCATCTGGTTGTTGGGCTCGGTTGGAGCTTTTGCCGGGGATCTTGTCAGCTATTCTATTGGTCGGCGATACCGGAGTCATCTTGCAGAAGTGTGGCCGTTTTCACGCTTCCCCAAAATGCTCGAGCGGGGACGAGTTTATTTCAATGTGCATGGTCCTAAAAGCGTGGTTGTGGGTCGTTTTGTCGGTCCCCTGCGGCCGGTAATTCCAGTCACAGCCGGTATGCTGGGCCTGTCTCTCCGGCGTTTTCTAATGGTTGATATTCCAGCCTGCATCGCCTGGACACCGAGTTACCTGGTCCCCGGTATGTTATTTGGCGCTTCACTCGAAGTAGCGTCTGAATATGCAGGTCGATTGTCATTGGTGTTAATTATTGGTGTAGTGGTTCTGTGGTTTACCTGGTGGATTATCTGGACAACCTACGAATTCCTGGCCAGTCGCTCAGCACGCTGGATGCGGCATGCGATCCGTTGGTTGCGCCGGCATCCGATATTCAGGCGGATTGCGGGGCCACTACTGGATTCAACCCAGCCTGAGGTGCTCTCCATCACCATGATGGGTCTGCTGTTGGTGTTGGTTTTCTGGGCCATGGTGATTTTGCTATTCCTGTCCCCATTTTCGGATTCGCCAAAGGCCATTGACCAGGCAGTTCAGGAATATGCATTAAGCCTGAGAAATCACGTCGCGGATCCTATTATGGTTGCCCTGACCCAGTTATCCCGACTGTGGGTCCTCATCCCGACTTCAATGGCGGTGTTGCTGTGGTTAATTGGTGCCGGACGAAAGAAGGCCGCACTGCACTGGTTGGTTGCGATGGGCGGTGGGGTCATCCTGCAGATATTGCTCGGTTGGTCGTTGCGCGCAACACCGCTTTTAAGCGAAGCCGGGGTCAATGCTTTGTATGACCCGAGCGCTGCGTTAACGCTGGTTACGGTCGTGTTGGGTTATTTCGCCGTGGTGGTTGCAAGGGAACTAAAGCGTCGTAAACGCAAATGGCCATACGTGATTGTCGGGCTTCTTCTATCCCTGCTGGTTTTAGCCAGGTTGTACCTTGGCCTGGATTGGCTCAGTGGAGCCCTGATGGGTGTGGCTTTGGGTATGGCCTGGACGTTTGTGGTCGGTATCGCTTACCGGCAGCGAGCCATGCGACGGTTCAATGGCATGGTTGCCAGTCTTATTTTTTTCGGTATGTTGGCAGCCACTTTTACATGGCAGGTTGGTCAGAATATCGAAAGTGATGTCGCGGCTCTCAAGTTACCTTTGCCACAAATTGAACTTTTCGAGCAAAGCTGGTGGGAGCGTGAATGGCAGTTGTTACCGCGTGAGCGAACCCCTTTGCGATCGGTTGCTGGCCGTAAATTTAATTTTCAATTTGCGGGGCAACCGGCGAGCCTCGCGCAATTACTCATGGGTCGCGGTTGGCAGGAAGCGGAACCCGCCAACTGGCGCTGGAGTCTTTTGGCCATAAATCCCGAGTCCACGGAATTGACGCTTCCACCGCTGAAGCGGGATTATCTTAGTCATGCTGATACCCTGCTGTTACACCGGCTCGGTGGAGACCCTTTCACACAGCAGACCATACGCATTTGGGACTCCGGTTTCAGGTTGACACCAAGTGGTCAGACGGTTTACCTGGGCCAGATTAGCACTGAAGTACTTGTCCAGAGATTAAGGGTTTTCAATTACTGGCGATCAATGCCTACCTTGAAAGAGAGCCTTGAGCTGCTGGAAGGAGAGTTAGAAGGTGTCCAGATCAAGAGGGTCGAAGATGAGCTTTTGTTGATCAGGGTTCCTCAGTTTTCTACAGGCTCCTGAAACCGGGGTAGGACTTCAACCAGCAATTGCAGTCGCTCTAATGGATCGTCGAGCTGAAGCAATACCTGTTTTTCGCTATTTTCCAAAGGCAGCAATTCGGCCAGGCGGTAACCAACCCAGTTGGCATCCTGCAAATCCGCTGAAAGGTAAGAAGGATAGTTTTTACCGACCTGTTCCATGAAGCGACTGGCTATCAAGGACAGTACCGAGTACGCATTCGGTACATCAACGGGATCGGTTTCATCCAGTATTTCGACATCAGCCATCAATAAGCCGTTGTCTCTCATACGGGTTTTTTGAATAATAAATTTATGCCTGCCGTATGCTGTTATGCCCAACAGACCGTCATCCAGGGTAGAGAAATCACAAATTTCAGCCGTGGTGCCCACCCTCATGTGGTTAGCAGGGCGATTTGAGTCTTCCGAATTACCAACCAGGCAAACACCGAAGCAGCAATCCCTGAGACTGCATTCACGCACCATGTCGATATATCGTTGTTCAAATATTCTCAGGTTCAGGTAGCCGTCCGGAAACAAAACAGTATGAAGAGGGAACAATGGTATATCGGTGTTGGTCACTTCGTTTCCAGAAATTCTGCCATTCTGCGCGGGGCGGCTTCGAAACCGCCATTGCTCATAAACACGACATGATCACCGGGGTTCAGGTTGTTTTTTATTTGCAGCAGCATATCATCCACACGGGTCACGATCTTGAAGCGCCCCTCCAGCGGAGCCAGTGCCACCTTCGGATCCCAATCGATACCCTCGCCGGTTTTGAGCCAAACGTGATCGGCAGCCATCAACGCCGGCCCCAGTTCATGTGCGTGAACACCGGCCCGCATGGTATTGCTGCGTGGCTCAAGTGCGACCAGTATACGGGCATTGCCAACCTTTCGCCGCAGACCTTCGAGCGTGAGTCGAATAGCCGTGGGGTGATGGGCGAAATCATCATATACGATGATATCCTGAGCCTGCGCGACCACCTCCATGCGACGTTTGACACCGCTGAACAATGACAGCGCCTCAAGAGCCACGCTGGCTGGCAAGCCGACGGCCACTGCTGCTGCAATGGCCACACAGGCATTCATGGCATTGTGACGTCCGCATTGACCCCACTGAAGTGTACCAACCAACTTTTGTTGATGGTGGAAACGCAATTCACTGGCATCGGTTTTGATCAGTTCAACCTGCCACTCATACTTGTCATCAAAGGAAAATCTTTGCAGGGTACTCCAGCATCCCTTGCTTATTACCCTTTCAAGGTTTGCATCTGAGCCATTGCTGATTATGGTGCCGTTGCCGGGTATGGTCCGTACCAGGTGGTGAAACTGGGTCTCGATCGCAGCGAGGTCAGGGAAAATATCTGCATGGTCGTATTCCAGGTTATTCAGGATGGCGACTTGCGGTCGGTAGTGGACGAACTTGGAGCGCTTGTCAAAAAAAGCGGTATCGTATTCATCTGCTTCCACTACAAAATAATCCGAACCCTCGCGGGCTGAAACATTGAAATTTGTAGGCACTCCACCGATCAGGAAACCAGGTTTAAGCCCGGCAAACTCAAGTATCCATGCAAGCATGCTGGAGGTGGAAGTTTTACCATGGGTGCCAGCGACCGCTATGACCTTACGGCCGCGCAGGTAATTCTCGCCCAGCCAGCGGGGGCCTGACGTAAAGTTCAACCTGTTGTTTAAAACATATTCGACGGCCGGATTACCGCGGCTCAGCGCATTGCCAATAATGACCAGGTCCGGTTCATCCAGCATGGGCTCTTCACTGTAACCCTCATGCAAGACTATACCTTCATGCTTCAAAAGGTCGCTCATCGGCGGATAGGTATGTTGATCGGCACCGGTAACCTGGTGACCAGCACGACTGGCGAGCATGGCCACGCCACCCATGAATGTCCCGCATGCACCAAGAATGTGAATCTTCATTACTTACAGGATCTCAATTTATTTCATCCATTATTGAATCAGTTGGTTCCAAGCAAAAACACTATTTCAATCAATACATAGCTGGCCGCGAGTATTAAAACGGTTACAAGCATACCCACTGCTAACGGGACAGATAATGAATGGCGATAAATATGTGCATCTACAAACAGGCTCCAGATAAACACAGCAAACCAGACCAGCGCCAGTAGCGGTTGGTTTTGTGTCGGGTCAGAGAAAGACAACAATGCCCAGGTAATAATATTGAAAAAAATGCCTACTGAGACCAGCGCACTCATGGTTTGCGCAAAACGTTCCAAGTGCTTGCGCCAGAACAACAGGCCCGTCAGCACACAAATCTGCAGGCAAACCGCCAGCAGGCTTTTGGCCGCAGCGTTTGGATCTTCCAGTTGTTGACCGGTGACCACGTTTTGCACCAGGTACGCCGCAAGCAGGAGGATCACCAGCGGCCACGAGGCGGGTAAATTTTGTGGACCGCCACGTAAGCGCAATAACTGGGCCAAATTTATGAGTATGCCATTCATGCGAAGACTGACGGTTTTTTGTGTTTAGACGCGATAAGAGAAGACCATCCCGTCGCTTAGGAGGACATGGTGCCCAGGTTTAGTATGCTGAGGATACGCTGAAAGACTTCGTCAACGCCGCCCTCGCCCAAAACCCTGGTGAGCAGTCCGCGTTCTGCATAATATTCTGCTACCGGTGCGGTTTGCTCCGTATAAACCCGTAAACGATTTCGTACGGTCTCTTCGGTATCATCGGCGCGGCCTTCTTTTTGCGCACGCTTGGCGATACGTTTGATGATCCGTTCCGGGTCAAGCTCAATAAGGATGGCCTCTTCTACAGGTTGATCCAGGCGCTCCAGCATGACATCCAGCGACCTGGCCTGGGCCAGGTTGCGTGGGTAACCATCCAGGATATAACCATCGGCAACATCACCGCGATTCAGTCTTTCCTCGAGCATGCCAGACATGACACTATCCGGCACCAACTCACCCTTGTCTGTTAGGGCCTTGGCCCGCAAGCCAAGCTCGGTGCCTCTTTTAGCGGCGTCGCGCAGTAATGCACCTGTGGAAATATGTGTAACACCCAACTGCTCAACCAACAGTGCTGCCTGGGTTCCTTTACCCGAACCCGGGGGCCCTAATAATACAATTCGCATTGTACGGTTCCAGTCCTCTAAAATAGTCGCTAACGCTAACCTCTCATACCAACCAAGTCAATGAACATTGAAGGGATATCAGGAAAATTATGATCAAGAAGAATTTGCTTTACGCACAATCCGGTGGAGTAACACCAGTCATCAACGCAACGGCCTGTGGCCTGATTGAAGAGGCCCGCCGCAACAAGGACCGTTTGGGCAAAGTTTATGCCGGTAAAGATGGCATTATTGGCATCCTCAATGAACAATTGATTGATACCAGTAAAGAAAGCAAATCAGATATCGCTGCCCTGCGTCACACACCGGGTGGCGGATTTGGTTCGTGTCGATTCAAACTGAAGGGTATCGATGAAAGCCGTGCGCAATATGAACGTCTGATCGAGGTCTTCAAGGCACATAATATTGGTTATTTTTTCTACAATGGTGGTGGCGATTCAGCCGATACGGCCTACAAGGTTTCACAGATTGGCAAAAAACTGGGTTTTCCGGTGCAGTGTATCGGTGTACCAAAAACCATCGATAATGATCTTCCTTTTACGGATGTTTGCCCCGGCTTTGGCTCCGTCGCCAAATATGTTGCCGTTTCAATCATGGAGGCCAGCCTGGATATCGAGTCCATGGCCGCCAGTTCCACCAAGGTTTTTGTACTCGAAGTGATGGGTCGTCATGCCGGCTGGATAGCTGCTGCAGGCGGACTTGCACAGCAGAAAAAGGGCGATCCGCCGCATATTATCCTGTTTCCAGAACTACCGCTTGATGAGGAGGCCTTGCTGAAAAAGGTAGACAAGGCCGTTAAAACTCACGGCTACTGCTCTATCGTGGTATCCGAGGGTGTCAGGGATCAACAAGGGCGGTTTTTGGCTGACTCAGGTGTTCGTGATGCCTTTGGTCATGCCCAACTGGGTGGTGTTGCACCGGTCATTGCCAGCATGGTGAGCAATGCACTGGGTTATAAAAACCATTGGGCCGTATCCGACTACCTGCAACGCTCGGCCCGCCATATTGCCTCTAAAACTGACGTGGAACAGGCTTATGCCATGGGTAAAGCAGCGGTCGAACTTGCATTGCAGGGTAAATCCGGAGTCATGCCCATCGTCGTCAGGACCTCGGACAAACCATATCGTTGGAAAGTCGGTGAAGCGGATTTGGCCAAGGTGGCCAATAAAGAGAAGATGATGCCGCGGAGCTTTATCTCCAAAGACGGTTTCGGTATTACAGCCGCTGCCCGGCGTTACCTGGAACCCTTGATACATGGCGAGGACTATCCCCCATACGGTCGTGACGGTTTACCAAAGTACGTTCGCTTGAAAAATATTCTGGTACCACAGAAGCTCGAATCATTTGAACTTTAAGAAAGACAGCTTACGGCCAACCAACAAGAAGAGGGTTTATATGAAAATTGTAATGCTGGCTGGTTGTATTGCGCTGCTCATCATAAACCCGGTGCAAGCCGGGGATGAATCTGAACAACAGCTTCAGAACCGTCTGAGAGCACATATCGAGTTTCTCGCCGATGACCTGATGCGTGGCAGGCAACCCGGTAGCGATGGTTATAACATTGCGGCCAATTATGTCAGCAGCCAGTTTCGGCAGATGGGTTTGCTGCCGGCAGGCAATGATGGTGGTTATTTTCAACAGGTTCCGTTGCGCCAGGCTTTTCTTGAACCGGGTTCGGCTGAGCTGGTATTCAGCAACGGCTCAATTAACATGCCGCTGGTTTTTGTTGATCAGTTTTATATGGGCCCTGCGCTGGGCAGAACCTCATCCGAACTCGAAGCGGGCCTGGTTTTTGCCGGCTATGGTATTGAGGCAGCCGAGCTTGATCATAATGACTATTCAAACCTCGATGTCGAGGGAAAAGTGGTGGTCCTTTTCGCGGGACAACCGCACGACTTTCCCAGCGAAGAAGGTGCGCATTTTGCTTCCACGACTGAAAAAACCAAGGCTGCTGTGCGCCACGGTGCGGTGGGGATTCTGATAATTCACACACCAAGGGCATCTCAACGATACCAGTGGGACCGGGTAAGTAGCCGGGTTGGTATGCCTTCGATGGGTTGGATCAATGAGCAGGGTGAGGTTCACGGGGAATTTGAGCAGATTCAGGCCGACGCGATGTTGCGTCACATGGCGGCAGAGTCTTTTTTTGAGAACGCGCCTGTGGATTTGAAAACACTTCTTGAGCGCGATGACAGTGGTGAAGCGCTGACCACGTTTGATCTCGAAGGCAAAATCAGAATGCGCCAACGCAGCACCCATGAAATTATCTCCAGTCCAAACGTGGTTGCGGTATTGCCGGGTTCGGACCCGCTGCTGGCAAATGAATACGTGGTCTTCACTGCCCACCTGGATCATATTGGCGAATTGCATTCAGGTAGTGGTGAGCAGCCACAAAACGACCTGATCAATAACGGGGCGCTGGATAATGCGTCGGGTGTTTCAGTGATGCTCGAAACCGCCCGGCTGTTTAACGAGGGTCAACCGCCAAGGCGATCGATTTTGTTTGTGGCAGTCACAGCGGAAGAGAAAGGCCTGGTTGGCTCCGAATATTTTGCGATGAACCCGACTGTTCCCATCGATTCCATCGTCGGTGAAGTCAATCTCGATATGCCGTTGTTGCTTTATGAGTTTGCTGATGTGATTGCCTTTGGTGCGGAGCATTCCAGCCTGGGCGATACGGTTCGGGAAGCCGCACAGAGTTATGCGACAGAATTGTCACCTGACCCCTTTCCGGAGCAAAACATATTTGTCCGTAGCGATCACTACCGTTTTGTACAACAGGGGATTCCATCGGTATTCCTGGTGACAGGTATGAAATCTTTGGGTGGCAGTGTTGATACACAACCCATTTTCGAAGGTTTCCTCCAGCAGCACTACCACAAGCCCAGCGATGACCTCAATCTGCCGATAAACTACAAGGCAGCGGCGAAATTCACACGAATCAACGCGAAAATAGGGGAGCTGCTCGCAAATGATCCTGACCGGCCCACTTGGCACGAAGGTGATTTTTTTGGCAGAACATACGCAAAATAAGTCTCGCAGGATGTGCGTGGTGCAGGCGAGTTTCCCCTAATACCAAAGTATCAGTTAAACCCTGAATTATTCAGCGTTTTCGGGGCAAAAATTATGCCTGTTGTGATATAGTTCGCGCGACAAAATAATCATTTCATCCCGGGGAGAGAAAACACGATGTTTGGAATATCAATCACGGTCAGCACAGTACTTGGTTTACTGGGTTTGACAATCGCTTTTTTCTATATGAAAAAGGTCATCAGCGTACCGTTGGATATGGGTTTGAACGAAGAAGATGGCAAGCGTCTCAGGTTCATTCATGGTGCAATTGCAGAAGGCGCGATGGCCTTCCTTAAGCAGGAATACAAGTTCCTGACCATTTTTATGGTTTCGTTTGCTGCCATTATCGTAGTGCTTATCGATGACTCACACACAGCGGATTATCGCGAAGGCATTTATACCGCTGGCGCTTTTCTGTTTGGTGGGTTTATCTCGATTTTGTCCGGTTACATCGGTATGAAGGTCGCAACGCAAGGTAATGCGCGTACGACCGTATCAGCCAAGAAAGACATCTCCCATGCATTTGATGTTGCCATCAATTCGGGTGCCGTGATGGGCTTTGCCCTGGTCGGACTGGCAGTACTAGGCCTGGTCATTATCTACGTTGCAATGAGCTGGCTGATGGCCGACCTTGGAACTGAGAACAATCATGTTCTGATGGAAGTGATTGCCGGTTTCGGTCTGGGCGGATCAACCATCGCACTGTTTGCACGTGTTGGTGGTGGTATTTTCACCAAGGCCGCTGACGTTGGTGCCGACCTGGTGGGTAAAGTTGAGCAGGGTATTCCGGAAGATGATCCGAGAAACCCGGCCGTTATTGCCGATAATGTGGGTGACAACGTGGGTGATGTTGCCGGTATGGGCGCTGACCTGTTTGGTTCCTGCGCTGAGAGCACCTGTGCCGCGATGGTGATTTCCGCCGTGGCATTTGCGGGGAGCCCCGATGCCCTTTTGTACCCGATCCTGATTAGCGCGATCGGTATTCCTATCAGTTTCATCACTAAACTGTTGGTTGGTGTGAAGACCGAGCATGATGTCGCACCGGCTTTGATGAAGCTATTGGTCATCTCCAGTGTACTGATGGCGATAGTAATGTACTTCGTCACCATTGCCCTGATTCCAGGATCCTTTGAGCTGGGTGGCAAAGTCTACTCCAGCATGGGTGTTTACTGGTGCTTCTTATCCGGACTGGTAGCCGGTCTGGCCGTTGGTTTGTTGACGGGCTATTACACCTCGGACAAGTATGGTCCGGTACAGGAAGTTGCAAAGTCCTGTGAAACAGGTGTTGCGACCAACATCATTTATGGTTTGGCACTGGGCTACAAGAGTACGGTTCTGCCTTATCTTTGCATCGCGGTCAGTATTTTTGTTTCATGGAACCTGGCCGGTATGTACGGTGTAGCCATTGCTTCACTGGGTATGCTCGGCACATTGGTGGTTGCACTGACGATTGATGCCTACGGTCCTGTTGCCGATAATGCCGGCGGGATTGCTGAGATGGTCGGTCTCGACAAGGAAGTTCGTCGTCGTACCGATATCCTGGATTCAGCGGGTAATACAACGGCTGCGATTGGTAAAGGTTTTGCGATTGGCGCGGCCATTCTGACCTCGCTGGCGTTATTCGCAGCTTTCATCACCGCAGCTGAAAAACTGTCGGGCGCACCTATTAACATGAGCTTGCTTGACCCGATGATCTACACCAGTGTGTTTATCGGTGCAGTGCTTCCATTCCTGTTTACCGCCATGACCATGAAGTCAGTTGGTAAAGCCGCTTTTGCGATGATCGAAGAGGTGCGTCATCAGTTCAAGACCATCCCGGGTATCATGGAAGGAACCGGCAAACCCGACTACGCGCGCTGTGTCGCAATCTCAACCCAGGCGGCCTTGCGTGAAATGATCGCACCAGGTGTGCTGATCATGGGCACGCCATTGGTGGCCGGCTACCTGTTTGGTGTTCAAGCCGTGGCCGGTATCCTGGTTGGATCACTGGTTTGTGGTGGTGTACTCGCCATCGCTTCATCCAATAGTGGTGGTGCCTGGGACAATGCCAAGAAGTACATCGAAGCGGGCAACCACGGTGGTAAAGGATCGGATTGTCACCATGCAGCAGTGGTTGGCGATACGGTAGGTGATCCATTGAAAGACACCTCAGGTCCGTCGCTGAATATTTTGATCAAGCTGTCAGCCATTCTGAGCCTGGTGTTTGCACCGTTTTTTGTTCAGTATGGTGGAATCTTGCTGGGCTAAAACCTGGCAAAAACCATGAAAAAGGGGCCATATGGCCCCTTTTTTAATGCAAAAACACCGACACACGTTTAAATCAATTGCCAGTTCCTCATCCCGTGGCTCATTGGCTTGATAATGCCTCGCATAAAGCAACATTATCTTCGGCAACCCGCTGAATCGGTACGCTGCCCGACATGTTAATCGAGGGGATTTCGTACTCCATGATGCCTGTTTTGCAGCTTGCAAAGGTCAGCGTCAAAGTCCCATCTGAACCGGGCGGATCAGTACGTTGTACTTCGGTTGGGTCATCAAAAATACCACCGGAAGTCAGGGTTATATCCATAACGGATTGGTGGTCGGCATATGGGCCCGTCGCTGTGATCCAGCGATGGCCGGGGTCACCCAGGTTGGCTGTGGCATCATCAGGTGGTAATTCCGTATCGTAGGTAAACCAGGCCACTGATGCCTTGCCCAGATCAGGAAAGACCGTGATGAAAAAGCCTTGTCCGTCAGTGAGCGGGTTGTACCACGCATCGTTGAAACCGGCATTCATTTGTAAACCTTCCGGCTTTACCTCGCCATCGCTGACCAGGTAGACACCCCCGGAACTATTGGCCAGGTAAATACTGTGGTCTTCGCCCAAACCAAATGTCATTATCCTGAAATCTGAATCAAACAGCGGTGTTGTAACCCAGTTACCATCTACTTTTTTAAGACTCCAAATCTTGCCTGTACAGTAATCTCCAAACAAATAGGAACCATACAGGTTCGGGTAAGCACTACCTCGGTAAACCTCGCCACCGGTGATTGAACAACCATCTGCATGCGTGTATTCCGTCACAGGCAGCGTTAATGCGGACTGATTGCAATCAGCCACACTGCACTGGGTGCCTTCCATGATGTTCCAACCGTAGTTTTCACCACCAGTGGAGTTGGCGGGCTGGAAATCAACTTCTTCCAGCGCCCCCTGGCCAACGTCGGCAATGAAGAGGTCACCGGTCCGGGGGTCAAAACTGATTTTCCAAGGGTTACGCAATCCGAGTGCCCAAATTTCGTTTTTGACACTCGCATCACTCAAAAACGGATTATCGGATGGTACTGCATAGGTGCCGTGAACCGGATCAACATCAATACGAATCAACTTGCCCAACAAGGTGCTGCCCTTTTGTCCGTTTTGTTGTGGGTCATTTCCACCGCCCCCATCACCCAGCCCGAGGTAAAGCATTCCGTCCGGTCCGAACTGGAGACGGCCGCCATTGTGGTTTGCATAGGGTTGGGGGACGGTCAGAATTAATTCTTCACTGTCTGCATCTGCAATATCTGGGTTGTCACCAACTTTGAAGCGCGACAGAACGGTCGCCCCCCCAGACTGCGTATACCAGACATAAAAGTTGCCGGAGGATTTGTAATCCGGAGAGA
>Ga0316201_10001418_pt1 | contig 16071 bp, 13 predicted proteins | sample CS6wburrow_MG_FD_204516 | JGI IMG/M metagenome (GOLD analysis project Ga0316201, IMG submission 204516) | Coastal sediment microbial communities from Delaware Bay, Delaware, United States - CS-6 worm burrow | ecosystem: Environmental > Aquatic > Marine > Coastal > Sediment | place: USA... | reverse complement strand
CGAAGCGACGCTGGCCGCGCTGCCGCCGCTGGACACGTCCATTCGGGCCTCGGCCTACCGGCTGGCGGTGCTCACCGGTGCCACCCTCGACGCAGTCCCAACCGCACCCGGGCGCATTGCGGCGAGCAGCGCCTTGCCGGCCGTGCCCGACCAACTGCCAACGCAGGTTGCCGCGGGTTTTCTGCGTGAGCGGCCGGACGTGGCGGCCGCCGAGCGCCACCTCGCCGCGCGCGTTGCCGAACTCGGTGTCGCCGAGGCGAGTTTCTACCCGCAGCTTTACCTGCAGGCCTCGGCGGGCCTGGAAAGCGCGTCGTTGTCGGATCTGGCCAGCGGTGACAGCGGCGTGCTGGGACTGGCGCCACGCATCTCGTTGCCGATCTTCCAGGGCGGGCGCCTGCGTGCCAACCGCCGTGCCGCCGTGGCGCGCGCCGACGCCGCGTACGCGAACTTGCAGCAAGTGCTCCTCGTCGGGATGGCCGAAGCGCACACCGGCCTGGCGCTGGTTGACGGCGAATTGAAGACGCTGCGCCATGTGTCGGCATCGGTCAGGGCCAGTCACGATGCCGAACAAATCGCCCGCCTTCTGTATGAGCGGGGCCTGGGCGACTACCTGGCGCTGCTCGACGCCCAGCGACAGCTCGCCGAGCGCGAAGATCACCAGGTGCAGGTCGAAACTCGGCTGCGGTTGCAACTCGTGCGTCTTTACACGGCGCTCGGCGGCGACGCGCGCAATTTGCTCGGTCCATGATCTGATCGTCTACACTGCCAGATGCACATACCGCAGTACGAGGTGAGCACCGTGGCCCAGAACAAGACGATAGAAACGACCGCCCGCGTTGGCGATTTCATAAAAGGCATCAGCGATCCGGTCAAGCGCGCCGATTGTCGCGCCCTGTTGAAGATGATGCGCGAGGCCACCGGCAAGCGGGCGAAGATGTGGGGCAAGGCGATCGTGGGCTTCGGCCGTTACGATTACAAATACGAAAGTGGTCGCAGCGGCACGTTCTTCCTGGTGGGCCTGTCACCGCGGGCGCAGAACATCGCGCTGTACATCGTGCCCGGATTTACCGCCTACTCCGCGCTCCTGAAAAAGCTCGGGCGCCATTCGACCGGCAAGTCGTGTCTTTACATAAAACGTCTCAGTGACGTGGACACCGACGTGCTGGCCACGCTGATCCAGCGCTCGGTTGCGGACATGAAAAAGAAATACAAGGTCGCCTAGCTGATCGGGCCGGCGTGCCGTGCCTCGCCATGCGCTACACTGCTCGGCAGTATGGAGAGTAATAGCGACATCACCGCGCCGCGGCCGCGCACGCTGGACCGCTGGTTCGCGGTCGTCCTGTTCATCCTGGCCGCGAGTGCGCTGGGGCTGTTGATGGCCCGCGACGGTTTCCCGATTGCGCGCGGCGACCTCGACGTTGCCTTGCTGTTCCTGGTCTTCGGACTGTTCACGATCACCATGGGCTACCCGCATCCGAGCTATGGCCATGTGTCGTTCGATCGGGTGGCGCAGGTTGCCAGTATCCTGGTCCTGGGTCCGGCCGCAGCCGCGCTGATCAACGGCATCGCGTCGCTGCTGTACCCCTGGCATCGCCTGGCGCGGGGTGTCGGCGTCGCCGATGTGCTGACCGCATCGTTGAATAACGCCGGGCTAATGACGCTGATCATCCTGGTCTGTGGCTCGATGTACACGGCGTTGGGTGGCCCGGTGCCGCTGATGCGACTGGATCTGAACGCGCTGGGCCCGCTGGTGCTGTTGATGCTCAGCATGCAGGTGATCAACGAGCTGGGCATGCTCGTGGTGGTCTACCTGCGCCGCGGCAACCCCGGCCGGCACTTTAATTTTTTCTCGACGGCGGTCGAGCTGAGTTCCGTGCTCATCGCCGTGCTGGTGGCCATTGTGTTCAACCGCATGGAGCCGCAGGTCATGGCGCTGTTGGTGCTGGTGCTGGGTCTGGGCATGCTCGTACTCAAGCAGTTTGCGCACATGCGCCACCGGCTGGAGGCACTGGTTGAGGAGCGCACGCGCGAGTTGCACGAGAAATCCGTTGAGCTTGAGCGACAGGCCACACACGACAAACTGACGGGCTTGCACAACAGGCGCTTCGCTGACAATTACCTGGAACAGGCGATGCACGATGCCGAGCGTCATGGTCGTGCGTTTACCGTCGCGCTGGCGGACGTCGATCACTTCAAGCAGATCAACGACCAGCATTCGCATGCAATTGGCGATGCCGTGCTCAAGCGTATCGCCGCGCTTCTTGCGCAACACTGTCGCGCGACCGACATGATTGCGCGCTACGGCGGCGAGGAATTCTTGTTGTGTTTTCCGCTCACCGATTCGGCGACGGCCCGGAGCGTATGCGAGGACTTGCGCAAAATGGTCGAACGCGAAGACTGGTGCGCTATAGCGCCGGGCATTTGCGTCACGCTGAGTTTCGGGCTGGCCCAGGGCGAGACGGATTTTCGGCGCAAGGCGATTCTCGGCGCAGCTGACCGCCGCTTGTATGAGGCCAAGCACGGTGGCCGTAATCAGGTGGTTAGCTGACACGACCCGTTCAAGTCAGCGACCGCCGCCCCAAAACCAACCCCGGCATAAAAGGTTAGAAAAGGTCCTGCGACGGTCGCTGGGTTTGAACGGACTCTCGTCCGCCTTCCTCTTTAGCGACAGCCAGCGCCATACCTTGAGCGACAAAAGGGGGACGGTTTACTTATTTGTGGATAACCATTGCGCGCTTGCGCTTGCGCGCAATGGTTATCCACAAATAAGTAAACCGTCCCCCTTTGTCAGAGTGCGAGCCAGTGAAACTGGTTTTGCGCTTGCATCAGTTTTAGCAGCCGGCGCCGTGCGATCAGGCGCGGCAGAAAGTGATCGCGCCGGATGCTGCGCTCGAGGCGCACGGTTGCGCTAACAAGGCGGCGTCGTCCGGCCGTGCTCAGTCGTTGCATCGGGATTCTCCTGTTGTGCGAGTAACAGGGTCATCAGGCCACGGCAATCGGGCACGCAGCGGCGCCGCCGGTGACGAACACCGGCAGCAAAGTGATCAATCATGGCAATCGCCGCGTCAGGCGTCAGGCGTTTGCGGCCACCGCGTGCGAGCTGTGCGCGGCCGCCCAGGTGTCAACCAGACCGTGCAGCGTGTGGACCAGTGAATCCAGCGGCATGGGTCGCGCAAACAGGTAGCCCTGGGCATCGTCGCAGCCCATGGCCCGCAGGCAGATCATCTGTTCCGCCGTTTCCACACCCTGCGCCGTGACGTGCATGCCCAGGCTGGTGCACAGCGTTACCAGGCTGTCGACCATGCGGCCCATGCGGGCGTCTTCCGGCAACGCACCGATCAGGCCCTGGTCGAGCTTGACGTTGTCGATAGGCAGGTGACGCAGGTCATTCAGGCAGGTGAGGCCCGAACCAAAATTATCCAGACTCAGCGTGACGCCCTCGCCCTGGAGGTTGGCCAGCAGTCGCTGCAGCGACGACAGCGACCCGTGGAGCTGTGGCTGCACCGCACGCTCGCTGACCTCGATCTCCAGGTGCGTGCCGTCCAGCCTGGTTTCGGCCAGCGTGTCTTTCAGTTCGCTGAAAAAAGTGTCCTTGCTGAACAGATCGGCGGCGATGTTCACCGCCATGCGCACATCGAGACCGGACTCAACCAGCGTCAACGCGTCGCGGCAGGCCTGGCGCAGTGCCCACAGGCCCAGCGTCTCCATCATGCCGGAGTCCTCCGCCACCGGCATGAACACGCCGGGGCTGAGCAGTTCGCCGTCCTCGCCGCGCAGGCGCAGCAGTGCTTCGATGCTGGTCACCGCGCCGTCTGACAGTCGCAGTCTCGGCTGATAATGCAGCTGCATGTCGTTGCGCTCGATGGCGCCCCGTATCTGGCCTTCAAGTTGCATTCGGCGCCGCGCGTCGGCACTCGCCGTGCGCGCCAGCAGATGATACTTGTTGCGGCCCATCTGGCGCGCGTGAGCCATTGCGCTCAAGGCCAGCCCGATCAGTCGCTGCGGTTCGTCGGTATCGTTCGGGAACACCGTCGCCCCGATGCTGCAGTCGATGTCGAACGATTCGCCCTGCACATCGTAGGCGTCCACCAGAACACGACGGTAGTTGTGCACGGCGCGGGTGAGCTCTTCGGCCCGCGGCAGCGGCTGGCAAATGGCGAGACAGCGCGTGTCCAGGCGACCGATGACGGCGCGGCCGCGTATGGCGCCGGACAACCGGTCGGCCATTGCCCGCATCAGGCGATCCAGCGTGACCTGGTCGCAGATGCTGCCCAGTTTGTCGTAGTTGCTGAATTCGATCACAAGCACGCCCAGGGCGTAGCCCGCGCGCTGTGCCCGCGCCAATTCCTGCGCGACGGACGATTCGAACATGGTCGCATTGGGCAGCCCGGTATTGCTGTCGCACTCTTTGAGCGATGCGAGCTGCGCTTCGAGTTCCAGCAGGCGCTGACTCATACGCCGCCGGGTGGCGAAACGATCCAGACGCAGGATCGCGTCGATGCGGGCGTCTACGATCGCGACATCGACGGGCAGCTCAATCAGCGCATCGGCGCCGGCAGCGAGACCGTCAAGCCTGGCGTCGTCGTCGCTGGCACTCAGCAGAAGCACCGGTACATCCGCCACCATGTCGGACTGGCGGATCAGGCGGCAGACCTGCGCGCCGCTGTCGGCGCCGACCGACTGGTAGATGATCGCCAGATCAATTTCATTATGTAAGAGGATGCTCAGAGCGTCCTCGATGTTGTCGGCACGCAGCACGCGCAGATCCGGGCGCCGCGTCGTGATCGCGGTGTCCGTCGATTCGCCGACGTCCTGGACTATCAGTACGGTGGGTCGGTCACTGCGCGGCGTGTGGTTCAAACGGAGTTACTCCCAAATAACAAGAAACGAGGTTGCGACAGGATCGTCGGGAAAAGTACCGGCGCAGCATGGTGCCGCCGCGACGTTCCAGCATTCTCTTGGGATAGCGACCGGTCAGGACGGATCTTTAGGCCTGGAGGCACCGAAATGTCCGACAACGACGTTGTCGCCGCTCGCCGGTTTGGGCGCGCTATCTTCGGGCTCGGTTTCGATCTGTTCCAGGGTGACGGTCTGGTCGCGCCCTGCGTCCTTGGCGCGGTACAGGCCCTGGTCGGCCCTTTGCAGCAGGCCTTCGACCGGCTCGCCGGCGCGGTAAGTCGCAACGCCGGCCGACAGCGTTACGTTAAACACATCCTCGAACGGCCGCTCCCTGGTCACCGCGCACAGCCGCTCGGCGCAGCGCAGCGCGCCCGCAAGCGGGGTTTGCGGCAGCAGCACGATAAACTCTTCGCCGCCGTAGCGGGCCAGCGAGCTGCTGCGCACCAGCGAATCGATCACGTCCATGCCGCGAAGCGCGCCGCGCAGGCGTTCGCACAGCGCGATCAGCACACGGTCGCCGGCGAGGTGGCCATAGCGGTCGTTGATGCTCTTGAAGTGGTCGATGTCCAGCAGGATGACGCCGAAAGTATCGGGGCTGCGATCGCAACGCGCCTTCTCTTTTTGCAGAGCATCCATGATGTAGCGCCGGTTGAACGCTTGGGTCAGGTCGTCCTGGCTGGTGAGTACGCGGATGTCCTTGAGCGCCGAGTTCAGGTCGCGGTTGCGGTCACTGAGTCTATGGCGCAACGCGCTGACGTAGTTTCCGAACAACGCGCACCACGCCATCATGCCGGCGAGCATGGCCAGCCGTCGCGCCTCGTCGGCGGCGTCAAAACGAAAATCGAAATAGCGGTAGTCGATGTACACCAGCGCCGCGTAGGAAAAGAACGCGTAGGCGGCGACCGCGGTCAGCGCGAAACCGCGCAACGCCAGCACGCCGAACATCATGATCATGACGTCGCCGATTAACAGAAGATCGCGCACACTGGTGTCGGCCATCATTGGCACCAGCAGCCAGCTCATCGCAACAACGATCTGTTCGGCCGACATTGCCGGGTCAGCGCGGCGTTCCGACCAACCGGTGCGCAGCATTACATAAAAATAAATATTGGTGGCGATGATCCCGAGCACGATCAGTGCCATCCACCACGGCTCGAGCAGTCCCGATTCGTTACGCAAGAAAAACACGCACAGCAAAGACCACAGTGCATAGCTGGCCACAGCGATGAAAAATCGCTTCAGGCGCAAGCGGCGCTTGGGGTGGTCGCTGGGCAGAATCTGAAACACGTGCAAAAGCAGATCGTCGGGCTGCGGGGGCCCAGAGTTTGCCACAGCAAGGGATGTCAATGGCAAGGCGCGACGCAATATTCGCCAGGCCAAAAAAATTATCGCCGCTGCGTCAGGCCTCTATCGTACGCACGAAGGATTCTTCCAGATCGGCGGTGCCGGTTTGTGCGCGAATTTCGTCCGGGGAGCCGGCCGCGACGACGCGTCCGCCATTCACGATCACGATCTGGTCACACAGTGCCGCAACCTCTTGCATGATGTGGCTGGAAAACACGATGCACTTGCCCGCCTCGCGCAGGCGCGCGATCAGTTCGCGCAAGCTGCGTGTGCTCATAACGTCGAGGCCGTTGGTCGGCTCGTCGAGGATTATGTTGCCAGGCTCGTGAATCAGGCAGCGCGCCAGCGCGACCTTGGTGCGCTGGCCCTGGGAGAATCCCTTGGTGCGTCGATCGAGAATCTCCTGCATGCCGAGGAAATCTGCCAGTTCGACGATGCGCCGTTCGATGCGTTCGTTGTCGAGTCCGCACAAGCGTCCGAAATAAACGATGTTCTCGCGCGCCGTCAGGTTGGGGTAAATGCCCGGATTGTGCGAGAACACGCCGAGTCGTCGACGCCCCTCGGCCGGCTGTGCGACCACATCGATGCCATCGACGATGGCGGTGCCATGGTCGGGCGTCAGCACGGTGTAGAGCATCCGCAGCGTGGTTGATTTGCCCGCTCCGTTGGGTCCGAGCAGGCCGGTGATCTGCCCGTTGGCGGCCGCAAAGCTGACCTCCTCCACGGCGGTGACTTTGCCAAAGGACTTGCCGAGCGCACGGGCTTCAATCATGGCTGTGGTCCCGCAAAGCTGACAAAAAACGGATCGGCTCCCTGGCGCGCCAGGCACTCGACATCGAGCGCCGCCAGTTTGCGCTCGCGCACGAAGTCGCCCATCAGCTTCGGCACGCAGCCGATCGGCGCCTGCCCGTGGCCCTGCCCCGGACCGACGATGTGACGCGCGTTGCCAAGGTAGGCCGCGACGCGCTCGCCGTACTCGGGCGGCGTGACCGGGTCGGCCTCTCCGGACATGACCAGTACCGGCACGTCTGACGCAAACGGCAGCTTGAAATCGTCATCCATGACGCCCCGCGGCCACACCTCGCAGGTGGCAACCAGCCCCTCGACGATCTCGCTGCCAAGGTAAGTTGCATCGAGCGCCGCATCGTCGCGGCGGCCGAAAAAAGGCACATCCTCGGCACAGACCACGGCGTTGTGCATGCCAAACGCCATCGCATCCACCAGGTCGGCCGACACGGTCAGCGCCTGGGCCGCCAGCGGGACGAAGTTGCCCTCGCTTGCCTCGTAGATCATCAGTGGCAGCAGCGATACCGTTTGCGGCGCGTAGGACAGCAGCCGAACGGCACCGGCCACGTCGAGGTGCCCGATGGTGATGTCCATCGGCTCGCCGGTAAGCGGGTGCTCCAGTGCGACGTCGACCGGCGCCGCGCGCAGGCCGTCGATTAGCTTGCGGAAGCGCATGGGCAGGTCGCCGAAGGCATCGCGGCAGGCCGCCTCCTCGTCGCAGCGGCGAAACGCCGCCTGCAAAGCGCTTTGCGCCACGAGTGGAATGTCAGGACCGAGCGCCTCGTTGACCGGGACGACGCCGTCGAGGATCACGCTGTGGGTCCGCTCGGGGAATCGGCGCAGGTAATGCTGCGCCACGCGCGTACCGTAGGAGATGCCGTAGACGCTGAGCTGCTCGTAGCCCAGCGCCTCGCGCACGCGATCGAGATCGCGAACGGCCACGGAGGTGGTGAAAAACCGCGGATCCGCGTCCAGGTCTTGCAGGCAGTCACGTGCCAGGCGGGTGGTTTCATCGATGCTCCACAGGGCGCCGAGGCTCTGCTCGGGCATCTGGCAGCTCAGCCGATGCGAGTCCCCGGTGCCGCGCTGGTCAACCAGGATAATGTCGAACTCTTCGCGCATGCGCTGAAAAGCGGGGTAGTAAGCGGCATAGAATTCCAGCGAAGACTGCCCCGGTCCGCCGGCGATCACCGTTATGGCGACGTCCCTGGGTTTGCGCCGCAGCGCATCGAGTCGCGCCACCGACAGCGTGATCGAGGTGCCGTTAGGCTGTTCATAGTCCAGCGGCACACTCAGCGATCCGCATTCGCCACGCACCACGCGGCGCCCGCCCGGTGCGGCCAGTCGGCACGGCTCCATCGCGATGGTCGTGCCATTTTCCGCGCTGGCAGCCGGCGGCCAGGCCGACGCACAGCACAGCAGTGCCAGGGCCCAGGCACAGATGCGCGGCGAAGTGAAAAACGGGGTGCGAGTTACAGGCATCGGCGAACGGTAGCGCAAAACGCGCCCGCACTGTAGCGACCGGGTACCGTGTTGGCGGTTATTGCGCCATCTTTTGCTATGATGAGCGGCTGTCAGGAGCCTCGAAATGCAGAATATGTCCATGTCCCACAACTACGATGTCATCGTGGTCGGCGGCGGTCACGCCGGTACCGAAGCGGCGCTTGCCGCCGCGCGTATGGGCGCGCGCACCCTGTTGCTGACGCACAGCATCGACACGCTGGGGCAGATGAGCTGCAATCCGGCGATCGGCGGCATCGGCAAAGGCCACCTGACAAGGGAAGTAGACGCGCTCGGTGGCGCGATGGCGCGGGCGGCGGACCGCGCGGGCATCCAGTTCCGCACGCTCAATGCGCGCAAGGGTCCTGCCGTGCGCGCGACCCGGGCCCAGGCCGACCGCGTGCTGTACCGGGCCGCGATACGCCAGACGCTGGAGGCCGAACCGAACCTGAATATCTTCCAGCAGGCCGTCGACGACCTGCTGATCGAGGGCACGCGCGTGGTCGGCGCGGTCACGCAGATGGGCCTTGCGTTCCGCGCGCCGGCGGTGGTGCTGACGGTTGGCACCTTCCTGGCGGGCAAGATACACATCGGCGCCGCCAACTACGAAGGCGGCCGCGCCGGCGACCCGCCGTCCAACCGCCTGGCGGCGCGCCTGCGCGAGTTGCCGTTCACCGTCGACCGCCTTAAGACCGGCACGCCGCCGCGTATCGACGGACGCAGCATCGATTTTTCCAAACTGCGGGCGCAGCCCGGTGACGAGCCGCGACCGGTGTTTTCGTTCCTGGGCAGCACGGCGGACCACCCGCGCCAGGTGCCGTGCTACATCACGGCGACGACCGAGCGCACCCACGACATCATCCGCCGGGCGATTCCCGAATCGCCGATGTTCACCGGCGCCATCGACGGCGTCGGGCCGCGTTACTGCCCGTCGGTCGAGGACAAGGTGGTGCGTTTCGCCGACAAGACCTCGCACCAGATATTCGTCGAGCCGGAAGGCCTGACGGTCAACGAGTTTTATCCCAACGGCATCTCGACGTCGCTGCCCTATGCGGCGCAGCATGAATTTGTGCGCAGCATCCCGGGTTTCGAGAACGCGCACATCACGCGCCCCGGCTACGCGATCGAATATGACTTTTTCGATCCGCGCGGCCTGCATCACACCCTGGAGACGCGTTACATCGAGGGACTCTACTTCGCGGGACAGATCAACGGCACGACCGGCTACGAGGAAGCGGCGGCCCAGGGTCTGCTCGCCGGCGCCAACGCGGCGCTGCGGATACACGACCGCGAGCCCTGGATCGTCGGCCGCGACGAGGCCTACCTGGGTGTGCTGGTGGACGACCTGGTGACCCAGGGCACGCTGGAGCCCTATCGGATGTTCACATCGCGTGCCGAATACCGGCTTTTGCTGCGCGAGGACAACGCGGACCTGCGCCTGACCCCGGTCGGACGCGAGCTCGGCCTGGTCGACGACGCGCGCTTTGCGATCTTCGAAGCCAAGCGCGCGGCGATCGCGCGCGAAAGCGACCGCCTGCGCGCCGTCACGGTGCACCCGGGTGATGAATTCGACGCGCTGCTCGCGCAGCAGGGCGAATCACCGCCCCAGCGCGAGGCCAAGGCGTTCGATTTGCTGCGCCGGCCGGGCATGACCTATGCAGCATTGTGCAGCCTGGCCGCGGTTGGGCCCGGCGTCGACGATGCCGCCGTGGCGCAGCAAATTGAGATCCAGGCCCGTTACAGCGGCTATATCGCACGCCAGCAGGCCGAAATCGATCGCCAGCGCCGCTACGAAGCTGCCCGTCTTCCGTCGGACCTCGACTACGACTCGATTGTCGGCCTGTCCAACGAAGTACGGCAGAAGCTCGGTGCGCTGCGTCCGGCAACGGTCGGCCAGGCCTCGCGCGTGGCCGGCGTCACCCCGGCTGCCATCTCAATCCTGCTGGTGCACCTCAAGCGCCGCGGTGGCACCCGTTCGCCCGACGACGGGGCGCCGACACGGCAACGCAAGTCTGCTTGACGCAGCACGCGGCGCAAGCCCTTTGTGACGCCGCGCGGCGCTAGGTGTACTCTGTGGAAACGCCCAACCGTACTAAGGAGGCCGGGCATGTCAGAGCATTGGGAAGTCTTTCCGTGCACGATCGGGGAACATCAGGCGTTTGTGGCTTACGATCACGGCCTGAGCGAGACCATCGACGGCCTCGCGCCCACCTCGTTGCTCAAGATCAAGGCCACGCTGCAGGCGCCAACCGACAACGGCATGCCCTCGTCGAAGGAGCTGGCGCGGTTGAATGTACTGGAAGATGGCCTCGAGCAGCGGGTGCGCGAAAGCGATGGCTTGCCGGTAGGCCGCGTGACGGTCGCCGGGCTGCGGGTCTTCTATTATTACGTTGACCTCAGTGACGCGGACGCGCAGGCGATCGTCGATGACTTTGCGCAGCGCTCGGGCTACGAGTTGCGTTTCACCCTGAAAGAAGACGCGGGCCGCGAGGGCTACTGGCAGGACCTCTACCCCAGCGATGACGAGAAGCAGCTTGCCGCGGACCTGCGTACGGTGGATGAGCTGCGCCAGCGCGGCGACGATCTTGATATCGAGCGCCGGGTTGAGCACTGGGCCTATTTTTCCGACGCGCAGCACATGGATTCATTCGTGACCTGGCTGGGCGAGCAAGGATTCGTGGTGGACAGCGCGTCACCGGTTAATCCCGCCGACACGGTCGACAGCGAACACACCCACCGCGTGCAGTTCCATCACACCCTGGCGCCCAACTTCGCCAACATTGCCGACGTAACGGTCGAGTTGTCGAGCAAGGCGCGTGCCCTGGACGGCGACTATGACGGCTGGGAAACCCAGGTGCAGGGCGAGACCGCGGACGCGTAGTCGGCTTAGTCCACCACCAGGTCGAATTCGACCGTAACTTCTGCACTGAACTTGATCTCGCCGGTCGCGAAGGTGTCGGCGCCGCTTTTGTCTGCCGCGCCGCGGCTTTCCATCGCCATCATGCGCGGCATCGGCGGTGGCCGCAACGACACGTTGGTCGTGCTGATGTTGCGTACCTTGCCCAATTTCGCGTCCAGCGTGCTGGCGACGGTCTGTGCGTTCAGTTTCGCGTTGGTCGCGGCCAGCGCCAGCGCGTCGCGGATCAGGTCGTCCTTGCGGCTGGACTCAAGCTGTGGCGCCTGCGCCTGGTTGACCCCGAGGTCCGTGGCCTGTTCCAGCAGCAGCCCCAGCTTGGACAGGTCGTCGAGTTTGACCTCCAGCGAGCGGTGCACGTAGTAGCCGATGAGCTGGCGCGAGTTGCCCTTGGACCAGTCGTATTCCGGCCGGATGTTGAGCTGTGCCGTCTTGACGCTGTTTTTCGGGATGTCGAGGTCTGCGCAGGCGGCCAGAAACGCGCGCACCACCTTCTCGACCTCGCGCTGGGTGGCTTTCTGGTCGCTGCCGCGTGCCTCGACGCCGAGCGTCATGACTGCGCGGTCCGGCGCTGCGGTTACCTCGCCCTGACCGGAGACGGTCACCGTTCGATCGTTCGCCATGGCGGCTCCCTGGAAAAGCGTCAGCAGCGCAGCCGCCGCGACGGAAACTATGTATGTGCGATTCACTGTGCCGTTCGCCTCGCTGGTCGCGCATGAGCGTTATTCATCTTTGCCGTGCAATTCTACACGATGCCCGCGCCACCGGGCGGGTTCACAATCCGGTAAACTTTGGTGCCGTTCTTTACCCGCGCAACGAGGTTTGAGCCATGCACGACACGCCCCAGGTCATCGACGTCGGCAACAATGTGTTTGCGGTCGATACGCACTACGTGCGGCCGCTGATGGACGCCAGTCACCTGATCGTGCAGGACGGTCGCGCCGCGTTTGTCGATACCGGCACCAGCCATAGCGTGCCGCATCTTCTGGACGCCCTGGCCGGCCGCGGCCTGTCGACCGATGACGTCGACTACGTGTTTCTGACCCACATCCACCTCGACCACGCCGGCGGTGCGGGCACGCTGCTGCGCCAATTGCCCAATGCCAAGGCCGTGCTGCATCCGCGCGGCGCACCGCACATGATCGCGCCACAAAAGCTGATCAAAGGCACCCGCGCCGTGTATGGCGACGAGATGTACGAAGCGCTCTATGGGCAGATCGTCGCCCTGCCCGAGGAACGGGTGATTATCGTGGCCGATGGCGACCGCCTGTCGCTCGCCGGCCGCGAGTTTGAGTTCATTCACACGCCGGGTCACGCGCTGCATCATTACTGCATGGTCGACGCCGCCCATCGCGCCGTGTTCAGCGGCGACACCTTCGGACTGTCGTACCGCGAGACGGACACCGCGGCCGGTGCGTTTATTTTCCCAACGACCACGCCAACGCAGTTCGACCCCGTTGCCGCACACGCGTCGATCGACCGCATCGTATCTTACGATCCGCTGTGCGTTTACCTGACGCACTACAGCCGGGTCGAAAATATTGCGCGCCTGGCCGGCGACCTGCACCGCAGGCTGGATCAATTCGTCGCCATCGCCCGGCGCCACGTGGACAGCGACGACCGGGTCGCGGCCATCGGCGCCCACATGCGCGACTACATGAAGGGCGAACTGGATGCCCACGGTTACGCCGGCGATGACGACAGTCGCGAATCGGTGCTCGGCGGGGACATGGACCTCAACGCCCAGGGCCTCGACGTGTGGTTGCATCGTTTACGCAAGAACGGCGAGATCTAGCGCTCCGCATGCACAATAATTCGACCGGTTGTTCGAACACAACATCACGAGGAATAGGGTATGAGCGATTTTGTTGCACTTCGGGTGCACAATAACGAGGGCAAAGTCAGCGCCCGCGTCGACACACTTTCACTGGACGACCTGACCCCGGGCGAGGTCGTGATCCGCGCCCGCTACTCGGGCATCAATTACAAGGATGTGCTGGCCTGTACCGGCGCCGGCGCCATCATGAAATCGTATCCCCTGGTCGCCGGTATCGACGTGGCCGGTGTGGTGGAGTCCAGCACCAGCGATCGCTTCCGGTCCGGTGACGAGGTGGTGATCACCGGCTGCGGCCTTGGCGAGACCAATGATGGCGGCTACGCCAGCTACGTCCGCGCCGATCCCGAGTGGGTCGTGCCACTGCCCGAGGGCATGACGCTGTGGGAGACCATGTGCCTTGGCACGGCCGGCTTCACCGCGGCGCTTGCGGTCGAGCGCATGGAGCGTAACGGCCAGACGCCCGGCGGCAAGCCGATCCTGGTCACGGGCGCCAGCGGCGGCGTGGGTAGCATCGCGATTTCGATGCTCAGCCGGCTGGGCTACGAGGTGGTCGGAATGTCCGGCAAGAGCGGGGCCCACGACTTCCTCAAGCGCCTTGGGGCGAGCGACGTGATCGGGCGCGACAGCGTACCGGCCAAACCGCGCCCGCTGGACAAGGCGCTGTGGGGCGGCGCCATCGACAACGTCGGCGGCGACACGCTGGCGTGGCTGACCAGCACCGTCGACTGGTGGGGCAACATCGCGTCCATCGGGCTCGTAGGCGGTCACCGGCTCAACACCACGGTCATGCCGTTTATCCTGCGTGGCGTGAACCTGCTTGGGATCAACTCAGTCCGCACGCCGCGGCCGCAGCGGCTGGCCGTGTGGCAACGCCTGTCCACGGATTTAAAACCCGATTTGGATACAATCGGCACCAGAACCGTCAAATTCGACGAACTTGGCGGGCTTTTCCAGGCTTACCTGGACGGTGAGGTGACGGGCCGTACGGTCGTCGAGATTCCGTAACGCGGCCAATTCTTGTGGTAAAATGCCGCAGCGCACCAACGAAAAGAGAGCACGCCATGTCAAAACCCGCTTCCGAGGGAGGTCTGCGCGGCATCAAGGCCGGCACCACCGCTATTTGTACCGTTGGCCAGCAGGGCGACGGCCTCCACTACCGCGGCTATAGCGTTGAAGACCTGGCCCAAAACGCCAGCTTCGAGGAAGTCGCCTACCTGCTTCTGTACGGCGCATTGCCCGACAGCGGCCAGCTGCGCAATTACAAGGCCAAGCTCAAATCGATGCGCGAGCTGCCCCAGGCGTTGCGTGACGTCCTGGAGCGGATTCCGGCCAATACACACCCGATGGACGTCTTGCGCACCGGCTGTTCCATGCTCGGCAACCTCGAGCCCGAGGAAGATTTTTCGATGCAGGATGCCGCGGCGGACCGGCTGCTGGCCGCGCTGCCGTCGATCATGGGCTACTGGTACCGCTTCACGCGCTTCAACGAGCGCATCGATACCGCGACCGACGACGACACCATCGCCGGACATTTGCTGCGCAGCATTAACGGCCGCGAGCCGCCGGCGGAGCACGTCGAGTGCATCGATACCTCGCTCATTTTGTACGCGGAGCACGAGTTCAACGCCTCGACCTTCGCCTGCCGGGTGTGCGCCGGCACGCTGTCGGACATGCATTCGGCCATCACCGCCGGTATCGGCACCCTGCGCGGGCCGCTCCACGGCGGCGCCAACGAGGCGGCGATGGCGCTGATCGAGCGCTTCGGCTCGGCCGACGAGGCTCTGGCCGGCGTGAAGGGGATGCTCGAACGCAAGGAAAAGGTCATGGGCTTTGGTCACGCGGTCTACAAGGTGCAGGATCCGCGCAACGCCATCAACAAGGCCTGGTCGAAGCGGCTGTCCGCCGGCCATCCCAAGAGCCATCTGTATCCGGTATCCGAGACCATCGAGAAACTGTTGGCGGATGAAAAAGGCCTGTTCGCCAACGCCGATTTCTACAGCGCCAGCATGTACCACTTCATGGGCATCGCAACCGAGCTGTTCACGCCGATCTTCGTGTTCTCCCGCGTTACCGGCTGGGCCTCCCACGTGAAGGAGCAGCGTGCCAACAACAAGCTTATCCGACCCGGCGCCGAGTACATTGGCCCCCCACCGCGACCGGTCCCCCTGATCGCCGACCGCTGAGTTGGCGACGGCCCTCGCCCGGGCGCAAAAGCGCTGCTTCCGGCAAGCGGTGCCGGTCGCTAGCGCGCAAACTATTGTTATGTCGTACCGCGTATCCTTGACTTAATCCGAGGGTTGCGTAAAGTTCCGGCATATTCTTTTCTAAATAGATTGTAAGCGTCGGAAATCTATTGTTATTTAAATAAATATCTGCCATCGCTTGCACTTGACCGCATGCCGCTTGCGAGCGTTATGTTGAACGGCAGGATCATGATCCACGGACGAGGCTCATCAATGCGCTCGCGCTTGCATTTCTACGTACTGTTATTCATGTCGCTGGTAGTGGCGACCAGCTCCGCGCAGGCCGCGCCTTTTGTCGTCGACTGGGATGCATTGACCTGGGTCCCCGAGGGCAACACCAACCTCAGCGAAACCTACACGATCGGCAACGCGCCGATGACGGTGACCTTCAGCGGTAACACCGCCGAGCTCGATCAGGACGGCGCCTCCGGCCCGGTATCGCCGTCGATCAACTCGCAAAACACCGGTGGGCTTGTGCCGGTTGAAGACGGCCTGCACATTGCGACTGATTACTCGGATCAATCCAACCCGTCCGTTACCGTCACGTT
>Ga0316201_10001417_pt1 | contig 16071 bp, 8 predicted proteins | sample CS6wburrow_MG_FD_204516 | JGI IMG/M metagenome (GOLD analysis project Ga0316201, IMG submission 204516) | Coastal sediment microbial communities from Delaware Bay, Delaware, United States - CS-6 worm burrow | ecosystem: Environmental > Aquatic > Marine > Coastal > Sediment | place: USA: Delaware... | reverse complement strand
CAAGACACAGCGCAAGAATCACCTCACCATCTTGGCTGAGAACCAAGTGGGGTACAGCAACCTCATGCGCACGGTGACCGATAGCTGGAGCGACTACTACTACGAGCCAACCACAAGCGGAGCCAACCTGGCCAAGCACAAGAAGGGGCTCATTGTGATGAGTGGCTGTACTGGCAGCCTGTTGAGCACCAGCCTGATAGGTGGCAAGAATGTAGCCAAGGAAGACGCCAGCTATGAGGCGGGGCTGGCTGTAGCCAAGCGGTTCCACAAGACCTTTGGTGACGGCTACTATCTCGAAGTGCAAGCCTTCCCCGAACTGGAGGACGTATGTCGACTGAACGTCATGGTGGCCGAGATCTCTGCGGTTACAGGAATCCCTTTGGTAGCAAGTGGCGATTGCCACTACACCACACCGGAGGAGTCGGAGATCCAGCAGATCTTGCACAATGTTCGTGGTGGTTCGAGGCAGACCCTGGAACAGCAGGCCCAAGCGTGGGGCTACGATGTTCCACTCGCCCCGCCCGCCTCCGACTATGTCATCCTAGAGCGCCTCGTGGCTACTGGATTGACGAAGCGCCAGGCTGTGGAGGCGATTGAAAATACGGCGATCATTGCTGAGCGCTGCAATGTAGAGCTGCCCAAAATGCCACTACTGCGCTTTCCGCTACCGGCTGGCTACAAAGACACGCCCGACGTGTGGCATCGCTGGCTGCGTGAGGGCTGGGAATACAGGGGCATCAAGAAGCTGCCCAAGGATGAGATCAAGCGGTACCGAGCTCAGCTCAAGAAAGAAATGGACATCATCGAGGTAAAGGACTATGTTGACTACTTCCTCATCGTCAGTGACATCGTCAAGTTTTCCAAAGATGCTGGAATCCCGGTTGGCCCCGCAAGAGGTTCGGCTGCTGCAAGCCTTGTGTGCTACCTGTTGCGAATTACCGAAGTCAACCCCATGCTCTTTCCCAACCTCGTGTTCGAACGGTTCATTGACGTCACCCGAGAGGACCTGCCTGACATTGACCTTGACTTCGATAGCAACCGCCGCTACGAGGTTGAAGAGTATGCCGCCGCCAAGTACGGCCGATCACATGTCGCCAAGATTGGCAGCTTTGTATTCTTCAAATCCAAGAATTCCCTGGACGACGTGGCACGAGCGCACCGCATCCCTCAGTTCGAAGTCAATAAGATCAAGGAAGTTCTCGTTGAACGATCCAGTGGCGACCTTAGAGCGAGTGCGACAATTGAAGAAACTGTGGAGCTTTTCGAGGCAGCCGCCGACGTGGTTGAAAGGTATCCCAAGCTCAGACATAGCATGGATCTTGAGGGGAACGTCAAGGGCCTGGGCGTTCACGCTGCGGGACTCGTCATTGCCAACCAACCAATTTCTGATGTCACCGCTATCTACAGCCGAGAGGTACGTGGCGAGCTCACTGCTGTGGTTGGACTGGACAAGTACGATACCGAGCGGCAAGGACTACTGAAAATCGACGTGCTCGGGTTGAGTACCATGTCGCTGATAGCCGACTGCCTCAAGATGACTGGACTCACCCTCGATGATCTCTACTCCATCCCCCTGGACGATCAACTCGTCATCCAGGCTTTCCATACAAACGACAATGTGGGTATCTTCCAATTCGACGGCAGAGCAATGGGAAATATCACCCAGTCTCTTCGCCCTGATTCCTTTGGGGAGGTGTGCGACATCAACGCTCTCGCTCGACCTGGGCCTCTCCACTCAGGCTCGACAGCCCGTTACATTGACGCTAAGCACGGACGGCTCGTGGCCGAACCCATACACGAATCTCTCCGAGATATTACGGAGAGCACGCATCATCAGATTGTCTATCAGGAACAAATCCTTCGTATTGTTAGAGAGGTGGGCAATTTCGACTGGACGCATGCGGCGTACATTCGGAAGATCATTTCTAAGAAGCTGGGCGAGCAAGAGTTTGAGCGTCAGTTTGCTCCTTTCCGAGATGGGGCAATAGCCAACGGCCTCACCGCTGAGGAAGCCCGCAACGTATGGAACAACTGCATCACGGCTGGCACGTATGCGTTCAATGCGGCCCACTGTGTCAGCTACGGACTGCTGGCCTGGTGGACCATGTGGCTGAAGATCCACCACACGGCTGAGTTCTACTGTGCTGCACTCACCCACCTGAACAAAGACAAGCACATCGAGCTCCTCAAAGACGCCCGCAAGCATGGCGTAGAGGCGCTACCGCCAAGCCCAACCGCCAGCGGGGTTAGCTGGTCGGTTACTGACGACGGCAACATCCAGGGTGGGTTCAGCCAGATCCACGGCATTGGTGACAAGGTCGCCCAGAAGATTGTGGACTGCCGCAAGGCTGAGAACATCACTACGTGGCCGCAGCTTGAAGTGGTGCCTGGCATTGGAGCCAAGACCATCGACAAGATCATCCAGTTCACCGAGCAGGAAGACCCCTACAAAATCGACTGGCTGCACAACCGCATTGAGGGTGTGATTGCCGAGCTGCCAAACCTTGGCCTGCCGATGGTGTCGCACCGGAGCCAAGACATCCCCTACGAAGCGCACCCAAAGGACATGCTCGTGCGGTGGGCTGGGGTGGTCACACAGCGGAACCAGAAAGACCTGTTCGAAATGCACTTCAGCCGCACTGGCGAGGAGCTCGACCCCGTCACCACTCGAGACCCGCATCTGCGTGAGTGGGTGGTGGCCTACGCCAGAGACGATCATGACTTTGTGACGTGTACCATCAACCGCTGGAACTACTCTCGGTTCCGCAAGGCTATTTGGTCTGTGGCACTAGAGGATGATGTCGTCGTGTTTGAAGGCATCAAGCGTGGTCGTGATTCTCGCAGGGCAATCGACGTCCGCAAGATGTGGATACTGAAGCCCGACGCCTAGGCCATAATTACCCAATGCCAATACCAACGATAGAGGAGCTAACCGAAATGACAGAGCAAGCAAACCAAGGTGACATCCAAAGCTGGGCCGACAGAGCCATGTTTCAGGCTGAGCCCCATGCCAATTACGTGGAGGGCAAGGGCGTGATGCCCAGCGTGTCTGTGCTGAACATGACGCACCGTCCGCTTGCCAGCGTTGCGGCAATGGCACGGATGTACAGCGGCAAGGTCATCCGCAACTTAGATGACATGGGGATGGAGGAGATCAATCAGGCGTGGGAGGACAGCATCTCTACCCATCTGGCTGCACCGCTTGAAGAGATTAAGTTCCAGTTCATCATCGATGGTGTTGACCGCAGCTTCACCCACCAGATGGTGCGCCAGCGCACAGCCAACTACGCACAGGAGTCCATGCGGTTCGCCGTGATTGACGACCTGCCCCACAACACCACGCTTGCCCCTAGCTTCCACGGCGAAGGACAGCAGCAGCGTGAAATGCGTGAACTGCACGACAACCTCATGGCTGAAATCGGGAGGGTCTACAATGTGTTCATCCAGAACGGAGTACCTGCTGAGGACGCCCGGAGTGTGTTGCCTCACAACACTGCAACACGCATCATCTACGACACCAATCTCCGCAACCTGGCAGAGCACGCAGGAAATAGGCTTTGTACCCAGGCTCAGTTCCACTGGCGACTGGTATGGGCACAGATCATCCCCGCCATCTTGGAGTACGGCGAAAAGTATGACCGGGAAAACCTCTGGCAGTACGAGACCATGATCGAGTCGGACATTTTCCGGCCCGCTTGCTACCGACTGGGCAAGTGTCCGTTCAAGGCCAGCTTCGACAGAGCATGCAGCATCCGTGAGCGTGTGGATACCCACGCTGCCAGCGGTGTGCCGAGCCGAGAGTGGGACAACATCCGCACCGAAGAGTGGCTGATGAACCCAGCCGCAGCAAGGCAGAAGTGATTTGTTGTAGCATGCCCCGCATGAATCGACTCTTTGTGGTAATGGCCCTCCTGCTGCTGGTGTTCACAATGCCAGCGGGGGCGCAGACGGAGAAACCAATCGGGGAGTGGGAAACCGCACCCGGTGAGCAGTGCAACCTCGTAGACGGCAACAACGACAGCGTGTGGCCGGGGAACGTGCTTGTCATTCGTGATGGGGAGGCCGTCTACGAGGTTGCCGGTGTCGAGGATGAGCCGGGGGTGGTGATTGATTTCTCGTTTGTTGCTCAGTCTTCGTTGGTGACGGCAGCCGTCCGTTACGAAAAGTGGTCGTCTTTGGATGTGGTTCTTGAGTGCGCTCCGGTTCCGTCCACCACAACCACAACAGCCCCAGAACCGACAACATCCACGGTGCCAGAGCCAACCACAACCACAACGGTCCCAGAGGAAGAAACAACAACCACGAAGATAACAGTGGACTGTGTTCTGGTGAGAAATGGTGATGGCTGCGTATCAACGACGACAACCACAGAACCACCACCACCAGACTCTACCACGACTACCACCATCAACGAGAACTGCCCGCCCGATGGTCTCGCCTGCACAGGTAGTGAAGCTGCCCTGCCGTTTGCGTTCGGTCTGCTGTTTGTTGTGTTGGGTGCCATCACACTGACGGCCAAAGAACTGTTCCGATGATCCTGTTTGCCAGCGCTGTTGTGTTCGCTGGCATAGCCGCCAACGACCCGCTCATCACCGCTATGGGTGTGTTCATACTGGTAATCGGGATCGCCCTGTTTGCGTTCCGCCAACTTCAGAAAGATTTTGCCGATGACGAGTCTGGCATCACGGCTGGGGTTGTTTCTTTCAGGGCTCCTGCCGCCTTGGTGGCTGTTGTGGTGGGAGCCCTGCTGCTGCTGATTGGCCGGGGTGCCCTCACAGTGGGCAACCTCGCCAACGCAACCGATGAACAAGTGGCCAGCCCGCCACCCAGCGTGGCGGTTCCAACCACGGAGAGTGTTACCACCACCACAGAAGCACCAGCGACCACGACCACGCAGCCGCCCACAAGCACCACACGGCCTCCGCAGCCGGTGGACCCCGCAACACCCGGCGAGCTGCCTATGACGGGCGCAGAGGACCTCCTGCCGCTGGGTGTGGCCTTTGTGGCAGGTGGCCGGTGGCTGACACTGTCCGTCAGGCCGTAGGACAGCGACCAGGGCGGCGTCCTGGGCGTCGTAATGGGCTGGCATAGCCAAACGCCTCTCTAGGCGCTTACAGGGGCTATGCGGCGCTGCCCAGTATCCACTGGATGACCAGCAAAATGATGGCCCACAAGGGTATTGACAGCAGAACCCCGTAGAAGCACCCTGCGGCGGCATCGCCGTCTGGGAGATCGCTCACTCTTGGGTATCGTCTTCTGGGGCTTTCTCAGAAGCTTCGTATTCCTCAAGTCGAGCAACTAGAATTGCGTTTTGTATTTCAAGCTGAGCCTGTGGAGAACACTTGGGCAATGCATCTGCTAGCTCTTGTGCTGTTATGGGTTTCATGGTGGTCCTGGTGTGAGTTGTCGTGATAGGTCTTGGACTGCTGCAACCAACAGGCCAACCAAGCCAATGTAGTCAACCGTTTGATAGTCCGTACCTTCAGTCTCGGGTACAGCCCATGGTTCTTCCACCTCGACCTCATCCGCAATGAGCCCGGGACGACGCACCGGACGGGCCACTTCCCCGTCTTCGGGGTGGAGCGGCAAGGCTTGGAAGTTGACCGGGTTCAGTGCGTTGATCCGACGCAACCCCTCGTCCGGAGGCATGGGCAGAATGTTCTCTTTGAGTCTGCGGTCAGACACGACGCCGATGATGGCCTCCACTGAGTTGTCCACCCGGCAGTACATATTGGGAGACGACCACTTGAACCCCATCTTGTTGGCTGCACCAGTACCAGTCGTCCCGCCGTATGTGATCCCGGCCACAGCCGAACCCAGCCCAAGTGAGGTGGCGCCGATAAAGAACTTGTTGCTGCCACTGACGGAGAAGTTCAGCAGGTTGGTCGTGTACCACATGCCGCAGTCAGTGTCGTTAGCGAATGAGTACGTCGGTCGGCCTGTCGTTCCATTGGCTCCGACGATGGCCCCGTTACCCGTAGCTCCGATCTCGAACTTGATCTCACCTCCGCCGTTTCCGTTGGGACGAATCGTCACCTGGCTGTCTCCACCGACGAACGTGCTTGTGCCGTCGGACATGATCATGTAGTCCGATGCCAGATCGGTGTGCATCACACCTTCGTACAATCCGCTCGGCCACTTGCCTATGTACAACTCTTGGCCACGAACGAACAAATCACCGGACGCATTGAAGTGAGCGACGTTGGTTGAACCGTTACGGAACCAAATGTCGTCGTCGCTACCGACGTAGGTGTCGGTGCCGTTCGACATAATCATCACAGCATCACTCAGGTCACTGTGGAACAAGCCAAGGTACGTGGTGTGGAGATTGGCTGTGTGCGAGACCAACGTGCCCCATGTACCACCGGAGCCACGCCCGACTCGGAGACGTCCAGCCCACGTCGATCCATAGTAGGAGTACGTCTCGGTGGCATCATCACTGATGTTGGCGAAACCGACGAGGCTCCCGCTAAAACTGGTGGTCTGGTTGTTGACGGTGAAGACACCAGTGTCCATGTAGACATCTGAACCGGCCTCACCGAACACTGCGACCTCGGGACCATGGCCACTGTTGTTGGTGTCAGAAGGTACGTAGAGGGTCACCTTAGAAGCACCGACTTCAATGGCCCCTGGGTATGTTTCAGTCGAGGAGTAGAAGCTGATCTCGTCGTTGCCAAGACTGCCGAAGGTAATGCGTGTGCCAGAGCCCGCCGTCTCGATTGTGCCACGAGCAGTGATGTTGTTGAACTCAGCGTTGCCGCTGCCATCAATCTCCCAGCCAGTAGAGCCAGCGCTGTAGTTCTGAGACTTAAGTAGGTTGCTGGTCCCGGTGGTGACCGTGTTGGTACCCGTGAATGTGCCAGCAGAAAGGGTGCCACGAACAGTGACGTTGTTGAACTCGGCATCACCAGCGCCATTGATGGCCCAGCCCGCACTCCCTGCGCTGTAGTTCTCACTGGCGATGCTGCCGCCATCTACAATGCCGTCCATGTCGGTGAGGCCGAGCGCCACACCGCCGATCATGCCGCTGTTGCGCACGATAATGTCGTTGAACTCTGCTACGCCCTGGCCATCAATGGCCCAGCCTGCGCTTCCGGCGACGTAGTTGGCGCTCTTGATGCTGCCACTGCCAACAACTTCGGTGCCGCCGTCGAGCTGAGGACTGGTAATGGTGGCGACTCGGATGTCTGGCCCTTGGAGCACCGGAGAATTAAAAGTCAAGCCAGGCAGGTTGCTGATGTCAAGCCCCTGGATGACGGGGTCGATGATGATGGGGTTGGTGAACACACCGCCACTACTGATTGCCCCGTCGATGCTTGGCCCCGTCAAGGTGCTGAACTTGATTTCGCCACCGCGAATGTCTGCGTCTTGGATGATGGTTGCCTGCTGCGTGCCACCGCTCACAATGGGTTGATACACGGTGTCGTCTGTGCTGGGGGTGGGCGCTGAGTTTTGCTGCACGCCCATCACTACGTAGCGACCGGTCTGCTCACTCACCCAGACGATATCGCCCACGACAGGAGTGCTTCCGCTGGCGATGGTGACGCCCTCGAGACTGCCGTCGCATGTGAGACATGTCACTGTGGGAGGCGTCGTGGCATTGCCTGCGGTGTAGGCCGTAACTTCAGCCTGCCGCAGACCCATTTCGTCTTCGCCAGAAAGACTTGCCCCAAGACCACTGATTACAGACATATTAGCCTTCCCAAACGGTGCCGCTGTAGCGCTTGAGAACAACAGGATCCCAAGTGGCTCCATTGTAGCGCTTGGCTACGCCTGTGTCCCAGGTTGCGCCGTTGTACATTCCAGGAACCGAGGTTGCGCCATCAAGCGCACCCACCAACCACAACAGGCAGGATTCAAACAAGGCGTCGGCGTCGGTGCTGAAGTTGCTGTACTGGGTAGAACGGCTACCGAAGCCAGCTCGCCGGTTGGTGGCAGTTCCGGTGTTGATTGTGGCACCAGTCTCAATGGCGAAGCAGTTGCAGTACGTAGTGGGGCTGACCGGCTGCATCAACTGGACAATGCCCGAGCCGAAGTTGGTCTTCAGCGCTCCCTGAAACCCGGTGCCTGAACCACTTGCCAGCATGTTGTGTTGACTGGCGTCAGCCCAGCCCAGATTATCAATGATCGGATGCGCAGCCGCCGTAGCATCAATTACTTCCCAGTCGTTCTCTACGTTGATGCCTTGGGCGCTGACGTAATCCTCGCTGCCTTCGTCCCACGAGAGCGCCTCGGCGTTCATCACTGGGATGTCCGCCTGCATGTAGGTGCCCGAGACGTTGGTGTTGTTGGACGTGACCGTCTCGGAGATAAGCACAACGTCGTACGACCCCGGCAGCGTTGGCGGGGTGGTGTTATCGTCGATGTACGTGATGTTCCACGTATCGGTGAAGGTGCCGATAGTTGTTTCCAGGTCGGAGTCGTCGCCAGTGAGCGTGGTGGCTCCACCGACGTACAGCATTTCGTACGTTGCCATCAGGTAGTGTCAATCCAAATGTCGCCGGTCGCTGGTGAACCGGGAGCCGAGGTACCCGCCGTGAACGTAGGCACACCCAGGGTGGCTCGGGCCAGGGCAGCGGTGGTGTCGTCCAACACCGTAGCCATGAACGTGCTGATGGTTGTGCTGGCTGGCAGCACGAGGGTTTTGATGTCAGCATCGACTTCGCTGTCCATGAGGGCACCAGCGGCAGTTACGTTTGCTGTGTCAGTGACATCGGCCAAGGCTTCAATGCCGTCGAGCTTGGTTTTGTCGGTGCCGGTCATCAAGCCGGAGTTACCTGCCGCCACCACTTCGGTGAGGGTGGCGTCGGTACCTGTGTCGCTGGCTACGACTCGGGTGGCAGCGGTGTAGCTCAAGTTGGTGGCTCCACCACCCCCGAAGTCGCTGTAATCTGCGTACTTGAGATTGTTGCTGTCGGTGGCGTCTTGGATGAGCACCTTGTCGGCCGAGGCAGGGACACCAATATCGGTCAGCGTGGCACCACTCAGCGCAGCCACCACATTGGTTTCATCGGTGACGTCAGCCAGGGCTTCCACTCCGTCCAACTTGGTTTTGTCTGAGCCTGTCATCAGCCCAGAATTACCTGCGGCAACCACCTCAATGATGACAGCATCGCTGCCGGTGTCGCTGGTGACGGTTCGTGTGCCCGCCACATAGCCCAAGTTCGTACTGCCACTGCCAGGATCGGTAGTGGCTGCATCCCAGTCGGCACTGCTGGCTGTTCCAGTGGCAATGTACGCCTCATCGGCAGTGGTATCGATGTAGATGTCACCCACATTGGCGGGTGTGCTGGCCGGTGCTCCGGCTCCACTGCTGATAATAGGAGCACCAGCCGCCGCGACATTGGTGGCGTCGGTTACGTCGGCCAGCGGTTCAATGCCGGTGAGCTTGGTCTCCTCAGCGGTGGTGAAGCTGGCCGTAGTGTTAGCGAGGATAGTGCTGTACGCCTGCACATCGGTGCCGATTACCAACCCGGCGAGACCCGTCTCGTTGGTGTTGGCCAACACAGCAATGCCGTTGATGTCTGAGGCTGTGATGGTGTCGTTGGTGCTTCTGTTTGTTGGGACTGCCATCCTTGATCCTTATGCGTAGACGGCAGTGCCATAGGTGGCAGTGCCGTAGATGTTTGTGGTCGGTGAAACAGTTGAGACCGCCTTGCCATACACGCCCATTCCGCCTCGGGCTGTCATCGGGATGGTGAGCTCATCGATGACGACTTTACCATTGATGCCTACCTCTGTGGCAATTACGTTCACAACGTCGCCAGCGTCACGACGGGGGTCGACCATGGATGTCCAACCCAGAGGATTGCTATTGCCCTGGATCTCATTGAACTTCATCTCGGCGAGAGCTGTTGCCGCTGCGATGGTGCCGACAGCACTGCTCTTGATGACCAACGGACGAGGGCCAACGGTGCTGGCCCCTGGACTGGCAGGATCGTAGTAGACGTCACTGGTGGGGTCGGTGTCCCACTTGCTGCCACAAATGGGGAACAGCAGCCAGGGCGCTTCGCCTTGTACAATCACCCCGTTGTAGATCTCCTTGGTAGCAATCTGGCGGCTGAGCGGGTCGGTTACGAATGGGATGGACGTAGTGCCTGTGTCGCTGTAGCTGACCACCGCCGTCTCCAGACGGGGATCTGGCACAGTGCGCAACACACAGCGCCCAAAGCGATCAAAGAACGTCTCGCAACCCATGGACTCCGCCAGCCGAATAGCACCATCCCAAGGGTCTTCATCAATCGGGAAATACTGGACCACCGTCACGCCAGTGATTGTCTCTGTCACGGTTTCTACGTCGGGGAAGTGATCACGCATGTACCGCCAGAAGGCCGTGCCATTGTTCTGGTCCCCATTCAGTTTGTAGATAGAGCCTCGCTTGGCGTTGCTCACCAATGTAGAACGGTCGTTGCCGGTCATGCTGATGGTGTAACTGATGCCGTCTTGTTCGTGGGTGACCTCGTCAATCACAAACACCCCGACCTGGAAGCGGTTGCCATTGATGTTGATGAACACATGCAACTGGAGCGAAAGCAAGTTGCTGTACGCCCGCAAGCTGTTGCTGAACGTGGTGCCAGCCTCACCCTTGAACAAAGCACTGATAGAACGCCTGCTCTTGCTGAACCGGTCAACACGAATGGTGCCGTCAATCAGCTCGACGTCACCCTTCGACATGGTGCCAGCCTTGAAGTCATCTATCTCACTGCCGCTAGCTTGGAATGTATGGAATCCGGTGTACTGATTGGAGAATGAGACGGTGCCATCGGGGATGCTGGCCGTGAGCACCTCGGTGCCATTCACCAGAACGCTGTAGTTGGTTCCAATAGCCTGGAATCTCAGCGTGTACGGCGTGGTTGGTACGGTTGCCCCGCTACTGGTGGCCTGGGTTGTTTCGGCACCGGCCTCTGCACGAGTGAGAATTTCGTACTCGCCCAGTGTGGAGTTGAACCGTGCGTAGGCACGCTCGCTGGTGGAGCTGGCCGCAGTGTTAGCGCTTCGACGGAGCTCCAGGTTGACTGCCTTCTGGCCGCTGCCCAGCGCATTGATTACTTCGCACTGCACGTAGATGTTTGTGGCCGAGCTCGGGAAGGCAACGTCGTCGTGGGTTGCATACTGCGCAGCATCAGATGCGATGTTTACCTTGTTACCCGCCACGTCGATGGATGTTTGTGCCAGCCACGCAGCGGTGGCGTTCAGGTCACCGTTGCTGTAGGTGAACAGGTCGGTGATCTCTGGCTTGTCGGAGAGGTCGCTGGTGTCTGCCACCTTCACATCGCCGAAGTACAGGTCGATTTCAGCGCTGTAGCTGTAGCTGCCCAGCACCAGAGCCGCCTGCAATGCAGCTTCGGCAGCGGCTGTATCAGCAACAGCGCCGTATGCAGCCAAATACGTATCGCCGTACTTCAGAGTCATGCCGACTCCACGACCTTGAAACCAAGAAAGAACTCATGCTTGATGTTGTAGGTGCCAGTGGTTGGTGCTGCGTTCAGGTCTCTGTCGATCTTGCTCACCACTCTCACCTGCCAACTGCGGCCGAGGCTGTCTTCTAGGTCGAGCAGTAGACCGCTCAGCAACAGAGTCATGATAGTTGTGTCGTCGCCACTGGTGCGGACCAGGACTTCCATCTTCGCTCGCATGCCTGGCGTGCGCCCAGTGCTGACCCCCGTATAGCTCCGACCTTGCAGACCGAACTCGGCAACTTCGAGTTGCTGCTCCTCGTCGAAGCGTGTGACCCGCAAGTTCACCCAAGCACCTGGGGTCTCGGCATCTCTGATTCTCCAGTTTGCCATTACATTCGACTCCCAGTTTTCATTGTGCGAGTGAGGTGGCGCAGGCTGTTTTCCATTGCGAGCTCAACATCTTGGCGTGTGATGGTTGCATTATCACCGATGACGATACTCTCAAAATGGTACTGATCGCCACCAGCATTGCCGTGTCCGCTTGGGTAGATCATTGCGCCACCCTGAGGAGCACGCCAGAGCTCTGGTCCCTTTTCTCCCACCAGGCCGAGACGCCCACCAGGCAGGAAGCCGCCGCGAGCATGGCTGCTGATGTATTCGTTGCTGGCTCGCATGTACCGCTCAATGTCGTCGGCATCCATGCCCTGCGCCATGCGCTGTTGCCAGTATGCGAAGCCAGAAGCATCCGGCTCACGCCCGAGCACCGTGCGGTACAACTGAGCCAGGTACTCGTCGCTTTGCTTCATCGTTTCGCGGATTGCGTCCAGACTCATGCCGCCTGCGTACTTGGCCGTCCAGAAAGCATCGCCTGCGGCATCGGGCTCTCTATCGAACAGCTCTCGATACAGAGCGGCGACGGGGCTCTCGGTTGGAGTGATTTCTGGTGCTGATCCCGATGCCGCCTCGTTAGCGGCCTCGGCTTCGGCGGCTTCACCCTGGCGGAGCTCGAGCTCTTCTAATGCCTCAGCCACCTCGCTGGCAATCTCCTCCAGGAGCTCGAGGGAGCGCCTGACGCCATCAAAGTTGTTGGCCATGTCTGTGGCCCTGGCATTGACCACATCCAGACTCACGCCAAAGCGGTCCATCCAGTTGACGCCCTCTTCCAAACCGAAGTCTGCGACGATGTCGGTGCCACGAGTGCGCATGTACATGTCGCCGGTTGAGTCAGCCACCCTCTGGATCTCACGAGCCAAGGCATTCACCTCGTTGATGTCGCCAGAGCCAATCATGTCTTCGAATGCCTCGGCCACATTGAGAGCTTCGGGACCGGCAGCGTACAACTGCTCGAGAATGCTTTCGTCGAGGCCAGCCTCTTCGAGATTGCGCATGGTGTCTTGGAAACGCCTCGCCCCCTCGGTTACGTGGCGGTAGTACTCAAGGATCTCATCCTTGCTGGTAACAAGTTCGCCACCGAAGTGCTGCGTGGCATTGGTCAAGGACTCAATCGGCCCAGTGACAACATCTCTGGCTGCCTGTAGCTGCTCTTGGATTTGGCGTCGGAAGTCATCTACCGTATCCAAGACGCCTCTATTGTGATCCTCGGTGGCACGCTGCTGCCGCTCCAAGAGATCGTCGTAGCGCTTCTGTGCAGACTCTACATCGACAATGATTTGTTCGGTGCTCTGCTGAAGCTGCTTCCACACTGTGAACCAGTCGTCGCTGAACTGACGCAATGAAGCCAAGCGCTTTACGAGAATTTCTCGGTACTGCTCCTCACTGAGGATGCCAGTTTCAAGCATCATCTCCTCGACGTTGCGCTGGCGCTGAGCCATGTCCTCTTCAAGGGACAGCCGCTCTTGGCTGAGGTTCCACCACTCGTCGCTGTATTTCTCTTCGTTTGCAATGCGTCGATCAAGATACGCCAGGTGTTGGTCTTCGTTGATCTCACCCAGTTCGAGCATGATCTCGTTCTTCTTTTTCTCGGTATCCAGGATCTCTGCACTGATGGATTCAATCCTGCGAGAGAGCGTCATGTACTCGTCGCTGTACTTGTCAAAGCCCTTGATGGCTTCTTGCATCTTGGCCAGGTATTCGTCAATGGCAATTTCGCCGAGCTCGTACTGGTCGGCAATTCGGTCCATTGCATCCAGCGCACCGTTGGAGGCACTACTCGTGCCGCCGCCACCGCCGCCACCACCGCCACTACTGCCGCCGCTACCACCACCACCAGGGAACCGACCAGCGAGATCGCTAGTGCTGGGGTTCTGGTCGTATGGAATGAAGATTGGCTTGCTCTCGCTAGGGGAATACTCCCAGTAGCCACCCTCTGCGTAGTTGACTGTGCCGCCAAAGCGACGAGCAACCTCGCTGAGAATGGCCTGGCTGCGCCCACGCTTGGCAGGCGACAGGGGAATGTACGCCTCGCCACCAGTTTCAGGTTCGGCCCACACCCGCACGTCTGCCTGCGGTCGTGCAATTTGAGCGTGGTGCTGTTCCTGGTCGCTGAAGCCACCCCTGGCGAAGCTATCTATGCCACCGTCGGCGTTGCCGCCTTGACTTCCGCTAAAGCTCACCCAGTTGCCACCAACCCAGAAGCCGCTCGGCGGGATGACCTGGACCTGGATCATGTGAGGGGCTTGCCCGAGCTCGGCGAGCTTGGCCTCAACCCTTTCGAGGGCGGCCATGGCTGGATCCTCGTTGACGTCTACCTCTGGCGTCCAGTCGGTGTCCTTGAGTGCGGTCAGGTCTCCATTCAAGAGCTCGAGGACGAGCTCACTTTCTGGGCCACCCGTGATTTCCACGAGCGCTGCGTAGTCCTCTTGATTGAAATCCTCCAGGTCTGCGATGACGTCGTCAAGTTCCTCGGGGTTCTCCCGGCTTGTCTTGATGACCGTGAGTATGTCTGCCTCAGCCACGCCTCTCTGCTCCATAAAGGTGCCGAGCTCAACCATGGCTGCCTGCGCAGAGAAGTCAACAACGTTCTCGACGTTGCTGTCGCTGGCAATTTCCATTTCCTCCATCCACTCACGCAGTGCAGCCTCGCCGTCCTCCTTGTAGATATCCAGGCCGATCTGGAGGTCCTCGGGGAGCAACCCGAGATGCTCGACCAGTGCATCGGTGACGAACTCCATGGCCGAGAGGTCAGACTGATTGAAACGCACCGCAATTTCGCGGTCCATTGCAGCGCCTTCAATCATGCTTACGTAGCGGTCGATCACTGGCTGTGCGACGCCTGCATCGGTAGCGGCTTGGCGGAAGGCCGCTCCCTGCTCCTTGAGGTTGGAGAGAAAATCTGCGCCACTCATGTTGTCTTGGGTCTCGGCCCAGACGATTGACTGATTGATGTAGTCCTCGGTGAGACCACGCATGTCGGCCCGGACGCTCATGGCTTCATTGCTGAAGCTGTCCAAGTTCATGGCATCGTCGAACCTGCCCGCCTCCTTGAGATCGAGGACCGACTCGTACAGGTCGTTGATGCTGCCCTGCGTATTGTCGACCGCTGCCTCCAGGCCGAACTCTTGGGTGAACAAGGCATCCAGCACATTGCCCAGGCCACCAATACGATCGCTAGTGGTGTCGGCTGTTTCTCCAAGTTCCCAGAGCGCTATGTTTACATCTTCAAGACCGCCACTGTCGCTGCCGTCAATGACATCCATAGCCGAGCGAAGCTGCCGACCAAATTCGGTTGGGCCTTGGCTGGGATCGATGTTGAAGGCGTCTGCAATACGCCCCATGAAACTGAAGACATCACCCTCGGTCATGTCAAGGTCGCCTAGCATCCCCTCCGCAGCATCAGAGTACAGAGAGAAATAATCTGTTATCTCTTTGTCGTCGCCCATCCAATGCGGTCGTTCAACATCGACGTCCAGGCGAGTTTGGGCGAAGACCCCCATCATGGAGTCTTGGATGTGCCCGATCTCGCGCTCTATATTCCGGCCCTCGACCTCAAGCCCCTCGACGTATCCTCGGAGCTTCTCATGCTCATTGTCCCAGAAGCGGTGCTCTGGGGTACTTTCAAGTTCGCCCTTGGTCTTTTCAATCTCTTCGCGAACTTCCACGAGAGATTCTTTCAGCAGGGTAAAGCTATCTACTTCAAAGGCATCAGCGAACTCCTCCGCCATTTCTTTGCCAGCCTCTACGGCCTTGTCGCTGCGGACTTCGATCTGGTGCAGCGCCGTCATCAAAGCCAGACTCGCAGCGATAATGCCTACCAAAGAGGCGGCATAGACGGCGGAGCCTGTTCTCGCCTTGCCTGCTGCAACGGCAACAGCCTTGTAGCTAGTGCCAAGAACTCCGTTGCTGGAGGCTGCTACCTTTGCGCCCTTGCTCGCCGCATTGAATGCCCCGCTTGCCCCCTGAGCACCCTTCGTGACGATACCGAGGCCCTTGGCAAGAAGGGCGGCAGCACCACCGGCTTCTGCCTGAGTGGCACTGGAGGCGGCGGTAGTTACTGCCAGACCAGCCATAGATGCCGAGGCTTTGGCCGTCATGGCGGCGACCCCGGTCATAACGAATCTGTAGGCGATGCCCTTGATCACTAGCAAACCAAGGAGACCAATCACGGCACTGATCACCGCTGCGAACGATCCCATAACAGCGATGATGTTCTTGATGGGCTTGGGGAGGTCTGAGAATCGATCTACGAACCAGCCAACGGTCTTGACTGCCAACG
>Ga0316201_10001416_pt1 | contig 16072 bp, 12 predicted proteins | sample CS6wburrow_MG_FD_204516 | JGI IMG/M metagenome (GOLD analysis project Ga0316201, IMG submission 204516) | Coastal sediment microbial communities from Delaware Bay, Delaware, United States - CS-6 worm burrow | ecosystem: Environmental > Aquatic > Marine > Coastal > Sediment | place: USA... | reverse complement strand
CGCGCCGAGATCGACCAGGAGCTGAACCGCGTCAAGGAAGAGCTACGTGGCCAGGTGGTCTCCATTGCACTTGCCGGAGCCGGCAAAGTGCTGGAGCGCGAGGTCGACGAGAGCACCCATGCCGAGCTGCTTAACAAGCTGGCCGCGGACATCTAGGCCGAGCCATGGCAGAAGCAATCACCGTTGCACGTCCCTACGCACAGGCAGCCTTTCTGTTTGCCAACGCGCACGCGGCCCTGAAAGACTGGTCAGAGATGCTGGGCCTGCTGGCGGCTATCGCCAGTGATGACAGTATGCGCGAGCTGATTGACAGCCCGCAGCTGACAGAGACACAGCGGGCTGACCTGTTTATCGACGTGGCGGGTGAGCGCATCAACGAGAAATGCGCCAACTTCGTGCGCGTGCTGGCCGCCAATGGCCGTCTGCAGCTGCTGCCGGAAATTGCCGCACTGTTCGAAATCCAGCGTCGTGACGCGGAAGGCAGCGTGCAGGCCGAACTGATATCGGCCTTTCCCGCCAGTGAGTCACAGCAGGCCGAGGTCATTGCCAGCCTGCGCAAGCGGCTTGGACGTGATGTCGAGTTGAGCTGTTCAACCGACAAGGACCTGCTGGGTGGCGCCATTATCCGTGCCGGTGACCTGGTCATCGACGGCTCGGTTCGCGGCAAACTAGAACGTCTCGGTACGGCGTTGAATCACTAAACGGACAACGACCGCTTAACCAATTACAAGATACAGGCTTAATCAAGGTAAACACTATGCAACTCAATCCGACTGAAATCAGCGAGCTGATCAAGAGCCGCATCGAGCAATTCGAGGTGGTGTCCGAGGCACGCACCGAGGGTACGGTGGTCAGCCTGACCGACGGCATCGCGCGCATACACGGCCTCGCCGATGCCATGCAGGGTGAAATGCTGGAGTTCCCCGGCAATGTCTTCGGCCTGGCGCTCAACCTGGAACGCGATTCCGTGGGTGCGGTTATCCTCGGTGACTACAAGACCATCACCGAGGGCGACAGCGTGAAGTGCACCGGTCGCATCCTCGAGGTGCCGGTCGGCGAGGCCCTGCTGGGTCGCGTGGTTGATTCGCTCGGTAACGCCGTCGACGGCAAGGCCCCGATCGAGGCGGCCGAGACCTCTCCGATTGAAAAGATTGCCCCGGGCGTGATTGCCCGGCAGTCGGTGGACGAGCCGGTGCAGACCGGACTCAAGGCCATCGATGCCATGGTGCCGGTTGGTCGTGGCCAGCGCGAGCTGATCATCGGCGACCGCCAGACCGGCAAGACCGCCGTGGCGATCGACGCCATCATCAACCAGAAGGGCACCGGCGTGAAATGTATCTACGTCGCCGTGGGCCAGAAGAACTCCTCGATCGCCACCGTGGTGCGCAAGCTCGAGGAACACGGTGCGATGGAACACACCATTGTCGTTGCTGCAGCCGCCGCCGAATCGGCAGCCATGCAGTACATTGCCCCGTACGCCGGCTGCTCCATGGGTGAATACTTCCGCGATCGCGGCGAGGATGCCCTGATCATTTATGATGATCTCACCAAGCAGGCCTGGGCGTATCGCCAGGTGTCGCTGTTGCTGCGTCGTCCGCCGGGTCGTGAGGCCTATCCGGGTGACGTGTTCTATCTGCATTCACGCTTGCTGGAACGTGCCGCACGCATCAACGCCGATGACGTCGAGAAGCGCACCAACGGAGCCGTCAAGGGCAAGACCGGTTCACTGACCGCGTTGCCGATCATCGAGACACAGGCCGGTGACGTATCCGCCTTCGTGCCAACCAACGTGATTTCCATTACAGATGGCCAGATCTTCCTCGAGTCCGACCTGTTCAACGCCGGTATTCGCCCGGCCATCAACGCCGGCCTGTCCGTGTCGCGTGTCGGTGGTGCCGCGCAGACAAAGATCATCAAGAAGCTCGGCGGTGGTGTGCGTCTGGCACTGGCGCAGTACCGTGAACTCGCGGCCTTCTCGCAGTTCGCATCAGACCTCGACGAGACCACCCGCAAGCAGCTGGAACGCGGCCAGCGCGTGACCGAGCTGATGAAGCAGAAACAGTATTCACCACTGTCAGTGGCTGAAATGGCTGTATCCCTGTTTGCCGCCGACCAGGGTTACCTGGATGACGTCGAGAATGACAAGGTGGTTGATTTCGAGCATGCGATGCATGCCTACATGAGTGCCAACCAGTCCACATTGATGGACAAGATCAACGAATCGGGCGACTACAACGACGATATCGAGGCCGGGCTGCGCAGCGCGGTTGAGGACTTCAAGGCAACCGGTACCTGGTAGTCGCCAAGTCGGCTGATTGAGACGGGAATAACAGGATAGAGAGATGGCAGGCGCGAAAGAAATCCGCACCAAGATTGCGAGCATCAAGAACACGCAGAAGATCACCAAGGCGATGGAAATGGTGGCTGCGAGCAAGATGCGCAGGGCACAGGAGCGCATGCTGGCGACGCGTCCCTACGCGGAGAAGATCCACACCGTGGTGACCCACCTGTCGCATGCCCATCCCGAGTATCACCATCCCTACCTGCAGGAGCGTGAAGCGAAACGCGTTGGCCTGATCATCATCTCAACGGATCGCGGCCTGTGTGGCGGCCTGAACATCAATCTGTTCAAGTCGGTCGTCACTGCCATGAAGGAATGGAGCGAAGCCGGCCTGGAGATCGACCTGACGCTGATCGGCACCAAGAGCAACGCCTTCTTCAAGCGGCTCGGTGGCAACATCCTCTCGACGGCGACCCACCTCGGCGATGCACCGTCGATTGTCGAGCTGATCGGGACCGTCAAGGTGATGCTGGATGCCTACGAGGCCGGCAGCATCGACCGGCTCTACCTGGCGCATAACGAATTTGAAAACACCATGTCGCAGAACCCGCAGGTCAAGCAGCTGATACCGGTGGCGGGCGAGGCAGACGAGCAGTTGCAGACGCACTGGGACTATATTTACGAGCCGGATTCTGTACCGGTCATGGATTCACTGATGATCCGCTACATTGAATCCCTGGTTTACCAGGGCGTGGTGGAGAACGTCGCCTGCGAGCAGGCAGCGCGCATGGTCGCCATGAAGTCGGCGACCGACAATGCCGGTGACCTGATCGACGAGCTGCAGCTGATCTACAACAAGGCGCGGCAGGCGGCGATTACCCAGGAGATTTCCGAGATCGTCAGCGGTGCGGCGGCCGTATAGCGCAATGCGAAACTAATTGCGTAGGAGCGCCTTGCAGGCGCGAATCGCGGCTACAAGCCGCTCCTACAGATTAAACAAGGATACAGGTTAAGAGGAAAACATCATGAGTGCTGGCAACATAGTTGAAATCATCGGCGCTGTGGTCGACGTGGAATTTCCGCGCGACAGTGTACCGAAGGTGTATGACGCCCTTAAGGTCGAGAGCAAGGACATCACGCTCGAGGTGCAGCAGCAGCTGGGTGACGGCGTGGTACGCACCATTGCCATGGGCTCGACAGACGGCGTGCGCCGTGGCCTCGAGGTGCTGAATACCGGTGCCCCGATCATGGTGCCGGTAGGCGAAAAGACACTTGGCCGCATCATGGATGTGCTCGGTAACCCGGTCGACGATGCCGGTGATATCGGTGCCGAGACCAGCCTGCCGATTCACCGCGCGGCCCCGACCTTTGCCGAACAGGCTTCCGCGACGGAAGTGCTGGAGACCGGCATCAAGGTCATCGACCTGATCATGCCCATCGTCAAGGGCGGCAAGGTCGGCCTGTTTGGCGGCGCCGGCGTGGGCAAGACCGTGACCCTGATGGAGCTGATTCGTAACATCGCCGTGGAACACAGTGGCTACTCGGTGTTCGCCGGTGTCGGTGAGCGTACCCGTGAGGGTAACGATTTCTACCACGAGATGCGTGAAGGCGGCGTTATCGACAAGGTGTCACTGGTTTACGGGCAGATGAACGAGCCACCGGGTAACCGCCTGCGTGTTGCACTGACCGGACTGACCATGGCCGAGAACTTCCGTGACGAGGGTCGCGACGTGCTGATGTTCATCGACAACATCTACCGTTACACGCTGGCCGGTACCGAGGTGTCTGCACTGCTCGGCCGTATGCCGTCAGCGGTGGGTTACCAGCCGACGCTGGCCGAGGAAATGGGTGTGCTGCAGGAACGCATCACCTCCACCAAGACCGGCTCGATCACCTCCTTCCAGGCCGTGTACGTTCCTGCGGATGACTTGACCGACCCGTCACCGGCCACCACCTTTGCTCACCTCGACGCCACGCTGGTGCTGTCCCGCCAGATTGCCGAGCTGGGTATCTACCCGGCCGTGGATCCCCTGGATTCCACCTCGCGTATTCTCGACCCGAACGTGGTCGGCTCCGATCATTACGACACGGCGCGTTCCGTGCAGGGGACCCTGCAGCGCTACAAGGAGTTGAAGGACATTATCGCGATTCTCGGCATGGACGAGCTGTCCGAGGAAGACAAACTGGTCGTGACCCGTGCCCGCAAGATCCAGCGCTTCCTGTCACAACCGTTCTTCGTGGCCGAGACCTTTACCGGTACCCCGGGCGCCTACGTCTCGCTGAAAGACACCATTGCCGGCTTCAAGGGCATCGTCAACGGCGACTACGACAACCTGCCGGAACAGGCGTTCTACATGGTCGGCAGTATTGAAGAAGCCGTCGAGAAGGCCAAGAGCCTCTAACGGATAACGTAATGGCTATGACACTGCACGTTGACATCGTCAGTGCCGAGGAGGAAATCTACTCGGACACGGCGACCATGGTGTTTGCACCGGCGGAGATGGGCGAGGTCGGTATTGCGCCGCGTCATACACCGCTGTTGACGCGCCTCAAGCCCGGCGAGGTTCGGGTACACAACCAGGATGGCGAGGAACTGTCGTTCTTCGTTTCAGGCGGCATGCTGGAAGTCCAGCCGCACGTTGTCACTGTGCTCGCCGACACGGCCATTCGCGCCCATGACCTCGATGAGGCGCAGGCGATGGAAGCCAAGGAACGTGCCGAGCGCATGCTGGCCGATAACACGGCGGACATCGACTATGCCAAGGCACAGGCCGAACTGGCCCAGTCCATGGCACAGCTGGCCGCTATCAAGAAGTTGCGACAGAAGTCCTGATGACCGAACAGTTCGTTGGCCAGGACAAGGTCGTTTCCTTTACCTATTCCATCGTGGACGAGGAGGGCGAACTGCTGGAACAGTCCGACCTGCCTATCAGCTATGTCCACGGCGGCAAGCATGACCTGTTCGACAAGGTCGTACATGAACTCGACGGCTGCGTCATCGACGATACCGTGGAGGTCTCGCTGACTCCCGAAGAAGGGTTTGGCGCGCATGATCCCGAGCTCACCTACACGGATGACATCGACAACGTACCGGAGGAGTTTCGCCGCATCGGTGCACAGGTCGAGATGATGAACGACCAGGGCGATTCCAAGACCTTCGTCGTTACACACATCGAAGATGGCAAGCTCACCGTGGACGGAAACCACCCCATGGCCGGCAAGGTCATCACCTTCCGCATCAAGGTCACCGACATTCGCGACGCCACGGCGGACGAACTGCAAAACGGTGTCGATGCCATGCAGGCGCCTGTCCTGCACTGAACATTTTCACGCGGTACCCGTGCTATGCTCGCCGCTGTTCCAGATCGACACGTCAATGCCGATAGACTCGTGTACTGATTTGACTGTTTACGCTGCATGAAACTAAGCATCATTATCCTGGCCGCTGGCCAGGGCACACGCATGAATTCCTCGCGCCCCAAGGTGCTGCATCCACTCGGTGGGCGGCCCCTGCTCGCGCACGTGCTGGACACCGCGCGATCCCTGCAGGCCATTGATATCCATGTTGTTATTGGTCATGGCGCCGAGATGGTGCGAGATCAGTTGGCGGGGCAGGACATCCACTGGGTGCTGCAGGACCAGCAGCTGGGTACCGGCCACGCGGTTGCGCAGGCGATGCCGGGCGTAGCCGATGATCACACCGTGCTGGTGATGTACGGTGACGTGCCGCTGATCAGCCGCGACACGCTGCAGCCACTGACCCTCATGGCGGCCGAAGGCATGGCGGCGTTGCTGACCGCCGAACTGGACGATCCGGCCGGCTATGGTCGCATCCTGCACAATGCCGACGGCAGTATCTGCGGGATTGTCGAGGAAAAGGATGCCAGTGCCGCGGAGCGCGCCATCCAGGAAATCAATACCGGCTTTCTCGCGGCCCCGGCCGCGCGCCTGCGTGGCTGGCTGGAGGCACTCGACAACAACAATGCACAGGGCGAGTACTACCTGACGGACGTGGTGGCACGCGCCGTCAACGAAGGCAACCGGGTACGCGGTACGACCACGGACAACATCGACGAGGTCATGGGCATCAACGACCGGCGCCAGCTGGCAGTGCAGGAACGCTGCTTCCAGCAGCGCCAGGCGGATGCCTGTCTGCAGGCCGGTGTGACACTGATCGACCCGGCGCGCTTTGACCTGCGTGGCCGGCTCGAGGCCGGGCAGGATGTGGTCATCGACGTGAATGCCGTGCTTGAAGGCGAGGTGATCCTCGGTAACGGCGTGAGCATTGGACCCAATGTCTGTATTCGCAATGCGACGCTGGGCGATGATGTCTGCGTGCTTGCCAACTGCGTCATCGAGGACGCGGTGATCGGCAAGGGCAGTCGCATTGGCCCGTTTGCACGCCTGCGTCCGCAAACCACGCTGGCGGCCGCGACGCATGTCGGCAACTTTGTAGAGATAAAGAAGTCCGAGGTTGGCGAGGGGTCCAAGATCAACCACCTCAGTTACGTGGGTGACAGCAGCATTGGCCGTGGTGTGAATATTGGCGCCGGGACCATTACCTGCAACTACGATGGCGCCAACAAGCACCGCACCATCATCGGTAACGATGTCTTCATCGGCTCTGACACGCAGCTGGTCGCACCGGTCGAGGTGAACGACGGTGCCACCATCGGTGCCGGCTCGACCATCACCCGCGATGCCCCGGCCAACGAGCTCACCCTGAGCCGTGCCCCGCAAAAGACCCACACCGGCTGGAAACGTCCGGTGAAAGCAACCAAAGGATAGCCTCATGTGCGGAATCGTGGGCGTCGCTGCACAGCGAAATGTCATACCCCTGCTGATTAACGGCCTGCAACGGCTCGAGTACCGCGGCTACGACTCTGCCGGGGTCGCCGTGCAGAGCGACCAGGCACTGCTGGAGCGGGTACGCAAGGTGGGCAAGGTGGCCGAACTGATGCGCGCGCTGGAAGACAATCCGGTGAGTGGCCAGACCGGTATCGCGCACACGCGCTGGGCGACACACGGCGAGCCCAGTGAGAAGAACGCCCACCCGCATGTCTGCCATGAGCGGGTGGCGGTAGTGCACAACGGCATCATCGAGAACCATGACGCGCTGCGCGCGCAGCAGCAACAGGCCGGTTACCGCTTTACCTCGCAGACCGATACCGAGGTCATCGTGCACCAGATCGATCACTACCTTGACCAGGGCAAGGACCTGCTCGCGGCGGTGCGCCTGAGCGTCGCCGACCTGGATGGCGCCTTTGCGCTGGGCGTGATCAACAAGGAAGAACCGGGCCGCTTGATCGCCGCGCGCCGCGGCAGCCCGCTGGTCGTGGGTATCGCGGACAATGAAATGCTGATTGCCTCGGACATCGCGGCACTGGTAGCCGAGACGCAGCAGTTCATCTTTCTGGAAGACGGTGATGTCGCGGATATCCGCCACAGCGGTATGACCATCTATGACGAGCAGGGCGCCGAGGTGGAGCGCATGGTACAGACCTCGAAGGTCACGGCGGATGCCACCGACAAGGGCAACTACGATCACTACATGCTCAAGGAAATCTTCGAGCAGCCACGCGCCATTGCCGACACGCTGGAAGGGCGTATCGGCGCCAACAGCGTCATCGAGGAGGCCTTTGGCGCCGGCGCCAGCGAGATCTTTGACAGGGTTGCCGGGGTGCACATCATCGCCTGCGGCACCAGCTATCACGCCGGTATGGTCGGGCGCTACTGGCTGGAATCCATTGCCGGTGTCCCCTGCAGCGTCGAGGTGGCCAGTGAGTTTCGCTATCGCCACCCGGTGGTACGCAACAACTCCCTGATCGTGACGCTGTCGCAGTCCGGCGAGACAGCCGATACGCTGGCCGGTCTGCATGAGGCCAAGCGGCTGGGCTACGGGCATTCACTGGCGATCTGCAACGTCCCGGAAAGCTCGCTGGTGCGCGAGTCCGACCTGGTACTGATGACGCATGCCGGTCCCGAGATCGGCGTGGCCTCCACCAAGGCCTTCACCACCCAGCTGGTGGCCATGCTGTTGCTGACCATCGTGCTGGGACGACGTCACCGCATCTCAGCGGAAACCGAAGCGCTGCTGGTGAACGAGCTGCGCAGCGTGCCCGGCAAGGTCGAGCACGCCCTGAACCTGAATGAACAGATTCGTAGCCTGGCGCGCGGTCACTTTGGCGACAAGCACAACACCCTGTTCCTGGGGCGCGGCGCACAGTTCCCGGTCGCCATGGAAGGCGCGCTGAAGCTCAAGGAAATTTCCTATATTCATGCCGAGGCCTATCCGGCCGGGGAACTGAAGCATGGTCCGCTGGCGCTGGTGGATGACAACATGCCGGTGGTAGTGGTGGCGCCAAACAACGAGCTGCTGGAAAAGCTCAAGTCCAACCTGCAGGAAGTGCGTGCCCGTGACGGTGAGCTGATTGTGTTCGCCGATGCCGATGTCGGCATGATCAGCTCACCCGGCATCATCACCCTGCCGGTGGCGCCGACCGAAGACAGCATCGCGCCGATCATCTTCTCGGTGCCACTGCAATTACTGGCCTACCACGTGGCCGTCATCAAGGGCACCGACATCGACCAGCCACGCAACCTCGCCAAGTCGGTAACAGTCGAATAATCGCAGCGATTCACTGGCGGCGGCAGACGGCCGCATGAATTAATCCTCCTGGCAGCCTGGCCTAGAAGCCACAGCCAAACTAAGTATTTGATAAATATGGCTTAGTTTGCATGGCTTCGGCCAATGTGCTATAGTGCTTGGCTTTTATCGGCAAGACCCCTTGTCCGCATGCCGGACGGGCAAAGAAGGAGTAGTCAATTGAGTATGGATTCAATGTTTTATTGTATTCCCCAGCAAGCCTACCTGAGCGTTACTACCTGCAAGAACCTGCGTGAGAGGCCGGTCGGCAAGGCCCCGGCTGGTGCCCCGCCGAAACTGATTGCCTGTGAAAAGTGCCAGATGCACCCGCTGGTCGATATGGCGAAGATCCCGGTGGTTACACTGGAAGCCTACCTGAACGGCTCAAAGCCCAAGACGGTCAACCTGAACTCCCCGAAGAACAGGAAGTTACTGGCCGAGGTTGCCTGATACACGCTACAGCGTGTGATCATTCCATTTGTCGCCGCGCCGCCGGTCCTTGCGTGACCGGCGGTCCGACGTCTTACCCTCTTCAAAGCGTATCTCAACCCGCCGGTCCTTGGTCTTGCGGCGTTGTTGCGTGCGCTGGTTTTTCAGGCCCTTGAACTGGCAGGTGCACATGGCAGAGTCGCAGCCGGGCAGCGGTAACACCGGCACGTCATCAAAGGGGTACTGCTGACCGAGTATCTTCATGGCGGCCTCGCAGCCCGGCTGGCCCATCTCCAGGCCCCAGAACATGGGGTTGCTCTTCAGCTTGTCGACACCACCAAGCGAGGCGCCGGCCGATTCCATGGCCGCGTACTTGTCCAGGCGGGTGGAACGCTTGCGGGTGGGCGATTGCTTGCCGCGCATCATCCAGATGAGCCCGGCGACGATAACGACGATTACCAGCAGGATGATTAGGGTTGCCATAATTACACCATCAATGGGTTAGTCTTTGTCTGTCATAGTGACTGCCAGGCGTACTCCTTGCGGGCACGCCGACAAGTCCAGCACCGCAATCATAACGTTATCCCAGGCATTCCCCCAACTGCCTGGTTGCTGAAACCGGCACACGGTCACACAGGCGATTTGCTAGAATCACCCGCCATGGATGTGTCGCGCATAATCGAATCACTGAATGATGCACAGCGGGAGGCCGTGTGTGCACCCCAGGACCCGTTACTGGTGCTTGCCGGTGCAGGCAGCGGCAAGACGCGGGTGCTGGTGCACCGCATCGCCTGGCTGATCGATGTCGAGGGCCTGTCGCCTTACGCGGTGCTGGCCGTGACCTTCACCAACAAGGCCGCCGGTGAAATGCGGGCGCGCATCGAGGCCATGATCAATGCACCGGCCAGCGGCATGTGGGTCGGTACCTTCCACGGCCTGGCGCATCGCCTGCTGCGCAGCCACTGGCAGGAGGCCGGCCTGCCGCAGGGCTTCCAGATCCTCGATTCGCAGGACCAGCTGCGGCTGGTGAAGCGTGCCATACAGGGCCTGGAGCTGGACGAGGCGAAGTGGCCAGCGAAACAGATGCAGTGGTTCATCAACGGCTGCAAGGACGAGGGCCGCCGGCCACAGCACATCGAACACCGCAATGACCCGTACCTGAAACGCCAGCTGGAGATCTACGCGGCCTACGAGGCACTTTGCGAGCGTGCCGGGCTGGTCGATTTCGCCGAGTTGCTGCTGCGCTCACATGAGCTCTGGCTGAAATACCCGGCCATGCTCGACCACTACCGGGAGCGCTTTCACCACATACTTGTCGACGAGTTCCAGGACACCAACGCCATCCAGTATGCCTGGTTGCGCATGCTCGCCGGGGACAATGCCAACATCACGGTCGTCGGTGACGATGACCAGTCGATCTATGGCTGGCGTGGCGCGAAGGTGGAAAACATCCTCAGCTACCAGAAAGACTTCAAGGATTCCCGCGTGGTGCGGCTGGAACAGAACTACCGCTCCACGGCGAATATCCTCAATGCCGCCAATGCCGTCATCGAGAACAATGCCGGTCGCATGGGCAAGCAGCTCTGGACCGATGACAGCGACGGTGAACTGATCCAGCTGTATACCGCCTACAACGAGCAGGACGAGGCGCGTTTCGTCGTTGATCGCATCGAGGACTATGTCGACAAGGGGGGGGCGCGCAGTGACAACGCCATCCTGTACCGCTCGAATGCACAGTCGCGTGTGTTTGAGGAACGCCTCATGCAGTGCGGGGTGCCGTACCGGGTGTATGGCGGCCTGCGCTTCTTCGAGCGCGCCGAGATCAAGGATGCACTGTCCTACCTGCGGCTGACGCGCAACCGCGATGATGACGCCTCGTTCGAGCGCGTTGTGAATCACCCGCCGCGCGGGATTGGCGGGCGCACCGTGGAGGTGATCAGGCAGCAGGCAAAGGCGGACAATACCTCGCTGTGGCAGGCCGCGATCACCGTGGTCAACGAGAAGCTGATTGCTGCACGGGCCTGTAACGCGATCCTGGGTTTCCTGCAGCTGCTGGATGAGATGTCCGCGGGGCTGGATAAATTACCGTTGGGTGAGCAGGTCGAGCATGTCATGCATCCCAGTGGCCTGGTGGATCACTTTTCCAAGGACAAGGGCGAAAAGGGCCAGGCACGCCTGGAGAACCTGCAGGAACTGGTCAACGCGGCACAGGAATTCGAGACCGATCCGGACAGCGACATGGAGCCGCTCTCCGAGTTTCTCTCGCATGCCTCGCTGGAGGCGGGCGAGGGCCAGGCGGATGCCTGGGAAGACTGTGTGCAGTTGATGACGCTGCACTCCGCCAAGGGCCTGGAATTTCCGCAGGTGTTTTTATGTGGCATGGAAGAGGGCCTGTTCCCGCACCAGCGCTCCGTTGAAGAACCGGGCCGGCTCGAGGAAGAACGCCGGCTTTGCTATGTCGGCATCACGCGTGCCCGCCAGCAACTGGTGCTGAGTTGTGCCGAGCGGCGCCGCCTGTTCGGCTCCGAGACCTATTGTCTGCCATCACGGTTCATTGACGAGATCCCCAGGCCGCTGATCGACGAGGTGCGCCCGCGCCCCGGCATCAGCGCGCCGCGCGAACGGCTGTCGGCGGCTTCGACAGTGCGCGCTGCCAGCGAGGCGGGTGGACTGCGCCTCGGCCAGCATGTGCGTCACCAGAAGTTCGGTGATGGTGTCGTTACCAACTGCGAGGGGCAGGGCAGCAATGCCCGTGTGCAGGTGAATTTTTCCACGGCCGGCAGCAAGTGGCTGGTACTGGCCTACGCCAATCTGGAAAACGTCGGCGCCTGATTTAACCCTGCTTCGCGCCTGCAAGGCGCTCCTACGCACTAGCCAGGACCTGGAGGAACGACTCGCAGGCGCAACCGGCCCGACCTTTGTCGCAGATGCGGTCCGCTCCTACAAGGAATAATTCACACGCCTTTTTCTATTGGCGCAGGAGCGCCTTGCAGGCGCGAATGAGTGTTGCACTGGCGTGTTGTATGGCCACGCTATTTAAATTGCGTTGACTGGTGTCTCACCGAACAGGTCCAGGCTGGAGAGTAGCAGCGGCTTGTAGCCGCGAAGGGTGTTTACCACGGAAAGGTAGAGCCAACCCGCCTCAGGCAATCGCGCCGGCCGGTGGCTCCGGTTGAATAAAACTCAACGGCACATCACCGGGACGACCCAGGTAATTACCCTGTGCCAGGTCGATGCCCATTTCCCTGAGCAGTACCATGGTCTCCTCGTTCTCGACGCATTCCGCCACGGTGCGCTTGCCGAGTGCGTGTGCGACCTGGTTCATGGATTCCACCATGGCCTGGTCGACCGAGCTGTGTGCCATGCCCTTCACAAAGGAGCCGTCGATCTTCAGCTTGTCGACCGGCAAGTGCTTGAGATAGGCAAATGAGGAAAACCCGGAACCAAAGTCATCCAGCGCGAACTGGCAACCGATGTCCTTCAGTGCAGTGATGAATTCTTCGGCGGCGGCAAGGTTGGCAATCGCGGCTGTCTCGGTAATCTCGAAGGTCACCCAGGTTGGGTCGAGGCCGGTGTCATTCAGTGACTTCTGTATCAGTGGCAGCAGCGTGGTGTCTTCAAAGGCCTTGCCGGACAGGTTAATGGAAAAGCTCGCACGGTGGCCGTGTTCATGCAGGCTGGCAAGCTGCCGTATGGCACGACTGACGATCCAGCGGTCAACGCTATGGATCAGTCCGAAGCGTTCCGCGGCCGGCATGAAACCACCCGGCAGGATGATCTGGCCATCGTCGCAGATCATGCGTACCAGCACCTCGTAGTCCTGTACCGAGCCATCCTCGGTCGCCACGATCGGCTGGTAGACCAGTCGAAACTTGTCGTGCTCCAGCATATCGCGAACCCGTGAGGCCCAGTCCATGTCCGCTGCCATGTCGTCCTTGCCCTGTTCGCTGGCGTCATACAGCTTGGCGCGGTTGCGGCCCTGCTGTTTTGCCGTGTTGCAGGCCATGTCGGCATGCGACAGCAGTTCGTCGGCGGAGGTGGCCGAGTCATCGATCATGACTACGCCGATGCTGCAGCTGATGTTGAATGACTTGTCGTCCTGTGTGAAACGGTACTCGTCGCACAGGGAGCGAAAGTTGTCCGCAGCGCGCAGCACGTCCTGCTTGTCGATGTTGTACAGCAGCAGGGTGAACTCGTCGCCGCCAAAGCGCGCCAGCAGGTCGCCCTCGCGTACATGCGTGGACAGCAGGGCCGCGACATCCACCAGCAGGCGGTCACCGGAGGCATGACCGATGGTGTCATTGATATACTTGAACTGGTCGAGGTCAATATAAAACAGCGCGCAGTCAGAACCGTTGCGCGCGACGCGTGCCACGGTACGTTCCAGTTCTTCATGGAAGTAATTGCGATTGAAGATACCGGTCAGCGGATCATGCTCTGCATGGTAAGAGAGCTGGTGTTGAAACGCCTTTTGCTCGGTGATGTCACGCGCGGTGCCGCTGATGCGGTTCACAGCACCGCCGGCATCCTTGTGTGAGCGTGCACTGAAACTGAGGAAGTGCGGCTTGTTGTCCTGATCGAGGTGCACCGTTTCGAACTGCACCGTCTCTTCACCCTGTAACAGTTGCTGGATGGCCTGCTGGTCGACCGGCGGGTGATCCGGCGAGCGGTAGTCATGCAGGTGGTGATGCAGCATGAGTTCTGCCGGGTAGCCGTAAATACTCTCGCAGGCCTTGTTCAGGTAGGTCAGGCGACCCTCGGTATCCATGGTCCACACCATGTCGTGCGCGGTCTCCACCAGGTCACGGTAGCGACACACCACGTCACGCAGCTGCTCTTCCATGGCCTTGCGCTGCGAGATATCGGCGACCAGGCAGGTATACATGCGCTCGCCGCTGATCTGCATTGCGCTGACCCGTACCGACAGTTGCAGGGCGTTGCCCTCGCGGTGGTAACCGGTGACCTCGTGTTCCGTGTCAGTGGTGCGCAACTCGCCGCGCGCATCCAGCAGGGTCGGCAGCAACAGTTTCAGCGGGCGTTCGCGAATCTCTGCGGCCAGATAACCAAAGAGTTTTTCTGCGGCCGGGTTGAAGGTGTCCACCATGCCTTTCTTGTTGACGACAATGATGCCCTCTGCAGCCGTTTCAACGACGGCGCGCATGTGCGATTCCTGTTCACCCAGGCGTCGAAACAGCTTGCTGAGCGTCTGTGTCATGAAACCGATTTCATCGGTTGACTGCGGCTTGAGTCGGGCCAGTTCGGCGTGCAGGGAAGCGCCATTGCGCATGATCAGTTCCTGCACCGGTTCCAGCGACTGGGCAACACTGCGCACGGAAAACAGGGTAATCATGCCGGTCAGACACACCAGCGTGAACCAGATGGCCATGTGACCGGTGCTCAGGTTGCCGGTCTGTTGCCAGTGGTAATTCATCAGCACGGTATAGGAGAGCAGCGGTACGAACCCGCCAAGCAACATGATCTTGGACGTCAGGCTGACCTGGATGGTGTGCAGGCTGAGATGACCGGCGAGCTTGCCGATCTGGTCAAGCGCCAGCTGGTAACCCGGCAGGCCCACCAGTGCCACCACGGACAGTTGCAGCAGCGCCAGTTGCAGAAAGGTCCCCGGCTCGGCGGCGATACTCTTGCCGGCTGCCATGAAAAACAGGGAGGGGATGGCCAGTGCGTAAAACAGGAAAAAGCACCAGTATTCCCGGCCGAAACGTGCGATCCGGCGCTGTAACTGGTCGGGCAGGTTGCCGGTCAGCGGGCTGAGCCCCCTGGACTTGCTCAAGGGGCTGAAATATCTGGAAAAATGCAGGTAGGCCCAACCGGCCATCAGGGTGGTAAAGGCGGCGAGGAGGATCACGGTGCGCTGGGCCTGCAACTCGGCCGGGGTGGCCAGACCAAACAGCAGGGCGGTTACCAGTCCTGCCAGTGGCGCCAGTAACAAACTCGTCAGAATCAGCGAGATAAAGCGCGTGCGAATGCCTTTGAGCTCACTCAACATGTGGCCACACCGGACTTCCCCTATACATCTGCAGCATTATTCGCCCGTCGGGTTGCATGCACGACTGAAATTAATATTATTTAGAATTAGTACGCTAGCCCTGATACCGGAAGCGTTCGCTGAATACTATGTCATAACATTGTGTAATTACAAGGCTACCCGTTGAATTATCCTGATGACCCTAAATACCCTCGGATCATGCCGATGCACAGCGTTTTTCCGGCATCCCACGTACAATGGCCGGCTTGAATCTTCACCATTGAGGCAGTTATGAAACGACGAGATTTTCTGGGCACCGCTGGTGCGGGTGCCTTGCTGACAGGCGGAGTGCTGAGTGGCTGCGGACAGCAATCCACGCCACAAAAGGCGGCCAGTGCCGCCCCGGAGGAAACCATCGAGTGGAAGATGGTGACGACCTGGCCAAAGAATTTCCCCGGACTGGGCACCGGTGCAAACAACCTTGCGCGCCTGATCGGTGAAATGAGCGGCGGTCGTCTCAAGGTCAAGGTCTACGGAGCGAAGGAACTGGTACCGCCCTTCGAGGTCTTCGATGCCGTCTCCAGCGGTACCGCCGAGATGGGTCACGGCGCGGCGTATTACTGGAAGGGCAAGAGCGAGGCCGCGCAGTTTTTTGCCGCGGTCCCGTTTGGCATGACGGCACAGGAGATGAACGCCTGGCTGTATTACGGCGGAGGCATGGAACTCTGGG
>Ga0316201_10001415_pt1 | contig 16072 bp, 13 predicted proteins | sample CS6wburrow_MG_FD_204516 | JGI IMG/M metagenome (GOLD analysis project Ga0316201, IMG submission 204516) | Coastal sediment microbial communities from Delaware Bay, Delaware, United States - CS-6 worm burrow | ecosystem: Environmental > Aquatic > Marine > Coastal > Sediment | place: USA... | reverse complement strand
CTTCAGCTGCTTCTGCACCGCCGCGACGGTTTCCTGGATCTCGCCGGCATCCTCGTCGTCGATTGAAAAGGCTTTGACCCGCACCGACTTGATCATGGCGATGGCCTGCACGAGCGCATCGTCACCGTTCTTTTCCGCGTCGGCGGCCAGCCCCAGCAGGATCGGTCCCAGGTCGATGTCCTGGACCTCCGTCGCCTGGGGCGGGATCGTGATCCATTCCAGATCCATGTAGCCCGGCAGATCCTGGTGGTTGTCGGCCAGTGCCAGTCCGGCGACGGCCAGACCCAGGACCAGGATCGTCCCGGCGATGACGTTGGTGAGCTTCATCCGTTTCCTCCTCGGGTTGTCGATTTGACTTTGAACGAACCGGTGACGGCCTGGGGGATCCGGTCCCCGAAGACATCGGCCATCGCACTCTTGCTGGTGCGGTCGAGCACCGCGGCGGTCAAGGCCAGGGTGTAGAGCATGTCCTTGCGCGCGTCCGCGATTTCTTCGTTGGTCCACCGCTGGACCGGAACCGCGACTTCGGGTTCGGCTTCCGGCTGGCGCAGCAGGCCGGGCAGCAGGACGATCGCCAGCACGGCGGCGGCGACCAGGCCCAGGCCGCCGGGCCAGTGCGAGCGGGCGGTCCGGTGATCGCGCGGCCGGCGGCGGGATGCGTCCAGGTCGTTGAGCTCGCGGCTGACGCCGGCGGGACAAGGCTGGTCCGGCAGGCTGCCCATGGTCCGCCGCAGCAGCGTTTCCCGTGCGACTTCCTCGCGACAGGCGGAACACGCGGCGAGGTGGGCGGCGACCAGCGCCGCATCCTGAGCGTCGAGCTCGCCCGCGGCGTATGCGGTCAGCTGGATTTCGATATCGTGGCATGCCTTCATGATCCGGTCTCCATTCGCGCAGTCGGTGAAGCGTCCAGCGACGGGGCCAGCACCAGGCGCAGGGACTTCCTGGCGCGGTGGACCTGCACCTTCAACGCACTGACAGTCTTGTCGAGCACCGCGGCGATCTCCTGCAGTTTCATGCCCTGGTAGTAGTGCATGATCATCACGCTGCGGGTCTCCTCCGGCAGCGTGGCCAGCGCATCCAGCAGCGCTGTCTGACGCTCGCTGAGAGCCAGCTGGAATTCCGGGTCGTTGGCCCGGCTGGCCGGCGCGGCGAGCGTGTCACAGGCCTCGGGGTCGGGCCGGCCGAAATGGGTCCGTACGGTCTTGCGCCGGCGGGTCTGGTCGATGCACAGGTTATGGACGACCCGGGTCAACCAACCGGCCACCCGTGCGGGATCCACGTCATGCTGCTTCTCCCACAGCCTGACGAAGGTCTCCTGCGTGACGTCTTCGGCGTCTTCCGGATCCCGCAGACAGTACAGCGCGTGGCTGTAGACGCGGTCCCGGTGTTTCTCCAGTAATTCTGTGAATCGCGGATTGCTCATGGTATGGAACAAGACGGGCGGGACGCGCGGAGGTTACATGCAGGCGCGAAATAGCGGATCCGGGGTTCCGGACCCGCGGCGGCGGCTAGAGGCCGGGTTCGGGCTCGATGACCACGAGCTTGTCGCCGGGATTGACCGGTTGGCCCGCGGCGACGCAAATCTCCACGACGGTTCCGGTGATGGCGGTCGTCAACTCGTTCTGCATCTTCATGGCTTCCACCACGATCACCGGTTCGCCCTTGTGCACGATCTGGCCCGGTTTGACCTTGAGCTCCACGACCAGCCCGGGAATGTCGGCCGCGATGGTGCCGCTGCCGGTCGCATCGCCGAGGCTTTCCAGCGCCTGGGCCCTCAGCTCATCCATGACCGTCAGATCGAGAGTGCGCCCGCCGATGCTCGCCTGCACGGAACCCTTGTTGTCCAGCCCGGTCAGATGGATGAGATGCAGCCGGCCGTTCAGGCGCAGCGAGAGGGCCTTGCCGCCCAGGACCGGTCGGTAGGTGACCGGAGACATCTCGCCCTCGTCCACCCGGACCTGGGACTCGGAGCCCCTGGTCGCCACCACCGCGCCGTGCTGGCTGCCGTTGAAACTCAGGACATAACGCTTTTTCATGAACACGGGTGTCGGTCCTCCGCTGGGGTTACTTGTTGCCGGTCATGGTCCGCAGTGCGTTCAGGCGCCAGTTGTGCGCCGGTATGCCGGAGGCCTGGTCGCCGGCGCCAGGGACGTCCGAGCGGCGCAGGGCTTCGAACAGAGCCGTCGCCGCGACCAGGGCTTCCGCCTGCCCGGCATCCAGCGCGGGCAGCCAGTTTTCCGGGTCGAACTCGTCCTCGACGAAATGGGTCGTGTAGGTGCCGTCCAGGAAAGCGGGTTGCCGGAGGGCCCACAGGTGGAAGCCGACGTTGTGCCCGGGCCCGTGCAGGACAAATTCCTTCAGCACCCGGACGGAACGCGCGATCGCCCGCGGACGGTCCTCGGCCCAGACGATCAGCTTGGCCAGCATGGGGTCGTAGTGGATGGGAACGTCGAACCCCTCGTAGATGCCCGTGTCCAGACGCACACCGGGACCATGCGGGGCGGTCATGGCTTCGATCCGGCCGATGCTGGGGGCGAAGTTGCGGCCGGGGTCCTCGGCGTAGATCCTGAACTCCAGGGCCCATCCTTTCTGGGCCAGGTCCTCCTGGCGGTAACAGATACCGTCGCCCTGCGCGATCAGCACCATGGCGCGCACGAGATCCGTGCCGGTGACCACCTCGGTCACCGGGTGCTCGACCTGCAGCCGGGTGTTCATTTCGAGAAAGTAGAACTCGCCGTCGGGAGCGAGAATGAACTCCACGGTGCCGGCGCCGCGGTAGTCGATCGACCGGGCCGTCTGGACGGCGGCCTCGCAGATGCGTGCCCGGAGGTCCGCATCGAGCGAAGGGGAGGGACTCTCCTCGATGACCTTCTGGTGGCGGCGCTGAACCGAACACTCGCGTTCGAAGACATGGATCGCGTTGCCGCGGCCGTCGCCGAGCACCTGGACTTCGATGTGCTTCGGATCCTCGATGTACTTTTCCACGAAGATGGCGTCGTTGCCGAAGGAACTGCCGGCCTCGCCCATCGTCTGCCGCAGGGCGCTGGCCATCGCCGCGGCCTCGCGGACGATCCTCATGCCCTTGCCGCCGCCGCCGGCAGATGCCTTCAGCAGGACCGGAAAGCCGATCTTCTCGGCGATGCCGACGGCCACCACCGGATCGGTCACCGCTTCGTCGGTGCCCGGGACGACCGGCACCCCGCTGGCGCGCATCTTGCGGCGTGAGGCCAGCTTGTCGCCCATGACTTCCATCGATGCGGCCGTCGGTCCGATGAAGACCAGCCCGGCTGCTTCGACCGCGCGGCTGAACGACCCGTTTTCCGAAAGGAATCCGTAGCCGGGGTGGATCGCGTCGGCGCCCGTCGCCAGGGCCGCAGCGATGATCTTGTCCCCGACGAGGTAGCTCTCGGCCGCCGGCGCCGGTCCGAGCAGCACCGCCTCGTCGGCCATCAGCACGTGCAGCGCCGTCCGGTCGATATCGGAATAGACCGCCACGGTCACGATGCCCATCTCCTGGAGGCCCTGGATGATGCGCACGGCGATCTCGCCGCGGTTGGCCACGAGCACCTTCTTGAATCGTCGTTGTCCGCGTTTTGCCACTTCGGTCTCCCTAGAGGGGAATGTTGCCGTGTTTCTTGGGGGGCAGAACCTGTTTCTTGCCGCGCAGATTGTTCAGCGCGGCGATCAGGTGGCGACGGGTGTCGGCCGGTTCGATCACATCGTCGAGGTAGCCCAGACCCGCGGCGATGAAGGGGTTGGCATAGGTCTCGTTGTACTCGTCGACCAGTTTCTGGCGTTTCGCTTCAGGGTCCTTGCTCTTGGCCAGTTCCTGGCGGAACAGGATGTTCACCGCTCCTTCGGGGCCCATGACCGCCAGTTCGGCGCCCGGCCAGGAGACGTTGTAGTCGGCGCGGATGTGCTTGCTGTTCATGACGTCGTAGGCGCCGCCGTAGGCCTTGCGGGTGATCACCGTCAACTTGGGCACGGTGGCTTCGCAGAAGGCGTACAGGAGCTTGGCCCCGTGCTTGATGATGCCGCCGAACTCCTGCTCGGTGCCGGGCAGGAAGCCGGGAACGTCCTCGAAGACCACCAGCGGAATGTTGAAGCAGTCGCAGGTACGGACGAAGCGCGCCCCCTTGATGCTGGAGTTGATGTCCAGGACGCCCGCCTGGAACTTGGGCTGGTTCGCGACGATACCGATGCTCTGGCCGTCGAGGCGGGCGAACCCGCAAATGAGGTTCTGGGCGTGGCGCGGTTGGACTTCCATGAAGTCGCCCTCGTCCACGACCAGCCTGATCACCTCGGTCATGTCGTAGGGTTTGCGGCTGTCGTCGGGGACGATCGCGTTCAGTTTTTCCTCGCGCCGGTCCGGAGCGTCGGTGGGGATGACCCGCGGCGCTTCCTCGAGATTGTTCTGGGGCAGGAAACTCATCAGGCGCCGCACCATCAGAAGGCAGTCCGGATCGCTGGCGGCCATGAAGTGGGAAACACCGCTCTTGGTCGAGTGCGTGTTGGCGCCGCCGAGCTCCTCGAACGTCACGTCCTCGTTCGTGACCATCTTGATGACGTTCGGTCCGGTCACGAACATGTAGCTGGTCTGATCGACCATCAGGGTGAAGTCGGTGATGGCCGGCGAGTAGACCGCACCGCCGGCGCACGGGCCCAGGATGGCCGAGATCTGGGGGATCACGCCCGAAGCCATGGTGTTGCGCCAGAAGATCTCCGCGTAGCCGGCAAGGGAGCGGACGCCTTCCTGGATGCGGGCGCCGCCGCTGTCGTTCAGGCCGATCACCGGACAGCCGTTCTCGAGGGCCTGATCCATCAGCCGGCAGATCTTCAGGGCGTTGGCTTCGCTCATGGAGCCGCCGAACACGGTGAAGTCCTGGGCGAAGACGTAGACCTGGCGTCCGTCGATGCGGCCGACGCCCGTGACCATGCCGTCGCCGACGGGGCGATTGCTGTCCATGCCCATCTCGTGGCTGCGATGCCGGACGAAGACACCTGTTTCCTGGAAACTGCCTTCATCGAGAAGCAGGTGGATGCGTTCGCGCGCGGTCAGGCGACCCTTCGCATGGATCTTCGCGATCCGCTCGGGTCCGCCGCCGGCCTGCGCCTCGGCGCGCAGTTCATTGAGCCGTTGGATCTTGTCCTCGAAGGAGCTGGCCATTGATATTCCTTCTGCGGGCTGATGGTTCGTGTGCTGCATCCGGATGGGGCGACACGGATCCTAGCAGAAACCCGTCCGGGTTAGAAGGCGGCAGTCTACCCAGCTGAAAGAATTGCGTCAATTCCGGATCGGGAAATGTCAGCCGCGGCCGGACATCTTGCGCAGCATGAGGCGGCGGATCAGGTCGGCGAGATCACGATGGCTGCTCGGTTTGAGGAGGAATTCGGTGACCCCGGCCTCGCGGGCCTGCTCCTCGTTGAAGCTGTCGCGGAAGCCGGTGAACAGCACCACGGGAATGTCGCTCCGGATCTCGTGGATCTTGCGGGTCAGGCGGACGCCCGACATGTGGGGCATGATCTGATCCGTGACCACGACATCGAAGACGGCGGGGGTCTCGGAGAAATCGGCCAGAGCCGTGCGGCTGTCCGTGTGCATGACGACCCGGTAGCCCATGCGCTGGAGGCCCCGCACCATGACCTGGGCCACCATCTCCTCGTCGTCGACGAGCAGGACCGTGGCGGCCACCTGGTCTGCGGTATCGTCCGCGGCCTGGGCCACCGGCAGCACGAGCGGCTCGTTTTCCGCGTGGGAGTGGCGCGGCAGGCGCGAGGACAGCTCCCTGACCACTTCCTGCTTGGCGATCTCCGGACCGACCGGGTCCTCGACCTGCCACGCGATCAGGGGCAGGTAGATGTCCACCGTGGTGCCGCGGCCGACCTGGCTGTGGACCAGGGTGGCGCCCCGGTGCTCTTCGAGGATGCGCGAGACGGTGCTCAGGCCGATGCCCATCTTGCTGCCGTCCGCTGCGTTCGAAACGTAGGACTCGAAGATCCGGTCGAGGGTCTCCTTGTTCATGCCGCGTCCGTCGTCCTTGACCGACAGCTTGACGTAGCTGCCGACGGGCAGGTCACGCGGCGTGGCGGCCTTCCGGGAGGAGATTTTCTCCTCCTTCAGGGTGACGTCGATGACGCCGCTGCCGCGGTACATGGCGTGCATGGAATTGCTGCACAGATTCATCAGGATCTGCTGGATGCCGGTGACCGAAGCCAGCACGGGGCCGCAACGCTTGAGATCGGTCTTCAGTTCGATGGATGACGGCAGGATATCCCGGATGAGTTTCAGCGTGTCGTTCACCACCGGTCCCAGGTCGGTGGGTTTGCGGACCTGGTCGGCCTGCAGATAGAAATCGCTGATCTCCTTGACCAGGTCGCTGGCCACGTGCCCGGCCTGCATCACCTTGTCCAGTTCGTCCATCAACGCGGCCGGATCGCGCACCACGTCGGTGGCGATCCGCGTGTGGCCCAGGATCACCGCCAGCAGGTTGTTCAGGTTGTTGGCGATGCTGCCGGCCAGGATGCCGACTGCTTCCATGCGGTGGGCCTGTTTGAGCTGGTTGGTCAGTTCGAGCAGGCGGTTGTCGAGACGCTGCTCCCGGCGCTGGAGCTGGATGACGCGCTGCCGGGCCCGGCGCCAGCCGATCGCCAGCGCGAGGGCCACCAGGCCGAAAACCCCAGCGGTCACCAGGAATTGCAAAGAATTGAATCCATTCACAGTGACAGAACCCCAGACCGTTGGTTGTCGTCAGCCGAATGATCCCCCGCAAACACATCCCCGAGTGTCCCCGCTTCCGCCATCAATATGGGGGAATTATCACAATTTCGCCATAAAATGCCGCCGGCGGTCCCAGAAAGCGCGCCAGCCGGTGCCCGCGGCCGTCCAAACCGCTGGAGCCCGACGAGGCTATTTGGTATAGTGCCTTGAAGCACAAGCATTTTCCCGTGTCAGCGAAAGGATCAGTCATGGATTTCACGAATATCCTGTGCGCGGCCGACCAGGGGGTCGCCACCGTGACGATCAACCGTCCCGACAAACTCAATGCCCTGAACAGCGAGATTCTCGGAGAACTGGACACCTGCTTCACCGCCCTGGCGTCCGATCCCGCCGTCCGGGTCGTCGTGATCACCGGCGCCGGGGAGAAGGCCTTCGTGGCCGGGGCCGACATCGCCGCGATGGCGGACATGACCGCCCTGGAGGCCAAGGCGTTCGCCGTCCGCGGCCAGACCCTGCTCGACCGGATCGAGAATCTGGGCAAACCCGTGATCGCCGCGGTCAACGGCTTCGCCCTCGGCGGGGGCTGCGAACTGGCGATGGCCTGCACTTTCCGCTACGCCGCGGACAACGCGAAGCTCGGTTTGCCCGAGACCGGTCTGGGCCTGATCCCCGGGTTCGGCGGCACCCAGCGCCTGCCGCGGCTGGTCGGCCGGGGACGCGCCTTGGAAATGATCCTCCTGGGGAACATGATCACGGCTGTCGACGCCATGGCGATCGGCCTGGTCAACAAGGTCTATCCGCAGGGCGAGCTGATCGATGCGGTACGTATTGTCGCCGAGGCCCTGGCCGCGAAATCCGCGGTGACGACCCGCATTGCTCTGGAGGCGGTCGCCGGCGGGCTGGAGTTGGACCAGGCCGGCGGATGTCGGCTCGAAGCGGCCCTGTTCGGTGTCTGCGGGGCCACGCAGGACGCCAAGGAGGGTTGCGCGGCGTTTCTCGAAAAGCGGAAAGCCGCCTTCAGCGATTCCTGAAGCGGGGCAATTAAACGTGACTTCCCGAGTCCGGTTTAACGGACATGGGAACCGGCAAACAATTCTTTGGGGCCGGTGCGGCCACCTATTATGTTTAATCGGTAACATTCGTATTTGCCTTTCTCACCCTGCTCAGGAGAGGTAATTCCCATGACCGACAACACGACGGTTGACGCGCCTTTCATGGTGGTCAACGGGGAACTGTGCAAGGGATGCCAGCTCTGTCTTGCCGTGTGCCCCAAGAGCGTGATCGCCATCAGCGAGAAGCTGAACAGCGCCAGTTATCATCCGGCCTACTACACCGGTGAAGATTGCACCGGCTGCGGCCTCTGCTTCTACGCCTGCCCTGAACCCGGCGCCATCCGCGTCGTCAAGCCCTAGGGCACAGGTGTTCGGCAGCAACGGTATTCGATCGGGATCCAACTGACGGGAGAGTTCCATGGCCAAACAGTTCATGAAGGGGAACGACGCGATCATCGTCGGCGCCCTGGCTGCGGGTTGCCGGGCCTACTACGGTTACCCCATCACCCCGGCCAGCGAAGTGGCGCACGCGGCGGCCCTGCATTTTCCGGCCCTCGGCGGCGTCTTCATCCAGGCCGAGAGTGAAGTGGCGGCCATCAACATGGTCTACGGCACCGCGGGCATGGGCATGCGCACCATGACCGCCTCCTCGAGTCCCGGGTTCAGCCTGAAGCAGGAAGGCCTCTCGTACTGCGCGGGGGCGGAGCTGCCGTGCGTCGTGGTGAACATCGTGCGGGGTGGGCCGGGCCTGGGCAACATCGCTCCCGAACAGGCGGATTATTTCCAGATCACCAAGGGCGGGGGCCACGGCAACTACCGCCTGATCACCCTGGCGCCCAACGGGGCCCAGGAAATGTGCGACCTCACCATGAAGGGTTTCGACCTGGCCGACAAGTACCGCAACCCCGCCTGCATCATGGCCGACGGCATCACCGGCCAGATGATGGAAGTTGTCGAGCTGCCCGCGGCCGTGGCCACCACGCCCGACCACGGCGCCTGGGCCGTCGACGGCACGCCGGAGACCGCGAAAAATCTGATCAGCTCGATCGTCCTCGAGCCCGCGGAACTGGAAGCCCACAACCTCAAGCTGGACGCCAAGTACAAGCGGATCATGGCCGAAGAGGTCATGTTCGAGGAATACCGCACCGACGATGCCGACCTGGTCGTCGTGGCGTACGGCGTGGTCAGCCGGATCGTTTATTCGACGGTCGACGCCGCGCGCGACAAGGGGATGAAGGTGGGCCTGCTGCGTCCCATCACCCTGTGGCCTTTCCCCAGTGCCGCGATCGGCCGCCTGACCGAAACCGCCTCCCGCTTCCTGGCCGTCGAGCTGTCGACCGGCCAGATGGTCGAAGACGTGCAGCTGGCCGTCAACGGCCGCGCGCCGGTCCACTTCTACGGCCGCTGTGGTGGTATGGTGCCCGGTGGAGCGGAGCTGCTCGCCGAATACGAAAAGATCATGGAAGGAGGCCAGAGCTCATGAAAACATTTGAAAAATCCACCGGCTTCTTTCCCGTCTTCGAACGCAAGTCCGGCCCGGCCAAGGAAGCGACGCATTACTGTCCGGGCTGCGGCCACGGCAACGTGCACAAGATGATCGCTGAAGCCATGGAGGAGATGGGACTGACCGAACGGTCCGTTTTCGTATCCCCCGTCGGCTGCTCGGTCTTCGGCTACTACTACTTCGATTGCGGCAACTTCCAGGCGGCCCACGGGCGGGCGCCGGCGGTCGCGACGGCCGTCAAGCGGTCCAACCCCGACTCGATCGTCATCTCGTACCAGGGCGACGGCGACCTGGCGGCCATCGGCACCGCCGAAACGATCCATGCGGCCAACCGCGGCGAGAACATCACCGTCTTTTTCGTCAACAACGCCATCTACGGCATGACCGGGGGCCAGATGGCGCCCACGACGATGATCGGCCAACGCTCGGCCACGACGCCCCAGGGCAGGATCGAGAACCAGCACGGCAACCCCATCCGCATGGCCGAAATGCTGGCCACGCTGCCGGCGCCGACCTACGTGGAACGGGTCGCCATCGGCAACAGCAAGCACATCATGAAGGCCCGCAAGGCCATCCGGAAGGCCCTGAAGATCCAGGCCGAAGGCAAGGGCTACAGTTTCGTGGAGATCGTGTCGGCCTGCCCGACCGGCTGGAAGATGGACCCGGTGGCGTCGCGCGACTGGCTCATCGAGGATATGCTCAAGGTGTTCCCCCTCGGTGTGTTCAAGGACGAAAGCGACAACCTGGACGAAGGCGCCTGGGACCGGGAGTTCGCCGACTACGACCCGGCGCGGGTGACGGCCTACCTGGACCGGATGAAGAGCGCGGTGGGCGAGACCGAGCCGACCGTGCTGCCGATGGACCTGAACTGCAAGTTCGCCGGTTTCGGCGGGCAGGGCATCCTGACCCTCGGCTTGTTCCTGTCCCAGATCGGCATGCGCGGCGGCCACCAGGTCAGCTGGTTCCCCGCCTACGGGCCGGAAATGCGCGGGGGCACCGCCAATTGCTCGGTCAACCTGTCGAGCCAGCGCATCGGCACGCCGCTGGTGGACCACCCCAACGTCCTGGTCGTGATGAACCAGCCGTCGCTCGACGCCTTCGAGAAGGACGTCGTCGACGGCGGTACGATCATCGTCGATTCGACGATCGTCGAGGGCAAACCGGACGCCGAACGGCTGAACGCCGTGATGATTCCCGCCAGCGAGATCGCCGACGAGGTGGGCACGGCCAAGGTGGCCAACGTCGTGGTGCTGGGGGCCCTGGTGGCGGCGACCGATGCGTTCACGCCGGAATTCTGCGAGTCGACGCTGCGGGCGGTCATCAAGAAAAAGAGTCTCATCGACATGAACATGGAGGCTTTCCGCCGGGGATATGATTTCGTCAAGAACGGGCGGTGAATCCCGGCGGCCTCGGGGGAGCATCCTGATCCGGTCCATGCCGAGGCGTGGGCCGGATTTTTTACCTGAACGGGAGCGATGGTCATGATCATAGGGTTGCCGCGGTCGCGGTCGGTCGATGAATTCAGGGTGGGGCTTTCGCCGCGGGCGGTGGCCAATCTGATCGACCGGGGCAGCCAGGTCGTGGTCGAGAACAAGGCCGGATTGGGCAGCGGTTTCAGTGACGACCAGTACGCGGCCTGCGGGGCGAGGGTCGTCCATCAGCTCGACGAGGTCTACGGGCGCTCCGACGTCATCGTCAAGGTCAACCGGCCGGTGCCCGAAGAGTACGCCCTCCTGCGCGAGGGGCAGATCCTGATGGCGGCGATGCACCTGGCGGTGGCTGAAACCGAGCTCGTCGACGCCCTGCGCCGCAGTGGCTGCACGGCCATCGACTACGTCACCATCCAGGACGACCGGGGGCAGCTGCCGGTGCTCCGGCCCCTGTCGCAGATCGCCGGCCGGCTGGTGCCGCAGATCGCCGCCCGCTATCTCCAGACCGACGTCGGCGGCCAGGGCATCCTGCTGGGTGGAGCGCCCGCGGTACCGCCGGCCGAGGTGGTCGTCATCGGCGCCGGTACGGTCGGGCGCAACGCCGTGCGGGCCTGCCTGGGCGCCGGTGCCCGGGTCACGCTTCTGGACACGGATTTCGACCGGATCACCGAAATCGACTGGACCTTTCCCGGCCGCATCACGACCTTCACCGCCAACGAGGCGACCCTGCGCAAGGTGCTGGGGTACGCCAACGTCGTGGTCGGCGCGGTCCTGATTCCCGGAGCGCGGACGCCGCATCTGGTCACGCGGGAGATGGTCGGCTTGCTGCGGGAGAACAGCCTCATCATCGACATCTCCGTGGATCAGGGCGGGTGTTTCGAGACCAGCCGCCCGACCCGCCTGTCGGACCCGACCTACGTCTTCGAAGGGATCACGCACTACTGCGTGCCGAACCTGTCCAGCCTGGTGGCCCGCTCGGCGAGTTACGCCGTGGGCAACGCCATCCTGCCCTACCTCACCGAAATCGCCACCGACGGCATCGCCGCGGCCCTGACCGGAGATCCGGCCCTGGCGCGGGGCGTCAACGTGATGGCGGGCTGTCTCACCCATGCCGGAATCGCCTCGGCCCTGGGCGAGGAGCCCGTGGCGCTGGCAGGACTGCTGGTTGGAGGGAAGCCATGAGCTGGATGCAGCTGTACCGTTCGCGCCTGAAGACGGCCGCCGCTGCGGTCGAGGTCGTCGCTTCGGGTCACCAGGTCTACATCGGTTCCGGCTGTGCGGCCCCGCACGCACTGATCGAGGCCCTGGTCGACCGGGCGGAGGAACTCCAGGACGTGACGATCATCCACCACCTGACCCTTGGCGACGCGCCCTACATCCGGCCCGACATGAAGGGCCATTTCCGCCTGAACGACTGCTTCGTGGGTGCCAACACCCGGGACGCGGTCAACGAGGGCCGCGCCGATTACGTGCCGGTGCACCTGCACGAGATGCCGCGCCTGTTCCGGCGCGGCGTCATACCGCTGGACTGCGCGCTGGTGATCGTCAGTCCGCCGGACGAACACGGTTTCTGCAGCTTCGGCATCGAGGTCGGGGTGACCAAGCCGGCGGCACTGGCTGCCGGCATGATCGTCGCGGAAGTCAACCGCCTCATGCCGCGGACTCTCGGGGACAGTTTCATCCACGTCTCCAAGATCGACGCCTTCGTGGAGACCGACCGCGACCTCGACGAGTTCCGTCCGGCCCCGCCGAGCGACGTTGACCAGATGATCGGGCGGCATGTCGCCGACCTGATCGCCGACGGCAGCTGTTTGCAGCTCGGGCTGGGTTCGATTCCCAATGCCGTGCTGGATTTTCTTGGCGACCGCCGCGATCTCGGTGTCCATACCGAGATGTTCACGCAGGCCCTGCCCGAGCTCGTCCGCATGGGGGTGGTCACCGGGGAACGGAAGAACTTCCACCCGGGCAAGGTCGTCGCCGGTTTCATCATGGGCACGCGCGAGGTCTACGATTTCGCCCACGACAACGCCCTGATCGAGTTCCACCCCACCGACTACGTGAACCACCCGGGCAACATCGCGAAGAACGACAACATGGTCGCGGTCAACAGCGCCATCCAGGTGGACCTGACCGGACAGGTCTGTTCCGATTCGATCGGGGAGCAGATCTACAGCGGCTTCGGCGGGCAGGCCGATTTCATGCGCGGCGCCGCGCTGGCCAAGGGCGGGCTTCCGATCATCGCCTTGCCGTCGACGACTGCCGACGGGCGCACCAGCCGCATCGTGCCGAATCTCGATCCGGGAGCCGGCGTGGTGCTCACCCGCGCGGATGTGCACGTCGTGGTGACGGAATTCGGCGTGGCGCACATGCTCGGTCGCAACGTCAGGCAGCGGGCCGAGGCCCTGATCGGTATCGCCCACCCGGACTTCCAGGAGCAGTTGCTGGAAACGGCCCACCGCCGGGGACTCTACGGGCGCCTGTTTCCCGGTGGTTTGCCGGGCAAAGCGTAGGCTGAGGTCGCTTTTTGAAATTGTCTTTCAAAATAGGTTGACATTTCGTCAAAGTCCCGACAAATTGTCTAGAGCCAAGCCGTCGGCAGGGTGCCATCCGCTTCAGAAAGCCGTCCGTCCGCATGAACATGAACGATGAGAACCGGACCGGCGGCCCCGTCGCAGCCGGGCCACCCGAACCGGAAGCCACGATTCTGGTCGTCGACGATGAGCCGGAGCTGCGTCGCGCCCTGAGCAAGCTGCTGACGCGCAACGGCTACCATGTCCTGACAGCGGGCAACGGCGAGGAAGGCCTGGCCGTTCTGAGGCAGGAGGACGTGCACCTGGTTCTGTCGGATCTGCAGATGCCCCGGATGGGCGGCCTGGACCTGCTGAAGGCGGCCCAGGTCGTGTCCCCGAACACGGAGTTCGTGATCATCACCGGACACGGCACGATCGAAACGGCCGTCGGTGCGATGCGGGCCGGCGCCTACGACTTCATCGAGAAGCCCTTCAGCGTCACGACCACGCTCAAGGTGGTCCGTAAGGCGCTGGAAAAGCAGAACCTCATCGCCGAGAACCGCCAGCTCCGGCAGCGCCTGGATGAGATCCAGGGCGTCAACGACATCATCGGCAACAGCGAACCCATGCGGCAGGCCATCGAGATCACGCGCCAAGTGGCCGCCAGCAGCGCGACCATCCTGCTGACGGGCGAAAGCGGAACCGGCAAGGAGGTCTTCGCCTCGGCCATCCACCGCTGGAGCGAACGGTCCAAACGTGCCATGGTCCGGGTCAGCTGCGCCGCACTGCCCGACAATCTGCTGGAAGCCGAGCTCTTCGGCTACGAGAAGGGCGCCTTCACCGGCGCGGTGGCGCGACGGAAAGGACGCTTCGAGGCGGCCCAGGGCGGCACCCTCTTCCTCGACGAGGTGGGGGAGATGTCCCTGACGACCCAGGTCAAGCTGCTGCGGGTCCTGCAGGAGAACGTGATCGAGCGGCTGGGCGGGAACGAAACGATCTACGTGGACGTGCGTATCATTGCCGCCACCAATTCCGATCTGCCGGCCATGGTGGCCGCCGGGACGTTCCGGGAGGATCTCTATTACCGCCTCAATGTCATCAACCTTGAGCTGCCGTCCCTGCGCAGCCGCGGCGAGGATGTCATCCTGCTGTCGAATTTCTTCCTGAACAAGTACAACGAGAAGAACAGCAAACAGCTGGCCGGTTTCACGCCCGCGGCCACGGAGGTCATGAGCCGGTACGCCTGGCCGGGCAACGTCCGCGAACTCGAGAACGCCATCGAGCGGGCGGTGGTGCTCAGCAAGGACAAGCTGGTCGACGTGGACGTGCTGCCGGGACCGGTCGTCGTCGGCCGCCAGCGCTTCGATACGGTGACCATCCCGGTGGGCACGACCCTCAGGGACGCCGAAATGGAGCTCATCCAGGCAACCCTCGAAAGCACGGGTGGGGACAAGGAAACCGCCGCCAACATCCTGGGCATTGCCAGCAGGACGATCTATCGGAAAATGCAGTAAACGGGATTCTCGGCCGGCTTGACCGGGTTTCGGCCCACCGCTATATTGGCGCGGCCGCAGCCGGGGGTCAGGGCCGGTGTCCGGGAAATCCGGTCCGTAACGCGAGAGTGGCGGAACTGGCAGACGCGCAGGATTTAGGTTCCTGTGGGGAAACCCGTGGGGGTTCGAGTCCCCCCTCTCGCACCAATCATCAAGACCAGGAATGAGGATGGAAATCCATGGCCGAGAACCAGCAGAAAGATTCGTCGCCCATCGCCACTGTCATCGAGTCGCCTGAACCCTGGAAGAGGGTGGTCAAGGCCGAGGTCGAGCGGGCCCTGTTCGATCAGGAATACGGCAAGCGCCTGAAGCAGGCCGCCAAGTCGCATCAGAAGCCGGGTTTCCGCAAGGGCCGCACGCCCCGGGCGCTGGTCGAGAAGGAGATGGGGGACCTGATCCGGACCGAGACCATCGAGGCCCTGGTGCCCAAGGCCTGGATGAGTGCGATTCTGGAGCACAAGCTGGCACCGATCAACGATCCGACGCTGGAAAACCTGGAGTTCGGGGACGAGGGTCCCTTGAAATTCGACCTCGTGGTCGAGGTCCGGCCCGACATCACGCTCGGCGACATCAACGGTCTGGCGGTCAAGAAGCGTGAGGTGAGTGTCGAGGACAAGGAGGTCGATGAGGTGCTCGAGCGTCTGCGCGACAGCCGCGCGGTGTTCGAGAAGGTCGACCGGCCCGCGGCGGTGGACGACCAGATCCTCCTGGATTTGATCCCCGCCGGGGACGACGGCACCTTCGACCCGGAAGCCCGGATTGCCGACCAGCGCTTCATCCTCGGTTCTCCCAACAACATGGCCGCGTTCAACGAGGAGCTGGCCGGCTGCGCCGCGGACCAGGAGAAGGTGGTCACGGTCGTTTATCCCGACGACCATCCCAACGCGTCCCTCAAGGGGAAATCCATGGCTTTCCAGTGCCACGTCCGGGAAGTGGCGGCCAAGACGCTGCCGGAGCTTGACGACACCTTCGCCGCGAGCGTCGAAGAGGGCAAGACCTTGGCCGACATGAAGGCGGCCATCCGCGAGGATCTGGAAAAAGAGGCCGCCAAGCGCGTCGAGCAGGAACTCGATCGTCAGGTCCAGAAGGAACTTGTGGATCGCCACGATGTTTCATTGCCGCCGTCGATGGTCGAGCGCTACCTGGCCTCCGGGCTGGAGGAGATGCACCGGCGCAATGCCCAGATGGGCCGCCCGGATTCCGCGGAGGAGGACCAGGAGTACCTGACGGCAGGCAAACCCCATGCGGAAATTGCGCTTAAGGGAATGCTGCTGCTGGAAGCGGTGCGCAGGCAGGAAGACATCA
>Ga0316201_10001414_pt1 | contig 16086 bp, 19 predicted proteins | sample CS6wburrow_MG_FD_204516 | JGI IMG/M metagenome (GOLD analysis project Ga0316201, IMG submission 204516) | Coastal sediment microbial communities from Delaware Bay, Delaware, United States - CS-6 worm burrow | ecosystem: Environmental > Aquatic > Marine > Coastal > Sediment | place: USA... | reverse complement strand
CCACTCACCAAGCTCTCTCTCTGTTGGCTTTTCCAGTGCGACAACTCTAGCTATCCGCGGATTCAGATGTTCAGTAAAACGCTTGATTGTTCCTCCTTTACCTGCAGCATCACGACCTTCAAAAATAGCTACAACTTTCTTACTATGAGTTTTTAGCCATTTCTGGACTTTTAATAACTCGATCTGTAGTAATTTCTTTTCTTTTTCATATTCCTTGGTTTTCATTTTATCGGCATAAGGATATTTCCCCGCTGCATGGCTTATCTTTAACAGATCTTTTGCTGCAGTGAATGTTTTCGAATTCATTACCTTTCCTGCATCAGTAAGATCAACCAATAAATCTAGTGCTTGCTGCTTAGATAGCGGTTTCTCATTCGTATTTTTAGCCTGAGGCTTTTGGGGAACTTCCTTTAATAACTCGGTTTTAGCAGTGGTCATATTTTATTCCTGTTTTGTTCATATGCTTATCGTTTCAAGCCTATACCACACATCTGCAATTCTGTATGATCTATGTCAATATGTCAGAAAGAATCCAAAAAATATTATCACGCGCCGGCTACGGTTCCCGTCGAGAAATCGAACGTTGGGTAGATGCCGGTGAAATAACTGTGAACGGTGTAATCGCAACAAGCGGTCAGGCAGTCAAAGAAACCGATAAGATTGTACTGCGCGGTCAGGTTTTGAAACTCGATTCAAAATTAAAAGCGAGGCCACGCACGCTACTTTACCATAAAAAAGCCGGTGAAATCTGTTCGCGAAAAGATCCTGAAGGCCGTCCTACCGTTTTCGATCATTTACCGAAATTGAGCAGTGGAAGATGGATTCAGGTTGGTCGTCTTGATATCAATACCGATGGTTTAATGTTGTTCACCACCGATGGGGAACTTGCAAATCGTTTAATGCATCCTTCTTATGAAATCGAGCGGGAATATTCAGCTAGAATTCTGGGTGTTGTTACTGATGATATGCTTGAAAGGCTACAAAAAGGTGTAATGCTGGAGGATGGCGAAGCTAAATTCAATAGTATCAAATTTATCGGTGGCGAAGGTGTTAACAAGTGGTATAACGTCGTACTCAATGAAGGTAGAAACCGCGAAGTTCGCCGTCTTTGGGAATCACAGGGTCTTGTGGTGAGTCGTTTGCGCCGTGTTCGCTATGCGCACATCGAATTAAAACGTTCCTTACGATCCGGAAGTTATGAAGAAATGGATATACGTAATATGCGCCGACTCTATGAGAAAGTTGGATTGGAACTGGAAGAAGAAAACTTTCTGTCAAAAAGCGAGTTTAAGGACAGAGCCACTAGAAACGCAGCATTTAAATACGGAAAAGGCAGGGGAAAGGCATCAAAAAGTGGAGGACAAAAAACAGGTGCTAAAAAGCGCCAAAAGTGATTATTTAAGATGTTTTAGAGACATCTCCCTACTTTTAACTGATTTTTCATTTTTGTTATTTAATAAAGTACTAAAAAAACTTTTGCAGAGCTAAGTACTTTTTTGAATAATTATTCTTTAGTTATCTGATTTTGAAGCTTATCGCGCTTATCTAGAATCCACACATTCAACAAGCTCCCGAAAAACAAACACAGGCTGAAAATCAGCATTAAATAGCCATAGAGCTTTTCCTCGACAGAATAGCTGTACCAAATACCCATCAGCATGTATATAAAAGAAACCATCATGACGATGATAAAAGCGTCTCGTTGTCCATGTAGAACCCCTCGGACAAAAAACAGCAGTGGTGCAACTAATACTGCAATTTCAATTGATCGTGGAAAGTTTTGAACCGGTGACAGCCAGCCGTTCCAGATTACGATTAACAAAATTAAGGAAATAATTCCAAAAGCAGCTAGCGCACGCCAAAGTACAGTAATATCCATTTGATTCTTTAAAGCACTAACGCCAGTTTTCCCAGCCGTTTACCGAAAGCCAGACACAAGGCTTTCTCATCTTCGCTCAAAGGCAAGTCACTTTGTGCACCAGCGAGGTGCGAAGGGCCATAAGGTGTGCCTCCAGTGCTAGTCGTCAAAAGCTCTGACTCTGAATACGGCAAACCGCTAATTAACATGCCGTGATGCAATAATGGAATCATCATGCTCAATAAGGTGGCTTCCTGGCCCCCGTGTAAACTTGAAGTCGAAGTGAAAACACCCGCCGGCTTTCCCACCAGAGAACCTGAGAGCCAAATACCACTGGTTTTATCAAGAAAATATTTCATTGGAGCTGCCATATTGCCAAAACGGGTTGGTGAGCCCAAAGCAAGAGCATCACATGTCTTTAATTCATCAAGAGTAACGTATGGCGGGCCCTCATCGGGCACTTTTGCCTGAGTAGCTTCACAGTTTTCAGAAACTTCAGGCACAGTTCGTAGCATCGCTTCAACACCTTCTATGCCCTCTGCTCCACGGGCGATCAGACGAGCCATTTCAGCAGTTGCGCCACTTCTGGAATAATAAAGTACCAATACCTTTTTCATATTTATCTCTGGTTATTGATTTAGAGTATATCGATAATATTTTGTATTGGACGGCCAATAGCTGCCTTGCCATCTTTTACGACGATTGGTCGCTCTATCAATCGTGGGAATTTAATAATAGCATCTATGAGCTCGTCTCTACTTAAAGAAGGATCATCCAGATTATTTTCTGAATATTCCTGCTCACTTTTGCGCATTAATTCACGAGGCTCCATTTTGAGTAATTCGAGAATTTTTTCTATCTCGGTCCTAGTGGGTGGAGTATCCAGATATTTAACAACTTTCGCATCAATGTCTTTCTCTGTTAACAGTTCTAGTGCAGCGCGGGACTTTGAGCAACGAGGATTATGATAAATTGTTGTAACTGACATAATAATATTATTTCTATTTGATTTTCTAAGTCCTAGTTTAGCGATGCGGTACGTAAACACAAACTCTTTTATATACAAAAAAAGCCCTCAATTGAGGGCTTTTTTATTTCTGGATCAAGTCAATTATTTCAAGCGAATTGTTTGACCAGGACTTATATTGTAAGGAGGTGTCAGATTATTAATACTGATAATATCTTTCCAGTACACACCTGTCTGGCGCATTATCTCGAAAACAGTATCACCTTTCTTCACCACATAGGTGCTTCCACCAGTACTGGCAGCACCGGAAACACCTGCGTTATTTGCATAAGTTGCGGTATTCGTTGAAGCTGCGCTACCACCTGCGTAAGTCGTTGGCGCATATGGCTTGTAGGTTTTTTGCTGGTAACTACCCGTATAAATACTCTTATTACTTGCAGCAACATTGGTATTTACACTGGCACCCGTATTTCCACCTGCCGAACTGTAATCATAATAAGTAGTGTTCGCAGTATCCGCTGCTCCATATCCCGCATAATTAGGTGTAGCTTGTTGTGGCGCAGGTTTTGGTTGCGCTCTTTGCTGAGCCTGCTCGCGATTCCACTTGTCTATGTAATATTGCTGATCGTGCTGACCAGCCTGTGGTTGTGGTGCTGGTGCAGCAGGCTGATAGGTATAGGTACTTTGAGGCTTAGGTGCGGCAGTACCACATGGCGCGCATGTTGCGGCTGTATTCGCTCGCTGCTGACCAAAGCCACCACCTCTTACTTGTCCTGTACCAGCAACCTGACCCGTCCTTGATCTTTGACCGTAGCCAGTGTTAGTTGAATATCCACCGCTTCCTGCATCTACTCCGCCTTGAGAAGCACCCCTGTAACTACTACAGCCTGATGCCATCATGGCGACTATAGAAACTACTGCTAATACTTTAATTTTTCCGTCCATAAAAAATACCTTCGATTTCTATTTTAATTGATAAATTCCCACAACCAAAACTAACAGACCCACTGTTAGCCAGCCCAACCACTCTATGTATTTAACAATAAGCGGCTCCATGCGAGGTCCTGCTTTGGCGACTAAAAACGCGACCAAGAAAAATCGCATTCCTCTCCCCATTGCTGACGCAATAACGAAAGGTATAAATGCCATAGACAAGAGTCCAGCACTGATTGTGAAAAGTTTATAAGGTATTGGCGAGAAGCCAGCAACAAGAACTGCCCAGATTCCCCATTGTTTAAACAAGGATTTAACCTGCTCAAACTTTTGCCCATAACCCCAATTTTCAATGAGCGGTCCCAACCACTCATAAGCCCATATGCCCAGTAAATATCCTGCGATACCTCCCAGCACTGATGTAAACGTTGTCCATAGTGCTAACCGCCACCAATCGTTCGGTTTTGTTAGCGTCATTGGGATCAACATAATATCTGGAGGTGGTAAAGGCAGTAATGCCGACTCTAAAAAACTTACTACGCCCAGATAGTTTTTCGCGTACTTATGTTGCGAATACTCAATTACTTTCTTATATATATTCGAAAACAGATTCATTTTAAAGGATTTTTTCCATGATTTGTAATTTTTTGTACATTTTTATGGTTTTGAAGAAAAAATTATGCATATGGAGACTCTAACCACCCACTAAAGGTACAAAAACGACAGACTCATGGTTTTCCACAGAATATTTCGAATCGCTAGTTCGTGTCACTACCTGCAGTATTTGTTCACTTTTTTGTGCACCAACGGGAATTATCATACGTCCCCCTATTTTTAGCTGCTCTATAAGTGCAGAAGGTATCTCATCTGGCGCAGCAGTAACCATGATTGCATCATAGGGAGCCGCTTCTTTCCAGCCCCAGCTTCCATCACCCAAATGTGTACGAATATTACGATAGCCCAATTTGAAGAGCAATTCACGCGCCTGCCGATGCAGTTCTGGTATAACTTCTACTGTGTGCAGGTTTTTTACCAATCCCCCGAGCACCGCCGCCTGATAACCCGAGCCAGTTCCTACTTCCAGAACATTTTCTAACGATTCGCTTAGCAACAATAATTCAGTCATTCTTGCAACTATGAAAGGCTGGGAAATTGTTTGACCGTGTCCAATAGGAAACGATGCATCTTCATAAGAACGGCTTGCCATTGCGCTATCAACAAATAAATGTCGCGGAACCAGACTCATCACTCTTAGCGCCTCAGGATTCACAATTCCCTTCTCGCGAAGCCTATCCATAAGTCTGTCACGGGTGCGCTGTGAAGTCATCCCCACACCCTGAATATCAAGTTCAGCCAATAGACACCCCCCCACTTTTATGAGGTTTTTGCAAAACTTCACTCTCCGAGTTATCGGTGCTACGCTTCAACTTTGTCTCTGCTACACCCCGGCTAAGCCATTTTTCAGTAGATTCAATCGCAGAATATCGTGTAAGGTCAATGTGGATCGGAGTCACAGATACATAACCGTTTTGTACAGAATAAAAGTCTGTGCCTTCCCCTGCATCAGCCTCTTCACCTACTGGGCCAATCCAGAAAATTTCTGAACCACGCGGATCTTTAGAACGTATTACTGGCTCTGCTTTATGCCGTTTTCCTAGGCGTGTAGCCTGAAAACCCTTGATTTTATCCCAGGGAGTATCCGGGACATTTACATTTAATATAATAGCCGCCTTATCAACCTCAGTGAGCCCTAAATCTGGTAAGCCTTCAATCAAATTCATTACCGCTTGAATCGCAGACTCGTAAAATTCCGGCTTGTGGGTTGCCATGGATACAGCGATGGCTGGCAAACCAAGATTTCGGCCTTCCATTGCAGCAGCTACAGTTCCCGAATAAATCACATCATCTCCCATATTGGGGCCAGAGTTTATACCGGAGATCACAATATCAGGTTCACCATCTTCATATAAGCCAGTCAGCGCCAAATGCACACAATCTGTGGGTGTACCATTAACGCTGTAAAAATTTTTACCCCTTTCAACCAAACGCAATGGTGCATCTAGAGTCAGAGAGTTACTAGCACCGCTTCTATCCCTATCGGGGGCAATGGTTAATACTTCTGCAACATCTTGCAGTCGATCACGCAGTAAATTTATACCTGGTGCAATAAAACCATCATCATTGCTCAATAGTATTTTCATATTATCTAGATAAAATTTTCATGTTACGCTCTCCATGCTCCCTATTCTAACCAATTAAACACTCAAATACTGTGGCAAATTTCGATCAAAAACATTTAAAAGCTCTCAAGAAGCAGTTGCTAGAGAAACAGCAAGCTGAAAAAGAACGTGCAAAACAAGCCAGGCAAGAAACTATCCAGGAAACTCGTGATCACGACAACTTTAAAGATGCCATGCAAGGCGTAAAGCGTCTTGATACAAACAACCTACATCATCAAACTGATAGACCCAAGGCAAAACGTCTTGCGCATGATCAATTTGAAGATGAGCTAATCATCAACGATCCATTATCCGATGAACTTGAAATAAATGATGTTGATGCAGCTGAAACTCTCAGTTTTTGCCGCGATGGCATACAAAAAAATGTTTTCAAGAAACTACGCAGTGGTGGATATCGAATATCTGATGAGCTTGATTTGCATGGCTCAACAATCAAGCAAGCAAAACAGATACTCGTTTACTATTTGCAAGAAGCTGTGCAGTTTGAAAGCTGCTGTATTCGCATCATTCATGGCAAAGGGCATCGGTCCGGAGACAATAAACCTGTATTAAAAACACATGTAAATCACTGGCTGAGTGAGCATGAACGTGTATTGGCATTTCATTCAGCCAAACCGAAAGATGGCGGAACCGGTGCTGTCTATGTTCTTTTGAAACGATAGGCTGAGATAAAATCTTTCAACACTAATAACCAACTAAGGACACTCCCCTACTTTTAAGCTGTTTTTTTTAGGGCTACTTCAGTCAAATCGTAAATATTAAAAAAGGCCGCCCTAAGCGTCCTTTTTTATAAACATGAATCCAGCCAGCATTAGACTAGTCAGTTGTATTATCAAGATCAAATGGATCTTCGATTGTCTCGTTTACTTTCTTTACTTTTTGCTGCATCCGCAGTTTCTGCTTAAGTCTGCGATGCAAAAACCAGTCGATACTAAGGAAGCGACCTGCTCCCATAAAGAACAAGGTAAGTAGCATCAAAAAGTAAATAACGGTTTTACTAAAACCGGAACTGCTCATATCTGCATAACCATGTGTCATCAACAATTCTTTAAGTGCAGACACTACGCTTTCACCATTTAACGCAACAATTGCGGTTAGTATAATTAAAGCCAGTAGTGGTAATGAGATCCAGCGTACTGCTAAACCAATCAACAACAAAAATGCACCAACGATTTCAAGCCAGCCAATTGAAGTTGTCATTAATCCAGCTAAAGCATCACCTATAAATGGGAGTTTCGCCAATCCAGCAGTTGTTGCCTGATGTACAGGGTTATCTGTATTGAACCAGCTAAGAGGGTTGTACCAGACTGTATCATCAGCGCTGAAGAGACCTAGCTTTTTACTACCAGATACCCAGAGTAATGGTGCTAAAAATAGGCGTAGAAGTAATGGTGGTAAAAAATCCAGGCCTCTAAGCCAGCCAAAACTAAAGAAACCGAGTAAAAACTTAGTCATATAGACACTCTCCATGTGGGGTTTAAGCGCCCTATTTGACTTGTTTCCTGAATGATTTGCAAGTTGAATTTATTAGATGTATCAAAAATAGCCTACGCTAAACGAGTCTAGGCTATTGAAAGTATTAGATAACATCATTTCCAGAAAGGTTTAGAATACTCAAGCATTGCTTGCTCACGTGTATAACCGATATCCTTTAGTAAATGGTCGCCCAACATCGCAAGTTGTTTTCTCTGACACGCTCTGGCGTGCCATATTTTGAGAGTGCCACTTACATTCCAACCTGATAACAAATGAGATTTTCTACAGTCAGGTAAGCTCTGTGAAATGTTACTTAACTGGCTACTTAACTGATTGTTCTGATACTTATTTTGATAACTGTTTTCTACACATACGGACATAACATGCCTCCTGTTGAAAATTGTTAGACAGTGAAAAAATCTAAATCCGTAAGCCTCACAGCCTTCAGAAAGACTTACTGTATGAATTACCCCCTACAGGTAATACCATGGAGCTATTTAACGTTTTTCGGGAATAACAATCCAATCGTAATATCAAAAACACATCATCAGGAATCCCGATTGTTCATCATCAGAAATGATGACATGATTCAATCATGGAACTTTATCAACTCAGAAGCTTTGTGACTGTTGCCGATACGGGTAATTTAACCCAGGCTGCCGAGCGGCTTTTTACCAGCCAGCCTGCTGTTAGTGCGCATATAAAAGCATTAGAGGAAGAGTTTGAAGTTAAGCTATTTGACAGAACCCCTAAAGGAATGAGTCTTACAAGTAATGGCATTGAATTACTTGAAAAAGCTCAGTCAGTGCTGGATGCAGGCAATCAATTGAAGCTAACAGCCAGAACTTTGCAAGGCGAAATAAATGGTCAAGCGAAAGTTGGCCTAAACACCGATGCTGAATACCTGTTGCTTGGTAAATGGCATAATGCGCTGATGTCGGAGTATCCACATCTAAAAATCCAGTTAACCCAGGGCACTTCGGTTGAATTAATAAAAATGGTCGGTTCAGGTCAATTAGATGTCAGCTTTTTTTCCGGCGACAATCCCTATGATGAAGTCAGCCATATAGAACTGTGTTCCACGGATGCAGTAATTGCAGCCGCGCCAAAATGGAAGGAGCAGCTAAAAAATGCTGACACTGAAAAATTAGCGCGATTGCCTTGGATTCACCCTGAACCTTTGTGTATCTATCACAAATTTATCAATCATGTTTTTGCTGACACCATCACTAAGCCTAACTGGATTACTTCTACCACAACCGAAGATTCGACGATTGCACTATTACGTTCTGGTGTGGGACTAGCTTTCATAAGGGATGATGAGGCCGATGCAATGCTAAAAAAAGGTGAAATTGTAGTTTGGCCAGGTGAAGCATTTTCTCTTCCATTAAGACTGGCTTACTTAAAATCAAGAAATGAAGATCCAATCATAAAAGCCTTGCTTGGAGTGATAACCGATAATTTTGCGAGGTACTAAAGCGCGATTGAAATAACCACACTCGCACTAAAAATTCTCATATTTCTGTTTATCATGAGCTAAGCTATACCTTTCGCACTTGCAAATGCCTCGTTTAGAGTGCATAGGTTTTTGTGAAGGGCAAGGCGCCAAGGCGCAGTAATAGCAGGCTATTGCAAGGCTTTGGAACAACGCCATTCGCGGAAAGATGCGTGCTATAAATGGGGTATTCTCAAGCGCGAGAGGTATATATTCCACAATCAAAAATTACTGGAGATAGACAATGTCAAAACAAAAAATCACTTTTCTAGGCCTGGGAGCAATGGGTTACCCAATGGCTGGATTCCTTGCTAAAAAAGACTATGACGTCACTGTATACAACCGCACTACTGCAAAAGCTGAAAAGTGGGTTAGCGAATATACAGGCGCTTTTGCAGCTACTCCTGAGCAAGCGGTTAAAGAAGCTGATGTAATTATCACTTGCGTCGGCAATGATAATGATGTCCGTGAAATCTACTCAAAAATTTTTACTACTGCCAAAAAAGGTGCGCTATTAATTGATCATACGACCACTTCCTCAATTGTCGCGCGTGAGCTATACAGCCAGGCCAAAGAAAAAGGTATGGAGTTTTTAGACGCACCAGTCTCCGGCGGTCAGGCAGGTGCTGAAGGTGGTATTCTCACCATTATGGTGGGTGGCGATCAGAGCAGCTTTGATCGAGGTCTTGATGTAATGAATTCCTATGCCAAAGCAACCACATTGATTGGTGAGTCTGGTAAAGGACAAGCCTTGAAAATGGTAAATCAGCTATGCATAGCGGGATTATTACAAGGCTTAAGCGAAGCATGGTCAATGGCTAAAGCTTCTGGTATTGATGCAGATATAATGCTTAATGTATTGCAACACGGCGCTGCAGGTTCATGGCAGATGGTGAACCGCACAAAAACAGCAATGAATAATGAGTTTGATTTTGGTTTTGCAGTGGACTGGATGCGCAAAGACCTCGCCATCTGTTTTGAAGAAGCAGAAAAGCTCGGAATTGACCTGCCTTGCGCGCATGAGGTTGACAAAAAATATGCCGAACTTCAACAACGCGGCTATTCCCGAGCCGATACTTCAGTACTGTTCAAGCAGTTTGATGACGAAAGCCGATGAGCACATTCGAAGGAAGCTGTCACTGCGGTAACGAACTTTTCTTTCGAGCACAGGGATAAAATAAATTCGGGTTTACACTGCAACTGCTCGATCTGTATCCACAAGGGTGCAGTAATGCAGAGCTTTCTGATTCCACCGGATGAACTCACTATTACTGTTTAAGAGCCTTGACGCTTGAGACTTCATGAGTTCGAGAACAAGTCGAGCATCATTATTTTTGTAAAATTTGTGGTATTTACCCGTTTAACCAAACCTATAGAATACCGGAACACTACCGTGTCAATATAGGATGCGTTAACGGTATTGATCACGAAAACCTGGTAGTCAGCATACTTGATGGTAATAGCCTGTAAGGGGTTTTAGAGTTCAAATTCCGGATTCTGATATAGTTCTAAAAGTCAGGTTAATTCTTGGCTCTGCGACTTTCACTGTTTTTGGCAGGCTGTGTTGCCAGTGGCTTTGCGTTGCTCCTTTCATAAGGAGCAAACTGCCATGGTCCAAAACAAGCGATACATTCTGTTTTGACGACTTGTGTTTAAAAGAAAACTTACGCTCAGCTCCCAGGCTTAGTGATGCAATCACAGGATGCCTCCCCAGCGCTGCCTCATCATCACTATGCCAGGCCATACCTTCTGCACCACTATGGTATAGATTCAGCAAACATGAATTGAAACTGCTCAGGCTTTGCTTTTCTACCAATGCTTTAAGTTCCAACAGTTCAGGTGTCCAGGCCAAGGCCTGTTTTGTCGTATTTGAGTAACTATAGGAATAAGGTTTATCGCCATACCATGCGGCTTTTCTTGCTGTAACGATATGCTTGCCGTAAATAATGACCTCATCATTTTTCCATGCAATCGTGCTGAGTAGGCCACTTAGATAAGCATCTGCCTGCTGATATTGTAGTACGCTGCCAAAGTAATAAGCCTCGCCATGATAGGGCAATATATTCAAGTTCTGATCAAACTCAAATAGATTCATGTATTTCTTCTTGATCATTCACGGAGGATATGAACTTATTACTTAACCGAGCTGCCTCCCACCCAATCATTGCACTCTTTCGTTCAGGTCCCCACATATAGCCGCCCGAAATTCCATTGGATCGAATAACCCTGTGGCAGGGAATTAAAAAGCCAACTGGATTACTTCCAATAGCCGTACCAACTGCTCGTGCAGCTCCTGGGCTTTGTATGTTTTGAGCGATATTTCCGTAGGACGATAATCGTCCCATTGGAATTTGCAACAACGCCTCCCAAACCTTCAACTGAAAATCCGACCCCCTTAGATGCAGTTTTATTTGAGAAAGATTACTCCAATCCTGAGTATAAAACTGGATGGCATTTTCTTGTAGTGAGTCACTCTTATGCGTGTATCTGGCATTCGGATAACGTTTCTTTAGATCGTTGAAAACAGCTTCTTCATTCGAATCCACAAACCCCATATAACAAATACCTTTAGAGGTTGAAGCAATTAACACTTCGCCAAATGGACTCTCAACATAACTGTAATTTATTAGCAGATTGTCGCCGCCATTCTTGTACTCAGCAGGCGTCATCCCCTGTATTTTAATGATTAAATCATGTAGGCGCCCCGTTCCAGATAAACCCGTCTCATAAGCCGCATCGAGCAAAGTCGCCTGACCATCCCTTAAAACACTCATCGCATAATTAGCGCTTATAAACTGCAAAAAACTCTTTGGACTGACCCCAGCCCAATCACTGAATATTCGTTGAAAATAAAATGGGCTAAGCTGTACATGATCGGCAATACACTCAAGGCTTGGTTGTTGCTTAAAATTTTCTTGAATGAAATGAATAGCTTCAGCAACCTTATCGTAATTTCTATCGTATCTGCTTGCCATATTTAACTTACCCATTACAAGACGCATCCAACCTATTTTAGCTCAACAATAATAAACGCATGGTGGCGTTAAAACCCGATACTTGCTAAAAGTTGTGATATTTTGATTATATAAGTACACCTCCGGACTTTTAGCCATTTTTTTTATTTATATTCATTAATCGTGCCAAGGAGACATCACCTATAACAAAAACTGTCATCCATTATTGTTTTTAAGATTCTAATGCAATGCTATACTGGCAGATAAGTTATAAAATGGAAGTTTAGTTTTGATGATCTTTTTAGTTTTTAATAGTTATGCAAATCTGCATAACCCATTTGCTGCGTATCCAATAACGTCTGTGCTGATAAAGCCGACCCCTTTCTTATAATACTTCAAATACTGATATGAAACTCCTTGGTTCTGTAATGTTCTGGCTGTTTTTCGTGCTACCGATGGCACTTGGAACTGGTTACTACCTTAAAATCGCTAGCAATCAATATGAAGCGACAGCGCATTTCACCATCGAAAAAAGTGGCGGAATGCAAGCAGATCCACTTGGTGCATTAACTGGCTTGCAAGGGAATGTATCATCAACTCGTGATGCATTGATTATCAAGGACTTTATCGCGTCGCGAGAAGTGATAGAGCGTACCCGCGACGACTTTGACCTGAAAAAACTCTATGCTCGCAATGACAAGGACTGGCTTTCGCGCATTGAAGCAGATGCCAGCATAGAAGATGTCGTAGAATACTGGCAGAGTAAGGTAAATGTAGAGTTTGATACTACTTCCGGGATTGTTAAATTAAGTGTCATGGCATTTGAACCCGAATCAGCAGTAAAGGTAATAAATGCCGTATTGAAAGAAAGCGAAGAATTGGTCAATAACCTATCTGAGAAGTCTCGTGAAGATAGTCTGGCTTTCGCCAGAAAAGAACTAAAGAATGCCGAAACGAATTTAAAAAAGGCACGCGCCGATGTTAGAATTTTTCGCGATAAAGAACAAGCACTTAGCCCTGAAAAAGATGCAGAGTCAAAATTACTGCTAGTGGAAAACCTGGAAGCAGATCGTGCAAGAGCAGAAGCCGAATTACAAAGTCTAAGGCTTGAATTACCAGACAATTCGATCAAAATTCAAGTAGCTAAATACAAAGTACAGGCATTGAAAGAGCAGGTGATAAAAGAACGAGCACGCAGCGCCCGCATCACAGGTAACAAAGATGCAAAAACTATGAGCACGATCATCTCTAAGCATGAGGAGCTTCTCACCGAACAGGGTTTTGCGGAAAAATCTTACGAAGCAGCTTTGCTTAATATCGAGCAGGCTCGCATGGATGCAACCCAGCAACAGCGCTATTTGACGGTTATCGTTCACCCAAAGCAACCTGAGGATCCGATAAAACCGATGTTGCCCGAAGACCTTATTGTTCTATTTTTGGCCTGTCTATTACTCTGGGGTATTTTGAGTTTGATTATTGCCTCTATCAGAGATCATGCGGGGTGGATGTAACGCAGATGGTTAAAAACTAGGCATGGAACTACTTCACGCATTAAGCGTCCAGGGACGGGTAGTTTCTGCGCTGACATTGCGCGAGACCCGTTCGCGCTATGGCGATAGTAAACTCGGTTTCTTTTGGGCACTCTTCGAGCCCTTTGCGCATACCGTGGTTTTTATCGCAATTTTTTCCGCACTGGGAAGAGCGAGTCCCATCGGCGAGAGTTTGGGTTTGTTCCTTCTAACCGGCATACTTCCCTATCTGCTCTTCAGTAATATCGTGAATCAAATAATGGGAGGTCTCTCGGCTAACAAGGCACTGTTAGGTTATCCGCAAGTGATGCCAATCGACATTACAATTTCAAGAGTTATCCTGGAGTTTTCAAGCTTGTTTTTAGTCATGCTATTATTTCTAGGTATTGCGGTCTATTTAGGTATTTCCATTAGAATTGATAGTTTTTTAGACATGATGAGCGTTACAGGGCTGATTGTATTGCTGGGTACTGGTATCGGCTTAATCAATGCAGCGATAGAGTCTCATTATCCATCATACCGCAACATTTATGGTGCATTATCCCGGCCTTTATATTTTATGTCAGGCATATTCTTTACCGCCGATTTTTTATCGCCCGAAGTTTATGAGATGATAGACTTTAACCCACTGCTTCACCTGATTGAATGGTTCAGATCTGGCTTTTATTCAAGTTTTGACAGTGATTTATATGACCCCACCTATGCCATTTCGGTATGTGTTGGAGTTTTCACCTTAGGTTTGATAGTTGAAAGAATGAGTAGCAAAAGAGCTCGACAAGTATGATTGAGTTTCGTAATGTAAATAAGGCTTATGACATGATTGGTGGGAAGAATATCATCCTCAACAATGTCAGCTTTAAGTTTCCGGATAAACAAAATATTGGCGTGCTCGGTATCAACGGTGCGGGCAAGTCTACGCTACTACGTTTAATCGCCGGCAGCGAATATGCCGATAGTGGAAGAATCATTCGAACCGGAAAATACTCTTGGCCTCTCGGATTTAGCGGCTCATTTCATCCATCATTAACCGGAATCGAGAATTTACGCTTCGCCTGTCGAATTTACGATGCCGACATCAAATATGTCACTGAGTATGTGAAAGATTTTTCTGAGCTGGGTAAATATATCGAAGAACCCATTAAGACTTATTCTTCAGGTATGCGTTCCAGACTTGCATTTGCACTCAGTATGGCCATAGATTTTGAGGTATATCTAGTCGATGAAATTATGGGCGTAGGTGATCAGGGTTTTCAAAAAAAATGTCAGGATGCCTTTGCTGCAAAACGTTCGCACTCCAGTCTGATTATGGTTTCGCACAACATTGCTACCATCAAGGACTATAGTGATGTCGCGATATTACTCACTGGTAAAGATCTGGAAATCCATAAAGATGTTGATAAGGCTATCGACAAATACAATGTTTTAAGTGGTACTAAATCGAGTTAAGGCATCCACTGCTGCGGCAAACCTTTAGTTTGCAATAAAGCCGCGACGTCCATACTTAAAGCAATCGATACATGCACCAGGACTCCGCCCCATATTGAACGAGTATGCAGTGCCAGAACACCCAGAAACAGACCAAAAAATATCGCACCACTGGCTTCAAGCCATGGTTTGGGTAAATGAATCATCATGTAAGGAACAATCATCACAAAAATTGCATTTACACCGAATGCAGGCCGGCACGCCTGAATAATAAACCCACGGAAGAAAAATTCCACGCAAACAAATTGTAGCAAATAAAGAATTTCCCAGGCAATTAAATCAACCCAGCTTCGATGTGCCAGTTTGTAAAACGGGTAGTGGTTAGTAAAATCATCGCGAAAACTAACAATTACCACAAAGCAGAGTATTGGAGCTGCCAATAATAGATACCATTTGTAGTGCTGGCGGAGTTTTCCCAACCCTAGCCCATAGTTTTTTAATGGCTCTTTGAGGATGAATTTAATCGTTAGCACTGGCAAAACCACAAAAGCAATCACGTGCCAGAAACTCCACCAAGCCTGCGAAAATAACGGAAAGAAAGTTAGCCGACGCAACTCTAGTAATGCCAGTTGGGCGTTTTCAGTGGTTTGTGAAAAGAATAATCCCAAAGCTGCATAGAAAGTGGTATTAAACTTAAGGTAATGCAGTACTAATAAACAAACTGCGGTCACCATCAATACAATTGCCGGTTGCCTATTCCACTTTAATGGATCAGAAATACTATTTTGATCGTGCGATTCAGCATGGATATACTGTAGCAATTTGATGAATTTATTAAATACACACATCTTGACATTGTAACGTAAACCCACAATATATAACCTAGCGGAAATGAGGGTTTTTCATCCATTAGTATTTAATGATATACTTTCATTCAATTAATTTTATATTCTCAAGGGTACGGCATGGAAATCGAAGTAGACGGCAAAAAAGTACAACTTAGCGAAGCTGGCTGGTTGGAAGATTTGAGCGAATGGTCAGAAGCAATCGCAGAAAAAATAGCTAAAGAAGTTGAAGGTATTGATGAACTCACTCCAGAGCACTGGGATATTATCAACCTTACACGTAAAGCATTCTATGAGAATAACCAGGTTGCTGAACCACGTAAGTTCATGAAAATGATGGCTGCGGAATTTGGCAAGGACCGTT